>ERZ1673695.168-NODE-168-length-115505-cov-15.015435_pt1 | contig 115505 bp, 98 predicted proteins | sample MGYA00580225_ERZ1673695 | MGnify/ENA primary metagenome ERZ1673695 (study PRJEB41218, sample SAMN15661739) | gut metagenome | host: Homo sapiens | place: Canada: London | collected 2015-08-20/2019-03-30 | study: EMG produced TPA metagenomics assembly of... | reverse complement strand
TCGTTACCATCCAGCGTTACCATCTTTTTTTCTGACATGATCTCTTTCCTCCCATATTTTACAAACATTCAGACGATTCGTGTTGAGGCTATTATACAGCTATTATAAAAATTTTACATGCTGCCTTAATTTTTTTTAGATATAAAGATCCGGCGGCCGCAGTGATACTGATGGGCCGCCGGATTTTAGTGATGCTCTATCTCCTGTGTGGGTAGGAGGCGGTAAGCCTTATTTGTACCAGTCCAGAAGTTTTTTAAGCTCGACTTTGAGCGAGTCGACGATCTGTGGCTGCGGCTTTACGAGCGGCAGGAGTGGGTCTCCGCAGTCGATGCCGATCATCTTCATCGCCTCTTTGAGGGGGCCTGGGTTCGACTCGGCGAAGATCAGGCGCAGCACCGGCGTCGCTTTGATGACGATCTCGGAGGCCTTTTTGAGCTCTCCCGCCTCGATGAGGTCGAAGAGGTCGGCCCAGAGCTTCGGCAGCAGGTTTGAGGTGGCGAGGATGCCGCCCTGCGCACCGCAGGATATTTCCTGATAGAAGAGGAACTCTTCGCCGGTGAGGACGGAGGTGCGCTCGCGGACCTTGGAGAGCAGTTCAAGGACCTGTCCCATGTTCGGGCAGCATTCTTTCATGGCGACGATCTGATGTCTCTCGTCGCTGTCAAGCAGACGCTCCACCGTTTCGGGGAGCATGTTCACGCCCGTGCGGTAGGGGATGTTGTAGAGCACGAGGGGCAGGTCGACGTTTTTCATCACCTGGCGGTAGTAGTCGTAGATTCCCTGCTGGTTGGCGACGACATAGTAGGGGGTGACGACCATGATCGCGTCGGCGCCGAGCTCCTTGCATTTGTTGCCCATTTCGATCGCTTCGGGAAGGCCGGGGCCGATGATGCCGGCGACGACGGGTACACGTCCTTTGTTGGCCGCGATCGTCATTTTGACGGCGTCGATACGCTGTTCGTTGGTGAGGGCGCAGTATTCGCCGGTACCGCCGAGGGCGACGAGTCCCGCGGTCCTGTTTTCGATGACGAAGTTTACAAGTTTGTCCATCGCCGCCTCATTGACCTTGCCGTCCATGACGGGGGTGCAGAGAGCTGTGTAGATACCTCTTACCTTTTCCATTTCAAGACACACTCCTTATGTGTGAGATTTGATTTTTCCCGACTTTCTGTCCGTTACAGCCGGTTCGGGGCCGGTGGTTTCTGCTTTGTGTACGGGCAAAGTGCCAACAGTAATCCTTCCGGAGAACGGAGACTTTTGCGCCGTCTCCGAAAGGATTTTGTTTCGTTATTTTTTAAGTTTTTGCCGCGCGCCGCTCCCTCTGTCTCAGCGGAGGTTAAATATTTTTACAGGGGGCGGCGGCTGCGGATATGTCTGCCCTCCCTATCTGCCGAGCAGAGCGAGGGAGAACCAGGGGATATAGGTGAACAGCTGGAGGCAGACGATCATCGCGAGGATGAAGGGTACCAGCCTCTTGGCGATCGCCCCGACGCTCTGTTTGGATATGGTCGCCGAAATGAAGAGGTTGCAGCCGTATGGCGGCGTCGAGAAACCGATCGCGAGCGCGATGGAGATCATCATGCCGAACTGGATCGGGTCCATGCCAAGCTGTTTCACGATCGGCAGGAAGATCGGCGTGAGGATGATCGTCGAAGAGATGTTGTCGACGAAGCAGCCGATGATGAGGAAGATGATGTTCATGAAGAGCAGCACGAGGAATTTACTGTGCGCGTATCCTAAGATGAATCCGCCGATTCTGATCGGTATCCTCTCCATCGCCAGATAGGAGGCGAAAGAGGTTGCGAGGCCGACCATGAAGAGCGTTGCGCCAATGACGAGGACGGCGTCTTTAAAGGCGGTCATCGTCACCTCGTAGTTGAGCTCTTTATAGATAAACTTGCCGACGAAGAGCGCGTAGACCGTCGCGACGACGGCCGATTCCGTCGGTGTGAAGATGCCGCCGTAGATGCCGCCGAGGATTATTATCGGGACAAAGAGCGCCCAGATGGAGCCGGCGAAGGTTTTTACGACATGCTTGAATGTCGGCAGGCCGGACATACGCGGGTAACCCTCTTTTTTGCTGATGACGTATGCGACGGCCATCAGCGCGAGCCCAATCGTTATACCGGGGATGACGCCGGCGATAAAGAGGTCGCTGACGGAGGTGCCGGTGAGGACGCCGTAGACGACGAAGGGGATGCTCGGCGGTATGATGCAGCCGATCGTGCCGGAGGAGGAGATGACCGCCGCCGCGAAGTCAGGCTTATATTTCTTTTCGACCATCATCGGCACCATGAAGGAGCCGATGGCCGAGACGGTAGCCGCCGCTGAGCCCGATATCGCGCCGAAGAACATACAGGCGACGATCGTGACCATCGCGAGGCCGCCCGTGATGAAGCCGACGAAGCACTCCGCCATGTCGACTATGCGGCGCGAGATGCCGCCGTAGGTCATCAGCGAGCCCGCAAGCATGAAGAAGGGTATCGCGAGCATCGGGAAGGAGTCCATGCCGGTAAAGGCGTTCTGCGCGATCAATACAAGCGGCAGGTGGCTGCAGGTTAGAATGGTCACGGCGGTCGCTATTCCCAGAGATATCCCGATGGGGACGGAGAGCGCCAGCAGGACGAACAGCAGTCCGAAAAGAATCGCTATATCCATGGTTACATCGTCACTCCTTTCTTAGCTTCTTCGATCATCTCTTCCTCTTCGCTAAGCACCGGTTTTTCTATCTCGCCGGTGCGGAAAATGTTGATGATGTCAAAAACGAGACGTATGGCCATAAATATCCCTGAGAGGGGGATACATAGATAGGCCCAGCCCATACTGATCTGCATCGCCGTTGAAAGCTGCTGCTGTTCGACGACTACGCGTACGAGCTTGACTCCCTGGTAGCCGAGAAAGATACAGAAGCCGCACCATATCGTCATTACAAAGAGCTCCAGGCCGAGGCGGGCCCTTCCGTGGAGCTTTGCCGAGATGATGTCTATGCGCAGGTGTTTTCTGTTCGCCAGCGTATAATCGGCTCCGATCCAGATGAGCCAGATGAACATATAGCGCGCCGCCTCGTCTACCCATGAGAGCGAGGCGCTGAACACATATCTGAGCACTACGTTCATGAAGACTATAAGGGTGGAGATGAGCAGATTTAAAACGAGGAATTTTTCTTCGATGTTGTTTAGAAATTTCAGCATCGTACAGCTCCTTTCAGGCCTTCGGTAAAACCGGAGAAGGGAGGGGGAAAAGCCCCCCTTCTCCCATTATTTGGCGTTACAAAATTATTTCTTGTTCGCCTCGCGGGCCATGTCGATCAGCTCTTTGCCAAGAACCGGTTCCATCGTCTTGTAGACGGACTGAGCCGCATCGCGGAACTGCTTCATCTCAGCGTCTGTCGGAGAGTAGACTTTGAGGCCGTTTTTCTCCACCATTTCCTTAAGCAGACGGTCGCCCTCCTTCTGCTGGTTAGCGCGGGAGGCGTCGCGGAATTTCTTCGCGCCATCCATGACGATCTTCTGTAGGTCGGCGGGGAGTCTCTTATAGAAGGCTTCGCTCATGAAAACCGCCGATGGGGCGTAGACGTGATTGCTCATGGTGAGGTATTTCTGCACCTCGTAGAGCTTTGAGCTGTAGATGAGGGTTATGGAGTTTTCCTGCGCGTCGACGGTCTTCTGAAGCAGGGCGGTGTAGAGTTCGCCGAAGTCGACGGGGGTCGGATTGGCGCCGAAGGCCTTGAAGAGCTCCAGGTGGGCGGGAATCGGCTGGACGCGGACCTTGACTCCCTTAAGATCGGCGGGGCTCTTTATGGGAGCCTTATTGTTTGTGATCTGGCGGAAACCGTTCTCAGGGAAGCAGAGGAGACGGACGCCCTTCGGCAGTATCTGATCGTTGAGGGTCTGTCCAAGTTTGCCGTCCAGCGCCTTATAGGCGGCGGCCCTGTCGTTGAAGAGATAGGGCAGGTCGATGACCTGGAACTTAGGCGCGATATTCGCGGCGATACCGGGCGAGAGCATCGCCATTTCGATCGTGCCGAGGGTCATTCCTTCAAGCATCTGGCGTTCGCCGCCAAGCTGGGCGTTTGCGTAGACGTCGACGGCGATACGTCCGCCGGAAGCCTCTTCCACATACTTTTCGAAGGTATTGTAGAAGGTGATGATGTTAGCCTCTTTGTCCGAGGCGCTGTAACCGAACTTTATACGGTACTCTTCCTTTGCGAAGGCCGTGCCGAATGCGAATGTTACGAGAATAACGGAAATGAGAATTGCGCTGATACTCTTTTTCATATTACCAACCTCCAAGTTTTATTTACAGTCTTTTGTTGTGCCCCACACAAATAAAAAACTTTGCCGCGGTCCTCCTTTCATTAAAAGCAAGTGTTTTTAATTTATTAATCCTTAAAAACCTTTAGATGTTAATCATGTTTTAAGATAGATTCAAGCTCCGCCTCTTTTTTCGTTATTCCGGCTACTTCTCTCAAAATATCAATAATTTCGGGGCTCAGTTCGATGCCGTCCCTCATCGCCTTGGCGCGGGCCGCGCGGGACTTGTCGCCGGGCATAATCACAGGCAGATTCGGATCAAGCGCCGCCGTCTTTCTGTATTCATTGATGATGTATTTGATATGTTCGCGGACCTCTTTCGGGTCGCCGAAGAGCGCCGGGTCAATTGCCATGAAGAAGAAGCAGATGCCCTCGTGCGCGAGCGGGATGAATTTGCTGGGTGTGCCGCCCGCAAGTCCGCCGGTGAGAAGCTCGACGAGCATCGCGAGGCCGTAACCCTTATGTCCGCTCAAGATCTCCGTGACCCCTCCCAGGGGAACGAGACCGCCGGTGTTCGGCTTTGGCGCGTCGCTTCTGTCGTCTCCGTGATGGAGGATTTCAAGGGCCTCCTTAAAGTCCGTTACCACTTCACCCTTGCCGTCGATGATCACCTCGCGGGGAAGCACGCCGCTTTCCGCAAATACCTGGCTGCGGACGAGTTTGCCGTGCGCCATGACGCAGGTCGCCATATCGAGGTTGAACATCGGTTCATCCCCGGCGGTTGGGAAGGCGAACGTCATCGGGTTTGTGCCGAGATTGCGCTCCGCGCTTCTTGTCGGGCAGACGCAGCGGACGGTATTCGTCGCGGAGATGCCGATGAGTCCCTCCTGGGCCATCATCTCCGTCCAGTGAGCCGCGAAGCCGTAGTGGTTCGCCTGGCGGACCGTCGTGATGCAGACGCCGCTCTTTTTGGCCTTTTCAATCGTCTTTTTGACGGCAAAGTCGGCTATGCAGTAGCCCACGCCCGAATGTCCGTCAAGGACAAGAGAGAGCGGAGTTTCAAAGACCGTCGTCGGTTCCGGAGCGTCCAGGTGGAGGTTCCCCGCCTTAAGATGGCTGACATAGGTCATCATCGCGGCGACGCCGTGCGAATGTTTGTGGCGCAGGTCCGCCTCCACCAGACAGTTGGTGACGGTCGAAGCCTGGAGATCGGAATATCCGAGCCCCATGAACATTTCCTTTGTGACCCTGCAAAGATCCTCATACTTCACTACATAATCCCTCATAATAGCATCCTCCCTTGATTTATGGAACAAATTATCTATTTTGCCTTTAACGGCACGTTTCTTGTCACGATTACCTCTGTCTTCGTTCCCGCGGGGTCGGTGAGGATCACATCGCCGATAGAGAGCGGGGCCCGGAGCCTTATCTTCTTTATCTCCTCCATCACCGCGAATACTTTGGCGAGCGGCACGGGCTTTGTGAGGCGGACGCTGGCCTCAAGGAAATCCCCGTCCTCGACGAGGACGCTTGACGAGAAGGTGCGCATCGGGTTCTCTATCTCCTGCTGCGCCCAGCTCCTGCCGCGCGGGCAGCGCGCGCCCTCTGCGGCGGTCAGCTTAGGCGGGTTGCCCTCTTCGTAGCGGACCTTTATCGAACAGCCGTTAGGGCAGACGACACAGATAAATTCCTTTTCGATCATCTCACGCGCACCTCCAGAGAGCTGATATCCTCAAGATCCATCTTTCCCATCTCGACCCACACCATCTCCGCCGGGTGCAGGCGCGTCTCCTCTTTTGTCTTCAGCACGCGCTCTCCGTCGCGGACCTCGATCACCCTTCCGCTTGAGGGGGTTGTGACGCGGAAGGCGAGCGAGACGTCTTCACCGCGGCTGATACGCTGCGGGACGACGTAACGGACGCCCTCGCCGGCCTTTACCGCGACCTCTTTATTTTGTCCGGCAAGCCTGCCTGCGGCGTAAAGCGCCGCGTTCCGCCCAGCACGCGCGGCCTCCATTGAGACGAAGTCGACGAGGTCGTGGACATGGAGCACGTTGCCGCAGGCGAAGATACCCGGTATCTTTGTCATGCAGCTGTCGTCAACGTCCGCGCCCTGAGTTACGCTGTCGATCAGCACCTCGGCCTCGCGGGTCAGCTCGTTTTCCGGGATGAGGCCGACGGAGAGAAGCAGAGTATCGCAGGGGACGAAACGCTCCGTCCCTTTAACGGGACGGCGCCGTTCGTCGACCTCCGCCACCGTCACTCCCTCAAGACGCCCGTTCGGGCCGTAGATATCTATTACCGTCGTCGCGAGATAGAGGGGAATGCCGTAATCGTCGAGACACTGGCGGATATTCCTCTGAAGTCCGCTGGAATAGGGAAGCACCTCAAAGACAGCCTCCACCTTCGCCCCCTCAAGCGTCATACGGCGCGCCATGATGAGTCCGATGTCTCCCGAGCCGAGGATGACGACATGCTTTCCAGGCATGATGTTTTCCAGATTGACGAGATTTTGTACCGTACCCGCCGTGTAGACGCCGGCGGGCCGGTGTCCGGGGATTGAAAGTGCGCCGCGCGTGCGTTCGCGGCATCCCATCGCCAGCACGACTGCCTTGGCCTCGATCTCCTTGATCTCGCCCTCGCGGCTCACACGCAGCACCTTGTCCTTTGACAGGTCAAGGACGATAGTCTTCTCCATCACGGGGATGTCGAGCTCGCGAACCCTCTTTATAAAACGGTCGGCATATTCCGGTCCCGAGAGGGCCTCTTTGAAGGCGTGGAGCCCGAAGCCGTCGTGGATGCACTGATTCAGTATCCCGCCGAGTACCCGGTCCCTTTCTATCAGCAGCAGATCGCCGCATCCGGCCTCTTTGGCTGCCGCCGCCGCCGCAAGCCCTGCGGGGCCGCCGCCGATAATCACCAGGTCATGTCTTTCACGCACCATTATCTGTCCTCTCCTTCCCGTACATTGCCGGTAAAGAGATTGGAGCCGGCCTCTCTGAAAAGGTAATCTTCGGGGGTAAAGCCATACTCGTCGCGCAGCATACGGACGATCCTCGGCGTGCAGAAGCCGCCCTGACAGCGCCCCATACCGTTCCTCGCGCGGTACTTGATACTTACAAGGGTCCTTGCTCCGAGCGAATTCTCAATCGCGTCGCGGACCTCTTTCTTCGTTATCTTCTCGCAGCGGCAGATGATCTCGCCGTACTCGGGATTTTCCTTCACGAGACGCTCCTGCTCCTCGTTGGGAAGATCGCAGAAATGCCCGGCGAATCCTGGACGCTCCGCGATAAAAATCTCCTTTTCCTTAAGGACGATGCGGCTGGCGACGATATCACGCACCATTTCGGCGATCGCCGGCGCGCTGGTGAGCCCCGGGCTTTCGATGCCGACGATGTTTATAAAGCCGCCGAGGCCGTTAGCCTCTTCGATGATAAAGTCTCCGTTTCCCCCCTCGGCGGGCGAGGTGCGCTTGGGACGGTTGCCGGCGAAATTACGGATAAAGTCGCTCATCTTAATATCTGGTAAGAGTTTCTGCCCCTCTCTCCTGAGATCTTCGAGAACGGGAGCGGTGACGCAGTAATCCTCGGGGGTCTCTTCTGGGATATAGTCGGCGCTCGGCCCGATCAGGATGTTGCCGTCAACCGTCGGCGTGAGGTGAATGCCGAGTCCCGCGTCCTTCGCGCCGGGGACGGGATATATGAGGGTCTTGAGCGTACCGTCAAGACGTTTGTCCAGCACGTAGTACTCGCCGCGGCAGGGCCAGATCCTGAGGCTTTCGCCGTTATTGCCCGCCGTAACGCCGGCCAGCGCGCTGATCCTGCCGCTGGATAGTCCGGCTGCGTTGATCACGATATCCGCGGTAAAAGTCTCCCCGCAGGCTGTTTTAACGGTGAATTTCCCGTCGTTTTCCTTTGAGATGGAGGTAACCTCGCGTCCAAGGAAAAATTCAACGCCGTTCGCGTGTGCGTTTTCCGCAAGCGCTATCGTGAGGCCGTAGGGTGATATTATCGCGCTTGTAGGGCTCCATACCGCCGCGATGCCTTCTACGCCGGGCTGGATCTTTCGCATCTCCGCGTTCTCAAGAACCTTAAGCCCCGGTACGCCGTTAGCCGTACCCTGGTCCATAAGCCGCTTGATCCCCGGCAGCTCGTCTTCGTCAAGGGCGGTCGTGAGCTTGCCGATTCTTTTTATCTTTACCTTCAGGTCGCCGCAGAGCCTGTCCATCATTGAGTTTCCGCGAACGGCGAGCTTAGCGCGCAGCGTTCCCGGTTTGTAGTTTATACCCGAGTGCAGAACGCCGCTGTTGCGGCAGCTTGTCTCCATCCCGACGTCAGGTTCTTTTTCTAATAGCGCCACTGTCAACCGAAAACGGGAGAGTTCCCGGGCGATTGCATTGCCTACTACCCCGCCTCCGATGATAATGACGCTGAACGAATGTTCCAAAAATAAAACCTCCCTGAAAAATCCTTGTTGGTCTACCATGGCATACTAGATTTTTTTGCTTAGAGGCATTATAATGCCATTGTTACAGAAATGCAAGGTACGCCTTGGTAGACCAATATGAATAAAATCACAAAGGAGATGATAATAAAATCCGGATATAATCAAAATATTAAAGATTTTCACAAATTAGTAGCATTAATAATGAAAAAAATATTTATTAAAAATAATGTTGAATTTACAGCGCAAACGAAGCAAAACTTGCCGCCGAAAACGTATAAAAGGAGGTAATTAAAATCTAGCATATAAAATAAAAAAGTTCTCATGTTCAGTTTTTTGCGAGTAATAGTTATAATATAGTAAGATTTTTCACAAAAGCAAGAATCTTATGTTAGTGTATATTCAAGGTATATATGGCAAAAACTGACGATTATGGAGAACAATGCGAAATAACAGTGGGAGGATTTATCATGAACGAAAAAAGAAGGCTTGTTATAGAAAAACTGCTGGAAAAGATCCACAGCGGTGAGATTGTTGTCGGCGATAAACTCCTCCCGGAGAGACAGCTGGCCGAAGCTGTCGGCGAGACGCGTCCGGTAATGCGCGAGGGGCTCATTGCCTTGGACGCGATGGGTGTGATCGATATTCGTGACAGGCAGGGAATCTTCCTCTCCTCAAACGAAGAAAACGAAGCCAGAATGATGCTCCACCGGGTACGGGGCTGGCCGGCCGATATTCTCTCAAGGGTGATGGAGGTCCGCCAGATCATTGAACCGCTGGCTACGGGACTTGCGGCCGCCAGACGCGGTGAGAAGGATCTTATAAAGATTCAGGAATGTCTGAAACATATGGAAGAGCTTGCCGGGCAGGCCGGAGAAGAGGCTGCCAAAGAGGGCGCTTACTGGAATACCTCGTTTCATACGGTGATTGTGGAATCGGCGGACAACGCTTATCTGTCTCGCATCTACGAGGGGGTCTACTCTATCATTGAGCAGGGCATGTCGATGATGAGGATCAATACCTCTCCCGGGGCACATGGCGGCCGGTTGGTCGCCTATCAGGACCATGTCCGGCTCTACGAGCTGATCGAGGCGAAAGATTCCGCCGGGGCCGAGCTCTTTGCGGAGGAGCATCTGCGGCGCACTATAGTTGCCATGGTCCGGCTTGGACAGATCGTACCGACGTCGGACCTCTTTGAACAGGGATTTGTGGGAAAAGCACGTCTGCGCTGATCTTATCGGCGCGGCGTCAGGAAAGGACTTTGATAGCCGTGTTTTTTGATAAAGAGATCAACTATAAATTGATAAAGACCAATTTTACAGGCTTTCCCAAAATGTTAAGGATCAAACAGAAGTTTTCGGATGAGCATGTCATGGATATTGACGGCGCCGTGCATGAAGAGATATCTAAGCTGCCGCTGCCAGATTTAAAGGGAAAGCGCGTCGCCGTCACGGCTGGCAGCCGGGGTATTCCTAATTTTATGGAGTGCTGCCGTGCGATCGGCCGTGAACTCCGTGCCAGGGGCGCCGAGCCCTTCGTCGTTCCGGCGATGGGCAGCCACGGCGGCGGTACCGCGGATGGGCAGATAGAGGTGCTGGCCTCGCTCGGCATGACGGATGAGAGCCTTGAGATGCCCATCGCCGCCGCGATGGATACCGTCGTACTCGGGCGGTCTCCCGAGGGCGTGGAGGTGAACTGCGACGTGAACGCCTACGGCGCCGATTATATCGTCGTCTGCGGCCGAGTGAAGCCGCACACCGATTTCCGCGGCCCCGTTGAAAGCGGCCTCTGCAAGATGATGGTCGTGGGACTCGGCAAGCACCGCGGCGCCGTATCTTTCCATAAAACCGGGGGGATTTTCGGCATGAGCGAAAGGCTCCAGAGTTCGGCGAAGATTTTTCTCGAAAAGACGCGGGTCCTCTTCGCGATGGCGCTGATAGACAACGCCTATCATCAGACTAAACGCCTTGAGGCCGTCATGCCGGAGGATGTGCTCGCACGCGAGCCGGAGCTGCTTAAAGAGGCGGCTGCGGCGATGCCTAAGATCGCCTTTGAGGATATCGACACGCTCGTCGTCGACCAGTACGGCAAGGAGATAAGCGGCGCGGGCATGGACCCGAATATTACCGGACGTTTTCTGTTCGCGCCGGAAAAACATATGGAGGGATATCCGCATACGAAAAAAATCGCCATTCTGCGTATGACGGAGATGAGCCACGGCAACGCCGCGGGACTTGGAATAGCGGACTTCGTCTGCCGTAAATTCGCGCAGGAGCTCGACCTTGGCGCGACCTATACAAACAGCCTCTCCTCCCCTCTCTGCATGGCGAAGATCCCGATGGTGATGAACAACGATCTTGATACGATCTACGCCGCCGCCTCGGCCTGCGGCAAGACGGAGATAAAAGACGTACGCATCGTGAGGATTCATAACACCCTCGAACTCGACCATATCTGGGTCTCCGAGAATTACCTGCCGGAGGTAGAAAAGAATCCGGCCCTTGAAATAGTAACCGGCCCCGCCGAGATGGAATTCGGCGCGGACGGCAATCTTATAGATCTGGCCTGACCTTCCGCCGCTAAATATACGATTAATCCGCCGCCGTCTCCGAACAGGAGGCGGCGGTTTGTCTGTCTCTGTAAGTAACTCCCAATTATATTTATAAGTTGCTTCCATATACAAAAATTAAAATAATATTTAATATCTCATAAATAATCGGCAGCCTTGTAAGAATTGCCGCTTGGAGGCGACGTGGATAGATGGAATATTCCGCAAGGACTTTGATGATACTGCAAAATCTGATACGCATCCGCTCTTGTTTGCCGGAGGGCGACGAATTGGATGTCGTTAAGTATATCGCTTCGATTTTTGAGCCCTACGGGGTGCCGGTCAATATCGTCCGTCACGGGAATAACAGGGCTTCAATGGTTCTTTCGCTGAGAGGCGGCGAAAGTGGCGTAAAGAGGGCTTTGATGGCTCATCTGGATACGGTGAATCCGCTTGAGCCGCGGCGGTGGCTACATGCCCCGTTTGCCGCCGATTTTGACGGGGAGAAGGTTTACGGCTGCGGCGCCTCCAGCTCTAAGGGCGGCGTGGCCGCGATTTGCGCCGCGGCGCTCTCTCTGCTGGAAGCGGGACGCCTGCCCTCCGGGGAGACGCGGCTCTGTTTCACGGCGGGCGGCGATGACGACGGGATGGGGGCTAAGTCGCTTCTTGAGGGCGGGTTCCTTGAAGGTATTTCAGAGGTTATCTTTGCCGATCCTACCGGGCTTGGCATCGCTACCGCGCAGAAGGGCGCCGTGTGGATGAAGGCCGAGGTCCTCGGCCGGCGCGTGCATGTGCTGGAGGCGGAAAAGGGGGTTGACGCGCTTTATTGGCTGCTGGAGTTTGTCCGCCGTATCAAAGGGCTGCTGAAGGAGGCGCGGCCGCACTCTCTGCTGGGCGGCTCCACCGTGTATCTGACGGGGGTTTTTACAAGCGAAAAGGAGATATGTATTCTGCCGGAATCAGCGTGCGGGAATATCGATATAAGGCTGATACCGAGCGTCGACCTTGCGGTCTTTATTCAGAATATCGACCGTCTGATTGCCGCGATGACGAAAGAGGTCCCAGGCCTTTCGATAAATTACAGCATTTTGAACGCGCGTCCGCCGGTCGGTGTGAGCGCGGATTCGCCTCTTGTCAGACGGATCGAATCTATCTGCCGGCGTGAGCGGATCGAAAACGCCAGGTCCGGACTCGGCTATTTCTCCGACTCTTCGGTCGTCGTCAAGGAGCTCGGCGTTCCATTTGTGATCCTCGGTCCCGGGGAACGGGTATTTGACGACAAAATGGACGAATATGTCTATATGGACAAGGTCTGTGCCGCTCAAAAGATATATGAAAAGTATATGTTGGAATAATTTTTAATTTTTTACGGGCGAAGGAGGTGGAAAATGTATGAGCGGAAATGAAATTTTCTGGCAGTCGGGAACCTGGATGCTCTTTGCCGGACAGGCGCTGGTGCTGGTGTTGGTCGTCGCGCTTTATTTTTACATGGGGAAAAAGGAAAAAGAGGCCGAGAAGAGAGTCGGCTAGATGATTACAGAGTTTAGGGGGTAGTTTTATGAACTGGGCGCTTATTTCGTTTTTTATTTATCTGCTGGTGATATGTCTCATTGGCGTCGTTACGATGAGGATTGGGAATACCTATGAGGATTTTCTCATCGGCGGAAGAAGGATCGGTCCGTGGGTCTCGTCTTTTGCTCTGATAACCTCTTATATGAGCGGATATACGTACACGGCGGCCCCCGGCCTTGGGTATGCGGGCGGGTATTCCGTGCTTTGGTGGGCTACGGGGGATGCTCCGGGCAACGCCCTGAGCTTCGGCATTCTCGGACGCCGCCTGCGGAAATATTCCGAATTGCTCGGCGCGATAACCCTGCCGGAGTATTACGAGAAACGTTTTAATTCGCCGGCGCTGCGCGTTATCGCCGCGCTTGTGATCCTGCTTACGGTCAGTATGCACCTGGTGGCGCAGTGGACTGCCTCCGGCAAGCTGCTGAGCGTGGTATTCGGTACGGAGTATTTCACCGGCATGCTGATCGGCTGCGCCGTCGTCCTTCTTTATACGATAATGGGCGGTTATCTGGCGGTGGTTTATACGGACTTTATTCAGGGGCTGCTGATGTTCGGCGGGACGCAGGTGCTTTTCTGGGTGGCTCTTTTCAAGGTTGGGGGCTTTGCCGCGCTGAACGACAAGCTGGGCGCGGTAAATCCCGCGCTCGTCACGCCTTGGGGGCCAGACATGGCCTATTATGGTCTGCTGGCGGCGGCCACGCCGATAATTCTCATCATTATGGGCAGCTTCGGGATGCCGCATATAACGATCAAGCATTTCTCCATGCGCAACCCGAGTACGGCGCGCCAGGCGATGCTCATAACCGGGGTATTCGTCGTACTTTTCAGCTTTGTCTATTATATGACGGGCAGTCTCGCGAGGGTGATCCTCGGCGAGGGACTCGCCGATGTGGAGCAGGCTGGCGTGAAGCTCTGGTTCTCGGTGCTTCCGCCCTTCTGGGCCGGTCTTTTGAGCTCCGCCGCCGTCGCCTCGCTGATGTCGACCGCCGACTCTTTCCTACTGCTTCTCGTCTCAACGATCGCGCATGATCTGCTTAACCGTTTTTCAAAGCGCGAAATACCGGAAAAAAAGCGGCTTTTCATCTCACGGGTGCTTGTTCTTATCGTCGCCGTGCTCTCTTTTATTGTTGCCATGAATCCGCCCGCGCTTGTATTTACGATCGTGATTTTTGTATTCGGCGGGATGGCGCTTGCCTTCGGAGTGCCCAATCTTTTCTCGGTATTCTGGAAGCACGCGACCGCCGCCGGGGTTATCGCCAGTATGGTATGTTCCCTCTTTATCTATGTCGGAGCGACGCTGGGCAGCTGGAACCTGCTGGGGCTGCATCCCTTCATCGCGGGACTGGTAGTCGCCGTGGCCGTGCTGGTCGTCGTTTCGCTGTTTACGGAGCCGCCGCATAAAAGAACGCTTGCGCTCTTTGAGACTGCCGCCGAATATGGGGATATTCCCAAAGCGGTCGCCGCCGGCGCATCGGCAGCCGTGAGCTGCGAGGCGCGCGCCGCCGCGGACGAACGGAGGGAGTTTTTTGATAAGGTGTTGGCGCCGGCGGGTAACTGAGCTTCCCGCGGAGGTCGCGGATAATCTCTCCGAGGCCGGTCGGTGCGGACGCTATTTTTACCCGTACTGGCTTCTCGATTTAGAGGTCTCGGTAAAGTTTCCCTTTATCGCTCCGCGCCGGGAGCGTCTGCTTCTGGCGGTCGACGCGGTGAATTCGGGGGCGGGTTTCCCGCCTCCGGAGGGCGTCTATGAAACGGAGGCCGCCGCTGAAGAGGTGGTAACTCCGAGGATATCCAAAGAGGAGCTCGACGGCGCGCGCATATCCCAGATGATAAGGTTCGGCATGAGGAAGAGGGCGCGCGCCTGGTCTGATATAGGTTACGCGGTCAGCGATATCGGACTTGTGTATAAGGAGAATCTGCTTTGGCGGGTACGTTTTTTGAACGGCACTGAGAGCGGTGTTTCGCTTGATACGCTTACCGGCGAGTATGGAATAATTCCCATCAGAGAGGGTATCAAAGAAAGGTGATTTTTTTGTGTGATCGTTTACGGCGTTGGACGGATATGACCTGGAAGGATATTGAGGCGGAGCGCGGAGAGATGGTCGCTCTGATCGTGAGCGGTTCGGTCGAACAACATGGTCCGCATCTTCCGACCGGCACCGATCTTTATATAGCGATGGGAATAGCCGACCGTATCGCTTCGCTCCCGGAAGCCGGTGATATCGCGGCGCGGCTCGTGCTGCTGCCGCCCTTTTTTCATACGTACGCGAAGGAAAGCGACGGCTGGCGCGGCACGCTTAATCTCGACGGGAATACCCTTACGCTTGTAGCTCGTGATATTATAAAGGGTCTCTTCCGGCAGGGTATCAAGAGGGCCGTTCTGTTGAACGGACATCTGGAGAGCTATTCGTTCCTTCTTGAGGGAATAGAACTTGCGACGGAGGGATGCGGCGACGTTCAGGTAATATCGGTCAACTGGTGGGATTTTATCGGCGACGGACTTATCGGCGAACTCTTTGCCGATCGGTGGCCCGGCTGGGTCGCTGAGCATGCGGCGCTTACGGAGACCTCCATAATGCTCGCCCTCCATCCCGAACTGGTGAGGGAAGAGCTGGCCGAGGCGGGCTTTATCCCGCAGCCGCTGCCCTATAAGATTTTTCCGCAGCCGCAGGAGGTGCGCCCGCCGTCCGGTATGTACGCTCCGGCGGAGGGGGCGTCCGCGGAGATCGGTGAACGCTTGATCTCTGAGGTTTTGAGGAATCTTGTTCCTATAATAAGAGAACGTTTTCGTTAGATATAGTACAGGAGAGTGAGGGGCCTTGCCGGAGAAAAATCGTGACCGCTTTTTGCAGGAGATAATGCGCACTGCGCTTGAGAGCGGCGACGCCCAGCGTATCCTCTCGCTTTTTCGTGATTGGGGCGGCGTCGATTTTGCCTATATCGACGCGCGCACCAAGGCTATCTGCTGTACGCGGGGTGAGCAGCAGTTCTGCGAAGAGCTTCAGCTATACCCGATTATGGAGTTGCTGCGCATATATTCGGCCTGGGAGGTGACGAGGCAGTCATGCCGGCTCGGGTGGCTTGTCGCCGCGTCGCCAAAGGGTGTGGAATGCGGCTTTTGGGCTGAGACACCCTTTGTGGTAGACGCGCTGGCGGTCTGTCATCTTGGCGCGTTCGCGCGCGTACTGGCCGCAGCCGAGGAGGAGGACTCCTTTACGGCGAAGCTTTTTGCCGCCAGGGAGGAAGACGAGGCGTATTGCCTCGGAATACTCAAAGAGGGCGGCGTGGAGCTGACAAAGGGTTTTTACGTGTTGTCTTTCTTTTCTGAACTTGGTGCTTTAGAGGAGAGCAAATTGCTGGAGCGTTTCCGCGGACTGGCGGATGGCGCCGGCGTTAAATTTTTCGTCTCTGAAAACGAGGGGATAAAAAGTTTTATCCTCTTCCATAATGGACGCGGGATGCGGCAGACGGTTGTTACAAACCTTATCACCGTATGGGAGCATTCCGCGCGCGAGGGACAGATATCTTCCGAAGGCAGGCTGTGCTGGGGATGGAGCGGCGAGGGGCGGTCATACGCCGACATTCCACGCTGCCTGTCGCAGGCGCTTTTTGTGATGAAACATGGTCTCATACGTAAGGCGATTCCCCCCATTTTAATGTGGGAGGAGCTTGGCCTGTGGCGGATGTTTGCCGCACTTTCGGAGTCCGGCGAATTTCACGACTACGCCGCCGATTTCCTGAAAGAAATAATAAAGTATGACGAAACCCATCAGAGCCGTCTGATGATGACGCTGTATACTTTTGTGCGCCATAGCTGGAATCTTACCGCAGTGTCGAAAGAGCTTTGGCTGCACTATAATTCTATGAAATATCGCTATAACAAAATAGCGGCGCTGCTTGGGGAAAACCTTGACGATCCAGAGGTACGTTTTAAGGTGACCGTCATTCTCTATCTTTACGCTTACTCGCTTACACCGGCGGAGTATCTGGATACCTCCCGCAGTATGTAGAATAGAAGATATCGGCGGCGTCTCTTACGCCGCCGATATTTTGCCTTTGCCTGATTTTTTCGCGGCGTACAGGGCGGAGTCGGCCGCTCTGTAGAGGTCGTTGAATGTCCCGCCGTCCTCCGGGCAGAGGGAGATGCCGATCGAGCAGGAGGAGGGGGCTCTGCCGCCGATGTCTTTGATGAAAGAAGCTTTAAGCGCCTCCGCTAGGGCCAGGACCTCCTGGTGTGATTTTATCTTTGGGAGAAACGCCGCGAACTCGTCGCCGCCCATGCGGCAGAGCAGGTTTTCCGCGCCAAAGACCTCCCGCATCTTTGCGGCGAAGAGGATCAGCACATGGTCTCCGTAGAGATGGCCCAGGGTGTCGTTGATCATTTTGAAGTCGTCGAGGTCGATCATCAGGAACGCGGCGGCGGGGTCTTTCTCCGCCCCAAGCCGCGCGGAGACCTCCGATTCAAAATAGGATCTGTTATAGAGGCTGGTCATGGTATCTCTCTGGGCGGCCTGTTCAGCCCGTTGAACCTCAATGTTCTTGCGGCGGTTGTTTCTTATGATCACATAAATGGCCAGCACCGATACGATGATGGCGACGGATATTCCCGCCGCGCTGAGGGAGATCATCGGGTAGCGCATGATGATCTCCCCCGCGGACATCGTATGGCGGGTGACCATCGTATTTACCGCGATGATGGAGCTGGTCTTGTTTTTGCCGATGGCGGAAATGCCCTTGTCAAGCACCGACATCAGCAGCATTTCCCGCCGCCCTCCCCGCGGGAGGGACAGAGAGAGCCCGTGCGAGTAGTTGATCACCGAAGCGTAGAGGTTTTTGTATTTGTAGTTTTGGAGGTATGTTCCCGCGACGTAGGAGTTGACGAAACAGATATCCGCCTCGTCGTTTCGGACGGCGTCGACACACTCCTCCTCGCTGTTGTACCAGGCGATCTCTTCTTCACGGTAATTTTTCTGGACGTAGTTCTGCGAGAATAGATACCCCTTTACGGCGGCAGCCTTGGTTTTTTCGCTGTTCTGAATGTAATCTACGCGGGTGATCGCCGCATAGTCAAGATCAAGGTACGGGCGTGAGAGCAGCAGCCCGTTCTTCTCCGCCCAGCCATAGTCGTAATAGATATTGGAAAGAATGTCGGCGCTCCCCGTATTGACCATCTTGACCGCCTCAAGCTGGTTCAGTGCCTCTATATATTCAAAACGCACGCCCAGTCTGGCCTCGAGTTCTTTCAGGATATCGATGGCGATGCCCCGGTATTCGCCGTTCTCCTTATACATCATCGGTTTTCGGAAGGAGGGCAGGGTGACGCGAAGTGTGGGTGTTTCCTTTAGAAAACGCGCCTCCTCTTCCGTGAACGCGAGGATTATGCCGTCGCTGTCTTCGAGATATTTTTTCTCCAGCTGGGCCTTAAAATCGGGTTTGAAGCGGCGGATCTGTTCCATGGCAAAGATAAGGGCGTTTTTCATATCTCCGCCGCCGAGCCGTGTGACGAAATAGCGCTTACTGGGGGCGAACTGGGCGATTATTTTAGTGTTTGGGGGAATTATATCCGCCTCTCCCATAAGGATCGCGTCGACATCGCCGCCTTTCAGCGCCCTCTCCAGCTCGTCGATGCTTTTGTAATCGACGGTGGTAAACAGGATGCCTCTCTCTGCGGCGTAATCGTGTAGTTTGTACAGGTGGTTTTTCCAGACGGGGATCACGCCTATCCGCATGCCGTCAAAGCCTTCCCAGCCGTCCATCGTGTAGCGCCCGTCTTTGGCGTTCACCGCGAGGATCGTGTATGTCTCGTCAGTCTCGTACTTTACGAAATCGAAGCTGCGGGCTGCCGTCTCGGTGTAAAAGAGGCCGCCGACGACGTCGACCCGGCCCTCCTGCAGCATTTTCAGGCACTCTTCACGGCTTCCGTTCACATATTCATAACGCCAGCCGCCATATCTGGCCATCTCCTGAAGGTATTCATATTCATAACCGCGCCGGTAGCCGTTGGGATCCATCTCCTGAAAATTTTTATTTTCATACCAGCCGACCCTTATCACCGTTGGCAGTGAAGTTTTCGCCGTGTCTTCAGCGAAAACTGCGCCGGCCGCCGCCAGGAAGATTAGGACGCAAAAAATCATCATAACCATACGATCTGTCTTTTTAAGAGCCATATATGTACTACCTCCGTTATGCACGCCAGAACGATGGTGCTTATATTTAGTCCGCGGCCAACAACTCGGTTTTTATCCGGGGCGGCGATATCTGTATTTTACAATAAATTTGCAAATATAGGTGTGCAGATATCCGCCGAGCGAACTTATTCCGCCGTTAAAAAGGACGTCGGGGAATCACGCATATGGTAACCGATATTTAGTGATAAGAACATGTCGGAGATAAATTGTGAACACAAAAGTCTCTCCGCTGTAAGCAGAAGACAGCCTCTCTGAATGAGATGTGATTTTTTCAGACAGACGCCAAAAACAGATACGTTATTTTGTAGCTTCAATACATATCGCTTCTTCATATGAAAAGGTAATATCCACAGTATAAAAACAAATTGCTCTCTTGGAGGTTATGTCATGTGTAAAAATGGTGCGCTGCGCTTTGAAGAATTCGGCTATTCGATGCCGGTTTCGGAGTCACTTTTTGGAAGGCCGCCTTTTAAACATCACGGAGTCGATGTGATCAGCGTCACGTTTGAAACGGATTATGAGTATGTTTCAAAGATCGTACCGGAACAGCTGGCATTCACGGACAGCGTTCCGAGGGCGACTTTAGTGATCGAGAGTTTTAAGAACGCCGCGATCCCCAACTATCTCGAGGCGATGATCATGCTGCACTGCACCTACCGCGGAGAGGAATTTATGTATATGCCGAGCCTGCTTGTGACGGCTCCCGGCGCGATGGTGACCGGGCGCGAAGTATGGGGCTATCCCAAAAAGCCGGCGGCAATTTCACTGGAAATCAAGAACGGCAGTTATAGGTCAACGCTGAAACGTCCTACCGGTGCAGAGATCCTCAGCGTAACGGCGGAGAGAGGCGAGCGTCTTTCGGCCTCAGCTTGGAAAAATACCGATGGAATGGTCCTTAAGCAGATCCCCTCCGCCGAGCATAAGGCTCCCGACGTATGTCAGCTTGTAGGATGTCCTTATTACTTTACTCCTGCGCAGACGGAAGATGGAAAACCTGATATATGGAAAGCGGACAATGTAAAGATAAAGTTCGACGGCGAGAAAGATCCGTGGCGGGCCATTCCAGTAGAAAATGTGGTGGAGGCGGTCGTCGGCGCCTTCGATACCTCTCTTTCGTATGGCTATGTGGTATATGACTATATGAAGTAACCCCCCAACCCTCCATAAAGAACGACCAGAGTGCCCCCTCTGTTGAGGATGGATCATGACGACAGTGTCATGGTCCATCCTTTTCTTTTGTTCCTTTTTTGTGTCCAAAATGAGTCTTACGTCACCGCCACAGTCCTTTAATTGTAAGATTGTTTATTGATACCAAAAATAATGTCTCAGGATTAGCATGCCAAAACATACCGTTGCCGCCGGGGGTTGAATATACTATTCACATCAGAAAAAGAAATGTCAACCATTTAAAGAACAAAAAAATAATTTATAGGAGTGATGTACGGTGGCTAAAGTATTACTGGATCCCAGTAAGGCAACGTCAATGATGTACGCCGGAGCCTCTACCTTCGTAACGTGTAAGGATGGAGACAGGGATAATATCATCACAATTACCTGGCAGAGCAGTTTCTGCCCAGCGCCGGCGATCGTCGGAATCAGCGTGACGCCCAAGAGGTTCTCTTATGACATGATAAAGAACGCGGGTGAGTACGTGATCAATATCCCGAATAAGGAACTTCTGTGGGAGCTTCACTATTGCGGATATATGTCGGGCCGCGACGTCGACAAGTTCAAAGAGACGGGGCTGACAAGAGAGCCGGCCCATATCCTCAAGACTCCCATGATAAAGGAATGTATCGCGAATATCGAATGCAAGATATGCAACGTCTATCCCATCGCTGACGGACTGTACAGCATCTTTGTCGCCGAAGTCGTGGCCGCCCATGCGGACGACAGATATTTTGACGGTTCGTTCTGGAAGACGGGAGAGACCGGCGGCGCGGAGCTCCTTCATTATCTCGGCGGCACGAAGTATGCGAAGCTTGGCGAGACCGTAGATTTCAAAGATGCCGTAAAAAAGGCGAAAGCATAGTTTTAGCACCAGATCACTGCCAATATACACAAAATTTTAAGGAGGAATTATTGATGAAAAAGATGCTAGTGAAGTTCAACGACGGTTCGGAACTGAAGGTAAAGCTCTACGAGGATAAGACGCCCGAGTCGATCAAGATGCTCGAAGCCTCATGCCCGCAGGAAGTAAAGTGGATGCATGCGAGATTCAACGGAGAAGCGGTCTTTTTTACGGCGGACATCAAGGGCGACGTGCCGGCGGAAAACGCGAAGGCTGGAAACGATATGAAGGCCGGAGAGATCAGCCTGTGGCGCGGCGGACACGAGCTCTTTATGGACAAGGCCGTACATTTTTGGTATGGCCCCAAGGTAGCCGGCGCGAATCCTGAGAACGTCATCGGCGAATTTGACGGAGATATGAAGGCGCTCAACGACTTCGGCATGAAGGTTTGGATCGACGGCCCCTGCAAGGCGGTCATCAGCGTTATCGAAGAATAACGATCAATAGGATGAGGGGCGGAGAGAGTCAGCTTTTTTAGGAGGGCCTTGTCCGCCCCTCTTTTGTTTCAAACGGACCAAAGGCGGTTATTTTGTATCAACCAGTAAGCGGGTCGGGATCATAAAAATTTATAATGTAAGGATGAAAAGAGATGCTCTTATCGGAAGGTAGTAAAAAAACATATAAATCATATCTTCTGAATATCAATAGCCGGCAGTACCGGGTGGTATGCGACGCTAACGATACTCTGCTGGACATAATACGCGGGCAGCTCAAACTTACCGGTACAAAACGCGGCTGCGACTGCGGACAGTGCGGGGTCTGCAACGTTATTGTGAATGGTAAGGTCGTCCGCGCATGCATAACCAGGATGAAGAACGTTCCGGAACATGCGGAGATACTTACGGTAGAGGGGCTGGGTACCCCCGACAATCTTCATGCGGTCCAATGGGCCTTTATAGCGAATAACGCGATCCAGTGCGGGTTTTGTACGCCTGGTTTTATCATGTCTGCCAAGGGGCTGCTAGACAAGACGCTCTCCCCTTCTCGCGAAGAGGTGCGGCAGTGGTTCCAGCAGCACTGGAATGCCTGCCGGTGCACCGGATATAAACAGATAGTCGACGCGGTCATGGACGCCGCGGCGGTGCTTCGCGGAGAAAAAGAGATGTACGAATTTTCCGCCATGCTGAAGCCGGGCGAATATATATGGGGGACGAATTACCCGCGCCCCAGCGATAAATATAAGGTTACCGGTACGTGGGATTTTGGCGACGACGCGGGTATGCAGCTTCCTAAAGATACCCTCTACGCGGCGCTGGTCCATGTCGACGTAAACCATGCAAACATACTGAATTTGGATATAACGGAAGCCGAAAAGATGCCCGGCGTCGTCAAGGTGGTCACCGCGAAGGACATCTATGCCGCTGGCGGCACCAACAAGCTTTTTGGGGCCCAGCCGCCGCAGGTAAAGGGCGACGGCTGGGAGCGTCCGATCCTCTGTGATAAAAAGATATTCATGTGGGGCGACGTCGTCGCGGTCGTCTGTGCCGAGAGATATGAAGAGGCGGAAGCGGCCGTTCCCAAGGTGAAGGTAGATCTTGAGGAGCTGCCCGCCGTCATGAATGTCGAGGAGGCTATAAAGCCGGATTGTATAGAGATCCATCCCGGAGTTCCGAATATATATTTTGAAACTCATGTCAAAAAGGGAGCGGACGCGGGCGAAATAATGGAGCAAATGCCCTATTCCATTGAGGATGTCTTCTATCTGCAGCGGCAGCCTCACCTGGTGCTGGAAAATGACGTGGGGTTCGGCTATTGGGACGAGGACGGAAACCTCGCGATTCAGTCGAAGCATATCTGGATATACAAAGCCGCCGCCTTTATGGCGAGGGGCATCGGCCTGCAGCCATCCAAGATAAGGATCATACAAAATAAGGCGGGAGCCTCCTTTGGCTATAAGCTGGGAATTACCAATGAGGCGATGATCGCCGCCGCTGTGATCGCTACGGGCAGGCCGGTCTTTTGCCGTTATGATACGCGCCACCATGTGACCTATACTCCAAAGCGCGCCCCCGCACTTATGAGAGTGGCGATGGCTGCGGATGCGAATGGCAGAATCACGGCCATCGATCACACTTCGTGGGTCGATCACGGGCCATATTCCGAATTTTCACCGGGACTTGTCAGCAAGCTGCCTCATTATATGGGGTCCTTATACGGCATTTCCAATGTGAGAGGCACGGCTTACGGCGTCTATACAAATCAGAAATGGAATACGGCGTTCAGAGCCTGGGGCGCGCCGCAGGTGCACACGGCTCAGGAGATAGCGGTCGATATGCTGGCTGAGAGAGTGGGGATGGATCCGCTGGAATTCCGCTATATCAACGCCATACGCCCAGGGCAGACCTTCCCGTTCGGTCAGTCGCCGGATGTATTCCCTCTTGCCGAGATGGTCGACATTCTGCGCCCGAAATATAGGGCCGCTATAGAAAGGGCAAAGTCCGGGAGCTCCGAGAAGATAAAGAAGGGCGTCGGCGTCGCCTTTGGCGTTTACAATTCCAACAGCGCGGGACCCGATAAGGCATACAACAATATCGAACTTCTGCCTGACGGCGGCGTCATGCTTTACAACACCTGGGAAGAGCATGGACAGGGCGCGGATATTGGAATGGTTGGCACGGCCCATCGTGCGCTCGCGCCGCTGGGGATCGCGCCTGAAAAAATAAGGCTCTTCATCAACGACACCTTCAGATGCCCGGACAGCGGGCCGGCTGCTGCCAGCCGCTGCCAGGTAATGGTTGGACATGCGATAGTGGACAGCTGCAACAAACTGCTGGATGCCATGCGCAGGGAGGACGGGAGCTTCCGCAGCTACGATGAGATGGTGGAAGAGGGGCTGCCCCTTTTATATTCCGGCAGCTATGGCTGTGTGACAAAGAATGAAAAGGGAGAGATCGTCCCCTGTGTCCATACTGACGCAAACGGACAGGGAATGCCCTATGCCTGCTATATGTACGGTCTCTTTATGGCGGAGGTGGATGTCGATGTTTCAACCGGAAAGACATGGGCCTCCAAGATGACGCTGATCGACGACGTCGGGGTCATCAATAATTACGGGGTGGTCGACGGGCAGATGTACGGCGGATTGGCCCAGGGGATCGGGCTTGCCCTGCAGGAGGATTTTGAGGATCCCGCAAAATATAACAACCTTATCACCTGCGGGTTCCCGTATATAAAAGATATTACGGACGATATGGAGCTTATCCATATGGAGACACCGCGCGAATTCGGCCCGTACGGCGCCTCCGGAGCGGGAGAACTTCCGCTCACCTCTCCGCACGCGGCTATCGCCAACGCCATCTATAACGCCTGCGGCGCCAGAGTCACGAGACTGCCCGCGACAAAGGAAAAGGTTCTGGCGTTACTGAAAGAAAAGCACCGATAAGACTAAAGGACTTCGCTGTTTTCTAATGAAAACGGTGGAGTTCTTTTCTCTATCTTTAAAAAAGGAAAGAGTGTGGTGTATATTTTGTGATAATTTTAATTAAAAGGGGAGATGCGTAATGAAAAACGATGATCTGAAAATGGTAACCGCCGAATGCATCATGAATCTTCCTAAATGCCGGTATCTAAAATATATCGGAGGGATGAGCGGAATGGGCGTGCCTGTCCGCGCGGTGCATTATATTGAGGATTTTGGTTATCTGGACAGCGTTAAAAAGCATACGTTAGTGATAACCGCGGGCCTTCAGCATAGAAGCGAACCGGAAATAGAGCATTTTTTTGAAATGCTTCATCTAAAGGAGAGCGCCGGCATCATCGTCTACAGGACGAGAGAGGGCATACTGCCGCATTCGGAAAGACTATTGCAGCTGGCGGAACATTTCAGCGTCCCCGTGTTCTCAATGCCGCATGAAATACCGCTTTCGGATATTACGGAGACTATCACGGAAGAACTGTTTCAGAGCCGTAAAATGAAAAAATCGATGGAGGCCTTCCTTCTCTCTCTTATGAGCGGAGAGTTCAAAACGGGCGAGGATGCTTTTGTCTGTGCCTATATATCAGGATATCTAAAAAAAGAATCATTTGTCTGTGCGATAATTAAGTTTGATTCGCTTTTAGATGATTTTGATTATGAGCACTTTAAAAATGAAACAGATAAGCTCATTTGTGGAACGGCCAATAAGTTCTTCAGAAAGATACCCTATATCTTCAGCCACGGCGAAGTCGTTATGATGATCCCCCTGTTCAACGATGAGGGGTACGAATTCGCGGACAAAATCGTTTTGGATATAACCTTGGACTTCTATAAAAATAACCTTTCAGGCCGCGCATCTTTAGGTGTAAGCAAACATCACCGCGACCTGATGGAATTTAAGGAGGCCTTCGTATATGCGAAAAGGATATCGGATCTTGCGTTTTTCTTGAACAAAAAACGTCTGACGCCGCAGGAAAAAGGGATCTTTTCGATGTTTATGGAGGTCAAGGAGACCAAGACTCTGGAGAATATGTTCAATAGCGTGCTTGGACCTCTGGCGGAATACGACAGGGCCAATCAAACGGCGCTGCTTGACACGCTCTTTTCTTTTGTGGAAGAGAATTTCAATACCTCGGCGACCTCTGCGGCGCTGTTTATCCATTCAAATACCCTGAGATACAGGCTGGACAAGATACAGGACATATTACAAATCAAGCTGCGTGATCCAATGTCTGTCTATTATGTAAACTTGGCGGTCATGGTCTTCAAATATTTGGATTTCTTACGCTCAGAAAAAAAGGAAACTAATACCGTGTGAATTTAATTTTGTAAGGAGTGGAGTGTAAACATGTTGACAAATCAAAAAGATCTCATATCCCTATTCAAAAATCAAAATTTTTCCGTCGCATTCCTCAGCCTTGGTTTTCTCTTCCTCTTTGTCGTTACCGCTTTTGTCGATATTGATTTTCTTTCGGCATGTGTGGACGCCTCTTTTAATTTCTCTGTGAAATATTTCGGAGCCCTGTGCCAGGTATTGCTGTTTGCCACCTTCTTCATCGCCATGGGGCTTGCGATTACAAAATACGGCAATGTCCGCTTGGGCGGACTGGATAAGCCGGAGTTCTCGACTTTTAGATGGCTTTCAATGATAATATGCACGCTTTTGGCTGGCGGCGGCGTCTTTTGGTCCGCCGCGGAGCCGATGTACCATTTTTTGAACGTGCCTCCGGCCTTTCCCGGTATAGAGGGGGGAACGGCGGCTGCAGTGACGCCGGCCCTCACGCAGTCCTTCCTTCATTGGGGGTTTTATGCCTGGGCTATACTCAGTACCCTGGGGACGATCATCATAATGTACAGCTGTTATTATAAAAAGATGCCGATTGCTCCGAGAGCCCTCATATATCCTTTTATGGGAGAAAAGGGAGTAAACGGGATATATGGAACGCTTGTCGACGCGTTTACCATCGTAGCCACCGCCGCAGGCACTATCGGCCCGATCGGGTTTCTGGGGCTGCAGATGAGCTATGCCGTGTCACGGATCAGCGGCGTTCCCGACACCTTCAGCCTGCAGCTCATCGTCATCGCAGCGGTTACTCTCGTCTATACCCTGACAGCGGTGACGCCAATATATAAGGGTATAAATCATGTAAGTTTCTTTAATGTGCTCCTGACGATATTTGTCATTCTCTTCATCTTGCTGTGCGGCCCGGGGCGTTTTATCGTTGATTCTTTTATGAGCGCTATGGGGAATTATCTTGGCGGGGATTTTATACGTCTCGCTCTTTTCCGGGGAGATTCCACCTGGACTGGGGCATGGACGATCTTCTTCTTCGTCTGGATGCTGGCATATGCTCCGATGATGGCGGTCTTTTGCGCCAGGGTCTCCAGGGGACGCACTATAAGGGAGTTGGTCCTTGCCGTCACGCTCGGAGCCGGCCTGTCCACGAATGCCTGGTTTTCCGTTCTGGGCGGCGCAGGGATCTATTATGAATTGACGATGCCGGGGTCAGTCTCCGCCGCGTTGAATTCCAACGGGCTTCCCGCGGCGCTGCTCTCCATAATCGACCAGCTTCCCCTGCACCATTTCATGACGCCGGTCATACTTGTGCTTGTAATCCTTTATCTTGTCACCACCGGCGCGGGAATGACCTATTCGATGGCGATGTCGATATCGCACGATAATCCGCCGGTATATCTGAGGGTGATGTGGGGCGTAGTTATGGGAGCGGTCGCCGCCCTGCTCATCAGGCTCGGCGCGGGTGGGATCTCGGCGCTGCAGAATTTCATCGTTTTCACATCTGTGCCCCTGATGTTCTTTTTCTTCCCGACCCTCTGGTACGGCCCAAAATGCGCGATCGAACTATACCGGTCGCAGAACGGATGATTTCCGCCGTGAAATAGCTAAAAATGGCGGTACGTCATGAGTCCTTGACGTGCCGGCATTTTTTCATCACCGTGCGAAGAACCGCTAAGAATCGGAAGCGGTTCTGTCGCCGTGCGGATAACGAAAGAGACCAGCTGGGAAGGAGCTGGTCTCTTTTGTCAGCCGCATCATTCATAAAGGACGTCAGGATCTATTCCTCACGCATATACGGGTATGTGAAGTCGCGCGGCGGCATGAGATTTTCTTTGATCGTCCTCGGCGAGACCCAGCGGGCCAGATTCAGCTTGGTCCCCGCCTTGTCGTTTGTGCCGGAGGCTCTAGCGCCGCCGAAGGGCTGCCGTCCTATGCTTGCCGCGGTGGTCTTGTCGTTGATATAGAAGTTGCCAGCCGCGTATCTCAGTATATGTTCCGCATCCCTTATTGCCTCACGCTCGACGGCGAAGACAGATCCCGTCAGCGCGTAGGGAGATGTCTCGTTGCATAGGTGCAGTGTCTCGATGTATTTTTCGTCATCGTAGACATAGAGGGTGAGAATGGGACCGAATATCTCCTCTTCCATTGAACGGAAATGAGGATTTGTCGTCCTGATCATCGTCGGCTGAACGAAGTAGCCGACGCTCTTGTCGCCGGTTCCTCCGTATAGTATCTCCGCCTCCGGCGCCTCTTTCGCGTAGTTGATATAGTCCATGCAGTTGTCGAAAGATGCTTCATCAATGACTGCGCAGGCAAAATTCCGAAAATCACGCGGGTCTCCGGTACGTGCCGCGGGCATCATAACGTCCAGCTGCGATTTCAGCTCCTCCCAGCGGCTGGCCGGGATGTAGGCGCGCGACGTTGCGGAACATTTCTGTCCCTGATATTCAAAGGCGCCGCGCATAAGTGCCGCCGCGACTGCTCTTGCGTCAGCCGAATTGTGCATTATTAGGAAATCTTTACCTCCCGTCTCCCCTACAAGGCGTGGGTACGAGACGTATTTACCGAGGTTGTCAGCCACGCCCTTCCATAGAGTGTTGAATACATGCGTGGAGCCGGTAAAGTGTATTCCCGCGAGGTTCCTGTCATTGAGGGCGACCCTGCTTCCTACCGAACCGGGACCGGGCATAAAATTCAGTACGCCGGCGGGAACACCCGCCTCCATGAATATCTTCATCAGGTACCAGTTGGAAAGAAGCGAAGTCGTCGCAGGCTTCCAGACAACGGTGTTGCCCATAAGGACGGGCGCCATCGGCAGATTCGCCGCGAGCGAGGTGAAGTTGAATGGTGAGACGGCATAGATAAACCCCTCGAGCGGACGGTATTCGAGCATGTTGACCGCTCCCTCTTCCGAAGCGGGCTGTTCACTGTAAAGTTCCTTCATGCAGCAGACGCTGAAGCGGAAATAATCGATCGTCTGGCTTGCGGATTCGATCTCAGCCTGCCACACGCTCTTACTCTGTCCCATCATGGTTGCGGCGTTGAGGAGGTAGCGGTATTTGTTATCGATCAGCTCCGCTATCTTGAGGGATATCTTGGCGCGTTCAGACCACGGCATACAACTCCAGCTCTCATGAGCCTCGTTGGCCGCCCTGATCGCCAGTTCCATCTGCTCCGCGCCGGCCTTGTGGTAAACGGCCAATCTGTGTCCGTGATCATGGGGCATCACGACATTCCCCTTATCTCCCGTATATATCGGCTCTCCGCCTATTATCAGGGGGATTTCGGCAACTTCGGATGAAATTTGGGCGATCGCCTCTTTGACCAATTCCCGTTCAGGACTTCCCGGCGCGTAGTTCATTGAGGGTTCATTTTTCGGTCTTTCGAATTTTAAAATGGCGTTGTTCATCTTAGTGCCTCCCGCTGAAAGATATTAATGCAACATTGTTGCTAAAAGATGATATCATTATCTTCAGCGTAGCTCACTGTCACAAGATGATAAAAATGTGACGGCAATATTGTCAGCAAAGTTCAATTAGCGGCAAAATAGAAATGGCCTCTGTTTTACCGTCCTGATACCGGTTATTGTACAGGAAAGGCGAGCGGCGCGGTATATGCGGCGGGTAATAAATAACGGCCCCTGCCGCGCTCCCTTTGCGGGGAGCTTCGGCGGGGGCCGTCGCTAAAATTTTTACTGTCAGCCGGCGCGTCAGTCTGTTTTTTTCATGTCCTTGTCGACGATCACGCCGCGGTTGGTCTCGCCGTCCATGTAGGCGGCGAAGCTGCCGCGGTAGACGCGTATCGCAGGGTTATCACACCATGGCTCCCATTTTTTGCTCTCGAACCAGTCGGCGTTGAAGATGTTGCGGTCCTCTCCCGCGAAGACGGGCATGTAGAGGACGCCGTCAACCTCTAGGTCGGAGAAGAAGTGTGTACCGTAGGAGAGCTCCGGCATGAAGCCGAGACGCGGGATGCCGAGCTCCACCATGCCGCGGCAGTTCGTCAGCTCGCTGTACTGCACGGGAACGCCGAGCTCCGGGTTGCTGGAGCCGATGCGTCCTGGGGCGACGAGGATATAGGGCTCGCCGTCGGAGGCTTTGTTAAGTTCGCCGATGAGCCGCGCCGTCCCGTAAAAGTCACGCTGCGCGTAGTAGCGGTTAAAATCGATGTAGACGATCTTGGTTATCTGCGGGATCGCGCCGTGGGTCACCATGCGGTCGGCCTGAAGCAGGATCTGCTTCGGTGAGAGTTCGGGAATACCCCCTTCAAGGTGGTTGTTCGACCAGAAGGGGCGCGACTGGATGAGGCAGAAGGAGTCCTCCGTCGGCTCAAAGGCAAATTCAATGTCGGCCGGGACGCCCATCTTGTTCTCAAGCAGCTTCAGCGTCTTTTTGACGCGCTTGTAAAAGTCGGGGTAGATGCGGGGGAAGCTGTCGAAGGTGAAGCAGACCTTTGTCCCCGGCGAGAGGGAGGCCATGTTCTTCATGATCTGGAAGAAACAGCCCTCGCCGTCGTCGCAGCGGTAGATCTGCGCGTAGGCGGCGAAGTCGGGGTGGTAGGTGAGCAGCTGCTTCCACTCTTTTTTGATGTCTAACGTCGTTATCTGGTTGGGGCGTTCCTCGTCGATGACATGAAATGATTCCTGGGCGATCGCTGAGATCTTCTCCGGTGAGAAACCCTCGGGACGCAGTATCGGATTGGTCAGCGAGACGGTGCGCGCGTAACCGCGCTTGGTGCTCATGGTGCCCATGCCGAAGACCATGCGCACGAGGCCGTCGTCCTGCTTCACGCGCGTCGTCCAGCGTCGGAAGTTCTGCGAATATCCGACGCCGGCCATCGTCGGATAGTAGTAACGCCCTCGCCATCGCCCCGCCATGCGGATGATGATGATCCCCATGTCGTCGCCTCCGAGGTGGTGGCGTTCCCGGTAATCGGCCGCGGCGGGGAAGAAGGTGCGCGAATAGATGCGCCGTACCTCGTTTTCCACGGCGACGGACCGCTCCTCAAGGCTGCCGCAGTTGTTGCTGAGGAAGTTTGTCAGGTATTTTCCGGCGAAGGAGTGTTTTACGTCGTCTTCCAGCCGGCTGGAGCTGCGGATGACGACGGGGTCGCGCATATCCGCGAGGAAGGTGCGGATGTACATGCCGGCCTCCCGCGGCAGCGGCGTTTCAAGAAAGACCCGCTCGATCTCCTGTGGGTCGTTGTTCGCGAGCAGCGTGTCGAGGTGAGGTACCCGCTCGAGAAACTGATGGAATATCTCGATGCTGAGGTAGATTGACCGCGGCACCTTCGTCCTGCTCATCTGTTCGTCGCCGCTGTCGCGCAGCTGCCGCAGCGCGAAGAGCAGCGAACGTCCCTTTCCCCCAATAGTGCCGCGCCCGCAGATCAGCGGTGCGAACTCAGGGTCGTCATGCGGCTGCCATTCAAAGTAGAGTTCTCTTGCTCGGTCTGCAGAGGTCATATTATCACTTGCCTTCCGGGGTTTTGTCGATAACGACTCCGGTCTCCGAATCTCCGTCAAGCAGCACGTCAAAGCATCCCTCGTAGTGTCTTACGGCGGGATGGGATATCGTCTGCCACGGATGACTCTCGAACCATTCTCTGTTATATATGTTATTCTTTTCGCCGTCAAATACCGGCAGATAGAGGATGTTGTCCCCGTCCAGGTCGAGGAAGAAGTGCGTCCCGTAGGAGAGCTCGGGAGCCATCCCCTTTTGCGGTATGCCCAGCTCCACGAGACAGCCGGAGTTTGACAGCTCGTTGTAGCGCACCGGCACGCCGAGCAGCGGATTAGAGCTGCCCCAGCGTCCGGGTCCGACGAGAATGTAGCGCTCGCCGTCGAGCCGGTCGTTTATCTCTCCCACTGCGCGCGCGACGTCGGCGAAGTCCGCCTGCTTGCCGTAGATATCAGGGTCGACGAAGACGATATGCCTGGCGCCCTCCAGTCTGCCGTTGGCGACCATGCGGTCGCCGCGCAGGATGGTCTTTTCCCGCGGCGTATCGGGAATTTCCACGCGTCCCTTGTCGTCGTAGACGGAGAGCGGCCGCAGCTGCACCAGGGTGAAGCGGTCGTCGCTGACTTCGTAGGCGAACTCCATGTCCACGGGGAGCTGAAGCTCCTTTTCAAAGAGCGAAAGGAGCATCTTGAGCCGCGTGAAGAGCTTCGGGCAGCGGCTTGGCAGCTCGGAGAAGGTGAATACCGGGCGCGGCGCGTTCATGTTGCTCGGATCGGTGTGTATCCAGTGGAAGGCGTTGTCGTCGAACCACTGCAGGTAGGTGGGCGCCATCTTGTGTTTTTTCAGGATATCCTTGATGGTGACGGCGATGTGCTGCGAGGTGAACTTGCGGTGCTCGATATCGACGTAGTCGTAGTGCTCCTGTGAATGCGTCACGATCTCATGGGGTTTTGTCCCCTCTGGGCGGAGGTTGGGGTTTGTGAGATAAAAGGTCCTCGCGTAGGCCCTGTCGACGGTGCGGGTGCCGAGGCCGAAGCAGATCCTCACGACGCCGTCCTCTTTCCTGATGCGCGGCGAGGGGCGGCGGAAGACCTTCGAGAAGGCTGCGCCCGCAAGCTCCGGGTAAAACATGTTCCCGTACCGGCGGCCCTCGATGGGCTGGATGAGCACGGCCATGCGCTCTCCGCCCCACTGTATGCCGTGTTTGCGCTTATATTCGCGCGCCGCGGGGTTATAGGTGGAGGCGTAGACGGTCTTTATCGCGCTTTCGAGCTCCGCGCGGCGCTCCCCGCGCGTTCCGGCATTGGAGGAAAAGCGTGTCGCGTACTTTCCCGCGAAGGAGAGGTTGACGTCGTCCTCAAGCGTCGAGGAGGAGCGCACGGAGATGGGATCCTCTATAAGGTCAAGTATCTTTTCAAGAGGTTCGTCGAGCGACGGCGGCAGGTGGGCCGCCGCGCAGATCTTGTACAGCTCGGGGGCATCCGAATGCGCGCGCAGATTCATCAGCCGCTCCCAGAGGTTGTTGTACTCCATGAATTCGTCGAAGACAGAAGTCGTGATGACGAAGGAATATTTGGGCAGATGCACGTCCTCTAGCAGACCGTTCTTTTCAAGGATATGGTGCGCGAAGGAGAGTCCCTTTGACTTCCCTCCGATACGTCCGTCGCCGATGAGCCATCCGCGCTCCTCATAAAAGGGGACAGGGTCGAAGCTCCTATAAAAATCACCGTAATTCATAACGTCCCTCCTAACAGGTTCCATCCAATTCGATGACTAAAAATTCTATCATTATAACTAATTATTATAGACTATACTTTCGTCTCTTTAAAGCAGAAATTTAATATGATGAATTGTATTTTCTGCGCAAAATTGCGTAAGTTACAGAGGTGTAACGATATTTTAACGTTTTTTTTACTATGCACTTTGCGGCGGGGTTTAAGATAATAACGGTGATAAGATGTGTCAAGTAAGAGGCTCCAAACGGAGGATGATTTTACGATGATTATGAATAACCGGGAACTGAGCTGGCTGGTATTCAACGACCGCGTGCTGCAGGAGGCGCAGGATAGGAGCGTGCCGCTGATGCAGCGGCTCAAGTTCCTCGGCATTTTTTCAAACAACCAGGATGAATTTTTAAAGGTGCGCGTCGCGAAGCTGATCCGCCTGAGCCGCATGAAGGGGCTCAAGGGGGCGCAGGCCGCCAAGGCGCGTGCCGCGGCGGAGGTGCTGCCGCAGCTCTACGCGCGTATGTCCGAGTCGCAGGAAAAATTTGACGAGATCTATTACGGCATCCTCTCCGAGATGGCGGCGATCGGGATAAACGTGGTGAACGAACGGCAGCTTACGGAGGAACAGGAACGGTTCTGCGTCGACTATTACTCCTCCGTCGTCAGCGAGCGTATCGTGCCGCTGCTGATCCGCAAGGCGACGAAGCTCCCCTTTATCAGCGACGGCGATATCTACCTCGGCGTCAAAATGACGGGGGCCAAAGCCAAGAACGTGCGTTACGCCTTTATCCAGATCCCCGTCAGCAGCGCCTGCCCGCGTTTTGTCGAACTGCCGTCGGCGGAGGGACGCCGGGACATAATCTTTCTCGACGACATTATCCGCCTCTGTCTGCGGGAGATATTTTTCATGTTCAGCTGCGAGACGGTCAGCGCCCATACCTTCCGTATTGTGCGCGACGCGCAGATCGAGATGGACGGCGACATCTCCAAGAGCCTGATGGAGAAGATGGAGGAGGGCATTGAGAACCGGTACCGCGGCAAACCGGTGCGGCTCATCTATGACAGGGAGATGCCGGAAGATCTGCTCTCGCTGATCGTCTCCAAGCTCTCGCTGAAGGCGGGTCCCTCGCTCGATCCGGGCGGGCGCTACCACCTAAAGCGCGACCTGATGAAGTTCCCGCGCGTCTGCCCGCAGCTGGAGGAGAAGCTGCCCGCGCCGATGCGCAACCCGGCGATCGCCCCCTTCTCCAGTATTCTGAAGGTCGTGGCGAAGCGCGACGTGATGCTCCATTTTCCATACCATACATTCAACCATGTGATAGACTTCCTGCGCGAGGCGGCAATCGATCCCAAGGTAGAGAATATCTTTATCACCCTTTACCGGACGGCGGAACATTCAAAGGTGATCAACGCCCTCATCGGAGCGGCTAAAAACGGTAAGAGCGTTACCGTCATCATGGAGTTCCTCGCGCGCTTCGACGAGGGGCAGAACATAGAATACGCCGACATCCTCCAGCGTGCCGGCGTGCGCGTAATTGACGGCGTGGCGGGGCTGAAGGTACACTGCAAGCTGATCCTCGTCGAGCGCCGCGAACGTACCGGCCTCAAGGGCTACGCCTATATCGGCACCGGGAACTTCAACGAGTCGACGGCGAAGATTTACTCCGACTTCGGCCTGCTCACCTGCCGCCGCGAGATCGTCTGTGAGACGCGCTCTGTCTTCGATTCCGTCACCGCGCACCAGCCGCTCGCCTGCCGGCATCTTCTCGTTGCGCCATATAACATGCGCGCGCGCTTCGAGACGCTTGTGGAAGAGGAGATCAAACATGCCAAGAGGGGCAAGAAGGCCTATATCAAGGCGAAGTTCAACAGCCTTACCGACCCCGGGATGATAAATCTGCTGTACAAGGCGAGCCGCGCCGGCGTTAAGATAAGCCTCATCGTGAGGGGCGCCTGCTGTCTCCAGCCGGGAGTCGAAGGGCTCAGTGAAAACATCCGGGTGATAAGCATCGTCGACATCTACCTCGAACACGCGCGGATGGCCATCTTCTGCGGCGGCGGCGAGGAAAAAATATTCATCCTCAGCGCCGACTGGATGACGCGCAATCTCAACCGCCGTATAGAGGTCGGCACGCCGATATATGATCCCGCCATCCGCAGGCAGCTGAAAAAGGTCTTCGAAATGCAGTGGAACGATAACGTCAAGGCCAGGGATATGGCGGTATTCGGAGCCAATGAATATGTTGCAGGCGGCGAGGGAAAGCGGTGCCGTTCGCAGCTGGCGCTCCATGAATTCTACAAAAAGGCCGCTGAAAAGAGGAATGAAGAATAATGAGAGATATGAACACGATCGCGGCGCTGGATATCGGCAGCAACGCCGTTCGTTTTCTGATCTGCAACATAGAGGAATCCAGCGACACGAAAAAATGCCGTAAAGTCGCCTTTCTCCGCGTGCCGGTGCGTCTCGGGGAGGACGTCTTCACCGAGGGAGAGATAAGCGCGAACCGGAGAATGCTGCTCTGCGAGGCGATGCAGGGCTTCTCCCACCTGATGAAGACCTTTGGCGTGAGCGAATACCGCGCCTGCGCCACCAGCTCGATGCGCGAGGCAAAAAACGGCGCCGAAGTTCTCGACGAGATCAGGGAAAAGAGCGGCATCCAGGTCGAGGTAATATCGGGGCTGGAAGAGGCCGAGATAATATACGCGGCGGGCGTCTCTTCCGCCGGCAGTGAAAATTGGAAAGACTCCCTCCACGTCGACGTCGGCGGCGGCAGCACGGAGGTCGTCATCTACACCGGCGGCCGCGTCGCTGAATCGCACTCCTTCCGGCTCGGGACGGTGCGTATCCTGAAAAACGCGGTCGAAAAGGGGGACAAAGAGCTCTTTAAAAAAGAGCTGAAAAAAATCGGGGAAAAATACCGCGGCCTGCGCATCATCGGCTCTGGCGGCAACATAAATAAGGCGCAGAAGCTGCTCAACAAACGGGTTGGCGAGCCGATAAGCGCCGTCGAGCTAAGAATGCTCTACGACACGCTGAAAAAGATGACCTTTGAAGAGAGGATCAACAACTTCAAGCTCAATCCCTACCGCGCCGACGTCATCATCCCCGCGCTGAAAATATTCCTCCTCGTCAGCAAACTTTGCTGCGCGCCGACGATCATCGTGCCGCAGGTGGGGCTGGTGGACGGGATCATCGCCATGCTCCACGCGAAACGATCCTCATAGGACGACCTGATATCACACCGGGAGGCGGCCGCTTCCCGGTATTTTTTTGCCTTCTCTCACCTTCACCCTACATACGGCGGTTTCGGCGGGGCGCTATCGCGATAATGGCATAGCGCCATGTAAAAGTGAATATTGACACAATCGGTACGAAAGATTTAAATATGACTTGTTGATATCGATAATATATAATCGATATGAGAAGAGGGACGAAGGGACGAGAGGCAGCGCCTCCTCTCCCATACAAATAAACAAATAAAGACGGCAACTAGAGGAAGGATGATTCTTATGTCAAACATCATTATCGCTCCCGGCAAATATGTACAGGGCAAAGGCGAACTATCAAAGTTGGGCGGCTATGTGGAAAAACTCGGCGCGAAGCCCTTTATCCTCGTAAGCCCCTCCGGTATGAAGCGGGTAAAAGAGCCCATCACGCGAAGCTTCGGCGCGACGCCGCTGGTCTTTGAAGAGTTCTGCGGCGAGTGCAGCAAAAAAGAGATAAACCGCCTCATTGAAAAGATGGGCGGCTGCGACGTCGTCATCGGCGTCGGCGGCGGCAAGATACTAGACACCGTGAAAGCCGTCGCCTACTACGCGAAAAAACCCGTCGTCATCGTACCGACGATCGCCTCGACAGACGCGCCGTGCAGCGCGCTCTCCGTAATCTACACCGACGAAGGCGTCTTTGAGGAATACCTCTTCCTGCCCGCGAATCCCAACCTTGTGCTTGTCGACACCGACGTCGTCGCGGCGGCGCCCGCGCGCCTGCTTGTCAGCGGCATGGGCGACGCGCTCGCAACCTACTTCGAGGCCCGCGCTGTAAAGGCCTCCGATTCCGGCACCTGCGCCGGCGGCAAGGCGACAAACGCCGCCATCTCGCTCGCGAGGCTCTGCTACGACACGCTGATCGAAAACGGCCTCCGTGCGAAGCTCGCCGTTGAGCGCCACGTCTGCACCAAAGCGGTCGAAAACATCATCGAAGCCAACACCTTCCTCAGCGGCATCGGCTTTGAAAGCGGCGGCCTCGCCGCGGCGCACGCCGTGCATAACGGCCTGACCGTACTTGAGGCGAGCCACCAGTTCTATCACGGCGAGAAGGTCGCCTTTGGAACGCTTGTGCAGCTTGTGCTCGAAGACGCGCCGGCGGAAGAGATCGAAGAGGTCGTCGACTTCTGCCTCGACGTTGATCTGCCCGTATGCCTTGAGGATATCGGCATCATCGATCCGAAGCCCGAGGATATCATGGCGGTGGCCGAGGCGACCTGCGTGCCCTCCGAGACGATCCACTCCATGCCCTTCGAGGTGACGGCGGACAAGGTCTATGCCGCGATTATGGGCGCGGACGCCCTCGGACGCTTCTACAAGGGCAAATAAATTTTTGCATCTGCCGTACCAAAGGCCTTCGGCGTCCGCCGGGGGCCTTTTTTACATTTGGCGGCGGTGATTTTTACGGCCGCCATAAAAAACACACAACGTGATGATAAAATGGAGCAGTATAAAGAATAAAAGCGGACGCGAAGTTCTGAAGGGGCAAATAATGATGGCTGAAAAAAAACGCATATACCTGATGAGGCACGCGAAGCCCGATCTGCCGATGAACGGCCGGGTATATTATGGACAGACCGACTACCCGCTGGCCCCTCAGGGCACCGCGGCGGCGGAAGAGACCGGCGAATACCTTAAGGGTAAAATTACCTTTGATTATCTGTACGCAAGCGATATGATACGCGCGCAGCAGACGGCGAAACTCGCGGCCCCCTACCTTCCGATAACTACGGTCCCCGCGCTGCGCGAGGTGAACCTCGGCGAGTGGGAGGGGCGCGGCTACGACGAGGTGCGGGAGCAGTTCCGTGAGATATATGAGGCGCGCGGCGTGAAATTCGCCGAGGTCGCTCCTCCCGGCGGCGAGACCTTCCGTGAGCTGCAGCGGCGTACGGTGCCCGCCTTTGAAGAGATAGAGTCCGCCCATAAGAGCGGCAATATCCTCATCGTGGCGCACGGCGCCGCAATCTGGAGCATCATGGCGCGCTGCTTTGGTTTTGACCTCAACGACATGTTCTTCTTCCCGCAGGACTACTGCGGCATACATGTCGTTGAGCCGGCAGGCGGACGAATGCGGCTCTGTCAATATAACTGGCAGCCGCTGCTCAAAGCGGCGGGGTAAAACATCCGGGGCCTTTACGGTCTTCAGAAGGTGGCAGAAAGATGGGGAGAAATAGGGGCGGTATAACAACGGTTCTGGTGATAATAATAGCTGTCGTGATGCTTGCCGCGACGGCTTGGCTCGTGCTGGAGACTCTGAAAAAACGCAGCGCCGAACAGGGGCTGGCCTATCTGCGGAGCGGTGACTACACCCAGGCGGCGCTCTGCCTGGAGAGGGCGGCGCGCTATTCTCTGCGCCCCGACGCGGCGGTACTATTCCACCTTGCCGAGGCACGGCTTAAACTTGGCGGCCTCGCGGAGGCGAAGAGCGGCTTTGAACGGGTGATCTCTCTTGAGCCGCGGAACGCCGCCGCAAGATATGAGCTCGGAAAGATATATATCGGAGAAAAAAACTTTGGGGCGGCGAGGTCTGAGATTACGGCGCTCGAGGAGATCGGTACGGAAGAGGCTAAGGAATACGCCGACGAACTTAAGGGCGCGATCCAGACCGGGGCTGTTAAAGGGTTCTTCAACGAACTCCTGAAAAAGATACTCCCCGGCGGCATTCCCGACGCGTTGAACAACACCGTGCCGGAGACCGAAGAATAACGGCTGCCCCGCGAAAGGAAAAGTGCGATGAGGATAAAATACAAAGCGCTCTCGGCGGCGTTTCTGCTGCTTGGATTTACTGCGCTTCCGGCCTTCAGCGCGGAGACTCCGAAGGTGATCGAAGTCGCGAAGAGCCCGCTTCATAAAAACTACTTTGAGATCCCCGTCGCCGTCGTGCCGCGCGCGGGTTACAACTTCAAAAAAACGGAGTCCGGCGCCGCCGATAACGCCAAAAAAGTCTCTCTTGACGCCGTGCTGCTCCACATGCCCTATACGCGGCTGCTGGAAGAGATAGCGAACGACTGCCTCAAAAAAGAAAACATGGAGGTCAAATCACGCTCCTCCTTTATCTGGAACGGCAGCGCGGCGGAGCTTCTCAAAATCTTCCAGCCGAGCGGCAAAACCGTGATCGGTAAATGGGTACTCATCGTCGACCGCGGGGCCGATACCTGCTGGATGATAAGCGGGGCCTACAGCGCCAAAGACGCGGCGGCGGCCCAGGCCGTGCTTGATACCCTAAAAAGCGCCTGGTGGCCCTCCGATGATACGGCGCAGCAGGCAGTCTCGGGCACGCTCCTCGCGAACGTAAAAACAGAGGAGACGCCTTTCCGTATCGCGGGATTTCGCCAGGACTCGCTGATATACACGAAGGACGGACGAATCCCGACGCAGGACCCGGACCAGGCGCTTTACGTGATATCGCACGTCTCCGGAGCATACATTCCCTCAGAAAAACGCGAATCCTTCGCGGCGGAACATATCGCCGAAGTCGAGCGGGGGGCGAAGCTTGAGATAATATCCCAGACGCAGGAATCGATAAACGGCCTTCCAGCGATCGTGACGGTGGCCTACACCGAAGGCGAGCCACAGTCCCTCATCTATCAGGCGGCGGTCTTCAAGGCCTCGCGGGTGACCATGCTGGTCGGCATCGCGCGCCGGAACATCCCGCAAAACCTGGAAAGTTTCCACAAGCTTACGGCCTCCTACAGCGAAAGTTGAAATAAAAAACCTAACCGGCAAGAGACGGAAAGGAGAGGATCTTTAAAGATGAAAAAACTGATATCGGCGCTGTTGATGGTACTTCTCATCGCCACAGCCGCCGCCGCGCACCATCCGGGACCGCCGCCCCAGCACCACGGCGGACCTGGGCCGGGACCCGGACCGAGACCGGGGCCGCCCCCCGGGCCAAGGCCTGGACCGAGACCAATGCCGCGCCCGCTGCCGCCGGGGCCGCCGCCCGGCCCCATGCACGGGCCGCATCCCGGCTGGAGGCCGGGACCGCCGCCTCCCCCGCCGCGCCATTACCACGGCGGCTTCTGCTGGGACTCCGGATGGTTTGGCGGCGGTCTGGGGATCGGCGTACTGCTTGGTACGATGATGAACAACCAGTACCAGTCGCAGGCGGAGGCGAATGCCATCGCGCGCCAGCAGGCCTATGAGCGCAAAGTGAACGAAGTCAGAAACGCGGCGCGCGACATCGCTGCGGCGCAGAGCAGCCATGTGATGCAGATAATCTCACAGGTCGGCCCCGAATACGCTCTGCAGGACCTCAACAGCTATTGGCAGGCACAGGGACAGGCGACCTTTCTTGACGCCCGTACCCCCAGCGTGCTCAAAGTCGCTGGCTTCCAGCAGGAGCTGACGATACTCTACACGGTGGACCCGTCGCGGCAGAGCGTCACCGTGACGGTAAACGCTCCCCAGTACGACATCTCGGAGAGCAGCACCGCACAGTATACGCCGCCGGCTCCGGCCGCGCCGGTGAAAGCCGCCGCCAAAGTGATGGGCTTCACCGTAGCGGACGACGCCCGCAGCCCCGAGGGCTTCCTGCTCGTGCGCGACGTGACTCCGGCGACGGCGGCCGCCTATGTGGGGCTGAAAAACGGAGCCGTGCTCTATCAGGTCGACGGCTACAGCACCGCCCAAGTCGGTGTTGAGCAGATGAACGCCTATATTGAGGGGCGCGCCGCCGCCGACGCGGTGGTGGAGATCACCTTCTCCGACGGCGGGAAACAAAAGACGGCCCAGATCAAGCTGTAGGCGGCAGATCTACCGAAAGGCCCGGCTCCGTACGGCAGGGATAAGCCTCCGCCTGTGAGCGGAGGGGAAACGGTGCCGCGCAAAATTTTGTAAAAAAGTATTGCGCCAACCGTGGAAGTCGTGATAGACTAACATTTGTGCAAGCGGACCCGTAGCTCAGCTGGATAGAGCGACTGCCTCCTAAGCAGTAGGTCATCGGTTCAATTCCGGTCGGGCCCGCCAATTTAAAGAATAAAAACGGCTTTCAAGTATATATTGGAAGCCGTTTTGTTATTATAGCGGTTTCATAGTTTGGGGAAATTGGCCGGACTTACTGTAAAATATATGGCGGTTAATATTTTCTCCATGAAGTAATGTAATAGTATTATTTTTATGCCATATACGACGCCCCGCGCGGGATGTGCGGCGGAAAGGATGTCTGAAATGAAACTTAATTTATGGAAGATTACGGCCGCCGTGCTGGCGGCGCTGCTTTTAGCGGTTCCGGTTCGCCTGTCGGCCGATGTGGTGAAAGGCGAATATGCGGAGGGGCGTATACTCGTAAAAATTGTCTCCGCGCCTCAAGGTGCTTTGAAGGGACGTTCCCTGTCGTCAGCCTCATCGACGGAGATCGCCGGAATGAAGATAGAAAAAAGCTGGGATTTTGCGGCAAGTAAGACAAGCGCTGAAAATGGCAGAAGAACTCTCTCCGCAGGCGGAACAGAGGGCGGCGAAAGGATAGCCCTGCTCTCTTCAGGGACTATGAGTACGGCACAGATGCTTGCGGCGGCGGAGAAAGAACCGAGCATAACCTACGCCGAACCGGACTATAAAATATATCCGGCGTCACTGCCGAATGATTCCGCAGTAACCGAACAGTGGGCTTACAGCAATAAAATTAAAAGTCCAGCCGGCGGAGCCGCTACCGTCAATATACAGAGTGCGTGGGGCAGAGCGGAGACCTCTCACAATGCTGAGGTGGCGGTCGCGGTTGTGGACATGGGTGTGGATTATGAACATCCGGATCTGAAAGACAATATGTGGGACGGCAGCGAATACGGCTACCCAAAGCATGGTTGGGACAGCGCGCTTGATACGAACGACCCGATGGACAGAGATGGACATGGTACGCACGTCGCCGGGATCGCCGCCGCCAGCTCAAACAACGGAATCGGGATTGCGGGGGCGGCGCGCGGCACTAAGATAATCGCCGTCAAAGTTTTCGGCCGCAGCGACGGGTTTTCCTCCTCTGTAGTAGACGCCTATAGCAAACTGCTGGCGTTGAAGGCAAGCGGCGTTAAGCTTGTGGCGACCAATAACTCCTGGACAGCCCCTATACTCTCAAAGACGGCGGCGGAGGCGATGGAGGCGCTCGGCAGGGCGGGGGTTGTCAACGTTGTCGCTGCTGCAAACGATCACGCAGACAACGATACGACGATGGGGTTTCCCTTTAACTTTCCCTCCGATTATTCCGTGGTCGTCGCGGCCTCCACGCCATGGGACGAGATTGCGGAATTTTCCAACTACGGAAAACGCTCCGTGCACCTTGCCGCGCCCGGCGCTTGGATACTGAGCACATATAGCCGGAAAGCTGAAAAAGAAGAATCTATACTGAAAAATTCCTTTGCAAAGCCGCTCATATCCGACGATAAGCTGGTCTACTACAGAGATTTCGTCTCCGCCGAGGGGCTTACCCTTTCAGGTTCGGAGAACGGCACGCAGAGCATATCGACTGATGACGGCTATCTGGAGTGGAAAATTTCGGCGCAGAGGGCCGGTACCTTTGCCATCACGATAGATAAAGAATTCGACCTGCGCGCCGTCAGCGCGGACAGCTATGCCCTTCATCTCAGCACGGCCTCAGTCAGCGACAAAGCGTTGAATATATCTCTCTGTGCCTCAGATGATAAAAACGGGACCAACCGGGACACGCATAAAATACCCCAGAACGCAAGCGACGTGGGTAACTCCTGGTCCGGGAGCGTCAGACCGATAAGCGCTCCCAACGAGGAAGAAGAAGAGTGGTGGGACGAAATTACTCCGGCGAGACAGGTTTGGTACAGCCAGGAGGTACATGTGGAATTGTCCATAGAGATGGCTGCGGGTGAAGAGCGGACGATAAAAATCAAGGAAATTGCAATCACGAAGGGAAAACCGTACGATTCCGACGCTCCCTACCGCCATATGGACGGCACCTCGATGGCGGCCCCCACGGTTGCCGGATGCGCGGCTCTGCTCGCCGTGACATATCCCAGGATGACGCCGGCCGAGCTGCGCGCGCGGCTCATAGGCGGAGCGGTGAAGATACCGTCAATGAAAGATAAATTGCTGAGCGGCGGCCGGTTTGATGTTGAGAAGGCGGCTGTCTCTCCCTCGCCGGTAGTAAATACCGCCTTGGCTGCGGGCGGTGTGCTGACGCTTGAGGGCTGGTTTTTCGGCAAAGCCGGAACGCTTGCGCTGAATGCCGGAGGAACAGAACAACAGCTTAAAATTCTCTCATGGGAGGACGGAAGAATCACGGCGGCGCTCCCCGAGCCTCCCGTCGGCTGGAGCGAAATCACCGTGAGACGCGCGGATGGCGACTGGGGGCGAAAGATCACTGAGCTTTCACATGCCGTTGCGCAGTGGGAGAGCCTTGCCGCTCTGCCGGTTTATATGCATAAAGCGCGGCTTGCCGCGGATGAGGAAAAAGGGCTGATATACCTCGCGGGCTGTTTCTCTCAAGAGAAGATGACATCACTCTTTGCCTGCTACGACATCGCGGAGGACCGCTGGCGGGAACTTGCGTCCCTTCCTAAAGAGATATACGCCGATTTGGACGGTTACGGCAACTCGATAAGCGCCAGCCTTGGCGCGGCGCTTATCCTCTACAAGGGGGCTCCCGTAGTAATACGCAACTACGACGGGGTGGCTATCATCGCGGCGACGTATCGTGACGGCGCGTGGAAGAGCGTAAAAATCGAAAGCTTCACGGAAAAGCCGACTTGGTATGATAAGGCGGTTTTCGCCACACCGGCAAAAGACGGAAAGTCGATCCTGCTGCTTCTCAGCAGCGGTACTTTGTGGCGTGTGGACCCGGACGGAGGAAAAGCCGAAAAGATGGCCGCGGTGCCGGAACTCAGCGGCAGGGACCTTGACGGAGCGGCGATAACGGCCTCGAACGGCGTGATAGCGATAGCTGGTGGCGCCGGTGACGCCGCGGCGGTTCCCCTCTTCTGCGACGGTGAGAGATCCTGGACGGGAACGCCGTGCCCGCTGCCAGAGTCCGGTAAGTTTACCTGGAAATACGCGGCCTGCGGTATCTATAACGGATTTCTTCTCCTGCTTGAAGGCACATGGAACACGCCGCCCGCGATAGGCAGCGGCGCCTATTATGATATGGACGGGAAAAGATGGCTTCCAGCGCCTACGGGGCGTACGGCGTCAAGGAACTGCGGAGCCTCCGTGGTCGTCGGCGATCACCTCTACCGAGCGGCGATAACGGATTTCTTCGGCGGCGTTGAGGACGCCTTCGAACGTCTGGATCTGCGCGATGATGCGCCGGAACGGCGCCCCACAGGCCGCGGCGGCTGCGCGGGCGGTATCGCCGCAGCAGCGCTGCTGGCCGGCGTCCCGTTGATTTTTGTAAGAAAGAAAAGGTAAAAAGAAGCAATCTTTTCCATATTTCATATAGGTCGTTGATAGATGTAACCTGATAGCGGCATAAGTGTTTTTAACGGAACCGCAGCCGTTCAGCAGGCGCGTTTTCCCACCTCTTCGGCGATCTTTTTGAAGGTCATGACCACCGGGCTGACGTTTTCTTTCCGGTAAACGGTGCCGAGGGTGAAGCAGGGTTTGGGGCCCTCCAGCGGGCGGTAGACGACGTGCGGATGCTGGAACTGCTGCTGCTTGGAGGCGATGAAGCCGATGCCGAGGCTGGAGCCGGCGAAGGCGATGATGGCCTGCGCCGGCGAGACTTCGATGATGTTTTTGGGGCTGAACCCCGCCTGCAGGCAGAGCGAAATTATATTGTCATACTGAAGCGGCCCCATCCGCCGCGGGAAGAGGATAAAGGTCTCGTCCTTTAGGTCCTTCATCGTCAGCCCCTCTTTGCCCGCGAGGGGATTTTCCCTGGACATCACCACCTCGAAGGGAATTTTGGCGATGTTGCTGGATCCGAGTGTTTCGTCCTCGAAGGGCGGGTGGCCGAGGCCGATGTCTATATGGTTCTTCCGCAGCTCCTCTTCCTGCGCGGCGGTATCCATCTTGTGAACGATCACCTTGATGTTGGGGAGCGTCTTTTTCATCTCGGAGATGATGTCGGCGAGCAGGATATATATCGCCGGTATGGTGGCGCCTATCGTGATGCTGCCGCTTATCCCCTTTTCGATCTGACGGACGAGATTGCCCGTCTCCCGCATTCTTTCAACGATCTCACGCGCCCTGACGAGAAACAGCTCGCCCGCAGGCGTAAGCCGTACCTGCCGGTTGGTGCGGAAGAGCAGCGTCGCCTGGAGCTCCGCCTCAATCTGTCTCAGCTGCTGGCTCAGCGCCGGCTGCGTCAGCATCGATCTCTCCGCCGCCCTGCGAAAATTCAGCTCTTCCGCGAGGGCGATAAAGCACTCCATCTGTCTTGTATTCATCCTGCCATACCTCGTCAGTCTCTCTAATAATAAGTTTTTTTTATTATACAATGTAAAACAATAATTGGACATACTCGTTTGAAGATTTTATCCTTAATACGCTGATCAGCAACGTTAAAAAAGACACAAAGTCGCGCAATAAAGGGGAGAAGAAAAAATGGCCTCCAACTTCGGGAACAGAGAATCCCTGAAAATCACAAAGATAGAGACGATCGTCGTCAACGCAGAGATGCGCAACTGGATCTTCGTAAAGGTCTGTACGGATCAGGACGGTTTATACGGCTGGGGCGAGGCGAGCCTCAACTGGAAGACGAAGACCGTCGTCAGCGCCGTGGATGATCTCTCGAGAATGGTCGTGGGCAAGGACCCGCGGGATATCGAATATTGTCTGGAGTGCATGAAAAAGCAGAGTTACTACCGCCTGGGCATCATCGGGGTTACGGCGATGAGCGGCATCGAGCAGGCGCTGTGGGATATCTGCGGCAAGTATTACGGCGTTCCCGTCTGGCGTCTGCTGGGCGGCAAGGTCCGCGACAGGGTCCGCGTCTATACGCACCTTGGCCTCGGCGACATGCGCTCCGTCTACGAGACCTTTGAAACGGCGCGCCTGGTGGAGAAGGCGCAGGCCGTAATAGAGAAGGGATATGACGCCCTGAAGGTGGTGTTCATTCCCTACAGCGGCTATCTGGCCGGGAACGCGGAGAGAAAGCAGGTTGGCCGCCTGATGGAGGCCCTGCGCGGCGCCGTCGGGGATTCCATAGATATTATGATAGATTTTCACGGACGCCCGGAATCAACCGCCTGCGCCCTCGACTATATCAGGGAGCTTGTCCCTTATGCCCCGATGTTCTGCGAGGAACCGGTGCAGCCCGGCGATACGGAGTCGCTTCGTTTCGTAACGGAACATGCCGGATGCGCGATCGCCTCGGGCGAACGTCTCATCGGTTTTGAGGAATTTGTCCCCGTCTTTACGGCGCGCGCCCTCCATGTGGCGCAGCCCGATTTGAGCCACACGGGAGGTTTCCTTGAGGGTAAGAGGATCGCCGCGCTTGCGGACGCCCATATGATCGGCATCGCCCCGCACAATCCCAACGGCCCCATCGCGGGCGCGGTCGCCCTCCATTATGACGTATCGGTGCCCAATTTCGTGATACAGGAAGAGATGAGCAAGGCCGTTCCCTGGTATGACGACGTCGTCACCGCCTCTCCGATAAAGAGGGAGGGCTCCTTCTGGAGCCTCCCGACCGAGCCGGGGCTGGGCATCGAGGTCGATGAGAAAGAGGCCGCGAAACATCCCTACAAGGACGACGTGCTCCATTCCGCCTCCGCGCTTCTGGGCGATGGAACGGTAACTAACTGGTAAATGAGGGTTAACGGAAGATGATTTCATTCAAATGTCCCGGAGGGGTCTATAACGCGATACCGGGCCGCATCCTCTTCGGAAGGGGATCGCTGAAAGATGTCGCCGGTGAGGTCGAACATCTCGGCGGCAAAAGGGCGCTGGTAATTTCAACGCCGGGCAGAAAGCCTCTGGCGGAGAGAACGGCGGCGCTTATCGGCGGCAGCTGCGTCGGCATCCTGCCGGAAGCGGTGTCGCAGGTCCCGATAGAGCTGGCCATAGAGGGAAGGAAAAAGGTAAGAGAGATGGGGGCGGACTGCCTCGTCGCCGTCGGCGGCGGCGCCGCGGTTGGATTGGCCAAAGGCATTGCCTACGAGGTGAAACTTCCCATCATAAATATCGCGACGACATATTCAGGCTCCGAGGTGACCGGTTTCTGCGGCATGACGATCGACGGCGTGAAGCAGATGCACATCAGCCTCAACATGCTTGCGAGCACGCTGATATACGATCCCGAGCTTACGCTTTCGCTGCCGGTGAAGGTGAGCGCCGCGAGCGCGATGAACGCTCTCGCGCACTGCGTTGACGCCGTCTATGTCTCCACCGTGAACCCTGTCGTGGCGATCGCCGCGGCGGAGGGGGCGAAACATGTTTTTGAGGCGGCTCCGGCGGTGGCGGCGGCTCCCGATGATATAGAGGCGCGGGAGAGGCTTCTGTTAGGTTCGTATCTCGCGGGGATAGCCCTCACCGGCGGCTTCGCGCTGCAGCACGGGCTGGCCCATGTGCTTGGCGGCACCTTCCATATTGAACACGGGCTGGCGCACGCCCTTGTGCTGCCCTATGTCGCGGCCTTCCACGCGCGCCGTGTCCCCGCCGCCCTTGTCCCGATCGCGGCGGCGCTGAAAACGGATGTCTCCGACCTCGGCGGCGCGATCTACGACATGCGCGCGAAGCTCGGCCTCCCCAGCAGCCTCCGGGAGACGGGCTTTGCCGAAAATGACCTTGATAAGCTCGTGCGTATCACTATCGAGACGGATAACGGCTATAACCCGGTACCGGTCACGGAAGAGGCCGTATCGGAGATCGTCGCCCAGATGTGGGGTGGGGAGCGCCCGCGGCGTTGACCTCGTTTAATGGGAGCGGAGGCATGTCTGCGATGAAGATATCCATGATAGGCGAAGCCTGTAAACATAAAGAGGAGCTTATAAAGCAGTGCGCGGCGGAGCTTGAGATAAGAGAGCTTCCCGCGGAGGCTGCCTACTCCGCGGAGTATGACCCCCAGATAGCGGGCAGCGACGTCGTCATCACACTTAAATACCGGCGTCCGGCGGGCGAAGGGCCCGATTTCCGGGTGCTCCAGGTTCCCGGCGCGGGGCTGGACGGGATAGAGACGAACTCTCTTCCCGCCGGCGCCCTGCTCTGCAACGTCTACGAGCACCAGATCCCCATCGCGGAATATGTCATGACAGCGATGCTGGAGTGCGAGCTTCGTTTCTCGGAGATGCGCCGCCGCTTTGACCCGCGCCGGTGGGCGTCGCTCTACTATTCACGGGTGCCACACGGGGAGCTTTACACAAAGACGCTGGCCCTGATCGGTTTCGGCGGGATCGCGCGCGAGATCGCCAAGCGGGCGAGGGCCTTCGGGATGAGGATAACGGCGGTCGATAAATATGCGAAGGACCCGGACGGTCTCGCCGATCTTCTGACGGACAACGGCGGGATGGACCGCGTTCTGAAAGAGGCGGACTATCTGGTGCTGGCCTGCCCGCTCACGGCGGAGACCGAGGGGATGATAAACGCCGAACGCCTCGCCGTCATGAAGGATAGCGCCGTGCTGATCAACGTCTCCCGCGGACCGCTGATCGTTGAGGCGGATCTGTATGAGGCGCTCCGGGAAAACCGCCTCGGCGGGGCCGTGCTTGACGTGTGGTGGCGCTATCCCAGGAACCGGAACGACGAGATATCGCCCGCGGAGTTTCCCTTTGAATCGCTGGACAACGTCATCTGCACGCCGCATTCTTCCGCCTGGACTAGAGAGCTGATGTGGAGAAGGTACGGCGTCATCGCGAAGAATATTGAGAATCTCTCCGCTGGCAGACCGTTAAGAAATATTATCGATTACAAAGGCTAGATGTTTATATACCATAAACATGCAAATGCAATATAATTAAAACAGGAGGTAATGAGTATGTTCAAGAAAATCAGTCTAGCGTCAATGGTGGTCATGCTGTTATTGTTCGCAGTCTCCGCCTCTTTCGCGGCGGGGCAGTTCAAGCCGGAATATAAGATGAGCACGAACGTCTCGGAGATAACGCCTCCCGGCAAGGCCGTGGCATATTTCGCCGAACAGGTGAAGAAACGCACCGACGGAAAGGTGAACATCAAAATATACTGGAACGGACAGCTCTTCGCGGGAAAGGCTTCGAACGAATTCATGCTGATGAAGAACGGCGTCGGCGACTTCTCGATCTCGACCTTCATGAACTGGGCTCCGCAGTTCCCCGCGGGCAACCTCTTCCTCCTGCCCTGGTTCGTCTCCTCCGAGCCGAATAAATACAAGGCGCTCGACGCGATAGAGAACGGAAAGGCCGGCGCGGAGCTCAAACAGCGCCTCAGCAAGATGGGCGTCGAAGTGATCGGCTGGGGTGAACAGGGAGCGCGCGAGCTTACGAACAACGTCCGTCCCGTAAAGACCCCCGACGACCTCAAAAATATGAAGATCCGCGTCGTGGGAAGCCCGCTGCTCATGGACGTATTCAAGGCGATGGGCGCCAATCCGGTCAACATCAACTGGAATGAGACCGTCACCTCGCTGCAGCAGAACGTCGTCGACGGCCATGAAAATCCATATTCGTACATCATCTCCTACAAAGTCTATGAGTTCCAGAAGTATGTCACCGAATGGAGTTATTGGATAGACCCGCTCGTCTACGTGGCGAATAAAAAGGTCTGGAACTCCTTCCCCGCCGATATTCAGAAGATAATCGCCGAATGCGCCGTCGAGGCTGGCATGTACAATAAATGCCTCAGCAGACTGAATCTTGACGACGGCACCTCCGAGCGCTGGCTCAAGGCCAAGGGGCTGATGCCCGCCGACAATAAGACGGGAGCCGTCGACCCCAGAGCCTATCTCAAAGACCACGGGACCGCGGTGAACGTGCTCACCCCCGACCAGATCAAACAGTTCCGGAATAAGACGGAGAGCGTTTACGACAAATGGACGAAGATCATCGGCGCGGATCTCATCGACCTCGCCAAAAAGGATATGGCCTCTGTCCGTTAACGGCCGTTTCTGCGTAAAATCCTGGCGGCGCGGACAGTCGGGCGCCGCCGGGATTTATGGGAGGATTTGCAATGAAAAAGATACTAGATAACTTGGAAGAGATACTCGGCGCGTTCTTTCTCGCGCTCATGGTCTCAATAAGTTTTTTCAACGTGATAACCAGGTACTTCTTTCACTTCTCCATGGCCTTTACCGAGGAGCTGACGCTCTACATGTTTGTCTGGGCGACGATGCTGGGCGTATCGCTGGCCTTCAAGCATGGGGCGAACATGGATGTGTCCCTGCTCTATGACCGTTTTCCGAAGGCCGTCAGAAAGTATCTCTATATATTTCTGATGCTCATGAGCATAATCTTTTTCCTCACCCTGATGTACTGGGGTTATGTGGAGGTCTGCGACGAGATGCAGATGGGGGTAATAACCGAGGCGATGGGGCTGCCGGTCTGCTATTTCACCGTCTCGATGCCGATACTTTCCATTCTCACCGTCGTGCGCATCTCCGTCCGCCTGGTTTCTGACCTCAGAAACGGAAATTATTAGAGAGGAGTTTCTTCATGGATGTTTTATACGATCCGGCCCTATGGACGGTCCTGATCTTTCTGTTCCTGCTGCTGATCAAAGTCCCCATCGCGATATCGATCGGGATCGCTTCGCTGGCGGTGGCGTGGCAGTGCGATCTCGGCCTGCCGATGACGAGCTATAACTTCTTCGCTAATATCGCCAAATTCCCGCTTCTGGCAATCCCCTACTTCATCCTTGCGGGCAACATCATGAGCCGGGCCGGGATCGCGACGAGGATCATAAACCTCATAAGGATATCCTTCGGCAAGCTCACCGGCGGGCTGGCTATAGCGACCGTCATCGTCGCCGCCTTCTGGGGCGCCGTAAGCGGCTCGCCAGCCGCGACGGTGGCCGCGCTCGGCGTCATCCTCATTCCCGGAATGGTCGACGCCGGATACAGCAGGCCCTTTGCGACGGCGGTCGTCTCCGTCTCCTCCGGCCTCTCCTCGGTCATACCGCCGAGCATCGCCTTCATCATGTACGGCGTGATCACGGGCGTCTCTATCGGCGCCATCTTCGCCGCGGGCTTCATCCCCGGCTTCATCATCGCCTTCTGCATGATCGTCTCGGTCTACCTCTCTTCCCGCAGGCACGGATACCGCGGGGACAACATCGAAAGAAAACCGGGCGACCTCAGGGCGGCCTTCAAGGAGGCCATATTCGCCCTCCTCATCCCCGTGATAATCCTCGGCGGGATATACGGCGGGATCTTTACCCCGACGGAGGCGGCGGCCGTCGCCTGCTTCTACGGACTCTTTGTCGGGGTGTTCGTATACCGCTCCCTTACAATAAAGGTGATCTATGAGGTGCTGGTTGATACCCTCATCGGCTCCGCGATAGTGATGTTCATCAGCGCCTGCGCGGGCCTCTATTCGTGGGTCAGCGCCAGCGTCGGGCTGGTGGAAAAGACCTCGGCGCTGCTCATCGGCATCTCCGGCAACGAATACGTGACGCTGCTGATGATATACATAATACTCTTCATCGGCGGCATGCTGCTGGACGCCGTCTCCCTGATGTACGTATTCATGCCGCTCATCATGCCGGTGATGGCCAACTTTGGCTGGGACCCGGTGTGGTTTGGCGTGATGCTCGCGATAATGGTGGCGATCGGCTGTGTGACGCCGCCGGTAGCGGTCAGCCTCTTTGTCGGCTGCCGAATAAGCGGGCTGACGATAGAAGAATTAACGCCGCCGGTCCTGCCGCTGCTCTTCTCGATGCTCTGCGGCATGGCGGTCCTTTCCATATTCCCTCAGATCACGATGTTCCTTCCCAAGCTGATGGGGTTTATGTAACCGGCCCTGCACCGCAAAATACCGCCGGCCTCCGATTTAACCGGGGCCGGCGGTATTTTTGTTTAGACCGTGTACAGGCGGCCTGTAATGGTTGGGAGCGTTACGAACCGCCGCTAAACGGCCGCCGCCAAAAAATAAGATTTTTCTGTGGCGGCTGTCTTAGTACACTAGTCTATGATCTCGCATCCTTTGCTCTTCAAAGCGTCATAGAGCCACTCTCTGTTGACATTACCGTTGGCGTAAGCCGCAAGTTTTTTCTGCTCCAGAGAATGGAGTTTTCTGGACTCAAGAGCGATGCGCTCCGCGTCATCCTTGGGAACGACGATGATGCCGTCGGCGTCTCCGACGATAATATCCCCCGGCATTACGACCTGTTTGCCCAATGCGACCGGCCCCCCTATCTCCCCGGGGCCGTTTTTGTAGGGACCGTTCCCGGTCAGGCCGCGCGCGTAACACGAAAAATCAGTCATATTTAAAATATCGTCGTTGTCTCTGATGTACCCGTCAATGACGAAGCCCCTGATGCCCTTCTGGCGCGCCGTTTCCATCATCAGGCCGCCGCATAGGGCCCGTTCAGCGCCGAATCCGTTTACGACGATGACGTCGCCCGGCTGTGCCAGCTCGATCGCCTTATGGAACATTAAATTGTCGCCGCCCGCCACTTTAACGGTAAAGGCCGTCCCGAGAAGCGGTACTTTGTTAAAAGGGCGGATCTCAGATTCAACGCAATATAATCTCCCCATGTTGTCCGCAATATTTGCGACAGGCAGGCCTTGAAATAACGAAACTATTTCCTTCGCCGGGCGAGTGATCGATTGAAAAATCCTAAAGCCAACAGACATATGAATCCTCCATTCTTTATGTAAAATACGATATGGAATAAATATTACTAATATATATATGAAGATAACATAAATTCTTTTTTTGTCAATAACCTTGGCTAAAATACAAAAATATCCAATATATTTTACTCTGGCAGGTTATCATAAGATAGCGTATTATTCAAAGTCTACGTGCGGTTATTTCGCTATAGTCAGCTTTTGGCGCGCCTTTATCGAATGCGGACCGGTTTGTAAACTGGAATAAATAAATCGAAGCTTGACAAAAAAATAAATTTATTATATTCTCGTATCAACATGAAATATTTATTTTATATACTGAATGAATAGGAGATGGTGAGCACATTACATGCAATGAAATTTCCTCTGATGAGCTGCACGAAAGATGTCTGGTCATGCAGCCGCAGCCATCGCCATACGCCAAACAGAGATGTTCCGCGCCAAATTCCTCTATCCGATATCTGACAATGTGAGATCTATCAACTACAAACCGAGTCCATTTTATTTAAAAAGAAAGGGTGAGATATGCTTGTTGACAACGATTGAAAGAATTAATGAGGTGTTGTCGAAAATCGCTTATTGGATTTTAGTCATTATGATGGCTATGATGTCGATCATCTGTTTCTCGCAGGTCATAGCGCGCGGTGTTTTTCATTTTGTGCCGTCATGGATGGAGGAGGCCTGCCGGTTCCTCTTGATATGGTGCTCTTTTCTGGGCGCGGCCGTTACCCTCCGCAAGGGCGGACACGCCTGCGTTACGGTCTTGGTAAATTTCTTTCCGTTTCAGATCAAACGATATGTCGCTATTGCCGTGGATATATGTATGCTCGCTTTCTACGGCGTGCTCACATACCAGAGCGTGGTATTGGTTGAACGATATATATATCGTGTGGCGGAGACGATGGACATCTCCATGGCATATGTCTTTCTGGCCTTCCCCGTTTCCTTCGGTCTTATGGTGTTTTACTCTGTCGAGGAAATTGTTCGCCTGTTTGTAGCGCCTGAGGGTGTGTTAAGGCTGCAGGTCCGAATCGATAACGTAGAGATGCTGCCGCCGGCTGAATTGGGAAAGAGCAGTAAGAGTTAAGTGTGAAAAGAATGAGTTGAAGAGAGATGTGGATTTTGATCGCGGTTGTGCTGATGGCTTTTGGAGCGCCGATTGCCTGCTGCTTAGGTGCGAGCGCGCTGTATTATTATGCTTTTGTCGGAAATATAAACATGTCGGCGTTTCCGACTACGCTCTATTCTTCCATTAACAGCTTTACTTTCTTGGCTATCCCGTTTTTTATCCTCGCCGGTAACCTCATGAACGCCAGCGGCGTGACTGATAAACTCATCAATCTTTCGAAGGCGATGGTCGGCGGCCTGCAGGGCGGCCTGGGACATGTTTCGGTCATTGCGAATATGTTCTTTGCCACCATCTCCGGTTCGGCCGTAGCAAGCTGCGCGGCGATCGGCAGCATTATGATCCCTTCCCTGGAAGAAGATGGGTATGATAAGGCGCAGGCGACGGGAATATGCGTGGCGAGTTCCTGCATCGGCCCGATGATTCCGCCCAGCATTCCGATGATCGTATATTCCATCACCGCCGGAACCTCCATCGCGGCCATGTTCTTAGCGGGCGCGGTGCCGGGGGTCATCCTGGGGCTGATGCTGATGCTTTACTGCACCTATCTGGCCAAGAAAAATAATATCGTCGCGACACGGAAATTCAGTTTCAGGGTGCTTTGGAAGACTTTCCTCGACAGTCTGGTCGCCTTGGTTATGCCGGTAATAATTCTCGGCGGTATTTACGGCGGCATGTACACGCCCACGGAGGCCGCGACGATCGCCGTATTTTACGCCATCGTAGTCGGGCTGTTCGTAACAAAAAAACTGAAGCTGAAACATATGCCAAAGATTCTTTTTGATTCGGCGGTGGCCTCTTCCGTCCTCATGCTCGTCGTCGGGATGGCAACGGCCCTTTCCAGAATCCTGACTATTTTGCAGATCCCCCAGGCGATCGCTAATGAATTGACCGCCTTTACCTCCAACAAGATCATCCTTCTTCTGCTGCTGAATCTCCTCTTGTTGTTCGTAGGCTGTCTGATGGATCTTGGCGCGGCGGTCGTCATGTTCGTACCGTGTCTTTTGCCTCTGGCCGAACAGCTGGGCTTAAATCTCGTCCATTTCGGCGCGATGGTCACGATCAACCTGATAATCGGCTTCTTCACTCCCCCCGTCGGCGTATGCCTCTATGTGGGGACCAGTGTCGGCAATGTCACGATAGAGGAGTTATGTAAGGTCATAATGCCCTTTGTGGTGATCGGGATAGTGCTCGCTTTGATCGTCACCTTCGTTCCCGCCGTAACTCTCTGGCTGCCGGCGATGATGGGATATTGAAGTTATTGTCTTTGCGCACTCTATGTTACAAAAAATATAGTGAAAAACAAAAACGCTAGGAGGGAAATTGTAATGAAAAAAGGAAGAGGTCTATTCATTATCGCGCAGATGTTGGTTGTTATCCTGTTGTTTGTCTCGTGTGCCGCGGCGGCTCCCGCGAAACCGGAATATGAATGGAAATACGGAGAGGCTTTGGGCCCCAAACATCCGCTGACGATCGGCGCCCGGGCCTTCGCGGACAAGCTCGGCGAACTGACGAACGGACGTGTGAAACTGACGGTTTATGACAGCGGCTCGCTCGGTACGATCCAGGAACTGATCGAAGGCGTCGACATCGGCTCCATTGAGTTCATAGACGTGTCTATGGCGCCGCTCTCTACTTTCTCGTCAAAATTTTACGCCTTCAATCTGCCCTATCTATTCAACAATGTAGACGTCGCCTATGCTTTCGAGGACGGGCCGATGGGGCAGGAGCTTAAGGGGCCGGTTGGCAAAAGCGGCATAAGCGTCATTGGCTTTATGGAAAACGGGATGCGCTCTCTTACCAGCAATGTGCGCATAGTAGAGCCAAAGGATGTTGTCGGCCGGAAGATCAGGACAATGTCAAACAAAGTCCATATGACGGCCTTCGAGAAGGCGGGCGCCTCCGCGGTGCCGATGGTCTTCAGCGAACTATTTACGGCTCTTCAGCAGAATGTCATCGACGGACAGGAAAATCCGCTGCTTAACATTCAGGATATGAGTTTCTACGAAGTCCAGAAGTATCTGACGCTGACGGAACATTTCTACGACATTACAGTTTTCTGTGTAAATACGAAACTTTACAACTCCGTGCCCGCGGACATCCGCGCCGCGATTGACGAGGCTGCCGCCTACATGACGGAGGTCCACCGCCGGGAGTGCATAAAACAAAACGATAACGTCCTGGATTTCTTCAAACAGAAAAGCAAGATGGAAATCATACGTTTGACCCCGGAACAGAAAGCGGCCTGGAAAAAGGCGATGATGCCGACATACGACATTTATAGAAAAGAGATCGGCGCCGAATACCTGGATAAAGTTATCGCCGAGGTCGCCCGTCTGCAGGCGCAATATGACGCCGGCAAGCTTAACACCTCCCGCTGGAGGTAAGGCGGCCGCCGTTTGAAGGACGATACGCCTGACGGCGGCGGGCAGATCAAAGCGGTTGTCCCGTGTGCTGAGAGGGCGGCTGATGCGGGATACTCTCTGATTTCGCAGAGAGTATCTCCATCTTACAAAAAACAGGCTGGAAAGCGAGGTATAGAGATGTCTCAGACTGTTACACAGAAAAAGACGGGCGGTGCGCTGGGGCTTGATATCCGTTCCGGAAAAGTGGCAAAAACTGGAAGTACAAAACGTATACAAGAGTTAAACGGGCTCCTGCACGCTACCCGTCCGAGCATTGATATACAGCGCGCCAGAGCGTTTACAAAGGTCTACCGGGAGACTGAAGGGGAGCCGGAGCTGCTTCGCCGGTATAAGGCCAGCGCGGAGATGTACCGGTCCTTCAAACCGGTCATTTATGACCATGAACGGCTGGCCGGTTGGGCGGCGGGCAAAATCAGGGGCGCCCAGATATGCCTCGATACCCACGCGCATTGGATCGGCGACGATCTGGACGCGCTGGAGACCCGCATGTACGACCCGTTCGTCGTGCCTGACGAATATAAGAAAGAGCTGAAAGAGGTACATATTCCCTATTGGAAGGATAAAACCATAACGGCGCTGCTCATAAAACAGCTGCCCATCGACCCCGACCTTGTCATCGGCGGCGTTGTCGGTGAGGTGGATATCGCAAACTACCTCAATAACTGCGGCTCTCATTTCATCGCGGATTTCCCGACACTGATGGAAAAGGGCGTTCGGTATTACTATGAGACCGCCCAGGAGCAGCTCAATAAATTGGATCTGAACGTCCCCGAATCCCTGGATAAACGTCTGTTCTACATAGGCATATCCGAAGTCTGTCTGGCGATAAAGCAGTTTGCGGAAAATTACGCCGCCGCCGCGTCGGAGAATGCGCGCAGAGAGACAGATCCGGTCCGCAAGCAGGAGCTGCTTGATATGGAAAAGGTTATGAGGCAGGTACCCTGGAATCCCCCGCGCAGCTTCTACGAGGCGATAGAAATGGCCTGGCTGGTCGTCATGTTCCAGTTTATGGAGGGGGCCGGTCCCTCCGCCACACACGGCCGTTTTGACCAGTATATGTATCCCTTTTACCGGCAGGGAATCGCCGACGGGACGCTCACTCCCGAACTGGCCATGGAGTTTATCGAGGAGCTGTATATCAAATGCACGTCGAACCCGTGGTTCGTCTCGACGCCCAGATCGCATATCGTCGGCGGTTACTATCGTTACGCCCATGTGGATGTCGGCGGCCTTGACAAACACGGACATGACGCGACGAACGAACTATCCTACCTCTGCCTGCGGGCCATGCGCTATGTCAAAACGAACGCGCCGACCGTCAGCATCCTGCTGCACCAGAAAACGCCGGACTCCCTGCTTTATGAGGCCTGCGCTCTCGCCGCGGAGGGTATGGGGCATCCGTCATTTTTTAACTGCGAGACCCTGTATGACATGCTGGAAGGCCGCGCCGCCGGACTTCACGGGAAAAGCCCCTACACGAGAAGGCAGATACTTGAATACGGCGGCCCGATCGGGTGCGTCGAAGTCGGCCTTGCGGGACATCAGTTCGGCCACACGGAGGCGGGGAACGTCAACATCCCCGAGTGCTGCAACCTGGTTTTGTTCAACGGCGAGAAAAACGGCAAGCTTATAAGCATCCGCACGGGAGATCCCACGCAGCTCAAAACATTTGAGGAATTTCTCGCGGCGGTCAAGGCGCAGATAGCGCACACGATCGATATCTGCCACATCGGCCTGACGGTCGGCGAAAAAATCATCGCGGAGCGTTTTGCCCTTCCGACCTTCACTATGTTCTGCCGCGACGCGGTTTTGCGGGGCAAAGACGTTACTCAGGGCGGAGCCTACTGCAATATCGGCCCCTCAGTACAGATAATGGGGCTGGGTACGCTGATCGATTCTCTGGCCGCGATCAAGAAGGTCGTATATGAGGATAAAGAGGCGACGATCGCGGATATTCGGGCCGCGATTGAGGCAGATTTCGCGGGATACGAGGAATTGCGCGCCAAACTCAGGAAGGCCCCGAAGTATGGCAATAACGACGATTATGCCGACAGCATCGGGATCGACCTGTGGGAATTCTGCGCCGATGAGGTCCGCTCTCATAAAACATATCTGGGGCATTACGCGGATCCGGGAATCAAGACGGTACAGGCTAACGTCGGATACGGCGAGTCTACCCGCGCGACGCCGGACGGCCGCCTCGCCGGTTCTCCCTTTTCCGATACGATGTCCGCCTCTCAGCAGGCCGACATCCACGGCCCGGTGGCCGCCGCGATGAGCTATGGAAAGTTTGATTTTTCCCTCTTCACAAACGGTACGCTTCTGAACATGTGGGTGAACCGCGGCGAGCTGATCGAGGAAGATCTTGAACGGGACGAGAGGGCGGAGAGCCTTCCCCCGTTCGGTATGCCCGCCGTCAATACGCCGGAGGGGACCTATGTCGAACCCGTTTATAAACCGGCGGGCATGAGAAACCTTGCGAACCTGGTCCGCACGATGCTCAACGACATGGGCATCTACCATGTGCAGTTCAATACGGTGAATAAGAAAACGCTGTTGGAGGCGCAGAAAAATCCGGAAAAATATCCGACGCTGATCGTGCGGGTGGCGGGATACAGCGCCTATTGGACCGACCTAGGAGTAAAGACGCAGAACGATATCATCAACCGTACCGAACATAATTTTTAAAGATCGGCCATTTTTGTCAGATGCCGTGTATCTGAAAGCAGCCGCACATTATTATCCGGGAAGGGAGGCAGCCTCATGGCAGAGAACAGGGCGGAGAAAACGGCGATTATTTACGATATCGAGGGTTATCGCAACGAAGACGGCCCCGGAATGAGGACCATGGTTTTCTTTAAAGGCTGCCCGTTGAGATGTATGTGGTGCAGCAATCCCTTTGGCCTGAGTATGGAGCCGCAGCTTATTTTCAATCAGAATAAATGCGGCGGCTGCGGAAGGTGCCTTGACCTCTGTCCGGCTTCGGCGAACAGTCTTGAAGAGGGCGGGATACGGATGGATTTTGCGCACTGTACCGGCTGCGGAAAATGTATCGCTTCCTGCGTAACGGACGCGAGGAGAATATCAGGAGAACAATATACGGTCTCGGAGTTGTTCAAAGAGGTTCAAAAACATGCGCTGTTCTTTCGCAGGAACAGCGGCGGAGTTTCGCTGTCGGGAGGGGAGGTGCTGCTGCAGAGTGAATTCGCCTCGGATTTTCTGCGGGTCTGCCGGGCGAATTATCTCCATACCACGATAGAGACGTCAGGATATGCGGAATGGGAAAAATTTGAAAGTGTGGCACGTTACTGCGACCTCGTTTTTTTTGATTTAAAGATCTTTGACGCCGGTATCCATAAAAAATACACCGGCGTGGACAATAAAATAATACTTCAAAATATGGAGAAGCTATGTTCCCTTGCGAAGGCGAAGGGCAGCCCCAACGTTATTATTCGCCGGCTGATAATAGAGGGCGTTACGGCCGAGGAGGATATCATCCAGGCGGCGAAGTTTGTCAACGAACTGCCTGTCCATCCGGAAATCAATCTGCTTCCCTTCCACAATTTCGGCGCGGCAAAGTATGTCATGTGCGGGCGGGAGTATCAGATGGAAGAAAAGACGCTGATGGGTGTCAACGACGCGCTGATGCGGCGCGCGCGGGAATTGACGGTACGGAATGCGCCGAACTGCCGCGTCAGCGTCGGCGGCGGAAATATCGAAGGCGCCGCCCTCTGACAGGCGCGGCAAAACATTTTACAGGGATTTTAGTCTTTCCCTTTCCTTAACAGGCAGCGCCCCGAACAAAACATGCAGGCGGAAAAGGCGGCCGCCGCTGAATACGCACAAGGTTTAAAAAGTCCAAATAAAGAAAGTGACGGCCCGACGGCTCTTATGCCGAGCCGACGAAGAGGTAACTTTAAGGCGGCACACGAAGGTTATTGGCTTATGGATGTCTATTCCAAGGAGGCGTGATAGAGATGGTTTTAGGATATATAGGTTTTGGCGAAGCCGCGTTTGAGATGAGCACGGGGCTCAGGGGTGAAGGGCTCAAGGATATTGTAGCGTTTGACAATATGATAGAACATCCGGTCTTCGGCCCGCAAATAAAAAACCGCGCCGGGCTGTCGGCGGTCAAACTTCTTCCTTCGCCCGCGGAGGTTATCGCCGCGAGCGACCTGGTCATGGTAGCGGTCCCGGCGAGCGTCACGCTGCACACCTGCGAGACGATCGCGGAATATTTCCGCCCTGGACAGCTTTACGTCGATCTCACGGCGGCCTCCCCCGCCGTCAAGAAGGCCGCGGCGCTGCTGGCCGGTAAATATGGCGCCGATTTTGTTGATGCCGCGATGATGGGGGTATTGCCCAAATTCAAACACAAAGTTCCCATCCTGGCGTCGGGAGCGGGAGCCGCCCGTTTCTTTGAAACGATGTCTCCCTATGGGATGAAAATCGAGATCGTCGGCGACGAGCCGGGCGCGGCCTCGGGAATTAAACTGGTGCGCAGCTTATGTATGAAGGGTATGGCGGCCGTAGTGATGGAGACGCTGGAGGCGGCCGTCACACTGGGCATCGCGGACCGGGTAGTTCCGGGCATCTGCAAAACTTTAGAGGAATGCACCTTCGAGCAGACGCTGGACCGCCTCTCCGTCGGCACCGCGCTGCATGCAGCAAGGCGCACCGCGGAACTTTCCGGCTGCATGGAAATGCTCCGTGACGCGGGCATAGACAGCACAGTCGCGGAAGCCGCCTCTAAAAAACACGACCTGATCGCCAAACTTAATCTTAAAGAGCATTTCGCGGAAAAGCCGCCTCACGCTTGGCCGGAGGTAATTGAGGCCGTCGTAAATTCAAATAGCGGGAAATAACTGATCGGAGAGCCAGGCTCTTACAGGCAAAGCGGCTGAAGCCCTCACGGGATTATTGATACACGCCGCAATAGACAAATTGCATCAGGAAAGGGAGGCTGCGTTATGAAGCCGAATACAAAAATACCATGCGTTTTCATGCGGGGCGGAACGAGCAAGGCGCTGTTCTTTCATGAAAAAGACCTGCCGGAAGACGAAAGCCTGCGCGACAAGATAATATTGAGCGCGCTGGGCAGCCCAGACGTCCGCCAAATTGACGGCATGGGCGGCGGGACGACGACGACAAGCAAAGTCGCCATAATAAAGAAAAGCTCCCGGGAAGGGGTGGACATAGACTACACTTTCCGTCAGGTGAGCCCCGAAAGCTCCATCGTAGGCAAGACGATGAACTGCGGGAATATATCTTCGGCCGTGGGCCCCTTTGCCATTGATGAAGGACTTGTGGAGGCGGTGGAGCCCGTCACAAGCGTCCGGGTCTTCAACACGAACACCAATAAGCTTATGGTCCTGCACGTTCCCGTCGGGAACGGACGCGCTTTGACGGAGGGAAATTTTGAGATAGACGGCGTGCCGGGTACCGGCGCTAAGATACAGATAGAATTCAGCAATCCTCAGGGAGCGGTGTCGGGCAGGCTGCTGCCCACCGGCAGCCCGCTTGATACGATCGTCATCGACGGAAAGACCTATGAATACTCACTTTTGGACGTAGGCAACCCCACCGTATTTGTGCGCGCCGAGCAGTTCGGCCTCAGCGGGCTCGAGCTTCCGGCTGAATTTGAGGCGCTGCCCAACAGCGGCGAAATATGCAGGCTTCTTGAGATAATCCGCGGCACATGCGCCATTTCACTGGGCCTCGCGAGCGACCTTGAAGATGCGGCGGTCAACAGCCAAACGCTGCCGAAAATATCCCTCTGTACGACGTCGAAGGACTATACCGCGGGCGACGGCCGCCTCATCAAAAAAGAGAGCGTCGACTATGTGGGGCGGATGTTCTCCCTGGGCATGAAAATGATTCAGGCGCACATGGCCTTACCGGGAATTTGCGCGCTGGCGGCGGCCAATCTTCCCGGCTCCGTGATCAACAGGCTGCTGCACGAGAGTTCATGCGGCGGGGCAAAATTCGAGAGCCTACGTATCGGCCACCCCTTCGGCATCATGGAGGTCGACGGACGTTTGGCGGAAAACGCCGAAGGCGGATACGACGTCACCTGCGGGATGATCGGCCGTACCTCCAGACGCCTGATGGAAGGTTTCGTATATGTACGGGAAGGGTAGGCAATACAAAGATGAGAGAATATAAACTTTATATCAACGGCGAGTGGATAGAGACAGAGACCGGTAAAATCGTCGACGATCTGAACCCGGCGGACGGTTCGTTGTTCGCGCGCGTTCACACGGCGGGTAAAAAAGAGGTCGAAGCCGCGCTGGCGGCGGCGGAGGGCGCGTTTGCGGGATGGTCCTCGCTCCTTGCGAGCCAGAGAGAGAAGATACTGCTGAAAGCCGCCGATAATATCGAGGCGCTGCGGGAAGAGGCGATCGAGATACTGATCGAAGAGGCGGGCTCTACCTTCATGAAGGCAAACGGAGAGGTCACCGCCTCCGCGAACACACTCCGCGTCGCGGCGGGAGAATGCCGCCGGGCCGAAGGAGAGGTCCTTCAGCCGACGTCTAATGGGCAGCTTTCCCTCGCGGTACGCGTGCCGCTCGGCGTAGTTGCGGCGATCGCGCCGTTCAATTTCCCGATCAACATCACTATGAAAAAAATCGCTTATGCGCTGGCCATTGGAAATACCATAGTCCTGAAACCCGCCTCTTACACCCCCGCGACGGGTTATCTCGTCGCCAAGGCCTTTGAGATGGCCGGACTGCCGGCCGGCGTGCTGAACGTCATTCCGGGGCCGGGAGGCGTCATCGGCGATATCCTGGTAGAGGATCCCCGCGTTAAATGCGTGACCTTTACCGGTTCCAGCCCCGTAGGACGCGGCATCGCGGCAAAGGCCGCCAAGAATCTGAAAAAATACGCGCTGGAGTTGGGCGGCAAGAACCCTCTGATCGTACTGAAAGATTTCGACGCGGCTAAGGCCGCCGAACTGGCCGCTTACGGATCCTTCTACAATCAGGGACAGACGTGCATAGCCACCTCGCGTATCATTGTGGAGGAACCTCTGTACGATGCTGTTTGTGAACAAATGCTCAAACAGGCGAAAAACTTCAAGGTCGGCGACCCGCACGAGAAAGATACGCTCGTCGGTCCGCTGATCGATCCCTCCCAGTGTGATTTCATCGGCGGGCAGATCAGGGACGCCCTCTCTAAAGGCGCCAAAGTTCTCTGCGGCGGCACGCACGAAGGCTCCTTCTTCCAGCCCACCATTCTCGCGGATGTGACGCCGGAGATGGATATCTTCTATCAGGAAAGTTTCGGCCCTGTCGTCTCAATTTTCCGCGCGAAGGACCCGGCGCACGCCCTGGAGCTGGCGAACGATAACGAGTACGGCCTTTCGTCGAGCATACTGACCAACGATTTGAATCTTGCCATTCAGCTGAGCCTTAAGATGCAGGCCGGTATGGTCCACGTCAACGATTCGACGGTCGTCAGCACGAGCGGCACCGCTCCGTCGGGAGGCGTAAAGATGAGCGGCTTCGCCAAGGAGAGCGGAAAGTTTTCCGTGGACGTGTACTCGGAGCTTAAATGGGTGACGCTCCAATACGCTGATAAAAAAAGATAATATAAAGACTGCCTGTCGCGGAAGCCGCCCCGTGAGGGAAAATAAGCGGTATAAATCAGCTTTTGGCGGCGTCCGCGGCGGGACCGGCGAGGCGGTAAAATTTCTAATGCCGCGCATGATACTTTTCTAAAAATAGAGCAGCCTTTACCCTACAATGTGTTTGGAGGTATCAGTTTGAAAACTTTGACTGAAAAAATATTTGCCCGTGCTTTGAAACGAGACACGGTTAAGGCAAACGACATCGTCAACGTTCCCGTAGATCGTCTGCTTATCAACGATTTTGTCGGCGCGATCGTTTTCCGCCATTTTGAATCGCTGGGCGCGGAGGCAGTGGTAAATCCGGACAACATCTTGCTCGGCATAGACCACCGCATCCCTCCGGCAGAGATCAAGTTCGCCGACAGCCTTAAATTCTGCCGGGATAAGTGCAGGCAATACCACATCGAACGTTTTGCGGAGATCGGGCGGCACGGCATCGGACATCAGCTGATGGTCGAAGATTTTGTCCTGCCGGGAGAGGTGGCTCTGGGGACGGATTCGCATTCCACCATGTACGGCGGCATCGGCGCCTTCGCGACCGGCATTACCTCCTCCGACGCGGCCATCATTATGGCTACCGGGGAAATATGGCTGCAGGTCCCGGCATCGATCCGTGTAAATGTACGCGGTCAATTAAATAAGGGCGTAACGGCCAAAGATCTTTCTCTTAAAGTCCTTACGCTGGCGCCTCTCCACACGTTTATCTATAAGGCGATAGAGCTTGGCGGAGAGGGCATCGAGGCGCTTAGCATCTCCGGCCGTTTGGCCGCCGCCAACATGCTGGCGGAAACCGGCGCTAAGAATATTATCATGGCCGCGGATGAAAAGACGGCGGCGTTTATCGGAAAACCATCCGGCGAGCTGCGGATGGACAGGCCGGACGCGGATGCGCAGTATGAAACGACATATGAGGTTGATGCCTCGGAGCTGCCGCCGCTGCTCTCCTATCCGCATACGCCTGAAAACGTAAAACCAATCGGCGAGGGGGCGGAGGGGCTGCCGATCCACCAGGCCTTCATCGGCTCCTGCGCTAACGGACGTATTGAAGATCTCGAACAGGCGCTCGAAATTCTACGCGGCCGCAAAGTGCATAAAGACGTCAGGCTGATCGTAGTGCCGGCCAGCCAGAAGGTTATGCTGGAGGCTACGCGCCGCGGCCTTGTGGAAGAACTTCTTGTCGCCGGGGCGGCGATAATGACCCCGAGCTGCGCCTCCTGCGCCGGCTCCGGCCCCGGGCTCATCGGCGCGGGGGAACGCTGTATCAGCACGACGAACCGTAACTTCAAAGGGAGAATGGGCAACACGGAATCCGAGGTCTTTCTCGGCTCCGCCTATGCGGTTGCCGCCGCGGCCGTTTGTGGTTATATCACCGATCCCAGGCAATTCCTTTAAGGGGGGAAGATAACCGTGAAAGAGATTATAACCGGCACCGTGTGGACATGCGGTGACAATGTTTCGACATATCATATCATCGGGAAAAAACGGTGGACATTGACGGGCGTCGACCAGGAAGAACTGGGGAAATGGGCCTTTGAAGGCGCCGTCAAAGAGATCGAAGACGTCCCGTTCGGTTTTCGTGACCTCGGATATACCATCATCGTGGCGGGACATGATTTTTGCGGCGGCGGCAAAAGCATAGAACATCCTATCGCGGCGATGCAGGGCGCGGGCGTGCAGCTGATACTGGCGGAATCTTTCTCCCGTTACGGGTTTCGAAACGCGATCAACAGGGCGCTGCCGGCCATTACCTGTCCTGGGATCGGCAAAGTTTTCAAAACGGGAGACCGCTTGGAGGCCAATCTGCTGACAGGTGAGATCAGCAACCTCACGACCGGCGGACGAATCTCGGGCATCCCGCTTTCAGACTATATCCTCAAGTTGATCTCCGCCGGCGGCCTGCTTCAGTATTATCGCAACATCCTGCGTCAAAAATAGCTTAAACCGGCGCTCTCCGAAGCGGCGGAATGGCCTCGGGCGGTATCGGAAAAGGTATCATAATATCGTGCGGCAGGAGGGGCGGCCGGGGCCGTCCCCTCCTGCCGCCCCTCCGCTGTAAATCAGAAAAAACCGGTTTAGAGCGGTTTAATAATTTTGAAGCGGCAACGGCCATCAGGGGAGCTGTTTCCCCGGGGCCGGCAGACGATTTTCATTATGGAATTATCCTTACGCACTACTGTATATAATAGTCGGACTTGCTCAGGATGTCGTTGGCAATGTCCAGACGTGGCTTAATGATCGAAGCGTACCTTACTGACGCTACGTTGATCAGGCAGTCGACGAGCATCATCGCGGAAAGCGGTGAATTATGAAATCCCAAGCTGCTGCATAAACAGGGCAGGGTGATGTCCGAGTATTCGGCAAACGGCGAGGTGAAGCTGTCGGTTACCATTACCACCTTGGCCTGCGCCTGGTGCGCCAACTTGACAAACTGCAGCAGCCTATTGGCGTAGCGGGGAAAGCTGATCGCAAAGACAAGATCCGTCGGCCCGAGGCAGGGGATAATTGTCGACCAGACGGGAAGATTGTCAGCGTGTATTATCTGGCAGTTACCAAACATGCGGGACAAAAAGCTGTACATATACTGCGCGACCATTATCCCGCCTCTGGCGGTCGTTATATAGATCATGGGGGCGGAAACTATTTCCGCGACCACATTGTCGAGGGTCTCTTGGGGTATCAGTTCGAAGGTGTTCTGTATGTTATTCAGCTGTTTGTCGTAGCATCTGCCCCACAAATCGGAGAGGTCAAGATCTTTGAGATTCACTTCAAGACGTGTCTTTGGGTTTACCTTGTTTCTCAGCACCTCTTGCAATGCCCTCTGGAAATCCATATATCCCTTATAATTCAGGAACGTCATTAAACGCATAATCGTCGTCGTGCTCGTCCCCGCGGCGTTGGCAAGCTGATCAACGGTAAAAAAGGCCGTGTCGAAGGTGTTTTTAAGGATAAAATCCGCGACCTTCTTCTGTGCCGCCGTCATATTGTTTATCCCATTTTTCAGTTTTTCAATGGGTCCATGCATTAAAAGATCTCTCCCCGTCTGGGCGTTAAGCACGAAATACTGCCATCACATCATGCGTATCTTCTACTTTATTAAAAACTTTTTCTTTATAACTTATACCCGAAGTGAACGTTAGTGTCAAGAGAAGTTAGCAATATCACTTTCTGTAAGTTTGCCATATAGAGCATGGAAATTATGATGTTAAAGTAAATGCAGTAAAAAGTCTTAGAAGTGAAAGATTGGAAGCTTTTATCCCGCCGCCTTTGCGGCGCGCGTCAGTCGCGCAGCGCCCGGTGCGGAGAGTTTTTTCTTGAATAGAGGCTATGCGTGCAGCGGATCATGTAATAGACCACCGCGGCGGAGACCAGCAGTTCGGTGATGGGCATCGCGAGCCAGAGGGCCCGGGCTCCCGCGGCGGCGGGCAGAAAGAGGATCAGCAAACCGCTGACGAGCATACCGCGCGAGACGGAGACGAAGAAAGATATCTCCGGCCGCATCAGGGACTGGAAGTAATAGGTGGAGAAGATATTCAGCGGCAGCAGCAGGAACGAAAGGCCGTAGCAGCGGATGATGAAGGGCGCTATCGAGAGCACCATCTCCGTCGGGGCCATGAAGATACGGATAAATCCGTTGGGAAAGGCCAGCGCCGCGGCGGTCCAGGCGATGCTGAAAAAGGCCGCCGTCGCGAGGGCGTACCGCAGCGTGGCCCTGATGCGCCCCCACCTTCCCGCGCCGAAATTTATCGAGATTATCGGCTGCGACGCCTGTCCGATGCTGTAGGCGCAGCACTGGACGACCGTGCTGATGTTGACGATCACGCCGTAGACGGCCAGCGCCTCCGTGCCGGAGTAGCGCATGATCTGGCGGTTGAAAAACACCGTCAGTATCCCCATCGCGATATCGATGAAGAAGGTTGAAAAGCCGGTGACGGTGATCTTCCTCAGCTTTATGAGCAGGTTTCGCGGCCTCACCAGCCGCAGCGTATTCCTCTTCGAGAAAAAGTGGCCCAGCATCGCCGCGAGGGTGAGTGCCGCCCCGATCGCCGTTGCGAGTCCCGCCCCCATGATGCCCATATCCAGAGTAAAGACGAAAAAATAATCCCCCGCGACGTTGAAAAGGCCGCCGAAGAGCACCGCGGCGGTGGCAAGCCCCGGGCTGCCGTCGTTGCGCAGGAAGGCGGCCAGCATCTGGTTGAAGATGAATACCGGCACGGCGAACTTCACCGGCCACAGGTACTGCCGCGCAAGCGGCAAAAGCGTCTCGTCCGCGCCGAAGAGCAGGAGCATCCGCCTATCGAAAAAAACGATAGCCGCCCAGCTGAGGGAGGAGAAAATCACCGTTCCGATAAATGCCGCCGAGAAATAATCGTTCGCGCCGCTCTCACCCGCGCCGCCCCGTCCCCTGGCGACGCTGAACAGCACACCGCCGCCGATCCCCGCGAGCAGCCCGAGGCTGTAGATGATATTCCAGACGGGCGCGACGACGGCCAGCGCCGCCGTGCCGTCGGGCCCCTGGTACTGGCCGACGATCGCCATGTCCACGATGCCGTAAATCGAGCTGATCATCGCACTGCCGAAGGCCGCTCCGAGATATCTGAAATATATGGCGCTGATCCTGCCGCGCAGTAAATCCATCATAATCCTCCTCAAAAACAAAGAGCCGGATAAGAGAACAGGCGTCTCAGCCTGTCACCTTATCCGGCTCGTCATTTCCAGTGAATGATTCGCCCTCCGAGTGAGCATTGAAGTTTATAACATCAAAGGGCGGAAATATCAAGCGGCGCGTGCGTTTTTTCTGTTTCTAACCTATATCGTGGTTTTTTCGCAAATTAATTGTTATTTTTAAAATATATTTGAAAATTAATTAATTTGAATAGGTAATTCTACTGACTTACGGAAGGGGATCATGAAATATAAATGAAGAAGGATCGCAGTGTAAAACATTGTATACATGAAAGACGGCCTTTAGAGAGGGGGCGGAAAGATATATCCAGCACCGGCGGTATGAATAAAAATTTTGAATAGTTTTTCTCTGGGTTACGGAAACAAGAAAGGGGATATTAAGCGTATGAAAGATTTGCTGAAACTGACGCCAATTTGCGTGATCGCGGGCCTTATGCTATCGGGAATGGACATCCTTATCGCCGCGCCGCTCTCTTTTATGTATGCCTCTATCGTAGCTATGGCGGTGGATCATTACAAATTCCAGGAACTTGTGGACGCCGCTCTTGACAACCTTAAGCACTTTCTTATCGTGTTTCTTATTCTGGAGCTGGCCTACGCCGTCGCCGAATGCTTCATGTCCACCGGCGTGGCCGCATCCGTAATCAACATGTCGCTCGCCGCTGGCCTTGACGCGCGTACCATCGCAGTCGTCGCCTTCCTGCTGACCTGCGTGCTTTCCACGGCTACCGGCACCTCCTGGGGCACCTTCGCCGCCTGCGCGCCGATCTTCCTATGGCTTAACCATATCGTCGGCGGCAATATATTGCTCACGATCGGGGCGATCGCCGGAGGCTCCTGCTTCGGCGACAACATCGGGCTTATCTCGGATACGACGATCGTCAGCTCCGGCATCCAGCAGGTCGAGGTCATCAAGCGTGTGCGCCATCAGGGCGTCTGGTCGCTGCTCTGTCTCGTCAGCGGCGCGATAGTGTTTTATGTCGCCTCGCTGGGATTCTCCGGCGAAGCGGCGCAGGCCGCGGACGCCATCTCTCAGATCCCAGCCGACGTGTGGCAGAAGCTTGGCGAGGAACGTCCTTCGGCCGTAACGCTGCTTGAGCTTGTCAAGACTGGCGTCCCCTATTACATGGTCATTCCCCTCATCATCGTCATCGCGACCGCGGTCATGGGCTACAGCACTCTCATCTGCCTGGGCTCCGGTATCTTCTTCTCGCTGGTATTTGGGCTGATCTCCGGCACCGTGACGAGCCTTAACGCGTTCTTCGAGGTAGTTTACACCGGTTTCTCGGACGCGGGCGGCTGGTCCATCGCGATGATGCTCTGGGTAGGGGCCTTCGGCGGCGTTATGCGTAAGATGAACGCCTTTGACCCGATAGCCGTCCTGATCGCGCGTATGGTGCATAAGGTACGCCACCTGATGTTCGCGAATTCGGTACTATGCCTGCTCGGCAACGCCGCCCTTTCCGATGAAATGGCGCAGATCGTTACCATCGGCCCGATTATCAAAAACATTACGGAGGAAAATGTCGTTGGCTCCAAGGAGGATATGTACACGCTGGCTCTGAGAAACGCCACCTTCTCGGACGCGATGGGAGTTCTCGGCTCGCAGCTCATCCCGTGGCACTGCTATATGGGATTTTTCCTCGGCATCAGCGCCTCCGTCTATCCGCTGGCCTCCGGCATCACTGCGGGCGACATCATCTCGCACAACTACTTCTCGATGATCGCCGTAGCCTCCATGCTGATCCTCACCTTCACCGGCTGGGACCGCTATATCCCGCTCTTCAAACTACCCACGGAGCCCAAAGTCTATCTGAAAAGCGAAGCGGCGCAGTTCGAAGGCAAAGAATAATAATATTAACAGGCGCGGTTCCGGAACCGCCGCGCCTTTAATATAAACAGGGGACTCCCCCCTGCCGGCAATGCCTCGCCGGCAGGGGGAGTCCTTTTTTGCACAGTCCTCCAAACGCAGGATATCAGGCTGGCGGCGAGGGGTTTTTTGCCTACGTAAAAGGGCTTTGCTAAATCCCGTCTAAATCTTAATGATTTTCTAATAATTCCCCGATATACTTATATCAATGAGATTTTTAAGATATGCCAAGGAGGAAACGGATATGAAAAAGATCATCAGTTTAGCCGCGATCGCGGCGGTTGTGCTCTCTCTGGGGATGGCGGCGGTCTCGGCGGATGCCGCGAAGCTGATCGGCGAGGCGCGGGCGAAGGAGATAGCGCTGAAACATGCCGGCGTAGCGCCGCAGCAGGCCCAGTTCACAAAGATGAAGCTAGACAGGAAGTACAGCCACACGGAGTATGAGCTGAAGTTCTACGTCGGCGGCACGGAGTATGAGTACGACATAAACGCGGAGACCGGCGAGGTGCTCAAATTCTCGCGTGAGGTGAAGAACCACGGCGCGCCGCAGAACGCGGGAAACGCGGGGCTGATCGGCGAGGCTAAGGCCAGAGGTATCGCCCTGTCGCGGGTACCCGGCGCGAAGGAGAGCGATATCCGAAAGTTCAAGCTCGACCATGACGACGGCAGACAGGTCTACGAGGGCGAGATTTTCTACAATATGAGAGAGTATGAGTTCAAGATCGACGCCAAGAGCGGCGAAGTGGTCAAGTGGGAGATCGACGGCTAGAGGATTTCCAAAGGGAGGAGCGGCGACCGCTCCTCCCAATCCTCTTTGCCGTAAAAGGACGGCTTTTTTATGAAGATACTTGTCGCGGAGGACGAACGGGATCTGAACCGCCTGATCGCCAAGTCTCTCGAAGAGGCGGGGCATTGTGTGGACCGCTGCTGCGACGGCGGCGAAGCGCTGGATTTTATCCGTGCCTCGGAATATGACGCGGTAGTGCTCGACGTGATGATGCCCGTAATGAGCGGGCATGAGGTCGTCAGCCGGATGCGCGCGGAGGGCAGCGCCGTGCCGGTGCTCTTTCTGACCGCCCTTGACGGCGTCGACGACCGGGTCAAAGGGCTTGACCTCGGGGCAGATGATTATTTGATAAAACCCTTTGCCTTTCCAGAGCTGCTGGCCCGCCTGCGGGCGATCACGCGCAAGTACGCGGAGACGAAGAGCATGCTGCTGAGGGTTGGCGGGCTGGTTCTTGATACGGCTTCGCATCGGGTGTCGCGTGACGGCAGGGAGCTCTCCCTCTCGGCGAAGGAGTTTGCCGTTCTTGAGTTTATGATGAGAAACAGCGGCGTGGTGCTCTCGCGCGAGCGGATCGAAAATAATGTCTGGAGCTATGGTTACGAGGGCGGCTCGAATGTCGTCGACGTCTATATAAGCTATCTGCGGAAAAAGATTGACGACGGCTTTGAAAAGAAGCTGCTCCACACGGTGTGGGGCTCCGGCTGGATGCTGAAAGCGCCGGAATGAGGAATCTTTCGGTCAAGGCGCGCGTCACCATATGGTTCACGCTCCTGATGCTGCTGATCACGGCGGCCTCGCTGGGCTTTGTCATCACGGTGGGCGGCTCCATGATGGAGAGTTATTCTCTGACACGCCTCGCGGAGATGGTGAACGACAACGCGGATGAGCTCCGCTACGGTAAAAAGGGCCTTGAGGTTGACGATGATTTCGAGCCGTACGCGGGCGGCGCCTATACCCTGATCTATGACGAAGCGGGCACGCTGCTTTACGGACGCGTGCCCGCTGGCTTTAATCCGCGCGAACCTTTTCTTGAGGGCGAGCCCTACCTAGTCGGCAGCAGCGGCGGAGATTTTTACCTCTACGACCGGCGCGCGGAGGGCGGCAGGCTGTGGCTGCGGGGGGTACTCCCCCTGTCGGCGGCCGGCGGTTTCCCGCTCGTCGCCGCACGGCTCGCCTTTTTTATCCTGCCGCTGCTCGTCCTGCTTGCCGCCGCCGGGGGTTATCTGATCGCCAGACGCGCCTTTCGCCCGATAGATAAGATCGTCGCGGCGGCGGACGCGATCAGCGAAGGACGCGACCTCTCGGCGCGTATCGGCCTGCCGCCGCGCGGCGATGAGATACACCGGATCGCCTCGTCGTTCGATAATATGTTCCGGCGGCTCGAGGCCTCTTTTGAGGCGGAGAAGCAATTCGCCTCCGACGCCTCCCATGAGCTGCGCACGCCGACGGCGGTCATTCTCGCGCAGTGTGAGTCGCTTGAGAGAGGGGAACGCACGGCGGCGGAATACGCGGAGGGAGTCGCGGCAATCCGGCGGCAGGCGCTCAAGATGTCAAAGCTCATTGGCACGCTGCTTCAGATAACGCGCCTCGAACAGGGGACGGTCAAAGCCTCTTTCGAGCGCGCGGACCTGAGCGAACTTGTCGGCGTCGTCTGCCGCGAGTCCCGGCTCCTCTGGAAGGAGGCCATGCTGGAAACGGAAATCGAAGAGGGGATATTCGCGGATATCGATGTGGCGCTCATGTCGAGGCTGACCGGCAATCTTCTGGAAAACGCCTTCAAATACGGCGGCGGATTGGTGCGCGTCTCGCTTCGCCGGGAGCATGAGAGGGCAATACTCTCCGTATCCGACAACGGCGAGGGCATCCCTCCCGCCGAGCTGGAAAAGATCTGGAACCGCTTCTACCGCCTTGAAAAATCGCGTTCCGGCGGCGGTCTGGGCCTCGGACTGGCGCTGGTGCGGCAGATTGCCGATATTCACGGCGCGCGGGTGACGGCGGAGAGCGGCGCGGAGGGCACCGTTTTCACGCTGCTGCTGCCGATAAAATCCCAGGGATCAGAGCCATTCAAAGTCTAATAGTATCTAAAAGGTAACTACATTACAATATAGTGCTTACTTTACATAGGGAACCAATAGGATTATCTTATAGTCACAGGCCGGTGGAAAGAGGACCGGCACAAAGACAAAAGATAACAGGAGGAACCCGATATGAACAAGAACAGCTTTAAAAAAATCACCCTCGCGAAGGGTGAGATAAATCTTTATGATTTCGGCGGCGTAAAGCTTCACGCCTACAGGACCAATGATTTTCTCGCGGACGAGGTCTTTATCGTCGAGAAAGAGGGGCAGGCCGTCATAATCGAATCGCCCTGCTTCTTTGACAACGACAGGGAGCTGGAGGAATATATCGCCGGTACTGGGCTGATGGCCGCGGGATTGCTGCTTGCCTACCATATGGCGGGCGGCGGCTTTATGCCGGGCGTGAGGCGGTACGCGACGAAGCGGGCCGACGAGTATGGCCACAGCGGCGGCGGCAGGGCGCTTATCGATAATTTTACGGGGGTCTTCGGCGCGGCCTTTGACGGCGCCATACATCAGGTGACGGACTATATCGAATCGGGCGAGGTCACGATCGGCGGCATCCGGTTCAACATTATTCCCACGCATGAGGCCTTTGACGTGGAGATACCGGAGATCGGCGCCATCTACACCCACATGCTGGGCCACGACTGCCACTCGATTGTGGCGGGCGCGGAGCACGCTGAGGCGATGATCGAACAGCTTCGGGGCTTCCTCGCGAAGGGCTACAATCTGGTGCTCACCTCGCACTATACGCCGGAGGATCTGAAGGATGTCGAGACGAAGATCGCCTACCTCAGCGAGCTCAAGACGATCGCCGCCGGCTGTAGCGACGCGGCGGCCTTTAAGGCGGCGGTCAAAAAAAGGTACGGCGGTTACGGCGGCGAGAATTATCTCGACATGACGGCGGGGTTCTTCTTCAAACAATGATCCGCCTATCGGTGATCCTCGGGTGCGGCGGAGATAACGGCGCGGGGAGAGACTGCGCGGAGCGCCTCCAAGTTCTACATCCGCGCGAGAAGCTGTAATTCATCGATATTGCGGATAAAATACCCCTGCGTCGTCTTTTCCAATATGCCGCTTTTGACGAAACCGGCCAGCACATAGAGCAGATGCCGGTATGTCACGCCGAGAAACTCCGAAGCTTCCAGATGCCTCTCGCGGTATACTCCGTTGTATGAGGTCAATAAGATAAAGCTGGCGAGACGGTTTTCCAGCGGATAGGACTGGTTTTTAGAGTAGACATCGGTATTTGCGATCGCCTTTTGGCCGAGAAAGAGGCAGAGGCGGCGGAGAAATTTCGTATCGCCGAGTATGGCGTCTTTGCACTCCGATACATGGATCCGGTAACAGAGGCAGGGGGTGATCGCGGTGACGCCGCTGCTGACGCTCTGCGCGCCGATCAATTCCATCTCTCCTATAAAGCAGGGGGCGTTTAAAAAATTGATCAGCGAAATCCGCCCGTTTTCATGCGAGAGAAAGAGCTTTGCCCTGCCGCCCGCCAGATAGTATAGATAAGAGACCTGCCGGCCCTCCTCTAAAATATTTTCGCCGCGCTCAAATTTCACGACAGAGGTATAGGGGCGTATGTCGAAGCTGAAAAAATCCGACAGAGGAAAGTTATGACGGCATTCGCCGTTCAGGGAATCTTGTTCGACAATCTTCAAATTTAACATCTCTTCGATAAATTGATATGAGATTTCTCATACCAGTCTATCATAAATCATTGATACAATACAGCAAATATGAGAGGAGACGTTTTTTTGGAACAAAAAGATTATTGGGACAGCGTTTCCGAGCAGAAAGAATTTACTACGCCGTTTCAGGCCGCCGAGTTTAAAAAATATGTCCGGGAGGAGGCGCCGGTTTTAGATCTCGGCTGCGGCTACGGACGCACGCTGGACGAGTTATATCAGACGGGGTACTGTAATTTGATCGGAATGGATTTTTCCGAGGGGATGATAGCAAGAGGCCGCGCGTTATATCCCTATCTTGATCTGAGGGTGAAGGAGACCGATTCTATCCCGCTGCCCGATCAAAGCGCGGAGGCGGTGATTCTCTTTGCGGTGCTGACCTGCATAAGGGAAAACGACAAACAGCGGGAACTTATAGCGGAGATCGGCCGCGTGCTCAAACCGGGCGGCGTCCTGTATGTAAACGATTTTCTCTTAAATTCGGACGACAGAAACACAGACCGTTATCAGCGATTTCAGAATAAGTACGGCGTATATGGCGTCTTTGAACTGCCGGAAGGCGCCGTCTGCCGGCATCACGACGAGGCGTGGATCTATCAGCTGCTCTCTGATTTTTTCACTCTAAAATATCAGCGGTTGATATTTACGACGATGAATGGCCATGAATCCAAGGGATTTTATTATATTGGCCGCAAATCATGTCAGCGGCCTTAGACAGGCGCCGGATAGATAAAATGTTCGTAAAAAGGCCGGCGGATCATAGAGACTGGAAAGTGAAGAGTGTGAAGATATGACACAGGAAGAACGGCTCGACTATCTCATAAAGACGCTGGCGACGGAACAGCCGCGGTACGCCGGTTTGGAGCTTCCCGCGGACAGGGAGGAGAAACGGGCGCTGCTGCGGGCGCTCTTCAACCTGCGCCCGCCTCTGCCCGCCGACGAGAGGCTGCTTGCGGTGCAGGACGAGTATCTCGCGGAGGAGCTGAGGGCCAGAGGGACAACTTTGGCGGCGGAGCTCGCGCCGCTGTCGGGGGATATCTGTCTCTGGCAGGGCGACATCACGACGCTTGCGGCGGATGCCGTCGTCAATGCCGCCAACAGCGCGATGCTCGGCTGCTTTGTCCCCTGCCACCGCTGTATAGACAACGCGATACATACCTACGCGGGTATCCAGCTGCGGCTCGCCTGCCATGAGCTCATGGAGCGGCAGGGTCACGAAGAGCCGACGGGCGGCGCGAAGATAACCCCGGCCTTCAACCTCCCGAGCCGCTATGTGATCCACACGGTAGGCCCAATAGTTTACGCCTCGCTGACGCGGCGGGAGCGCGACGAGCTGGCCTCCTGCTACCGCTCCTGCCTGAAGCTCGCGAAGGAAAATGGCTTGAAGAGTGTCGCCTTCTGCTGCATCTCTACGGGGGAGTTCCGCTTTCCCAACGCGGCGGCGGCGCAGATCGCGGTGGATACGGTGCGGGAGTTCCTCAAAGAAGAGGGCGTCGGAATGAGGGTGATATTTAATGTATTCAAGGATATCGACCGTGAGATATACGCGGGACTGCTGCGCTGAGCCCGTGGAGAGGCTGAAAGAGGCGCTGGCGGGCGCGGAGGCCGTTCTTGTGGGGGCGGGCGCGGGCTTTTCCGCCTCAGCGGGGCTCGTCTATACGGGGCCGCGCTTCGAGGAAAATTTCGCCGATTTTATCGCGGTTTATGGCTTTGCCGACATGTATTCGGCGGGCTTCCACCGCTACTCCTCGCTTGAGGAGCATTGGGCCTATTGGAGCCGCCATATCTATCTCAACCGCTACGCCCAGCCTGTGGGGAGACCCTACTTAGATCTGTTGGAGCTCCTGCGCGGCAGGGATTATTTCGTTCTGACGACGAATGTCGACCACCAGTTCCCGCGGGCCGGTTTTGAGGAGGAACGCCTCTTCCGCACGCAGGGCGATTATGGCCTCTGGCAGTGTTCCGTGCCCTGCCATGATAAGACATACGGCAACGAGGCGGCTGTGCGGCGGATGGTCGCCGAACAGCGCGGCATGCGCGTACCGGCGGAACTGGTGCCCTATTGTCCGCGCTGCGGCGCGCCGATGAGCATGAACCTCCGCGTTGACGGCAGCTTCGTTGAGGATGCGGACTGGCACGCGGCGAAGGAGCGTTATCTGGCCTTTTTGCGGCGCACGGAGGGTTCGCGCCTGCTTCTCCTTGAGCTCGGCGTGGGCGGCAACACCCCCGGGATCATAAAGTATCCCTTCTGGCGGATGACGGCGGCCAATCCCCACGCGCTCTATATCTGCGTGAATAACAGCGAGGCCTTCGCCCCGAAGGAGCTCGGTGAGCGCGCCCTCTGCATTGACGGCGACATCGCCCCGCTGTTTGCCGCGGCCGTGGGCCGCGCCGCCGGCGAGGCTTAACGGGCCCTGAAATGAGAAAAGAGACCTCTCCGCTCATTCGCAGAAGTCTCTTTATCTCTCTGTTCCGCGTGTCAGGCCGCCGGAATCAGTTGTTGGTCAACAACGCGAGCGCCCCCCGGATCTGAAGCTTGACACCGGTCCTTATACAGCGTTCATCCGCCTCAAACCTCGCGCTGTGCAGGGGAAAGTTTGTCTCTCTATCCGAAAAGCCGCAGCCCAGCTCGTAAAAGCAGGAGGGGCGTGCCGCGGCGAAGTATGCAAAATCTTCCGTGCCCATGGTCGGCTCCGTTTTAATAATGACATTTTCCGCGCCGATCGCCGCGCGCGCCGCCGCGGCCACGGTCTCCGTCACCGTATCGTCGTTTATCAGCGCGCCGTAGCTGGGGCGCAGGATCAGCTCCGCCCGTCCGCCGAACAGGCTTGCGACGCCCTCCGCGGTCTCTTTCAGACGTCGGCGCAGCAGGAGACGCGTCTCCTCGCTGAGCGAACGCATGATGCCCGTCATCTCGACACGGCCGGCGATGATGTTGCCCTTTGTGCCGCCCTCTATCTTTCCCACCGTCACCACCGCGGAGTCCAGCGGCGAAATGCCGCGGCTGGCGATGTTCTGAATTGCCGTGATGAACTGCCCGGCCATCGCCACCGCGTCGCAGCCCTCCTCGGGGTGCGCGCCGTGGCAGCCGCGTCCGTGGAGGATGAGCGTGAATTCATCGGAGGCGGCGTGCATCTTGCCGAATTTGAAGGCCGCCCTGCCGGCGGCGATGGCGGGGTTGACGTGAAGGCCGAGCACATGGCTGACGTGGGGCGCGTCGAGGCAGCCAGCCGCGATCATGCGCTCCGCCCCTCCCGTACCCTCCTCGGCGGGCTGGAAGAATATCTTTACCATACCCGTCAGCTCCGGCTCCATCTCTTTGAGCAGGATCGCCGCGCCGAGCGCGGCGGCGGTATGGATGTCATGTCCGCAGGCGTGCATCACGCCACTCTTTTTGGAGGCGAAGGGCAGCCCCGTCTCCTCCGTGAGCGGCAGCGCATCGGTGTCGGCGCGCAGCGCGACCGTCTTGCCATTACCGGCCGAACCGACTGACGCCGCGGCCGCCGTGCCGTCCAGCATCAGCTTATATTCGATACCGTTCCGTCCGAGCATCTCCGCGAGGCGCGCGCAGGTGGGCTGTTCCTCTCCCGAAAGGTCGGGATATTCGTGCAGTTCGCGCCGGAAGGCCGTCAGCATCGGCAGCATCTCGTCAATTCTTTTATCGATATCCATAGGCTGTACCTCCCTCAGAATTTCATTATCACCGCGGCGGCGACGAAGAGCATCATCACGAGCCACATGATACCGAAGAGTTTGAGGAAAAACTTCCACCACTTAGCGAGCGAGATGCCCGCGATACCGCACCCGGTGGCGATGCCGCAGGTCGGCCAGAGCAGGTTGGAGAAGCCGTCTCCGAGCTGGAAGGCGAGCACCGTCACCTCGCGTGAAAGACCTGCGACGTCGCCCAGCGGCGCCATTATCGGGATGATCGTCGCCGCCTGGCCGCTGCCGGAGGGGATAGCAAAGTTGATGAAGGTCTGGATGAAGAGCATGCCCTCCGCCGCGATGATCGGCGGCGTCCCCTCGATCATATTCGCCATGAAATTGATTATCGTGTCTATTATTTGCCCCTCGCGCATGACGACGAGAATCGCGCGCGCCACGCCTACGATCAGCGCGCCGAAGACGATGGCGCGGGCTCCCGCGAGCAGCTCTTCCGCTATCTTGTCGGCGCTCCAGCCGAAGATGACGGCGACCGCGATCCCCATCAGGAGGAAGACCGCCGTCAGCTGGGTGTTGCCCCAGCCCCTGTAGAGACAGCCGTAAAAGATGAGGGCGAGGCTGGCGAAGATCACCGCGAGCGAGGCGGACTCCCGTCCTCCCATCGTCAATTTTTTGAGCTCGCCGCTGTCGTAGGAGAAGAGCGCCTCGCCGCGCGGGACGAGCGAAAGCGAAGGGTCTCTCTTTATCTGTCTGCCGTAGCGGAATATCCACCAGAGGGCGATCGCCGAAAAGACGACAAATATCGCGGCGCGCACGCCGAAGCCCGAGTAGAGGGGGATACCGGCGATCGACTGCGCCACTACGATGGTATAGGGGTTTGTCAGCGCGGCGGCGAAACCCACGCCGATGCCGAGCATCACCACCGCGAAGCCGAACATCGCGTCATATCCCATCGCCACTCCCACGCCGACCATGATCGGTATCATGCCGTTAAAGTCGTTCCACATGCCGAAGAGGCTGGCGCCGAGCGCGAAAAAGAGATAAAAGATGACGACGACGATACTTTCACGCCCTTCGAGACGTCGCAGCAGCGTTCCCAGCATCTTTTCAAAAGAACCCGTCTTGATGACGACGGCGAAGGCGGCGTTGACGATGAATATGAGCGCCACAAGGTCCGCCACCTCGATTATCCCGCGCTGGAAGGAGCTGAAAAAGCCGATGACGCCGACGGGGTTCGAATCGGTGAGATAGCGGAAAGAGCCTGGGACGACGATTTTTCTCATCGTGCCGTTCACGTCGACGGATTGGTACTGGAACTCCCCCGCCGGAATGATCCAGGTCAGCAGGCAGGCCGCCGCGACGATATAAAAAAGCAGTACATAGGTGTGCGGCATCTTGAATTTTGCGGTTGATAGTCTCATATCTTGATTCATAACTCCTTTTTACGCCTCCCTGCCGGTCTATGCGCGGCGCAGCCTATGGCCGGACAAATCTCTAAAAACAAAAAATCCAGCACAAACTAAACACCTTCCGGCGTTAATTTGGCTGGATCTCGCAGATTATATCCCCGTGCTGAGCGCGCAGGTCAACTGGCAAGGCAGTCTTATTCGGTTTTATCTGCGGGAAGCCGCTTTACGCGAGCCTCCCGTGTGCATGATTATATATTATTTCCCATCCCCGTCAACCGCCATTTTTATCTCATCCCGGGCCGTGGGCCTATGTGTGCTGAGCCAGCTGCGGTATTTCTTCACCGCCTCCATGTAGGCCATCTGGATAGCCTTCTGCGAAGAGGCGAGATAGGAGCCGCGTATGAGCTCCAGAAGCTCCCTGTCGACCTCCGCGAGAGAGCGTCCGATAAATAGCTCCTTGATAAAATTGCTGGTCGCCGGCAGCATAACCGTCACGTCGAGGTCGACGATCTTTCCGCTGGCCGCCTCGACGATAAATACGATAAAAAAGTGTGAAAAGCGCGCGGTGATGGGATTTTTCTGCTGCGTCCGCGCGTTTCCTATTATGCAGAGCTTTTCGATCAAGACAAACCTCCCCTTTCATGCGCGGCGGTCTCATACTTGGCGCATAAGCGGTCTTATTATATATGGATAACGGGGAAATGAAATCCCGTAAAATCCCCGCGCCGTGTGTTTGAAGAGCGGTCCCGGGCTATAATTGGTTTGTCGATTTAGATATCCTTGCTTGGGGAGGGTTTAAGCTGAGGAGAAAAATTTACCGTTTTATTGCCTTCGCCGCATTGGCTGCCGCTGTTTTGCTCTGCGCGCCGGCCGCTTGGGCCGCCGCCGCGCCTGGGGAACGTGGAATTTCCGCGGACGCCGGTTTTGAAGCGCCGGAAGAGTCGCCCGAATACGGGCGGGCTAAGGAGCTTTTGCAGATAGCCGTCATGCACGGGCGTGACGACCGGGAGAAGATAAAGGAGGCGCTGTTCTGGCTGGAGAGTAGGACGGCGAAAAACTGTCCCCACGCGATGGCGCTGTTGGGCAGCTACTATCTTGACGGCGGTTTTACCGAAAGGTCGCGGCGCGAAGCGGAGCGTGACCCTGAAAAGGGGATGGCGCTTCTCAGAAGGGCCGCCGCGATGGATGCGCCCGCGGCTCATATCGTGCTTGGCCGAATATATTTCAACGGCGGCTGCGGTGTGGCGCGTGACGCGGAGGCGGGGCTCGCCCATTTTGACCGGGCCATTGCCGCCGGCAGCCGCAGGGCGGCCTGCATCATCGCGCAGTCCTACGAGAGGGGGTACTGGCTCGGCCAGGATTATCGCCGCGCGCGGGAATATTATGAAAAGGCGCGCGCGCTCGGCGAAGAGGGGCTCGACGACAGGATCTATAACCTTGAACATCTTCCCGATTACTTCTGGGGAAGCCATCTCTCCGTGAAGGCCTGCGCCAAAGAGGAGGTCCGCCCCGACGTCCGGTACGTAGGCAGGAGCCTGAGGCTCAGCGGTCTCGTCGCCTTGGTGAGGAAAGAGCCCGGCGGCGGTGTGGCCGTCATTCTCAACCTGTACGAAAACCCCGCGGTCAGCGAGGCTGAGTGCCGATTCGCCCCGCAGGAGGCGGCGCGGCTTGCCGGCTACGAAGAGGGCGATTCCCTGGCGGTACAGGGTAAAGTCACCGGCTTCGCCGGCGGCGCGAATAACGCCGACGGTGCGAGAGTCCTGATGGAGGATTGCTGGCCGGTGAGGGACTATTATCGATAGCGTGAACCGTTTGCGGGAAGAACGGCTTGGTATGTGCGGCGGAGTGCCGCTCTTCCCGCGCTCTTTTATTCCTTGTAATTACCTGTATAGCGGCTGACGTACGGAATTAGATCTTTACTGAGGACGCTCTTATTCTTTTCATTCCGCTGCATATGATATTTGCCACAGTCCGGTGTTATCAGATCGTTGGTTCGCTCCTCCAACAGGTACGCGAAATCATCTCTAAGCCTTATTGCCCAAGATTCCCAATATACGGGCCGTACTTAAGCTCAAGGGTACTTTTATCCTTTGTCCAAGGTTCTACAGCCATTTTTCTGCCTTCCGCAGATGGCACGGAATGTGCATTCTTATAATTACATCATTAAAGGTTAATTGAAAAATACCCTTATTTTAGGTAAGAATCACTTGTTGCGATTTAAAAAAGTATTAGAATTTTTTTAATAGAGGCATATTTCACTATTTTCGTCTGTATAAAGAGATATGGAGGAATGGAGATGGAAATGGACAAAAAGACACTTCTATTTGGCGGTTATTCCCAGTTTCCTCAGGGGACGGCGGGTCATGAGATATTTAAATACTTTGGCATCGGTTTTGTGGTTGACCCTGAGAGCGGTGAGATCGTGGAAGTCTCTTCCACGTTTCTCAGTGATCTGAGTTCCCGTTTCCTCAGTTCTGCATTTGTAGGCAAAAATATTAGGGATGGAGGTGTCGGTGCGGGCATAAAAGAATTTGAGGCGAGATATTTCTGCAAAGGTAAGAAGACGATCATCGCCGCGATAATAGAAGCAGAGAAAAGCTACTTGAATTATTTAGCACAATAGTGTAGCATGAAATAAACTTAGATAATTTTGGTACAAATCTGCTGATTTGCCTTTTAGGGAGAGCAACCCTCTCTCATTTGCAAGGGCAAGGGTCCAACAGAAATGTTGGGGCCTTGCCCTTTTGCCGTTGCGGATGGGAGGTGGTTTTTGTTGTTTAATTTTTGATTTTCACCGTAAAAAACAATAAATGACAAAAACTAAAGGAGAGTTGCTTAATGTATGAGAAATTACCTTTGATGGTCCCGTTCGTTCTTTATCTGTTGGTTCTGATCGCCGTTAGTGTTTATACGTTCCGCTTTACCAAGACAATGGAGGGCTTTCACCTTGGCGGACGGAATTTGGGGCCGTGGGTAGTCGGTATCAGCCTTATCTTTTCCGGCTCCAGCGGCTGGATATTCACCGGTATGGCTGGGCTCTGTTATGCGGTGGGCCCTGCGTCGTGGTTTATGCACGCTGGCAATCTTTTTTTTATGCTGACGGCGTTTTTGCTGGTCGGTAAACGCCTGAGAAATTATTCCGGGGTACTCGGCGCGATAACCTATCCGGAATATTTCGTCAGGCGGGTACGCTCCGGAGGGAATATAATCCGCGGCGTCGCCTCGATGGCAGTGGTCGTATTTATGTCGGTCTCGGTCGCTACGCAGTATATGGCGGCGTCAAAATCAATGGTTCCTCTTTTCGGTATTACTAATTTCCAGGCAACATTGATAACGGCGTCGGTGGTCGCCCTCTATTGCCTGATTGGCGGATTTCTGGCCGTTTGCTGGACTGATATGGTCCAAGGCATAGTGATTCTTGTGAGTTCCGTCGCTCTGTGTTCTTACATGATCTACGATATCGGCGGATGGTCTAATGTAACGCCAAAACTAGCGGCCCTTGACCCCAAACTTGTCTCCGCCAGATGGGTCACACTGCCTTTGGCCATCTCCTATTTCACGACCGGCTTCCAGTGTATCGGCCGCCCGCATGACACGATACGTTATTTTGCCGTCAAAGATTCAAAATCAACGCGCAAGATGGCGATGATCGGGATGTTTGGCTTCCTCATAAATTACTGGACGGGTTATCTTATCGGCCTCGTTGGGCGTATATATTTTCCATACATTGATGATCCGGAGACGATCTTCGGCAGGATACTCACAAGCGTGCTGAACCCGTGGTTTTCCGGGGTAATGCTTGCCGGGCTGATGGCTCTGATCATGTCCACCGTCGATTCCTGCCTGCTCTGCGCCGCATCGACGCTTAGCGAGGATTTTTACCACACCTGCATAAACAGAAACGCATCGAAGGAACACCTGATAAGGGTTTCTAGACTATCGGTGCTGCTAATCGCGCTGTTGGGTACGATTCTTGCGCTGAACTCAGGAGGACGTTCTGTCATGTCCGCCATGCTCTTCGCCTCCGGAGGCCTTGCCGCGACCTTTGGTCCCGCGCTGCTTCTATCGCTCTACTGGAAACGGCTGACCGAAGCGGGCTTGATCGCCGCGATGCTGACGGGATTTTCCGCAAGTGTAGCGTGGAAGGTTGGCGGAATGGCAAAAATTTCGAGCATACATGAGAGTTGTTTTGGTTTCTTTGCGGCACTCGTACTTGGCACAGTTATTAGTTTAATTACCAAGCCTCTGCCGCAGGAGGAAATAGCGCGGGAGCTTCAAATCATATCAAGGGACTACCGTGTTGAGCAGCTCAGCGAAATAGAGCGTGGATTTCAATCCGCACAATAGGAATGAGGTATTTTTTCATGGACTTCTGCGCATGGCTGATCGTTGTGATAGTTCCGGTGATAATTACGGGAGTTTCGGTGCTCTATTATCTGCTTGGAGGCGATGATAATGATGACGTCAAAGATTAGATGCGGTGAAATGATAGATCTTGTCTCCGGGAAAAGAAGGCAAAATGTAGATTTATGGCTGATAAATGGGAAAATAGGAAAAATATCTGAAAAGATAGGACGGGCCGCGGAAGAAGAGATAGACCTTTCCCGTTTTTACGTGATTCCCGGCTTTGTCGACGCCCACAACCATCTCTGCCTTCGTGTGGGCGGCGAGGCGGCTCCGATGATGGAGGCGCTTGCATATCAGGTGCTTCTTGCGGTGAAACACGCGCGTTTTGCGTTGCTTTCCGGGGTGACGACGCTGCGTGACGCGGGCGAGCGTGGATATGTCGACCTCTTTGTACGGCGCGGGATTGAGGAGGGGATCATTCCCGGCCCGAGACTTCTGGTCGCAGGGCCGGGGTTTCTCCAAAGCTGCGGCCGTCTGTGGTTTATGGGAAGGGAGGCCGGCGGGCATATCGAGGTCCGTAAAACGGTCCGTAAACAGCTGAAGGCCGGTATCGACTTTATAAGGATATTTGTGTCCGGTGCGGGTGCGGCATTTTCCGCCGAAAAAGCAGTTCCCGGCAGCAGCCGCGAAGAGATCGAGGCCGCTGTCTATGAGGCGCGCGCCGCCGGAAGGAATATCGGCGTACAGACCCACGGCGGCGATGCGGCGACATGGGCGATCGAAGCGGGCGTTGACGCTGTGGAGCATGGATGCTTTCTCACGGAAGAACAGCTGCTGATGATGAGGGAGTGCGGTACCTGGCTGGTCGTCACAAGCGGCATCCAGCGGGCAATACGCGACTGCGCGGGAAATTCCGCCTTTATGCGCGAAAAGGCGGGGGCAGCCTACGCCAACTACCTGTCTGTCGTGCGGCGCGCCGTGGAGCTTGGCATCAACCTCGCCGTGGGCAACGACACGAACCATGGCTGTATTGCGGAGGAGATAACCTTTTTAGAAAGGGCTGGCATGGAGAGGCGCGCGGCGCTGCTGGCCGCCACGCTGGGAGGCGCGTCTCTCTGCGGTATTGAGGAGGAGATCGGAACGCTCGATATCGGCAAGGAGGCCGACCTGATCGCCTTTGAGCGGGACCCTCTGACGGCCGCGCCGCGGGAGCTGGTTCCGGCGTGGGTGATAAGGTCGGGAAAGGTAATGAAGAATCCCGTAGGCGTATGCTCCTGATATCTATTAAAAAGAGAGAAGGCAGACGGTACGCCGCCTGCCTTCTCTCTTTTTACGCCGGTGCCCCGGCCGTTATTTTGCGATGAGCCCCTTTTCCAGAAGGAACTCCCGTGCCACAGTTCTTGCGTCCTGGCCGCCGATGTCCACCTTGGCGTTGAGCGCGCGCACCGTATCCTCGTTAAGCAGCCCGTCCATTTTTGACAGCAGCCTTTCCAGTTCGGGGTATTTTTCAAATGTATCCTGCCGGACGAGATTCACCGCGTAGTAAGGCGGGAAGAAGTTGATGTCGTCCTCCATCAGCGTAACCTTTTGCTTGGTCAGCTGGGCGTCGGTCGAAAAGGCGTCGATCACGTCCACCTCTTGCGCCGCGAGCCCGCGGTAGCGGATACTCTCCTGCAGTCCCGTAACGGACTTAAAGTCCTTTGTAAAACGTTTTTTCATAAGCGGCAGGCAGTCTCCGCGCTGGACGAAGCCAACCGTGCAGCCGAGCCGCAGTTTATCGGCGACGTCCATCATCTCGGAGAGGGTGCGGATACCATAGCGCTTCGCCGTCTCGGGGCGTACTCCCATTACATAGGTGTTGTTGAAGCCGAGCGGCTTTGAGACGGCGATGCCGTGTTCCTTCATCAGCAGCTCTTTAGATTTTTCATAGACGGCCTGCGGATCGGTGCTTGCGAATTCCATGTGGAAGTAGTTGGGCAGGATGCTGCCGGTATATTCGACGAACATGTCCACGTCGCCCTTTTTGAGCGCGTTAAAACAGACCACCGCGCCGCCGAGGTTAAAACGCTCCTCTACCTTGATGTCGCTGTTGGCTTTGATGAGCTCGCTGTACATATAGCCGAGTATCATCGCCTCCGTGAAGTCGCCGGAAGCCACGGTGACCTTTCTTTCGCCGCGCTCGCTCAGATATCCCGAGAGGGAGGAGGCGGCGGGAAGCAGCACCAGCAGGCCGCAGAGCGCAAAGACGGCGATCTGCCTGCGGCGGCGCTTTTTCGCGGGGATATTCTGTATCTGCTCGGGGGGCAGCAGCCCCTCGGGCGTCACCGCGCGTTCCAGCTGCCCAAGCAGAAGGTCTATTCCGAGTGCCATCAGCGAGGCCGGAATGGCGCCGAGCAGCACGAGGCCGACGTTCTGTGAGTTGAGCCCGAGATTTATGAACCATCCCAGTCCGCCCGCGCCCGCGAAGGCGGCGATCGTCATCGTGCCCACCGCCGCGACGGCGGAGATGCGGATGCCGGCCATAATGAAGGGCGCCGCGAGCGGCAGTTCAATACGGAACATACGCTGCCACTTTGTCAGCCCCATGCCGCGCGCCACCTCTATCGTCTTCGGGTCGATGCTCATGATGCCCGTGTAGGTATTTTTTATGATGGGCAGCAGCGCGTAGATGATGACCATCATGATCGCCGGCTTCGCTCCGATCCCCACAAAGGGAACGGAGAATGCCAGCAGCGCGATGCAGGGAATCGACTGCATGATATTGGCAAGGCCGATGACGATACGCGTCGCAAGCCTGCTGTGTGTGATGACGATGCCGACAGGTATCCCGATTGACAGCGAGATGAATACCGCCATGGTCGTCATATTCATATGGTCGATGAAAAGCCGCAGCAGTTCGCTGTGCTTTGCCGCCAGCAGCGCCAGGAAATCAGTCAATTACGCCACTCCTCTCTTCGGCGGAACCCTCGGGGCTGAACTGTCTGCTCAGCACAGAGAGCAGCCTTCCCTTCGTTAGAAACCCCCGCAGTCGTGAGTCGTGATCGGTCACGGGAATTACTCCGGAGATGTTGTAGTCGATGGTGGAGATGATCTTTTTCAGCGATGTATCGGTGAAGACTGAGATGTAATCGTCCGATATATAGTCGCTTATCCTGTCGTTCTCATTCTTCACATTTCGCAGGTCCGCGAGCCAGACGATGCCCTTCAGCCTGCCGTTGTCGGTGACGAGGAGGCTGTCGACGTTGTAGTGGCTCATAATATAGATCGCCTGTACCACGCTGCGGTCCTCCGTCGCCTGCACCGGCCGTTTCAGCATGACGTCCTCCGCCTTGACGAACTCTGGGTTGCTCCATAGTTTGTTCTTGCCGATGAACTCCTCCACGTAGCGGTTGACCGGGTGTTTCAGGATATCTTCGGGATTGTCGCACTGGACGACGTGCCCCGCCTGGATGACGCAGATCCGGTCGGCGAGCTTGATCGCCTCGTCCATATCGTGGGTCACAAAGACCACCGTCTTGCGCGTCTGCTTCTGCAGTTTAAAGACCTCGTCCTGCAGCTCGCCGCGCGTTACGGGGTCCAGCGCGGAAAACGGCTCGTCCATCAGGATGATCGGTGGGTCCGGCGCGAAGGCGCGCGCCACGCCGACCCGCTGGCGCTGTCCTCCGGAAAGCTGGGAGGGATAAAGCCCGCGGTAACTGCCGGGCTCCAGCGCCACCATCTCCAGCATTTCATCCGTCCGCGCGGCGACGCGCTCTTCCGTGAATCCCGCCATTCTCATCGTCAGCGCGATATTTTCTCCGACGGTCATATGAGGAAAGAGCCCTCCCTCCTGCACGACGTAGCCGATCCTCTTGGGCAGCTCCGAGACCGGCATCTCGCCTACAGAGGTGGAATCTATGAGAATATCACCGCTGTCGATACTGTTGAGCTTGTTTATCATCTTCAGAAGCGTCGTCTTGCCGCAGCCGCTGGAGCCGATCAGGACGAAAAATTCATTGTCCCTGATGGTCAAATTGACGTTCATCAGAACGGGCTTGTTTTTATAAGATTTGTATATGCCCTTGAACTCGATCATTTTTTGTCTCCTTCCGCAGTGGTTTTATGAGGCTGACACCCCATATCCCCTTTTGCGATGCAGAGTTTAACGGAAATCATGTGAGCGCGATGTGAAATAGGCGGGAGACGCGTGAGAATTGTGTGATAAAAATGACAGCCGCCGCAGGCTTCGCATACGGCGTTGTCGGTTACACGGGATGGATAAATGCCTCCGCGGCGCTGCGAGAGGGGCTGAACAAGCGATGAAGAGAGGAAAACAGCTAGTATTGAAGCATAAAAAGAGATAAATATAACTGACTTTTATAGACTTTTATATTTGCTCGTCACATATTAAAAAGCTGCGGGGGTGTTTCGGTAAAAATAAGGGCCGCCGCGCGGAGATCGTTCCTCTCCGAACGGCGGCCAAATGGCGCTAAAAACGACGGGCCCGCCCCGCACTCCAGCTGAACAGAGATGAGGAGGGCCTTTATGCCAGTCCTTTTACAAATTCGCTGAGCTTTGCGAGCCCCTCTTCTAGCTCTCTTTTATTACAGGCGTAGCCGATGCGGAAGCAGTGTTCCTCGTCGAAGCATGAGCCGGGCGTGAGAAAGGCTCCCGTCTCCGCAAGCAGCTTCGAACAAAACTCTTCCGAGGGCATATCGACGTCGCAGTATAACAGAGCCGTGGTGCCGCAATGCGGCTTTACATAGGAGAATCGCGGTTCTTTTGTGACCCATGCGTCAAGGACCGCCAAGTTTTCCTTTACGATTCCGCGGTTGCGCCCGATGATCGCCTCCTTAGCCTCCAGCGCGATCCCCGCGAGCGCCTCGTCGATCATGCCGCAGCTTATCGTGTCATAATCGCGGTGCAGCAGTATCTCGCGCATCGCCTCTTTGCTGCGCGTCGCAATCCAGCCGAGACGCAGCCCCGCGAGGGAGAAGACCTTCGACATGCTGCCGACCGCGATCCCCTTCTCGTAGAGGTCGGCGATGGATTCAGGATAACCGTCCTCCTGAGTAAGAAACCTGTAGACCTCGTCGCATAGAACATAGGCGCCCACGCCGCGGGCGATCTCGACGATCCCGCGCAGCGTCTCCTCCGGTATCAGCGCGCCCGTTGGGTTGTTGGGGTTGTTTATGCAGATGATCTTTGTCTTTTCGTTGACGAGCGTGCGCAGCCTGTCGAGGTTTGGCAGGAAGTTTTCCTCCTTTTTCAGCTTCAGGATGCGCACCTTAGCGCCGTATGACTCGGGGATCGAATAGAGCTGCTGGTAAGTCGGCATCACGGAAACCACCGCGTCACCGGGCTCGACGAGCGAATAAAGCGCCAGGTGGTTCGCCCCCGCCGCGCCGTGGGTGGTGATGATCTCCTCCGTTCCAACGGAACGGTAGAGGCCGGAGATCGCCGTCTTCAGCTCATCCGCGCCGAATATCGCGCCGTAGGTCATGCGCCGCTGCGCGAGGGTCTCAAAAAACTCCCGCCGGTCACGTCCCGCGAGGCGGAAGAGCTCGTCCAGCGTCACGGAGTCGACGCAGGTCTCCGCGATGTTGTACTTTGCCTTCGTCTCGTTGAGATTCATCCATTCTTCGACTTTGAATGTGGCTATCTTCATGTTTTTCTCCCCGTTTCCTGATAAGTTTAATGGCCCAGCTTCAAATCGAGGAACCCGTTGTGTACGTGCACCCCTATCATTTTTATCGCCGCTTCGGTGTCTCTCTCTTTTATAAGTTCCAGCAGCTCGCGGTGTTCGGAGAGGCTGCGGTTGTTTGAAAAATCAAGATAGTTCTCGTAAAGCACCATATAGACGTCCGTCGTGTTGATCGCCGTGCGAATGTGCTGGCAGAGGATCTCGTTGCCCCCAGCCTCGGCGATGCTCAGATGAAAGCGGCTGTTTATCTCCGGATACTTCTCGGCGCTTATCCTGCCTTCGTAAACCGCCCGCTCCTCTTCGATGTTCTCTTCCAGAAGCCGCAGCAGAAGCGGCGTGACATTCGGCATCGCCTCTTCGATGCCCCACTGTTCCAGCTTGGCGCGGACCTCGTAGGCGTTTATCATTTCGCGCCGCGTCGGCGAGGCGACCCAGACGCCGCTGTTGGGCACCATGCGCAGCCACCCTTCAAGCGTAAGCTTGCGCAGCGCCTCGCGCACCGGCGTGCGGCTTACCCCGATTTCCTGCGAAAGCGTTATCTCCGCGGGAGAGGCAGGTGATAGAGACAGAGGTCCTCGGGGCGGAGATAAAATATGTCCGCCGGCTCTTATGCCGCCGTACTAAATAAAAATTTCCGGTTCTTTCCTATTTGAGTTCTTCAGCGCGAAGAGCTTTTCCGCCGCGCAGAGCATGAGCTTGTTGAGAGACCGCGCCCCCTGCGGACAGACCTTGATGCAGCGCATGCAGGTGATACATTTTTCCGTATCGGTATTCTCGGGAGTTTCTGCCGGGATTGCCTTTACGGGGCATTTGGCGGCGCAGAGGCCGCATTTAACGCAGCTGTTGTCGGCCGAAGGCTTAAAGGGCACGCCGTTATATTCGCGGTAGGGCAGATTCCCCTTCAGTGCCAGCGGTTCGGCGGCATCGGCCTTGTTGATTTTGGCAAGCTTCTTCACTACCTCTTGGGCAAACTTTTCAATCGCCTTAAAATCCTGTTCGTCCGGGCGTCCCGTCGCTACTGAGCGCATAATATTGTGCTCGGCGATAAAGGCCGCCGCCGCGATGACCCTAAAGCCACGCTGTTCGAGAAGATCCCGCAGCTCAAGCAGGGCGTCGTCATAGTCGCGGTTTCCGTAGACGGCGACGATCACCGCCGGAGTCTTGTCTCCGTGGAGGTTTTTCAGGCGCTGTGCCGCCGCTGCCGGTACGCGTCCGCCGTAGACCGGCACGCCGGCCAGCAGCAGTTCGTTCGCCGAGAGGCGGTATTCTCCGTCGTCTGCCGGATAGTCCGTGATGTCCAGCTCCTGCACCGGCCACGGCAGCTCTTTGGTGATCGCGGACAATATCCTGTGCGTTGAATCTGTGGGGCTGAAATAAACCGATACGGCATTTTTGATATCCATATTATTCACCTCGTCGCCGGCCTTAGGCCAGATAATGGGAAACCGTAATATAGTGGCAGAGAGAGCCGCCCATCACGAAGAGATGGAAGAGTTCATGCGGGCCAAACCACGAGAAGGAGAGCCGCGGCCGCTCAAGCCCGAAGATGACGGCTCCTGCGGTGTATAGAAGTCCGCCTGCCACGAGCCAGACGAGAGCGCCCGGCGTGAGCGCATGTACCAGCGGTACGATGAAAAAGGCCGCGATCCAGCCCATTGCCACGTAGAGCGAACAGGAGAGCCAGACGGGGGCCTCCATCCAGAATATCTTCATCAACAGCCCCGCCGCGGCTACGCCCCAGACGAGAGAGAGCATGATATATCCGAGCGGATAGCCGAGAGTGATCACGCATACCGGCGTGTATGTCCCAGCGATCAGCAAAAAGATCGCGATGTGGTCTAGCCGCTGCATGAATTTTGCCGCGCGCGCCTGAACGGCGCAGCACCAATGGTAGATCGAGCTTGTCGAATATAACACTACCATGCTGATCCCAAAGACGAGCACGGAGACGAAGGCGGCGGCGCCCTCTTCGCCGAAGGCGTCGTAAGCCAACTTTATTGTCCCCGCGAGCGCGAAGAGCGCCCCCGCGAGGTGTGTGAGAGAGCTTGTGATCTCCCTTTTATCTTTTTTCATTCAGGCGGATGCCTCCTTTAGAGCCTTGTAAAGATATTATACCGCTAATATGAAAAGCGGAAATGAAGGCCCGTTATTTTAGTCAATTAAAGTCAATCAATTATTTCTCTCTTTTATTTAACACAAGTCTATGGCCGCTCTTGATATATTGACTATAAGACAATATTATTAGTAAAAAATGTTTTATAGTTATCTTAAATAAAACATCCATAAAAACAAAAAACGGCATCCCGAAACAAACTGGGATGCCGAAACAAACGGTCAGAGGCTGCCGCTGTAAGGCGTCAGATGCCGCGGTAATTTTTCAGCTTTTGTAAAATCTCCACGTCCGCGGGACAGAAATCGTAGAGGGGGATCTCCTCTCTCCTTATCCAGCGGATGTCGTTATGCTCAAGCTTACGCGGTACGCCCTCCGCAATTTTCGCGTTAAAGAGGGTGAGGTGAACGCAGATGTCGGGATATCGGTGTTCAACCTCCGTGAATACGCCGCCCACGGAGATAGCGACGCCAAGCTCTTCGCGGCATTCGCGCATCAGAGCCTCCTCCTTCGTCTCGCCAGGTTCCACCTTGCCGCCGACAAACTCCCAGAGCAGGCCGCGCGCCTTCTCCGCCGGACGCTGGCAGATCATGAATTTATCATTGTCCCAAATCAGCGCCGCTACAACTTCCGTCATCTTCATCCCGTACCCTCCGTTTCCTTCTATACCGCACATATTATAGGCGTTTTTGCAAAGGGCGTAGATGGGGATTGACATAACGGCGCACTTTTATACACTTAAACGGAGTATAAATATTGATAAAACAGCACTAAAAGGAGGATGGTACGGATGCCCAACATCATCGCGGTGATATGGGATTTTGACAAGACGCTGGTAGACGGTTACATGCAGGACCCGATCTTTAAGGAGTATGGGGTCGACGCGGAGAGTTTTTGGGCGGAGGTCAACGCTCTGCCGCAGATGTATCTGGAGACGCAGAATGTGCGTGTCAATCCCGACACCATCTACCTCAGCCACTTTATCCATTGTGTGAAGCGCGGGATCTTTCCGGGGCTAAACAACAGAAAACTATATGATTTTGGTCGTGAGCTGAATTTTTATCCCGGTGTGCCGGAGATATTCGATACGATAAACAACCTTCTGCGCGGCGAGGCCAAATACGAGGAATACGACATAAAGGTCGAGCAGTATATCGTCAGCACCGGCATGACGCAGGTCATCCGCGGCTCTTCCGTCATGCCCTACGTGAAAAACGTCTGGGGCTGCGAGCTCATCGAGGAGGCAGGCGCGGACGGCGTGCCGGTGATCAGCGAGGTCGGCTATACGATAGACAACACCACCAAGACGAGGGCGCTCTTCGAGATAAATAAAGGCGTCTGGCTCTCCGACGGGCGCATTGAGGTGAACACGAACATCCCCGAGGAGCAGCGGCGCGTGAACTTCAAAAATATGATCTACATCGCCGACGGCCCGAGCGACGTTCCCGCCTTCTCGGTCGTCAACAAAAACGGCGGCGCCACCTTCGCCATCTATCCGCGCGGCAACAGGAAGGCCTTTGCGCAGGCGGAACAGCTGCGTATGGACGGGCGCGTCAATATGTTCGCCGAGGCCGACTACCGCGAAAATACTACCGCCTATATGTGGATAACGGAGAAGATAAAGGAGATGGCTGAGCGCATCTACGGCAGCGAACGGGAAAAGGTCTTCGACAACATTTCCGCCGCGCCGCGTCATCTGTCGTAGAGATATACGTCATTGAGAATTTTGGAACGGTAAGATAAAAAATATGACAGGGGTTGGGGAATAGTGGATAAAGCTGTTTTGGCTGAAATAATAGAGGCATACAGGGCAAATTTTACGCAAGTAGATCGGGAAGAACGATATAAATGGGAAGCGGTCGCCTGTTTCCAAAACAATTGGGACATAGATGCCCCGGACTTCGCGCTAATGCTCAAAAATTCCCTTGCAAAGGCTCAAAACCTCTTGTCGTCTTCAGGTTATTTTGCAAAAAAGATGATAATGGCGTTTGCGGAAAGAGATCCTGAGGTCGTGAGGAGTGCCTTTTCTGACCTCTTCGATGAAACAAAGCCGATATTGGAGAGAGTTAAAATTTTTAAAAAGACGGCAGAAGATATGTCCGCGAAGTTATCCTTGGATAACCCGTCCATAAAGAACCATTATCAGGATTTACACGCAATTAGCGTATATCTTTCGTTTGCATATCCCGACAGGTATTACATCTATAAAAGGGGGCTCTTTGCAGAATTTGCCAAGCGTGTAGGCTACACAAATGTTCCTAAGCGCGGGGATGATAAAAACCTGCTCTGCTATTTTGCAATGTGCGACGAAATATTATCTTTTATTGCTGAAGATAAGGATTTACTGCAGCTAAGCCGTTCCCGGCTTGATGAGAACTGTTTTGCCGATGAGAATTACCACATGCTTGTGATGGACATTGTATATTTCGGCTGTAATTGTACTCTGAAGTCACACCTTTGGTGGCCCGCTGAAACGGAATATAATCCCGGCATATCAAAAGAGGAATGGCTTCGTTTGTTGAAAAACAGGGAAATTTTCACGCCGGATGCCCTTGCGGTGATGAGACGTATGAAAGATATCGGGGGAATGGCGACCTGTACGGAGCTAAGCAAAAAATATGGCGAGAGCCCAAACTTTTATAATGGCGTCTCCGTTCATCTAGCTAAGCGGGTTGTTGAGGTTATGGGCTGCCCTGTTATGGAAAAAGATAACTGGGGTTCTAAATGGTGGCCGATCCTTTTTGTCGGACGTTATGCAACAAAAGAGACGGCTGGAAGCTATGTATGGAAGCTTCGCCGTGAGTTGGATGAGGCGCTGGACCTTATCGACATGAGCGATATCCCTCTTTTTGTCCCTGAGAAACCGGCCTCAAAGCGACAATATTGGTGGCTCAACGCCAACCCTAAGATTTGGAGTTTTGGCCAAATCCGCGTCGGCGAAGAACAGGGTTACACAATATTTAACGCAAACGGCAACAAGCGAAGAATATTCCAGAATTTTCTTGACGCAAGAGTCGGCGACATTGTCATAGGTTACGAATCTACACCTGTGAAGCAGATAGTAGCCCTTTGTAAAATCTCAAGGGAGAGCGACGGGGAGTCTATTCTTTTTGAAAAGACGGAAAGCCTGATTTCTCCCGTGGATTACGATGTGCTGAAAAATATTGAGGGATTGCGGGAATCAGAGTACTTTGTCAACCCTCAGGGAAGCTTGTTCAAGCTTACAGAGCAGGAATACAACATTATAATGGATGAGATCCGGGATGCAAATCCGCAGGCATATAACGAAAGTAAACCTGCATATTGCAAAGATGACTTTATTAATGACGTTTATATGGACGAAGCGCAATATGACTCTTTGGCGGCATTACTGGAACGCAAAAAGAATATTATTTTGCAGGGGCCTCCCGGGGTAGGGAAAACTTTTGCCGCTAAACGTTTAGCCTATTCAATTTTAGGTGAAAAAGATGATGAAAAGATCGAATTTATACAATTTCATCAGAACTATTCATACGAAGATTTCATGATGGGGTACAAGCCGCAGGGCGATGCCTTTGAGCTTAAGTACGGTATATTCTATAAGTTCTGCCAGCGTGCGGAAAATAATCCCAACGAAAAGTTCTTTTTTATCATTGATGAGATCAACAGAGGCAACATGAGTAAAATTTTCGGAGAACTCCTGATGCTCATAGAGGAGGGATACCGGGGGAAAAGGATAACCCTTGCGTACAGCGGCATGCCGTTTACCGTGCCGGAGAACTTATATATTATCGGCATGATGAATACGGCGGACCGGAGCCTTGCTTTGATCGACTATGCCCTGCGCCGCAGATTCAGCTTTTTTGCTTTTTCTCCCGCGTTTGAGAACGCCGGATTCCGGAACTATCAAGAAAAGCTTGGCAGCGATATCTTTGACGCACTAATAGAAAAAATAAAAAGATTAAACAGGGCTATCGCGGAAGATCCCGTTCTTGGAGAGGGTTTTCAGATAGGCCATAGTTATTTTTGCGGGCTGTCGTGTTCGGAAGAAAGAATAGCGGAGATTATAGAATATGATATCTTGCCGACGATATCGGAATATTGGTTTGATAATACGGAAAAAGTCGAATATTGGAAAAGGGAATTGCACGGTATTTTAGATGATTGACAGTAAGGGCATAGTTATCAGAAATATCTATTATATGCTCGCCTATGCGTACCAAAATCTAAGGCAGAAAAATTATACGGATATTGCCGCTGAAGATTTTGAAAATATTCAAGACCTGTTCGCCGCCATCCTTGCGGAGGGGATATCGTCCCAATTGAGATGTGGTCTCGCTTTGGAATATGTCCAACATTCGGAAGAGCTCACCTCGTTGCGCGGAAAGATGGATGTCATGGAAAGCTATCGTCTCAAAAAGAAGCGGGCGGGTAAATTGTTATGCGAGTATGACGAGCTTTCGGAAAATAATCTTCTGAACCAAATTCTCAAGACGACGGCTTTTGTTCTTATGCGTTCAAAAGAGGTGACACGAAAAAACAAGATCGCGCTAAAAAGAGCGATGCAGCTCTTTTCTGGCGTCGATACGTTGGAGATATCTGAAATCCGCTGGGGCAGACTGCGTTATCATAGAAACAATCAGACTTATCATATGCTGATGAATATATGTTATCTGCTGTTGAGAAATTTGCTTGCGTCTACCGAAAAGGGCGAAATACAGTTTGCGGAATTTATTGATACGCAGGCGATGCCGCGTCTGTATGAAAAATTTATCTTAGAATATTATAAAAGACATTTTCCAGAACTCCACGCGCACGCGTCACAGATATCGTGGGATACGGATGATGGATATATCGATTTTTTACCGACGATGCAAACAGACGTTTCTCTTTATTACGGCGATAAATGTCTAATTATTGACGCAAAATATTATAGAAATACGATGCAGCAAAATAGAAATTTTGACGCAAAGAGACTGCATTCCGACAATCTTTATCAGATTTTTTCTTATGTAAAAAACAAGGATACCTTGCATAAGGGCAACGTTATGGGCCTGCTCCTGTATGCGAAGACCGGCGAAGATATAGTATTAAAAAGAGAGTATAGTTTAAGTGGAAGTAAAATAATGATTCGGACACTGGACTTGACCGGTGAATTTTCCCTGATCCAAAGTCAACTGAATGAGATCGCAGCTTTACTGAAATTGTAGATCTTCACAAGAATTTTCAAGCTTGTGAGCAAAAGCCGGGAAATATGATATATTCATCCTGGCGCCGTTTTTTTGCGGCGTTCGGCAGCTTAAATCGTATAGATGCGGCGTGTGTGACGGCTTCGTCTTGGAGGTATTTGTATGGTTTTGAACAACTATTGGCGCGGGGCTGGGTTCGCGCTGTTTGCGGCGGCCTGCTGGGGGCTCATCAGCCCGATCGCGAAGGTGCTGGCGGCGGCGGGAATGGATCTTATGTCCGTCATGGTTTTCCGTTCGCTTTTCACAATGACCTCCGTGGGCGTCGGACTGCTTGTGATGAAAAAGTTCGAGGTCTTCCGCGTTGACCGCGAAACGTTGCGTTTTTATTTTATCTCCGGCACGCTCTCCGTGGCATTCGCCGGCGGAGGCTTCCTCACATCGCTTGAATACCTGACGGTCGCCGAGGCGCTCGTCATACACTATACCTTCCCGCTTGCGGCGATCATCGGTTCGCTCTTCATCACGCGCGAAAGGCCGACCATTCTGCAGGTCGTAGCTGGGCTCCTGATCGTCGTGGGGGTTTATATCGGCATGGGCGGAAGCGCCGAGGCGATGCGGTCGATCTCGCTGCCGGGGCTCTTGTGGGGATTCCTTGCCGTATTCGGCATGGCGGGACAGGCACTTGTCACGCGTCGCTTCTCGCTCTCCCATAAGATGAACGAATTCGGCCTGCTCTTCTACTCAAATGTTTTCGGGATAATAATGCTCTTTGTCTTCAAAAGCTTTTACTACGGTTGGGGCGATCTCTGCTGCCTCACGGCGCCGCTGTTTTCGATCATGACACTGCAGGCCTTCACTGGAAGTCTGCTAGCCTACGGCGCGTTTTTCACGGCGCTGAAGTACATTCCCGCCGCAGTGGCAAGCCTCCTTTGTACCCTTGAGATCGTCGTCGCGGTCGGACTGACGGCTGTCTTCGTCGACCAGATACCGTCGGCGCACGAAATCACCGGCTGTCTGCTGATACTGGTCGCGATAGTCTGCACCTCGATACCGCCGAGAAAGCGAAACTGACGGCCATTATCACATTACCTATCATCATTTATAGCCGGTTTACGCTGAAGAGACAAGTCGATATTATTTGATAAAGAGGTTAGGGGTTAGGGAAATTATCTTGAAAATGCCGACGTAGTGTCAAAAAAACACCGACGCCCTGACGGCGAAACGGCGGCAGTTGTCCTTTATTTCTCCGCGCAGCGTCTGCCAGTAATCCTTCCGCCCTTGGCGGTAGATTTCGTTGTAAAGGCCTGTCAGTTCGGGGCGCAGTGTGTTGACGATAGCGAGGATGCTCTCTCTGTTTTGATTGCGCAGGTTCAGAGTATCGAAGTTCATCTCCGACACATGGGGAGCGGCGGCCTCTATCAGCGCGGCACAGTCCGTTATTCCGGGGAATATCGGGGCCGCCATCACGCTGGTGCCGATACCTGCTTCTTTCAGCGCGGCGAGCGCGGCGAGCTTTTTTTGCGGGCTTGATGCGTGGGGCTCCATCTTGCGCCGGAATCCGTCGTCGAGCGAACTGAAGGAGACGATGACCTTTACGTGAGGAAATTCTTTGAAAAGGTCGATATCGCGTGTCACGAGCGCCGATTTGGTGATGATCGTGATATCGGGCTGCGCCGGCAGCAGCGCGCGGAGGATGGCGCGCGTCGCCTGCGCACGCTCCTCGTAGGGATTATAGGCGTCGGTCATCGAACTTAGAAGTATCTCTTTATGGAATATCTTAGCGGGGTCAAACGGCACGGCGGGGTGCTTCACGTCAAGGAACGTACCCCACGGTTCGGCACGTCCGCCGCGCTCCCGAGTGATGCCGGCGGCGTAGCAGTAGTGGCAGCCGTGCGGGCATCCGATATATGGGTTTATCACGAAATCCGCGCCGAGTTTTGTCGGCGACAGCAGGTTTTTTACTTTTACGTGCCTCACATTCACCATCATATCCACTCCACCCCCAGTCCCTGCATAACGTGCGGCTCTTTACCTCACGCTACCTCAGCCGCGGCGTGTACGGCCATTATAACGCCTGACCAAATATTATTATGGGAGGCTTATGAGGGTAAATCCGTGTTATTAGATGCCTCATAAATAACTATAAGGTCGATATTGAGTGTCACGTTGGTTTGTCAGCGCGCCGCCGCCATCGCACGCCTTTTATCTTTCCTCCGTTACAGTATATTGTTCTTTCTGCCGGCAGCAAGGTCTGTCAGACGTACCCCCAGCCAGCCGCTGAGGATGCCCAGCGCCGCGCCGCCGAGGACGTCGGTCGGGAAGTGTACGTAGAGATAGAGCCGAGAGAGGGCGATCAGCGCCGCCAGCAGCCCCGCGGGGAGCCACCATCGGCTGCGGCGGAAATAGAGGGCTGACGCGGCGGCGAAGGAGGCAGCCGTATGGCCGGAGGGAAACGAATAATCCGTCGGCCGCGCCACCAGCATCTGAATGCCGGTGTTGATGTCGCATGGACGAATCCGCGCCGCTAATGGTTTTATCAGGCCGCTGCAGAGAAATATCTCGATCGCCAGCGCGGCGGCCACCGCGACGCCCAGCCGCCGTGTCCGGGGGAATAAAACCAGAAGCAGCGCCGCGGCGATCCAGATGAAGCCCTTATCCCCCAGACGGGAGATAAGCGGCATCAGGTAATCTCCTACCCCGGTACGCAGATGGCTTTGGATAAAATCTAAAACGGCAAAGTCAATTTTCAGCAAGACAACATCTCCTTGTCGCGGCGGTCCGGCAGTGCCGGATGCGCGTGCCTGTAAGACACAGACAGTATAAGGCATAAACCTCCCGCTGTAAGGAGCAGGCGGCCCTGATGTTTCTATTATTCGGCGGATATGTGGCGGATATTTTATATTGATGTACAATATAACTGCCGTCTTAGCAATGAATATGGAGGGGAGATTCCATGGAAAAAAAGACGATAAAGATATGTATGGCGGGGTTTGGCAACGTCGGGGTACGCTTCACGCGGCTGCTGCTGGAAAAGGAGCGCGAGCTGCGCGACGATTACGGCTGCCGGGTGCTGGTCACCGGTGTCTGCACGCGCAGCAAGGGCACGATGATGAACCCGCGGGGCCTTGATCTTGGCGGCCTTCTAATCATGAACGGCGAACTGGGGCGATTTGAGCCCGAACATCCCGATTTTGTCTCCGGCTGCGATACCCACGCGATGATCGCCGCCGCCGAGGCGGATCTTTTTATAGAGCTCAGCACCCTTTCGATCGGCGACGGGGAACCGGCTACGAGCTACATCAAAGAGGCCTTTGCCCGGGGAATGGACGTCATTACCGCGAACAAGGGGCCCGAGGCCTGGTCCTTCAATGAGCTGAAAGAGATCGCCGAGACATCGGGAAGAAAATTCCTCTACGAGACGATCGTAATGGACGGCGCCCCGATTTTCAACATGGCGCGCGCCGGACTGCGCGGCAACCGGATAATTGCGCTGCGCGGCATTCTGAACTCTACCACGAATTTTATCCTCGGCGAAATTGAGAAAGGCGGCAACTTCGCGGATGCCGTCGCCGAGGCGCAGCGGCTGCAGTTTGCCGAGGCGGACCCTTCGATGGATATTGACGGCTGGGACGGCGCGGCGAAAATATGCGCGCTCGCGAACATCCTTATGGACGCGCGTCTGACGCCGAAGGATGTGAAGGTCAAAAGTCTGGCGGGAATAACCGCCGACGATGTGAAGGCCGCCGGGGCGGAGGGCTGCCGCATCAAATATATCTGCGGCGCGGAGCGTGGCGACGACGGCGCCGTGCGGCTCTCCGTGGAGCCGCGGCGGCTGCCTCTCTCCGACCCTATGTGCTCGGTCAACGGCCGCTCCTCGGCGCTTATCTTCCATACCGATCTGGCGGGAGAGATAATGCTGACTGAACGCGATCCCGATATCCTGCAGACCGCCTATGGCGTCTACAGCGACCTGCTGACGCTGATCGCGGAGAGATAAAACGGAGGGACAAATAACAAACTGTTAGGGGCCGGTAAGGCTTCGGCCCCTTTCTATGTGTGGCATTTCCTTTATGAAAAAACCCGGCGGCCTGTGGAGCCGTTGGCGTTCACGCTGTTTTGGGCTGCTGCGGACCTTGTGAAGCCAAGGGGGTGATGGTAAAATATTTACATTACTTATCAGCCGCTGGCCCTATTTCATAGTTGTTATAAACGTTGCTGTGGCTGATGTACTTTCTTATATATCATACAAGTAATCTGTAAGGGGAGCTCTTATATATTATGTCAAACGAAGACAGGATACGGTTTTCTTTTTTACTTATTATCACGGTCATAGTATTTACTCTAAATGTACAGATAACCCAGGCTAACCGCCGGGGGCTCAGTGAGCTTGACTCACTCTTTGACGGCTACCTGACGTCGACGGCGCGGCAGTGGGGCGACGCTTCGGAGGCCGACGCGCAGCAGTACCAGGCCGGTCCTGAGATACAATAGCGGCGGCGAATCTTTTGAGAGGAGCGGTTATATTCGCCGCGTCCTTAAATCTGCCCTTTATCTGGTATTCATTCAAAGTCCGGCGAATAGCCGGGCTTTTTATTTTGCCTGTTCATAACGGCGGGCGGCTTCGTGCCCGCCGCCGGAAATCAGGGCAGCAGAGGCATTACGTCGGAGGGGGCGACCTTCAGATAGATAGTCTCGCCCGCGCGGTAATTCTTTGCGAGCTCCTTTGAGAGCTCTATGCGTATCACCGCGAAATTGCTCTCCGACTTGGTCTCGTTTGGCCGTACGGTGATAATTGCCGAAAAAACGTCGTCGCGTACCTCGATGATCTCCGCCCGCATCGTATTTTCGTCGCGCTCTCTCTCGGCAACGGGGATCAGATAATGGGCGCGCACCCCAACATAACGTGCCTCGTCCGGTATCAGATGCGCGCTGGTGAATGTCATGTTCCAGTCGCTCGCGCGCAGGCGGCGGCTGTCGATGATCTCGATACGCGAGAAATTCTTGCAGCCTGAGAGGATCGCCGCGGCGAGCGTCGGCGGCGCGTCGAAAAATTCACTTACCGTTTTCACCGGCTCCGAATGCCCCTCGTTTATCACGCAGACCCGGTCGCATAGCCTGTAGACCTCGTCGCGGTTGTGCGAGACATAGATCGTCGTGCCGGAATACTCGCGCAGTATTCGTGAAAGTTTCAGCTCAAGCTGCCAGTGGAGGAAGCTGTCCAGCGCCGAGAGCGGCTCGTCAAGCATAATCACCGCGGGATCACTTGCCATGATGCGCGCGAGCGCCACCCGCTGCTGCTGTCCGCCGGAGAGCTGCGAGGGATAATGGTCCTCCAGCCCGGAGATGAAAAAGCGCCGCGCGATCTCCTGATAACGCTCCTCCTTATTCGCGTTCCGCCCCGCGCCGTGCTCGAATACCGTCATGATATTCTGTCGTGTCGTCATATTTGGAAAGAGCGCGTAATTCTGAAACAGCAGCCCCGTCCGGCGCTGCTGAGGGCGCAGATTTATTCCTCTCTTTGAATCGAAAAAGGTCACTCCGTCGACGATGATCTGCCCTTCGTCGGGCGTCACGATACCGGCGATGCACTTCAGCGTCATGCTTTTGCCGCAGCCGGAGCCGCCGAGCAGCGCAAGCACTTCATTGCCGGCCTCAAAATCTACTTCAAGGGAAAAGCTTCCGAGCCTCTTCTTAAAATTGACGATCGCGGACATTCCGGCCCCTCCCTACTTCCGTTCGAACTCTTCGCTCAGAGTGTGGTTCACCGCGCGCCCCTTGGGCTGCCTGTAGCTGTTCTCAAGCATATTCACCGCGACAAGCACGACGAAGGAGATCACCAGATTCACCATTACCCACTTATAGGCCGCCGCGTCGTTGCCCTCACGCCAAAGCTGATAGACTGTCGTCGATATTGTCGCCGTGCGTCCCGGGATATAGCCGGTGACCATCGTCGTCGCGCCATATTCGCCGAGGGCGCGCGCGAAGGCCAGCACCGTTGCCGCAAGAATGCCGTCCTTACAGTTCGGCACCATAATATGCCAGAAAATATAAGTATTTGAAAGCCCCAGAGTCTGGGCGCTGTAGGTTAGATTATGGTCGAATCCGTCAAAGGCCCCGCGTACCGTGCGGTACATCAGCGGGAAAGTCACAATCGCCGTCGCGAAGATCGCCGAATACCAGGTCATCGTGAGGCGGAAGCCGAAAAGCTCCATCACAACGGAACCGATCGGTCCGAGCGGCCCTATCGTCTTCAGCAGGAAAAAACCGACCACCGTCGGCGGCAGCACCATCGGCAGCGTCAGCAGACAGTCCAGCACGCCCTTCGTGAACTTCGAGGTCTTAGAGATATAATAGGCGGCGCAGATGCCGGTGAAAAAAGTTATAAAAGTAGAAATCCCCGCGATCCTCAGCGAGTTATATAAAGGAAACCAATCCAAAAACCGTCACTCCCCGCGGCCTGAACGCCGCCCGTTATTCTAAATCAATAGACAAAAAAAGCCAATTATAAAGCCGCTGTGTTCGACTGCCCCGCCAGCCTTACTACACGAAGCAGGGGCTTGTCGGCCATGCCGTCTGCCGTTTGCTTAATAAAAAAGGGGCCGATATGTTTCGGCCCCTTCACACGAGGAGAGAGGAGAAGTTATATCTGCCTGAATATTACTTCTCCGGAATAGCAAATCCTATCTTCTTAAATACGTTCGCGCAGGCGTCGCTCTTGAGGAACTTCACAAAAGCCTCGGCCGCCGCCTTATTCTTCGTATCCTTCATGATCGCCGCGGGATAGACGATCGGCTTGTGCGTATCCTTCGGTGCTGAGGCTACCACCTCAACCGCGTCCGAGGTCGCCGCGTCGGTGCTGTAAACCACGCCGCAGCTGACGGCCGCCGCCGCCGTCTGCGCAAGGACCTCCTTGACGTTGCTTGCGAAGGTGATCTTATTTTCAGACTTCAGCTTGTCCCAGATGCCCATATTCTTGAAGATCTCTTCCGAATACTGTCCCACGGGAACGTCGGAGTTGCCGAGGGCGATCAGCTTTACCTTATCGGTGACGACATCCGAGAAATTATTGATACCGGTCGCGTTCTTACCCTTGGGGACGATGAGGACGACCTTGTTGGCGACGATGTTGAAGCGTGTTCCCGGCATTACGAACTTGTCGTTGATCGCGTTCATTTGCTTCTGCCCGGCGGAGATGAAGATGTCGCACTCCGCACCCTGCTCGATCTGTGTCTTGAGCGTGCCGCTGGAGTCAAAATTGTAGACAATCTTTACGTTGGGGTCTGCCTTCTGGTACATCTGCGCGATCTGGTTCATCGATTCCGTCATCGAGGCCGCCGCAAAGACGGAAAGTTCTGTCGCCGCGAAGACCGGGGCCGCCGCGAGAACCACGGCGCAAACCAGCGCTAAAAACGATAATTTCTTCATAAAATTCGCTCCTTTATCTTCTGTATATCACGGCTGCCCGCCGCATAAAGAGATTATATATCGTCGCGGTCTTTATTGCAATGTACTTGCGTTGCAATAAAAATATAAACGGTGTGAGATAATACAAAAAATAGTTAATGAAGGTAAAAATTGCCGTGATTTACCGTTAAACAGTACAAAGATCGGAAAGCTGAGGAAAACCCACCCAGCCGTGAAAGCGGCCTCTCGTCTATCGACCGTCAATGGCCGAATCGCCCATGTGCGGCCTTTTGGGGGCTGCTGTAATCTTATTTGCTTTAATACACAGCTTTGGATATCACGATGTCATCTGGCGCGATAATTCACGGATATAATTCCCTCTATCACTGAAATGAGGCACTTTGATTTACGAAGCTTTCATGATACACTAACCGAGCCCACAGCTGACAATAAAACATTTGGCTCCGATAAGTAAATAAAAAAATTTTTGGAGGGGTAACAATGCAACTGGAACGGTATAACGGACACATAGAAGAGGCAGACTTTCTCAACCTGCTGATGGTAGACATTGCGGGGAATATCCGCAGCGTCTCTCTGCCTCACGGGTATATCTCCGACAAGGTGCTTCGGGAGGGTATCGGCTTCGACGCCTCGAATTACGGCTATGCGAAGGTGAACAACTCGGACATGGTGGCGATCCCGGATATGTCCACCGCCTTCTTTGAGATTCGCGACGATTACAAAATGCTGCATGTGCTCTGCGACGTCGTCTCAACGGAGCGCGAGACCTTTGACCAGTATCCGCGGAACGTTATCCGCAATGCGCAGAAATTCCTGCGCGACAATAAGATCGCCGACACGGCGAAGGTGCTTGTCGAACTTGAGTATTATGTCTTTGAGGAGGCGGAGTACGCAAGCGGCATCGAAGGGGCCTTCTACCGCGTGAAGTCCTCCGAAGGGCTTGGCGAGGGCTACAACGACAAGCCGTGCGTTGGCCTGCACGGCGCTTACCACCGTATGCCGCCCGACGACAGCTATATGGATTTCCGCAACGAGACGGTGCATCTCATGGAGGTGCTCGGCATCCCCGTGAAGTACCACCATCACGAGGTGGCGGTCTCCCAGCTGGAGATAGAGCTCGACTTTATGGATATGGCGCATGCCGCGGACATGGTTTCACTCGCAAAGTGGATAATCCGCCAGGTCGCCTCAGAGTGGGGGCTGTGCGTCACCTTCATGCCCAAGCCTCTCTACAAGATGCCGGGCAACGGGATGCACGTCCATCAGTTCCTTGAAAAAGATGGAAAGTCGATCTTTCCCGGCGACGTGCTGTTCAGCCTTTCACAGGAGGGACTCTCCTACATCGCGGGCATGCTTTCACACAGCCTAACCGGCAGTCTGCTTGCCTTCGCCTGCCCCAGCACGAACAGCTACCGCCGCCTCGTTCATGGTTACGAAGCGCCGGTCTCCGCTACCTTTGCAAAGGGGTCGCGCGCGGCCGCGGTGCGTATTCCCGGATATGTGAAAAAAGAGGAGACGCGTGTTGAATACCGCACCGGCGACGCCTCGTGCAACCTCTACTTCTTCCTCGCGGCGATGGTGCTCGCGGGCGCGGACGGCATAATCAGAAAGATGGACCCCGTGGCGCTAGGCTACCAGAGCCAGGACGCGAAAGAGGAGCTTACCTTCCCGCTCAATCTCAACGCCGTGCTTGACGGTGTGGAAAAAGACAAAGAATACCTCGCTCCCGCCTTCCCGGAGAAGCTCATCGAACTCTGGACGAAGGCCAAGCGTGCAGAGGCGGAGTACATCTACAACGCTCCGACGCCGCAGGAATATGAGCTCTACTTTTAATTAATTAAAAAGAAAACAAAAGCGCCTCTCCTGAAAAGGGAGGCGCTTTTGTTTTCTTGTATATTATGCCTCGCGAAGAATCTAGCGGCAGACTCCGACGGCGGCGACGAAATCCTTCTCCGTCATCGCGGCGCTCTCCGACATGAAAAGCACCTTGCCGTCGATCGGCGCAAGGACCTTTTCCGTAGGCGTGCCGAAATAGTCGGTGAGCAGCCCGATCATCTGGCCGCGCCTGACCATATCTCCCACGCTGACCCTCCGGTAGTGAATGCCGCGGCTTTTGGCGTACACCATCTCCATATTTTCAAATATCTGCGGCCTGCCCACCGGCTGAACATTGCCGCGCAGGGTGCCGAAGCGGCGCAGGACATTCTTTATCCCCTCGGTGTGGGTGTTTACGCTGTCGGCTGAGGCGATCCCCAGGCCGCCGGTCTGGAATAGGGCGGAGGGGATGCCGATGTTCTCGTAGACGCTCGCGTAGCAGGTGCCCTTATCGGACCAGCGACCCTCCGTCTCCGTTATCATGATATTCGGCAGCCCGTAGTAATAGGCCATCTCATGTGAACGGTCGTTGAGCTCCCCTTTTCTGCCGCGGTGATATATCGCGAACGGCGCGGATCTCTCCAGCACCTCGCCGCAGTGGAGGTCCATATGATAGTCGGCCCCCTTTATTTCGTCGAATATCTTTGCCGCCAGCACGCCGTTATAGCTCCCTTTGGCCTTGCCCGGAAAGCTGCGGTTAAGATTGTTCTTGTCCAACGGTGAAAATGATACGTTGCGTGATTCAAAGGCGGCGGTGTCGCAGACGGTGATGATCTTTACGCTGCCCTTGATATCAGCGGGCGACAGCTCGCGGAACAGCTTGATTGCCGCCAGCACGCCGCAGTATTCGCCGCCGTGTATCCCCGCGGTGACTACCGCGTCGGGTCCCTCGACGTCGCCGATAACAAGGGCGACGGGAAGCTCAATCTTCCTGCCGTCCTCTGTCTGGAATTGGAGTAACTCTGTCTTTTTTCCTCCCATTTCAACTTCCCTCTTTTTCAATATATTTTTTACCGAACGTGGAAAATATCAGTCCCCTGTGATATTTCCAATAGCTTTCTCAATTATCCCTATTATTCTATTATCAGATAACTGATAAGAATAAAATTATAAAAAAGAGATAAAAAGGAGCCGATGAAATACAGCCCTCTTTATCCTGCTATCTGTCTAATTCTCAGTCTGTGCGGCGATACTGAGCAGTACTTTAAAGTGATGACTTTACAATGCTAAAATTATATATACATAAACACCAATAGCTATTATACCTCAAATACGAGAATTTCCGCGTTAAAAACAGTCCGCCGCAATTTCATCCGGCGTGGTGCCCTCTGTTACATCGCCGCCGAGGCGCTGCAAAGTAAAAGACGCGTCTCCTCGTCGCTTGGATTTTCCCAATGATGCGCCACAACGGCGTCATAATATAGGAAATCACCCTCGTTCATCTCGTATATAAGGTCAGGGCAGTACACGAAACGGACCTTCCCCTTCAGTACATAAAAAAACTCGTCGCTAACGTGCGACCGCTTATCTTCCGTCATCATCCTGGGCGGAATGGTCAGTACCATCGGCTGCATCCTAAACCTCTGATCCTGGACCAGATAACGGGCAGTGACATTTTCCTCACCGCGTGCCAACACACGTACGACATACCCTTCACCGCACATAACTGGTGCGGGGGGCGGAACCTCCGTTGTCAGGGTCAGTGCTGAGACCGGTACATGAAAGGCCTCCGCGAGTTTTTGCAGACTTTCGATACTGGGGTTCGATTTATTGTTTTCCAGCTTTGAAAGCTGCGCTACGGAAATCTCACAAAGATCGGAGAGTTCCGTCAGTGTCCACCCACTCTTTTTCCGATGGCTCTTTATCGTTTCGCCAAGCCTCAAGGTATAATCCCCCTATTTTCCGCCGACAATAATTTTCATCGTAGGAAAACAAATATAGTCTAACAAAACTTTTTGATAAGTCAAATCAAAAATCCTGTCAGAATGCGGTTTTTCATAATTTATAATCAAGTTTAGTATAAAAGCGATAATACGTCCATAGAAAAGTTGTGCATGTTGAACATTATTATATGAAAAATACAGAGATAGCGTAATATAATGATATCTGTCACTATATAGAAAAGAGCGGGGTGTGGTTATGAAAAATTTCGCCAAGTATTATTTTGATATTGTGGGGAAGCTGACGATCGGTGAGGAAGACGGAAAGCTGACCGACCTGCATTTTGAGACCAGCGGCACGTATCCCCGCGGAGATTTGAATATGAACGAGACGCCGCTGCTTACGGAGACCGGCCGGCAGCTCGGAGAATACTTTGAAGGCAAACGTAAATGCTTTGAGCTGCCGCTTGCGCCGAAGGGCACGCCCTTCCAGATGCGCTGCTGGGAGGCCTTGCAAAAGATTCCCTACGGCGCCACCGTGACCTACGGCGATATCGCGCGCGCCGTGGGCTCGCCTAAAGGTTTTCGCGCCGTGGGGCTGGCGAACAACAGAAATCCGATCGCGATAATCATTCCCTGCCACCGCGTTATCGGCGCCAACGGCAAACTTGTAGGTTTCGGCGGCGGCCTCGACGTTAAGAGCAATTTGCTACTGCACGAAGCGCAATACGTAAATCGGCGTTTATAAGCACGACTAACTTCATGACTGGGGGCTTGGTAATGCTCACCGCACTTTAGTGCGCCTCCGCTTACCGAGCCCCCAGTCATTTCGTTATTCGCACTTCTAAACGCCGATTTCCTTCGGGTAGGGAAAGAGATAAATAACGATTTAGCTTTTACCCTATCGATGATAAACAGCGGTTTTTTCTTAAAGTCTTCCTCTCTGAGGAAGGTGGATCGCCGCCGCTTTTGCGGCGAGACGGAAGGAGTGTTGCTCTGTTTGGCGCGGGAACCGCGCCAAACAGAGCCCGCGGCAAAAGCCGCGGGAGGACATAAGGTCAACTCTCCCTCAGTCTCGGCGAAAAAACACCGCCGAGCCAGCTCCCTCACAGAGGGTACCTTTAAGGGCAAAGTCAAAAGCTAAATCGGCGTTTATAAGCAGAGAACCAAAACGCTGATTTTGCGTTTTGTGTGATTCGCTTAGTTTGTTCATCAGACGTGCTGGATGCTAAATAACTTGTCCTCTGAGAACCGGAGCCGTATTTTCATACGGCGAGGATGCTCAGAGGGTAAGTTATGACGCAGACAGCGCGTATAAACGCCGATTTTACAGGAGAAGGGCGACCGAAAGGGTTACCGCGCTCACCGCGGTGGCCGCGGCCTCTTTTATACCTATGGCATAGCTCTTATATCCGCTGTCGCGGCGGCGCAGTTCGAAGCCGCGCAGCTGGGCGGCGACGGCGCTGTTTTCTATCTTGCGGACGCAGGAGAGCAGGAGCGGCAGGCAGAGCGGCGCGATGAGGGCGGCTTTTTTGATGGGGTTGCGCACCTCGAAGTCCACGCCGCGCGCGCGCTGCGCCTCCATCACCTGCGCCATCTCCGCGGCGAGGGTGGGGATGAATTTCAGCGTTGCCGTGAGCGCGAAGGCGTAGCGGTATGGCAGGCGGCAGTTCTGCACGAGGGAGTTGGCGAGGTCGCCGCGTTTCGTCGCCGATAGCGCGAGCATCAGCGGCAGGGAGGCGGCGATCAGCTTCGCCGCCATCAGCAGCGAGAAGCGCAGCCCTTCGTCGGTCACTCTTACCGGCCCCACGGAAATTAGCGCGCTGCCGCTCTGTACGCAGAGCAGCTGAATGACAAAGAGCAGCGCCGATATCTTCACGAGCAGCAGCGCCATCGAGAGCGCCTTCCTGCCGAGGCCGGAGAGCGCCGCGGCGGCCACCGTCAGCGACGCGATGAACAGGGCGCCGGAGATGCTTCTTACAGCGAAGGCGGCCATGCCCGCCGCGAAGGCGAGCAGTATCTTTACCGAGGGGTTGAGGCGGTATATAAAGCCGTTGCCGCCCGCGCAGTCAAAAAGTCCGTTCATTTATGCCACCTTCCTTTTTCTTTTGTCTTTTACGGTCTCCACAATTTCGTTTACGGAGCCGGCGTTCGCAAAATCTCCGCCGAGCAGGGCGGCGAGTTCGCGCATCTCCGTCAGGCGCAGCGAGGAGTCCTCCATGAGCCTCCGGTCGGAGAGCAGCCCGGCGGCGGGGCCGTGAGCCCTAACCGCGCCGCCGCCGATAATGAGCATGTCGTCAGCCAGCTCTTCGGCGAGCTCAATGTCGTGCGTCACCATCAGCACTGTAGCTCCGCGCCGCCGCGCCTCTTTGAGCCGCTCCGCGACAAACTCGTACTGGCGGCGGTCGAGCCCCGAGGTCGGTTCGTCGGCGATCAGTATCTTCGGGCGGCGCACGAGCACCGAGGCCAGCGCGAGCATCTGGCGTTCACCGCGGCTCATATAGAATATCTCCCGCTCGGGGGAAAAGCCGAATTCCTCGATAATCTCCGCCGCCGCGAGCCGCGCCTCTTTGCCGTCGGAGCTTATGCAGCGCAGGCCGAACATTATCTCCTCGCCGACGGTGGCGCGGCATATCTGCCGGTCGGGGTTCTGGAATAGAAAGCCGGTGAAGGCGGCGAAGGCCACCCCCTTTTCTTTGGAGGTGCAAAGGCCGTTGCTGACGACCTCGCCCGCCGTGGGACGCAGCAGCGCGGCGGCGAGACGGCAGAGCGTCGACTTTCCCGCGCCGTTTTCTCCCGCGACGGCGGTGAACGACCCCGCCGCGAGCCGGAAGGAGAGGCCGGAGAGAAGCGGTTCCTCGCCGTAGCCGTAGGAGACGTTTTTGAATTCTATCATTGAGATATCCCCCTCACCATCGCCGCCGCCCGCGGAATGTCGAGCGGCATATCTCCGTCGTAGAGCCCCTCCGCGCGAAGCCGCGCGCCGAGCTCTATGCGGCGCGGAAGCATGACCCCGGCCGAGGCGAGCGTCTCCGTTTCGTTCATCACCTGCCGTGTCGTTCCGCAGAGCGCCGCGCCGCCCTCCGCCATCACGATCATCTGTGTGGCGAAGCGGCAGAGCAGACCGACTTTCTGCTCCGCCGCGACCACCGTCATGCCGCGCGCGTTGAGCGCGGCGAGGGCGGAATAGAGATTTTCCGTGGCCGCGGGGTCGAGCTCCGCAGAGGGATTGTCAAGGATAAGCACCTGTGGCGAGAGGGCCAGCATCGCGGCGAGCGCTGTCTTCTGCCTCTGTCCGCCGGAGAGCGAGGATATCTTTCTGCCTCGCAGATGAGAAATGGAGAGCATCTCCAGCGCGGATGCGATGCGCCCCTCTATCTCCGCACGGGGCACGGCGAAATTTTCCAGCCCGAAGAGCAACTCCTCCTCCACCGTCTCGCAGACCATCTGGCTTTCGATGTCCTCGCCGACAAAACCGGCGAGCCGCGCGATCTGCTGGGGGGAGTTCTCAAGGGTGTCGAGGCCGCCGACCTTCACTGCGCCGAAAAATCTGCCGCGCAGATAGTGCGGCACGATCCCCGCTATCGCGCGGAGCAGCGTGCTTTTGCCCGAGCCGCTGGCTCCGGTGACCCCGGCGAAGGCCCCGCGCGGGATGCGCAGCGAGACGCCGTCGAGCGCCCGCCTCTCCGCGCCCTCGTAGACAAAGGAGAGATTTTCGACGGAGATCATCGCCGCCCCTCCTATCTGGCCGCCGCGCGCATCTTGAGGGCGGCGGCGATCGGTATATAAAGCACCTGGACGATGACGCAGTTGACGGCGGCGGTGCCGAAGATTATCCCCGCGAATACCGCGAAGGGCGTGGGAGCCGTCGCGCCGCCGGAGAAAAAGAGCGCGTAGAGCAGCGCCATGAATACGCCGCCGCTGACCACCGTCGTAATAAAGGCCGAAATCGCGGGCATCAGGAAACCGCCGAAGCGGCCGCCCATCTTTGCGAAGAGCGCCATTACGAGCGCCCCAGCCATCTCGCTGGGAAAGTTGAGGTATGGGGTGCCGGGGAAAAACTGGCAGACCGCTCCCGCGAGCAGCCCGATGACCGCCGCCTCCTTAAAGCGCGGCCTTACCAGAAGAATCGCGAGGCAGTACATGGCGATGATGAAGTTCGGCTTCATGCCCGCGGAAAATATCGAGCCGATGAAAAACTTCATCACCGCCCCCGCCGCCAGCAGCACCGCCACCAGCATTATCTGTGACACTGATAGCCCCGCGGCCCTCTCCTCAACTGCGACTGTTCTCTCTCTGCCTGTCTCTGTTCCATTCATTCTTATCTGTCCTTTCTTTTCTTGTCTTATCTGCTCTCTTGTCTGTAAAAAAAATCTGTCCTTCGGCATGGATTTCTCTCATGCCGAAGGACAGATCAATTTTCCTATCTGCGGTGCCACCTTCGTTGGCCGTATATACGGCCCGCTCAAAGAGCGCTGTCACGCTCCCGCGCCTTTTACGCTGCGCCTGCGTCGCACCATACTCGGGATTACCCTTTCCGTGCGCCCTCCTCGGTCCATTTATCCCTTCGCCTCTCCCGCGGTTTCTCACCATCCCCGCTCTCTGTAAGGCGCGTATAGAGATTTTATCTCCGCCTCATCGGTTTCTATATTTAACTTGTGCGAAAGAATACTACCCACGAAATAATTTGTCAAGAGTTTAAGGGACATTAACGGCGGGTTTTACGTAATTGTAAGACTTTATGCCGCCGTCTTAAAAAATAACCGGCGGAATGCCGTCCGCCGGTTCCCCCCTGATCTCTGACTGGTGGATGGGAGAATACTATATTGGTATCTCTATATAAAAAGCGGCGTAAGCGCGCCCCGTTCAGGGGGAATCAGCAGGCGGCCCGCGCCGCTCATATAGAGCAGTTTAGCCGTCCGGCGCGGTTACGCCGGACGGCTGAATACGTTTACTTTTTCCTTCTGTACACCAGGGGAATCGCCGCGAGGGAGAGCAGCAGGGCAAGCACGCCGAGTCCCGCGTTGCAGCCGCCGGAGCTGCCGCCGGGTGCTCTCTTTTCCGCTCCGAGGATCACCGACGGGTCTGCGACCGCGCCGTCCTTTTTACCGTCGAGGTCGAATTTACCGCCGTCCTTGATGAAGAGCGCGAGATCGTACAAGGTATGTCCGTCTATCTCACCGGTAAATATCGTGCCGTCTTTCTTCATAACGGTGAACTTTTTATCCATATTTTTGGTGATCGTGGAGGCGTAGGTAAAGAGTTCGCCCTTCTCCGCGCCGAGAATCTTCATCACTTTGACGTCGGCGGGCTTTTTCGCCTTGAGGTCGGAGCCGAGTACCTCATAGGAGATCATTATCGTCTTGTCCTTATCGGCGTCCTTCGCGGGCGTCGTGAATACCGGCAGGGCGACGACGTCCTTCGAGGTCACGCTGCTGAGCGTCCCCAGCTTGTTGGCCGCCTTGACCGCCACCTCCGGCTTTACGATCGTATTGCCGTCCTTAATCGTCAGCTGTTCCACCGTCAGCGCGTCGCCGATATTTTTCGCGGCCTTGGCGGGGTCGCCTTCAGTAACCGCCAGCTCCGGCTTGATCTCGGCCTTCACATCTTCGGAGACGTTGCCGATGACCGGATCGACGGGGGTTGGCGGGTAGTCGATCGGGCCGGGCGGTGTGGGTGCGGAGCCTCTGACGGTGATTATGCAGTCGGCGGATGTGGTCTTATCTCCATAGGTCAAGGTTGCGGTTAAGACGGATTCTCCGACATTCTGACCGTAGACGGTAATAGTGGCTGAATCATAGCCATAGCTGAAGCTCTTCACCTCCACCACCTCTGGGCTGGAGCTGGAGGGTCTTACTCCGAACTCCATATCTTCAGTAACGCCGGATATCGTCGCTGTGAGATCTGCTGTTCCGCCTTTATAGAGCGTAAGTTCTTTCTGCTCAAACTTTATCGAGGGTTCTTCCTCCGTTTTTCTCCGGACGTGGTATAGGCCGTCTGCTTCGTCTATTTTCGCTTCGTAGCCTTCTTTCAGATATTCCTGTGGGCTCACGCTGAACGCCCCGCCTGTGATGTTGGTTTGGCTTTTATCCTCAATGTCGATAGGACCGAGGAAGGTTCCGTTGGATATAGTTAGGGCAGCTCCCTCATAAACAAGCAATATTTCTTTAGCTGTTGTTATAATACCAGCATTTTTAATTATTAAATGATTACCAGACATTACATGTATGGCACTGGTATTATGTGCAGGTGTTATATTGAGTGTATGCCCGTTTAGATCGAGAGTAAGCGTGCCGTTTATGACGAGAGACTTTGTTGTCTCTTTTATATTATCGGTGAGCACTATTGTACGCGTTGTATAATTTCCCGCTTCCTTCTCAAGTTCATCAAAAGTAGATACTCTTATCGGTTCTTCAGAGGCTATTACCGGCGCGGCGATCAGCATCAGCGCCGCAAGCATTGCGAAAAACATTTTTATCCGTTTTAACATTATGATCATCCTTTCATATTCAGGTGAAAAGCTAAAGTCAGAGACTGGACAGATACGCGCCCGTTAATTATCAGCCGGTTTTATGACCACCCCCGACATTGACAAAGAGTAAATGAGATTACACGCCGGTATGGAGACACGACAAACGGAGCTGCGTTTGCTGAGGACGCGTCTCCGTTTAGCGGCGCCGTATTCATGTAGGAGAACGGCGGAGTTAAATTGAAAAGAGTATTGTTTAGAAGCTCTCTCTCTCTCTCTCTCTCTC
>ERZ1673695.165-NODE-165-length-116056-cov-90.752106_pt1 | contig 116056 bp, 95 predicted proteins | sample MGYA00580225_ERZ1673695 | MGnify/ENA primary metagenome ERZ1673695 (study PRJEB41218, sample SAMN15661739) | gut metagenome | host: Homo sapiens | place: Canada: London | collected 2015-08-20/2019-03-30 | study: EMG produced TPA metagenomics assembly of... | reverse complement strand
GATGATGGCAGTCTCGAAGGATACGCCCTTGAGCCGCGGCATGTGGAGCGTGACGCCGCCGGAGGTCGTGGTAAGGTTCCTTGTCCTAGTGACCGCTGCGGTAGCCCTGACGGGCCTCGCTGCGCTCATAGCGGGCGGCTTGGGTCAGCGACTCCGCCTTCTTTTCCAGCAGCTCGTTCAGGGTTTCCTCCACGCTGCCGCGGACCAATTCCTTGATTTGACCCTTGATTACTTCCTCGTTTAGCTGTACAATTTTTTCGGACATAGTTTGCTGTCTCCTTTCAGAATGGTGTGTGGTAACCTCATTCTACCAGAGCCTGCAAGCTATGTCTTCTTTTTTGCTCTTTTCAATTTGCGCAAGTTATTGTACATTATATCAAAAAATCCCGCGCATTGATATACAGGTAATTCGGAATCGGAAGCAGGTCAATGTATTTTTCTTCCGGCTGCGGATTGTGGCGGTATTTTACCATAACAAATTGGATACACTATCCCACTTTAGAAAATCCAACGCAATAGTCTATGGCCAATTCAATTTGTCACGAAGAAAAAATAACTCAAATGCGATATTGACAAGAACAAAATCGGATGCTATCCTAGGAAACACAGCAGAGAAATCTGCCGACAACAGAATATTCCGAAGCGCACCATGAAACGTAATGAAGGAGCGCTGCGGCCGAGAAATGGCCGCAGCGCTCCTTTTGGTGCTCTTTAGGGAAATATGGGGGTGGGATCACAATCCCAGACAACTGAATAACCAGCAACGCGGACAACACCGCAGGTTGTGAAACGCGCATGGCGCGCGCGACGACCCGGAAGCAGCGGGCTTCCGGCGAGCGAGAAACGCCCCGTGGGCAGTCGTGGCAGGCTGCATCATGCCGCCCAACCTGCTTGGACACACAACGTCTGGCCATAGTTGGGGTCCCCACGAAGTAGCCTACTTCGTGGGGAAAGGAGAAACAAACGGAGTGGTTGAGCTTTCGTGCTTGCACGGAAGCGAAAGATACGCAGTTTGTTTCGACGCAAGACAGGCTGCCGTGGCTGGGGTTGCAAGCAGTCAAGACCCCTTCCACGAGCTGTGAGAGCTGCCAGGCTCTGTCCGCGCTGTTCCCCATCGCCGGGGTGCGAGCTGCAAATACGGCGTAAGAAAACCATAGCGACTATACTAGCGACTACACAGGGCAGAAATTCGAATTTCAAACTTGCATAGCGACTATTGTAGCGACTACGGCATCCGAAGCGCAGAAATTTTGGATTTCATGGTTTGTGCAAAATGAAAACATGCAAAATGAAAATCAAAAAATTCTTCTAAGCGGAATGAGAATCGGACTACACTTTTGGCTTTTCTTGCTGCGCAAGAAAAGCGCAAGCATCGCCGTTTGATATCAAAGCGGCACTTGCAGGGCGAACCCTGACCCCAATGCCGCCTGTGGGCGGAGGACTAACGGTTGAACTATGGCACAAGTCAGAAATGCACATCGGCGCAGCCGTTTGCTCCGCGGCGTGGGGCGCGGCGTGCTGATGTGTGCGGTTTTATGGGCCGACCGCGCATCCGTGCAGGTCTGCGCCACACAAACGCCGCGTCCGCCCACCGTGGCGGCGTGAAGAAAATAGAATAAAAAACTTTGATTGGGTAATTCTTTTCGGCCATGCAAAAACAAATTTTGATTCCCTGAATGGGAGAAAGGAAGCCATATGAATCAGAAACAATATCACTCGCTGGAAGAATTGCCCCTGATGATGAACATGGCAGACGTTGCCAGCGTCCTTGGCATTTCCAGAGCCGGAGCGTACAAGCTCGCCCATGACAGCCGTTTCCCCGCATTTCAGATTGGCAAACGGATTGTCGTTTCACGCGAGAAATTCCTCGATTGGCTGGATCGGCAGTGTGAGGAGCAAAAATGCGCCTAACGGGAAATTGGACTTGCTATTCGGCTGTGCTTGTGGTAATCGTGTGTGCTGACCAAAAACGAAGGAGGTAAATACGATGCCAAAACGACGCGCCAACGGCGAAGGGGATATTCGCAAGCGCAAAGATGGTCGGTGGGAAGGCCGGTACACCGCTGGATACGATGCAAACGGGAAGGTGATCACGAAAAATGTGCTTGGCAGAACACAGGCAGAGGTCAAGGACAAGCTGCGTAACGCCATCGAGGACAGCAAGAAACTCGATCCTGTGAAGGCTGGCAGCTATACGCTAGAACAATGGTTAAAGCTCTGATATTCCACTTATGTCGAGCCGCAGGTGCGATACTCGACCAGAGAGTTTTACCACAACGCCATCGATCATCACATCATTCCGAAGCTCGGAAATGTGAAGCTGGAAAAGCTGACAATGCTGCAAATCCAACAGTTTTACAACGAGCTGCTCAAGAGCGGTCGCGTGCAGAAGAAAAACCAGCCGGAGTTGAAAGAACACGGTCTGAGTCCCCGCATGGTGCAATGCGTACACGTGGTGTTGAATAAGGCATTAGAATATGCGGTGGAGGAGAAGCTGATTCTTGTGAATCCGGCAAAGAAATGCAAAATCCCGAAAAACACTCGCAAGGAAATGAACATCCTGCCGGAAGCGTTGATCGGCCCATATTTGAGTGCAGCGAAAGAGCATGGGATTCTTGCGCCGATGTATCTGGAGCTGACGACGGGTTTGCGGCGCGGGGAATTGCTGGCCCTGCGGTGGGAGGACTTGGACGTTCAGAACCGCACGTTGTCCATCAACAAAAGCGTCGCGCGGCAGGATGGGAAACTGGTCATCAGCACGCCAAAAACGCCAAATTCCATCCGAACAGTGTTGCTCCCAACAGATACAGTAAAGCTTCTTGTAGAGGAGCATGAAAAACACCCGGCGAATCCGTATTTGTTCCCATCTCCACGTACTGGGGAAACGTGGGACCCGGATGGATTTCGCAGGCTGCATGATCGGATCATCAAGGAGATCGGCGCGGAGCATGTGAGATTTCATGATATGAGACACACATTCGCGACGTTATCGTTGAAAAGCGGCGTGGACGTGCGGACGCTTTCAGAAACGCTGGGTCACTTCAGCGCAGGGTTCACGCTCAGCACCTATGTCCACTCGACACCGGGGATGAAACAGAGCGCAGCGGACGCGATTGGAAACACCATCCGAAATGCAATCTGACCCCAAAATCAAAGCGGCGGCTGCAACTTGCAGCCGCCGCTAAAACGTTCAAAATATTCTTGAGAATGAAGAAACTTGTGCTGTTTTGTCAAATTAATCTCGATAAATCCACCGCATTTTCGCGCCCGTTTGGGTCAAATCTGGGTCAGGTCGCATGACTGTAGAAATGCGGTCGATTATTTGCGCCGGAAAGTAAAGAAAAAGTCCTGAAATCGTGAGATTTCAGGACTTTTCTGGTGGAGATAAGCGGGATCGAACCGCTGACCTCATGACTGCCAGCTGCTATCGGTTCGTGATATTGAGTGTTTTTACGTCTAATCCGTCCGTTCCGTCAGCGAAAAGTGCGGGATTTTGCAAGGTTTTATCCATTGCGTCCACACGCGTTCGCGCACACTTGGGTCAGAATCTGGGTCAGTGCAGACAAGTGAACTCGGAGGAGTTTCTCCGGCGTGGACACGGATTGTAGCTTGAGAGTTGCCGATAGTCAAGTCATAAGAGCTTGAAACAAAAATTCAGAATGTCCGCATCTGCATGACCATCAGAGGAATAGCGGGCGTAGATAACAGCGTTCATTCTTCATCACCCTCGTTGCCTTCGCCGCTTTCCAACGCAAGCTCTGTCAGTTCACGCAGCTTGTTTTGTAGAAGCGTCTTGTCGGGAAGACAAAGCCGATAATCTGCAACAAGTGTGGGCGACATACTGCGGCTTAAAGCATATTCGACAACCGCGTCATCCTTGCTGGCGCAAAGAATAACGCCTACACTTGGATTTTCATTTGGCTTCTTCACATCGCGGTCAAGTGCTTCGAGATAAAAATTGATCTGCCCGATGTGTTCCGGCTTGAATTTTCCAATTTTCAGTTCAATCGGGACAAGGCAGGAAAGCGCACGGTTATAAAACAGCAAGTCGATGAAGAAATCTGTATTGCCGACCTGAACACGGTACTCCTCACCGATAAAGGTAAAGTCCCGACCAAATTCAAGTATAAACTGCTTCAGATTTTCGATGATTGCTTTACGGAGATTCTTTTCAGAAAATTGCTCCGGCAAGTCCAGAAACTCAAGCACATAGGTATCGAGAATGCTTTCACGCACATCATGCGAAACGGATTCAGGCATCGGCTTCTTGGCAGAAATCATTGAACGCTCATAGTACGATGTGCCGATCTGACGCTCCAACTCGCGCTTGGAATAATGTTCCTTTGCGCAGAGTGCCATGTAAAAATGCCGTTCCTCTGCTGTCTTAGAGCCGGACATAATAAGCAGATGGTTTGTCCAACTGATTTGTGTCACCAGTGGTGTCACAAATTCATCATCCTTATAAGTCTCGTAGAATTGCTTCATACGATAGAGACCGCGACGGTTGAAACCTTTGATGTTGGGGTTCTCTTGCGCAATGTATGCGGCAACTTCGTCAATAATCTTATCGCCAAAGCTTGATGCAGAACAAAGCTCTGACAAATACGCACCGACGCTCCAATACATCTGAATAAGCTCTGCATTGACTGCTTTCATGGCGCGGCTGCGGGCGTTGTCGATAATATGGATGACTTCATCGAACTGTCCCGGATTATGGGTTAATTCATTGCTCATATCTTCGCCTCCCCAAGCATTTTCAGCATTGCCTCTTTCAGCTTTTCGTTCATCGGTGATTCCGGATCGAAGCACATCTCAACAAACTTCCTCAGTTCAGGATTGTTCGCGTCAACCGGAGGTTTCGCTTCATACAACTTGCCGTGCGGATTATCGCAGCGGGCGAAGATGTAGTCCATTGAAACGTCAAAATAGTCCGCATACTTGCGCAGAAGATCGACAGTCGGCGTTGCCTGACCGTTTTCATAGCGGTTGATGCTGGACTGCGTAGAGCCGATCACGTCGGCAAATTTTGATTGGGATAAGCCAATTCCTTCCCGCAATGCGCGAAGACGCATACCCAGTTGTTTCATGCTGTTCAACCTCCAATTCGGGTTAAGTATAGTATAATCAAAAATCAAAATCCGAGCAGATGTCAACCCGGATTTTGATGTTCTTGTATGAATTATATGAGCAGGAACAATTCGTGTCACATCAATTTACTGTTTAGAATCTTGTATAATTGAAATAGCAAAGTCTTTTGCACCAGAAAGCAATTTTCTTCGCAACGCCTTTTTGTTTGCTGGATCTTGTTCCGATGTGAACATTCCTTTATTTCGTTTAAACACGCCGTTTACTTTGTCTTTATCCGCAGGAACTCCAAAGACATTGATCAACAAATTGATAATATCTTCAACGGTAAACCATTCACCCTTGCCTTCATTGGTGACAATATACATTGCCATAATTATCTGTTCTTTGGCTCCGGAAAGAGACTTAACAGCAGGATAATTCCGAGTGTTTAAATCATCAGCGGTAATGGAAACATAGGCTTCAGAAATCGTTGAAATGGATTTTTTTGCTTTCACACGAGACTTTTTCTTGTCCCCTGAGTTCTCTTTTGGGGTATATGACTCAATATATGCAATACCATCATTAGTCAGCATGTAATACTTTCCCGTTTTTGCGTTTTCTGGTTTAGGCGCATCCATGATATGCCCTTTTTCTGCAAGCCGGTTAAGTGACATACTGGGATTGGTCGGAATCGGGCGTCTGGCCTCTGCATAATATTTTTTCACATCATCGATTGAGAAAGATTTTTTTTCATTTTTCTGTTCATCAAAAAACGCGGAAAATAATGTAAAGTCCTGCTCGCTAAGAGAACCAAACTGCTTCAAAAAAGATGCAAGACTTGTGCGCGAAAAATCAGTTTCTGTTTTCTGGGGAGCTGCCTGAGAATTATCAATCATACCAGTCTCAAGCAGCGTCGGTTGCGTCGTCGGCTCGATATAAGCTGGTTGCTCGACAACAGTCTGCGTCCTTACCATTGCTTCAACAGCAGCAGGCAAGACTGCATTCATAAAGTTGACGCGTTGCTGCTCAACTACTTCGGCAGGACCTTCTGCCTCAAATTCAATTTCGCCTACTTTATATTTCAGCTTTAAAACATCGCACACTTCTTCATTCCTCCTTATAACAAGCCGGCACGATTATATAAATCTTCCATCATGACGCGGTAATCCCGGGCGATATTGTCAATATCGAGTTTTCCCGCAGTATAAGTAATGCTGTGGGCAGAATTGTTGCCCACTTCGCGAAATGCATCAAAGTTTTTGGATATTCGTGTGGGAATCCCGAGTGCTTTATTTTGCACGGCATCCTTTACAATGCTTTCCAGCATTTTGTGAGCGCCGTCCGCTTTGATAATGTCCGCTTCAATTCCTTTGTTTTGGTATGCCATGACTAGAAGAACTTCAAAGAGTCTGCGCATCAGAACAGCACATGCATCGTAACAGTTATGCCCGTAAGTGAAATTGATTTGCTGAATCAGTCGTGTTAAAAATGCTCGTTTCCCACAAAACTTTGTTTCCTCAATCAATTCGCTGCTGGATTCAATGGTCATAGTGTCTACCCACAAAGCACCGTAGTCACGCTCCAATGCCTGCCGAACAGCAGGAACAAATTCAATGGCTCCTTTAACAGTCTTTGATAAAAGAAAAGATTTGCCCTTTCCTTTAGTCAAATGGTCTTTGAGACGAGATGTGTTTGGTTTGCTAAAACTGCATTCCTCCAACCACTGAGAAATATTTATCATTGTAAATGCAGTTTCCCCATCCTCTTTGTAATGATAAAAGCAGAGTAGCATTGCGCGTTCTACTTCTGGTTTTGCTGCAAGGTCAATAGTTTCTATAAATTTCAGTAATTGCATTATCTCACCTTCTTCTTAGATTTGTGGCTTGTCTAACACATACATCAGCTGGCTTGCCAGCATAATTTGCTCCATAGCCTCGCGCTTTTCATATTGAAGATTAGCATGAGCGGCCGGATTGCGATAGGCTGCCATGATTCCTTCAAACAGAGATTGGATTCCGCGTCGGTAGTCCCTGCCGCTGGTAGTAGTTGTGTCACAGAATTTGAAAGCGCCGTTCTCGCTCATAAGTGCGCCAATCACATCACCAATCTTCGAAGGAACTGCTGCGCTGGGTTTTAATTCCGAAAACTTTTCGCGCAGACGAGATTCCACTTCTTTGACCGCCTTTTCTGCTGCTGTTGAGCAATGACCATCTGTATATAACTCACGAGAAACTTTCGCAATCCGCGGATGAATTGCAGACCAGAACCGGGCAATGGAAGGTTCTGCTCCGATATGGCAAATAATTACCATCAGCTCACCAAAGGCAACAGGATTCACAAGTGCGGGGCTCATACCGTTTCCTTGAAAAAGAATGTTTGCAATACCAGGCAGCATAGCAGCGTAGAAAGGATACTCCGTTTGTGTTTCTTTTGCTATTACGCCGATCCACTGGTGAATGCGCTGAATTTTCTGAGGCGTATGGAGAAACTGCATATTTAAGGGCGTATTTGTATTGTCTATCCACTTTCGCAGCTCATACAGTTCGTTTTCATACGGTAGTTTCAAAACACGCACCTCCCTTACAGTTCCTTAACCATGCTGCGCTCCTTATATTCTCGTAGGTATTTCATAGTCGGCGCTTCTGTCGCAGTTCATTCCTGCATCTGCTTATAAAATTACAGTATGATTATAATTGTCATAGCGAATAAAGGCAAGAATTTTCCCGAAATGTTCAGGAAGTATTTTCAATTTCGATATGAAAGGAAGGCTTCTCCAATAATAAAATGAGCAATTCAGAGACAAGGCCGAATTGCTCATTTTCAAAAAGCTGTGAAGCATTCCATATAAGACAAGCTGCAGGCTGAAAAAACAGAAAATCCGGAAAAAGTTCGGATATTTTTCGAAAATGACGGAACCGATTGAAAATACAAGAAAAATATTTTTCTTGGAAATCCAAAAGCAAACGAAAAAGTCCTGAAAATGCCTTGCAAAAATATGCAAAATAGGACAATAAAACGGACTTTCAACACAGCATTCCAAACGGATTCTATACAGATTCCATAATAACCGAGGGGTGTGCAATTTCACGGAAGTGGGCAGACAACGAAAAGCTCGACGAGAACTGATTACGGTCCGTCGGGGGTATTTTTATGCCTTTTTATATTGAATCAGTGCGACCAGAATGTCTGCCAACGCCTTTTGATCATTCACAGGCTGCTCCTGCAAAAGTGCATAGCACTGCGCGGGAAGATTATTTTCCTGCTGCTCGATGCTGATATTTTCAAAGAGTCTGGAAAGAGAAACACCGAGCGCTCCGGCAATTTTTGAAATGCTTTCAATCGTGGCGTTTTTTTCGCCGCGCTCCAACTGGCCAATATAGGTGTGGTGGACGTCTGCCTTCTCGGCCAGATATTCCTGACTCCAACCCTTTTGATTGCGGTACGCGCGAATCCGATCTCCGATAATCTTTGCAATGCTCATGCCTGTTCACCTCTATCAATGACTATAAGTATTATTCGTCAATAGAAAACAGACTATTGATATTTTTATCCGCTGAATATATACTATAAATATTAAATTTGGAATTTTGATGACTATAAACAAGAATCGTGCGGTGAGGGAACGGAATGAAGATCATCAACAATATTACGGAGAAGCTGTCAGACGAACTGAAACAGGATCTTCGTGCAGGCAGCAGGCTTTCTATCGCGGCTGCCTGCTTTTCAGTCTATGCCTTTGAAGAGCTCAAGACGCAGTTGCTCCAGATCGATGCGCTGCGCTTTATTTTTACGTCTCCGACCTTTTTGGCAGAGCAGCCAAAGCAGGAGCAGCGCGAGTTTTATATCCCGCGGCGCAACCGAGAAAAGGCGCTGCATGGCAGCGAGTTTGAAATTCGCCTGCGCAATGCGTTTACGCAGCGTGCCATCTCCAAAGAATGTGCCGACTGGATTCGGCAGAAGGCCGTCTTTAAGTCCAATAGCACAGACGAACAGATGCCGGGATTTCTGACGGTGGACGGCGACGCACCCAGTGCCTACGCACCCATAAGCGGCTTTACGCGCGCCGAGCTTGGCTGTGAACGCGGCGGAAATATGTTCAGCATGATCAATAAAATTGAAGCGCCGGAGAGCAAGGCATACTTAACGCTCTTTGACCAGCTCTGGGCAGACCGCAGAAAAATGAAGGATGTGACGGAGCAGGTACTCGAACGTATCACTACTGCATATCGGGAAAACAGCCCGGAGTTTCTGTATTTCTTCGCGCTTTACCACATTTTTAGTGATTTCCTGACCAATGTATCTGCCGATGATCTGCCGAACGATACCAACGGTTTCCGTGAGAGCAAGGTCTGGAACAAACTCTACACATTCCAAAAAGACGCGGTTCTCGCAATTATCAGCAAGCTGGAACAGTACAACGGCTGCATTCTGGCGGACAGCGTCGGCCTCGGCAAGACATTCACTGCGCTGGCTGTTATCAAATACTACGAAAACCGCAACCTGCGCGTGCTGGTGCTCTGTCCCAAGAAGCTTGCAGACAACTGGACGACCTACAAAGCGAACTACGTCAACAATCCCATTGCGGCAGACCGGCTGCGGTATGACGTTTTATACCATACGGATCTATCACGCTCCGGCGGTTTCTCCGGCGGAACAGACCTCTCGAAGCTGAATTGGTCTGCGTATGACCTCGTGGTGATCGATGAATCGCACAATTTCCGCAACGGCGGCGACGCCGACAAAGAGGGCAAGGAAAACCGCTACACGCGGCTTATGAACAAGGTCATCCGTCCGGGCGCAAGGACACGGGTGCTGATGCTGTCGGCAACACCTGTGAATAACCGCTTCTATGACCTGCGCAACCAGCTCGCGCTGGCCTATGAGGGCAACAGCAGCGCGTGGGCGGACAAGCTTTCCACACATCGGAGCGTGGAAGAAATTTTCCGCAACGCGCAGAAAGCCTTTAACGCATGGAGTAATTCCGATGCGGAGCTGCGCACAACAGACCAGCTGATGCGGATGCTGGATTTTGATTTCTTTGAGATTCTGGACAGCGTCACGATTGCGCGTTCCAGAAAGCACATTGAAAAATATTACAACATGAACGAGATCGGTCACTTCCCGACGCGTCTGCCGCCGATTTCCAAGCGGCCGCCGTTGACGGATCTGTCTGACGCGATCACCTACGGCGAAATTTACGATCTGATCATCAGCCTGACGCTGAGCATTTACACGCCGTCCAACTACATTCTTCCCAGCCGGATGGCAAAGTACGCCGATCTGAACCACGAGGGCAAAAACAGCCTGACGCAAGCAGGGCGGGAACAGGGCATCCGCCGTTTGATGAGCATCAACCTGCTCAAGCGGCTGGAAAGCTCGGTGCATTCGTTCCGCCTGACCTTGCAGCGCATTCAGAAACTGATTGCGGACACGCTGGAAACGATCAACGCCTTTGATCCCAACCAGACGATGGAATTGCAGGACTTCACAGCCGGAAACACGGAATTTGACGCGGATGATGCGGAAAATGATCTGCTGGCCGTTGGGAAAAAAGTGCATATCGCGCTTGCGGATATGGACTATCTGACATGGCAGCAGGATTTACAGGCGGATTTGCAGATTCTGAACCTGCTTGTCGGTATGGTTGCCGATATAACGCCCCAGCACGACAGCAAGCTGCAAATGCTGCTTGCGACGATTGCCGGAAAGATCGCGCAGCCAATCAACCCCGGCAACAAAAAGGTCATTATTTTCACAGCGTTTTCCGACACGGCGGAATATCTGTTCACGAATATCAGCACATACGCGAAAGAAAACTATGGCCTCAATACCGCGCTGGTGACTGGGTCGGTCGATGGGCGGACGAGCGTTCCGAAGTTCAAGGCAGACCTTAATAACATTCTGACCTGTTTTTCGCCCATTTCCAAGGACAAGGCCGCGCTTATGCCGGACGGACCGGACATCGACATTCTGATTGCGACGGACTGCATTTCAGAGGGTCAGAATTTGCAGGACTGCGATTGCTTGGTCAACTATGACATTCACTGGAACCCGGTGCGGCTGGTGCAGCGGTTCGGGCGAATTGACCGCATCGGCAGCCGCAATGACAAAATCCAGCTCATCAACTTCTGGCCTGATCTCGACCTCGACTCGTACATCAATCTGAAAGCGCGTGTGGAGCTGCGCATGAAAGCGCTGGTCATGACGTCCACAGGCGACGACAATCTTCTCTCGCCAGAGGAACAGGGCGATCTGGAATACCGCCGCCAGCAGTTACAGCGATTGCAGACGGAAGTCGTTGATCTGGAGGAAATGGGCACAGGCGTTTCCATTACAGATTTGGGCTTGAACGAGTTTCGCATGGAGCTTCTGGAATACAGCAAGACGCACCCGGAGCTGGAAAACAGTCCGGGCGGCATCAGCGCGGTCGCGGCAGCGACACCGGACGCGCCGCCGGGCGTGGCGTTTGTGCTGAAAAACGTGCATAACGAGGTCGACGCCGACCAGCGCAACCGCCTGCACCCGTATTACTTGGTCTACTTGAGCGAGGAAGGCGTCACAGTTCACGACCACCTTTCCCCCAAAGACACGCTGGACGCGATGCGGCAGCTTTGCCGGGGAAAGGACAAGCCGATTGAAGCACTCTATCAGGCGTTCAATCGGGAAACGAACGACGGGCGGGATATGTCCGTGTATTCCGGACTGCTGGAGGACGCGGTGCTGTCCATTCTGGACGCAAAGGCGGACAGCGACCTCGACAGTCTGTTTACCGCCGGCGGCACGAGCGCACTGCTCAGTCAGGTGTCCGGGCTGGACGATTTTGAACTGATCTGCTTTTTGGTCGTGCGGGAGGAACCGTCATGCTGAATCTGCCCAGCTCCACGGAATTTGGCCGCCGCGTGCCGAAACAGAAGTTTTATGAACATCTGGACGTTTCCCCGGAGGTCAAGCGGCTTTTTATCGACCAAATCAAACTGATCACATGGGCGAACAAGCTCTCGCCACAGACAATGAACCTTGGCGCAGGCCAGACGGTCACGGAAATCGAGGTGTTTCACATCCGCCTGACTGGGCAGGAACTCGACAAACGGACACTGGAGCTGATGGACCGGCAGATCCCGTATCACATTCTGTTTGTGCTGGAGCGGCCGGACGGGCAGATGCAGCTGCGCATCAGCTATAAGGAGGCGGCGCAGTCCGGCGACAACGCATTCCGCCTGCGGCAGAGTTACGCCACGGAATTTACGCCGCCGGAGAGTCTGACGCTCCCACTCGATGCGCTGGACATGGACGGCCTGTATGCGTCCATTGTCCGCGCCATCGCGGGCGACGCGCTCTCTGCCCCGGAGCAGCCCTTGGAGCAGGCCGTTGCACAGGCGCAGGAAAAAGAAAAACTCCAGCGGCAGATCACGCAGCTGAAGGCAAAGATGAAGAAAGAAAAGAATTTGGGAAAGCAGATGGAATTAAGGAGAGAAATTAACCGATTAGCAGAAAGGATGGAATGAAATGACAAAATTCGAACAGTTAGAAGATTATATCAACCAGGCAAATGAAATTCTCGAAAGCAACGACACAGCTAAAGCAGAGCGGTATTGTCAGCGCGTAATTGCGGTATTTAGTAATGAGATTCAATACCTAGAGTACAAGCTAGACGCTACATCTTCGGAGACTTATACAGAAGATCGCCCAATAGATTACATGGGCGACCTTGAAATACTAAAAGAGAAGCTAATCAATTACCAAATAGAATTGCAGGAAAAAGCCGCGAATATTACGCTTGAAAAGCTACAGTCCTCTGAGCTTAGCGAGTCTGAACGGAATGAGATTGAGAATATGGTGCGCGAACTGATTCAGAAAAGCAAAGCTGGCGAGCCGAGCAAAAACGTAGCGTCAAAAATCTTTTCGTGGTTGGCCGATAAGGGCGGAGATGCTTTAGTGCAGATGATTCCGTTGATTGCAAGTGGTGCACTTTTAAGAGGATGACACAATGGACAAGCTGAAATTTGAAACACCGGACATGGTATCGGAAAACATAGACAAAATCGCTGCTCTGTTCCCCACGGCAATCACGGAGATGCGGGGCGAGGATGGGGAAATCAAGCGCGGGGTCAATTTTGAGGTTTTGAAGCAGCTTTTGAGCCGGGATGTGGTGGACGGCGATGAGTGCTACGAATTTACATGGGTGGGCAAAAAGGCGGCGATGGCGGAAGCGGCGCGGCCGATCACCAAAACGCTGCGCCCTGTGAAAGCGGACAGCCGCGACTGGGATACCACGGAGAATCTCTATATCGAGGGCGACAATCTGGAAGTCCTGAAAATCTTGCAGGAGAGCTATCTCGGCAAGGTCAAAATGATCTATATTGATCCGCCGTACAACACGGGAAATGACGGATTTGTATACCCAGATGATTTTTCAGTTAGTCCAGATGAATATGACGATATGGTTGGATTGAGGGATGAAGAAAACAATATACTCTTTAGGAAAAACCCTGATTCTAATCCGAGATTTCATTCTGATTGGTGCTCTATGCTGTATTCCAGATTTCTCATCACACGAAATCTACTGTCACCAGATGGAGTTATTTTTATTTCGATTGATGATAATGAATACGAGAATTTAAAAAAGATATGCGATGAAGTGTTCGGCAGTAACAATTTTGTTTCACCTATAATATGGAAAAGAAAGCGTGGCCGAGATAATAGTGCACGTTGGTTTAGTAAAGCACATGAATTTTGTCTTGTTTATGCCAAAAATAAGGATGACTTTGAAATAGGCTATCTTGAATTAGATGATGAAACAAAGAAAGCGTATAGAAACCCCGATAATGACCCACGCGGAATATATAGAATGTTAGGATGTTGGGCTCGCGGTACACAAGGCGGGGTAAAATATGATTTTACGTCAAAGACAGGAGAATACTTTTCTGAGCGTTTATGGCTCTTTAGTAAAGAAAATTTAGAAAAACTTGACCGCGACAATAAATTGATTTTTAAAGGTGACAATGTCTACCGGAAAATGTTTATTTATGAAAATAAAGGAAAAATCCCGGAAACACTATGGGAAGACGTTTCAAACGCCGCAAACGCTTCAGATGAAATCAAACGACTTTTTGGCGGAATTATATTTGATACACCCAAACCCATTCCATACATAAAACGGATGATTCAACTTGCTGCTTCAAAAGACTCTGTAATTATGGACTTCTTCTCCGGCTCCGCCACCACCGCCCATGCCGTCATGCAGCTGAACGCCGAGGACGGCGGGCACCGCAAATTTATCATGGTGCAGCTTCCCGAAAAGTGCGATGAAGCAAGCGAAGCCTATAAAGCTGGCTACAAAAACATCTGCGAGATCGGCAAGGAACGCATCCGCCGCGCGGGCGATAAGATCCAATCGGAACACCCGGACGCGAAGCTGGACACCGGCTTCCGCGTGTTCCGTGTGGACGAGAGCAATATGGAAGACGTCTATTATCATCCGGAGGAGCTGACGCAGACGATGCTGGGCGGCATGGTGTCGAACATCAAGCCGGATCGGACGGACCTTGACCTGCTCTATGCCTGCCTGCTCGACTGGGGGGTGGAGATCAACCTGCCACATACGCAGGCGGTGATCGACGGCTGCACGGTACATAACGTGGACAACGGCGCGCTCTGCGCCTGCTTTGACGAGCGTGTACCGCTCTCGGTCATAGACTACATGGCAAAGCAGCAGCCGCTGCGCGCGGTGTTCCGCGACAGCTCGTTCGCCGCGGACGACAGCAAGATCAACGTCACGGAGATCTTCAAAAACCTCTCCCCGGATACAAAGGTAAAGGTGATCTGAATAGCGGGTGAAGAATTATGTTAAAAGATTTTATTTTCCCGGCAGCGGTTTCTGTATTCGCATTTTTAGTATGTGATGTTGTGCTAAAAAGATGGCTTATAGAACCACGGGCAAGATACCAAGTGTTGAAAGAGCGGGCTGCGTATTGTCTTAGTTTTTATAAACCGTACTATACAAGACCGTATAAAATTGAGGACAGTACTGCAATTACAGATAAGGGCAAGCGTTACTTGCAAGCAAAAGAAGACTTGCGTGATTGCGCCGCGCAGTTACGCGGATTTTCTGAGGTATATCCGCGCTTTGCGCCTAGAGTCATTCTCGGAATTCCGGCAAAGGGCGATATCGCAAGCGCCTCTGATAAATTACTTTACCTATCGTCTATAACTATAGATGATGTGTGGAGCCGATTAGAGGAAAAGTACGCGAATACTCCCAATAAAGAAATAACCGATGCTATGAGCGGGGCAAAGAAATTATTGGGCATTAACAACGAATGAGGATATGTCATGAAACTTCAATTCAAGCACCAGCCATTTCAGGCCGAAGCCGCCGATGCCGTCTGCGATGTGTTCTGTGGCCAGCCGTACCGCACGGTGACGTATCGCCGCGATCTTGGTGATCTGACGGGCGTGCAGATGAGCACCTATGATACCGAGGTCGGCTTTCGCAATCAGCCGTTTGTGCCGGAGCTGACGAATCGGAAGCTGCTGGATAACCTGCGCACGGTGCAGCGCAGAAATGGTCTCAAGCCCTCGGACGAGCTGACCGGGCCTGGCGTCAATCTCTCGATCGAAATGGAGACCGGCACGGGCAAGACCTATACCTATGTCAAAACGATGTATGAGCTGAACAAGCGCTACGGCTGGAGCAAGTTTATCATCGTCGTGCCGTCCGTCGCCATCCGCGAAGGCGTCTATAAATCGCTCCAGACCACACAGGAGCATTTTGCAGGCGAATACAACAAGAAAATCCGCTTCTTTATCTACAATTCCGACCGCCTGACGGAGGTAGACCGCTTTGCATCCGACAGCGCGATCAACGTCATGATCATCAACATGCAGGCGTTCAATTCCAGCAAGAACCAGCGCATCATTGACAAAAAGCTTGACACCTTCCGCAGCCGCAAGCCCATCGACATCATTGCAAAGACGAATCCAATTCTAATTATCGACGAGCCACAGAGCGTGGAGGGCAAGCAGACCAAGGAAAGCCTCAAAAAGTTCCAGCCGCTTTTTACACTGCGCTATTCCGCCACGCACAAGGAAAAATACGATATGGTCTATCGGCTTGACGCGCTGGACGCCTATAATCAGCATCTGGTCAAGAAAATTGCCGCCCTCGGCGTGACGTTGGAGGGCAGCACGGCGACGAACGGCTATGTCTACTGCGAGGGCATTGATCTCTATAAGGATAAAGCACCGACAGCGCGTCTCGGCTTTGAGGTCAAAGGCGCAGCGGGAACAAGAACGGTCGTAAGAAAGGTCTATGGCGGCGACGATCTGTATGATCTCTCCAACGGTCTGGCCGAATATGCGGACCGCTATCGGATCTTGCCAAACGGCATTGACGGCCGCGACAATTCAGTCACGTTCCTGAACGGCCTGAAAATCTACGCGGGGCAGATCTGCGGCAATGAGCAGCTGGTATCGCTCCAGCGGCGTATCCAGATTCGTGAGACGATCCGTACCCATATCCAGCGGGAGCGGGAACTGTATCCGCGCGGGATCAAGGTTCTGAGCCTGTTTTTCATTGACGAGGTTTCCAAATACCGCAGCTATGACGGCGACGATGATGCGGGACGCAACGGCGAATATGCGCAGATGTTTGAAGAAGAATATAAAAACGTCGTCGGCAATTTGCAGCGCGAATTTGGCGATGATGCGTACATGGACTATCTGAACAAAATCGACCCGCACCGGACGCATCAGGGCTATTTCTCCATCGACAAGAAAAAGGGTAAGAAAGCACGCTTTGTGGAGAGCAAGGTAGACCGCAAGACGCAGCTTTCCGACGATGCTGAGGCGTACGACCTCATCATGAAGGACAAAGAGCGGCTGCTCAGCATGGACGAGCCGGTTCGGTTCATTTTCTCCCACTCTGCGCTCCGCGAGGGCTGGGACAACCCGAACGTGTTTCAGATCTGCACGCTGAAAAAGCAGAGCGATTCGGACATTCGCAGCAGGCAGGAAATTGGGCGCGGCCTGCGCCTGTGCGTCAACCAGCAGGGCGAGCGCATGGACGAGAGCGTGCTCGGCGGCGAAGTGCAGGAGCTTAACAAGCTGACAATCATTACAGATTTTTCGTTTGGCGAGTATGTGAAGGCGTTGCAGGCTGGGCTATCCGAAGTTTTGGCCGACCGGCCGCGCAAGGTCGAGCCGCAGCTGTTCCTGGGGAAAGATCTGCAAAATGCAAACGGCGAACCGGTGCGCGTCACGAAAGAACTGGCGGACGCCATTTATGAGGATCTGATTCAAAACGGCTATGTCCGTCGCGGAGAACTGACCGACAAGTATTACACGGACAAGCAGAACGGAACGGTGCAGGTGGCCGCGGAGGTGCAGGACTGTGCAGCGTCGGTCGTGCGCGTGCTCTCCTCGATTTTCGATGACCGCAGTATGCTCCCGGAGGATGCCAACGGCGGCAATGTGGAAGCGCATCTGGATCCGGAGAAGCTGAAAAAGAAGGAGTTTCTTGCGCTCTGGAACAGAATCAACCATAAATCCGTCTATACAGTATCCTTTGATACGCAGGAGCTGATTCAAAATTCCATTCGGGAACTGGATGAAAAGCTGGATGTTGCACAGGTTGTGATCCGAAAGGAATACGGCGAACAGGCAGACCATTTGACCTCCAAAGAGCAGCTGGAAAACGGCGAGGGCTTCCGCAAGACAAAGACAGACCAGCAAACGCCCGAAACCGCGCCGCTTGGCAGTGTGCGGTATGACCTCATCGGGAAGCTGGTCGAAGAAACCGGACTCACGCGCGCCAGCATTGCTACAATTTTGCAGGGTATGTCGCCGCTCAAGTTTGCCATGTTCCGGAATAATCCGGAAGCGTTCATCCTGAAAGTGGGCCGGATCATCAACAATCAAAAAGCAACGATGATTGTGGAGCACATTACATACAACCGCCTGGAGGCGGCTTATGACAGCGACATTTTTGCTGCCGGAAAGCTGCGCGGAAAGCTGAATGTCAGCGCAATGCGCGCGGAAAAGAGTCTTTATGACCATGTGATCTATGACTCGGAAAACGAGCGGAAGTTTGCCGGAGAACTGGATATCAGCGAAAAAGTGGCTGTCTATGTCAAGCTGCCGAGCAGCTTCTTCATCTCCACACCGGTCGGACATTATAACCCGGACTGGGCCATCGCGTTTACAGAAGGCAGCGTCCGGCATATCTTCTTTGTCGCAGAAACCAAGGGTAATACCGACTCGCTGGAGCTGCGAGGTGTTGAAAACGCGAAAATCGAATGCGCACGCCGCCACTTTGCGGCCATCAGCAACGAAGAAGTTGTCTATGAGGTCGTGGACAGCTTTGAAAAGCTGATGCAGAAGGTCATATAGTCCAAATTTTTGGACAGTGTGCGTGATAGAATGTCCCTGAGAACAGGAGGTATGTTCTATGCTCTACGGCTCGCAGAAGCGATTTGACAAGAACGGCGACGGCAAGCTGAAGGGTGCCGAGTGGCAGCGGTGGTACCAGTACGCTTACGGTGATGAGATCGAAGCGAAGGAAACGCGCAGACGTGCCAATGCTGCTGCCGAGCAGAAGCGTGCACAAATTGCAGCGGACTTTGCGGATCATGTCTCTGACCTCATTAACTGGATGTATCGCGACCTTGCGCATCTGGAGGGGGAGCGTGAGGATCAGGCCATCCGCACGATGCACCTTGCTCTGTATGTGATCTCCGCTGCGCTTCAAACGCAGAAGGTCGATGAGAGTATGCGTTATCTTTTGCGCGCGTTCTGGAATGAGTTTCAGCCGACGCTTGACGAGAGCGTCTATCAGGCATTATGCGCGAAGCAGGTACTGTTTGCGGAAATCGGTGAGATTTCCGAGAAGCGTCTCGGTTCGTTCTGGAGAAATCTACTCGACAATCTGCCGCCTGAACGCCGCGTCGGGAAAGATGATGATTTGCAGGAGCTTTTGGACGATACAAGCCGACTCTACAATTATTTCAGCAGCGATAGTACGCCGAAAATTGATTTTGCCGAAGAAATAGAACCGTACTGGGCGTCAGTTCGCTTGCCGGATGAGCCGGAAGAACCAGAGGAAGATGACGAAGATGAGGAAGATGCGGAACCGGAGAAAGAATCCGAGCCTTGGACGGATTATTATAAAAAGACCGAACCTGTGGGCAATGGCGGCGGATATTACCAGTTCTGCAAGGTGCAGTTCAAGGACGGCGGAAGTCCATACGCCTATCTGACAGGCGGCTTGCCGCTTGCAGTCGGTGATTTTGTGGTCGTTCCGGTTGGAAACCGGAATGCGGAGAAAACTGGCCGCGTGACGGACGTTTTTGTTTGCAGCGCGCAGGATGCGCCGTATCCGCCTGAGAAGGCGAAATTTGTGCTCCGTAAAGCAGAGCGGCCTGCAACTCCGGAAGAGCCGAAAGCACCGCCTGCGCCGCCAGTACAGGAAGAAACGCCTGCCGTGCCGGTACAACAGGAACGAGAGAATCCCGCCTCGTTTGAAGCCGAACCAGTTCCGGAAGACCCGACGTTTACGCTTCCGCCGCTGCCGGAGCGGGACGAACCGAAGAAGCCGAAACGCCGGATTCCTTGGGGCTGGCTGGCCGCAGCCGTTGCTGTTATCGCATTTTTCGTATTTGCCCTGCCGCCGCTCAAGAGAACTGCCGAGGCGAACCGTCAGATGGTCATTGCACAGCAGGCCGCAGAGCAGGAAAAGCGCAAGCAGGAAGAACAGCGGGCAGAGCAGGCCCGTCTGGAGGAAGAAGCCGCCGCGCAGCGTCGGCGCGAGGAAAAACAGGCCAGGATCGAAGCACTTCAAAACGCCGATCTGCCTTATCCGGGAATGCCGTATGAGGAACTGACATCCACAAAACTTGGCAAAGCCAGCAAAGTGACGCACGAAATGCGTTCCGGGCAGGTTTACTATACGTTTGTGTGGCAGATCCGCGCTGGTGACTATCTCTATCCGGTATTTGTGGTAACCACGGAAAACGAGGAGGTTCTGACCGCGGAGCAGCGAAATCTGGAATACTGGAACGATATGGCTTTAAAAGGAGCGATCTATCATCGGCCGGAGTACAAACCAAGCACCCCATCTCAAAACCAAACCGGCGGCACGAACCACGGCTCGAACGGTCTGCGCGACGAATACGATAACCTGGAAGATCTCTACGAGGATAATCCGGACTGGTTTGAAGATGAGGATGAGGCATGGGACGAATGGGAGGATGGCTGAATACGGCAGTTCGTTTTTTCCGAAATTGGATTTTCCAACGCTGGGTTATCCTACGTTGGAAAATCCAACGCAATATAAGAATATAACAAGTAAAGGCATATTAATTGCTGGCGCATATGGTGGCACGGAAATTTTTAGGAAATTTAGTAATATCAACAATTTGCAATGTGGACAAGTAGTATGTTATGTAGATATCCCTCTTTTCGGGCAATTGTTTTTTGGGGACAGCCGCCCTTTTCCATACCCAAATTCAAGTGTTGTGAGTAGGGGAAAAATCCGCATTTTCTTTCGCTGAGGCTTGTGTTGTGAACACGGCGTGGGGGTCACATGTAGGAGGTAGCGGAGGCGCATGGATATCTGATCCGTGCGCGTGTCCGCGGCGCAAACGGTCAGCTCAGCTCAATCAAGCACACCATTTTTAAAGGAAGACTCTATGATTTCATGTATGCGCGTCTGTTTATCGATACGCAACAAAAAAGTCTCGATCTATTACACAAAACAGGATTTCTGCGTTTCACCTTGTCCATTCGGATGACTCCTGCTTTGTGCTTTTTCTTATTTGGAGATTGCATCGTATAACTTTTGTGGTATAATAAATTAATTAGATTTGAGATGGTTTGTTATAAACACATCATGATTTAGCTGATTCACCTTATTAGAGTATGAAATGAGGAATCCCTTATGGTTACTATAGTTACGGGAACTACAAACAAACCTATTGCTTCCGAAACTCTTAAAGATTTTTTTCGGAAACATGCAGAAATCGAGGGATACCTCTATATAGGCTATCCAATTATTGGAACCGTGGATGGTGCATATCCAATTGATGCAATTCTGGTATCTCCATCAATGGGAATTGTTGCTTTTAATCTTATTGAAGGTAAAATAACTGATGGGTACGAGGATGCTCAAGATGATTGTGCAAACAAAATTGAATCAAAGCTTAAAGGTTACAAGCAACTTGTAAACAAAAGAACACTTTGTGTTGATATTTTTGTGATTACTTTTGCGCCGGGCTTGTTGCGTTGTCCCCAACATGATGAAGACTATCCTCTCTGTACGAACGAGAAAGAGTTACAAGGGGAATTGGCACAGTGCAAATGGGAAAACGGCACGTATTACTACACTAATGTTGTATCAGTTCTGCAGGCTATATCAACTATTAGAAAAGGTAAAAAGAAAAGAGAAATTGTAAATCCGCAATCGCGTGGTGCTAAGATTCGCCAACTTGAAGATTCAATTGCTAATTTGGATAATCAGCAAAGTAGGGCTGTGATTGAAACTGTAGATGGGGTTCAGCGCATTCGAGGACTGGCTGGTTCTGGTAAAACTATTGTGTTGGCGTTGAAAGCAGCATATCTGCATGCTCAACACCCTGAATGGAAAATTGCAGTGACTTTTAATACTCGTTCGCTTAAAGGTCAGTTTAGGCAATTGATAAATACATTTTATATTGAACAGACAAGCGATGAGCCGGATTGGGATAATATCAATATTATTCATGCATGGGGAGCTCCGGGAGGTGGTGAGCGAAAAGGACTTTACTATACTTTTTGCGAAACAAATAATGTTGAATACTGCGATTTTATGACCGCTCGTGACAAATATGGTCGAGTTGATCCATTTGGTGAAGTTTGTGAAAAAGCTTTAGAAAAAGTAAAGTCCATCGAACCGCTATATGATGCAATTCTTGTTGATGAGGCGCAGGACTTTTCACCTGCATTTTTGCGACTTTGTTATGAGATGTTAAACAAACCTAAGCGACTGGTCTACGCTTATGATGAACTCCAGAATCTTCGGTCTCAGTCACTACCATCGCCTGAGAAGATATTTGGAACAGGATTAGACGGAACTCCAAGAGTTAAATTTGCACCGTATGAGGATGGCCGCCCTCAGCAGGATATCATTTTGGAGAAGTGCTACAGAAATTCACGCCCCGCGCTAGTCACAGCACACGCTTTGGGCTTTGGTATCTATAGGAGACCGGAAACTCAAGACCAATCTGGATTGGTTCAGATGTTTGATCAAAGTAGCCTGTGGAGCGATATAGGATATGAGGTGGCAGAGGGATGCTTGGAGGATGGACACCAAGTTGTTTTACAGCGGACTTCATCTTCAAGTCCTGAATTTTTGGAGCAGCACTCCGATATTGATGATTTGATCGTGTTTAAGTCATTTGAGACACAGGACGCTCAAGATAGGTGGGTAGCGAATGAGATCAAGAAAAACTTGGAGAATGATGAGCTAAGACCAGATGATATCATTGTTATCAACCCAAATCCACTTACTACAAAAAAGATTGTCGCTCCTATTCGGTCGATGTTGTTTCAGGAGGGGATTGCGTCCCATACTGCAGGAGTTGACACTGCTCCAGATATTTTCTTTGCAAATGATAATGACTCTGTTGCGTTTACTGGGATATATCGAGCCAAAGGAAATGAGGCTGCAATGGTATATGTTGTAAACTCACAAGTATGTTTTGATTCCGCATTTGACCTCGCTAAACTGCGAAATCAACTATTTACTGCGATTACCAGAAGTAAGGCATGGGTTCGTGTCCTTGGAGTAGGTAAAAGCATGGATGGGCTTATTTCTGAATATGAGCAAGTAAAAGCACATAACTTTACACTTGATTTCATATATCCAACGCAAAGTCAACGTAATCATATGAATGTTGTCAATCGAGATATGAGTGAAGCAGAAAAAGCACGCATTAGAAGCGGGCAAAGTAATATGGCTGGATTGATAGCTGATTTGGAAAGTGGTCAGATATTCTTAGAAGATTTGGGTGAGGAGCAGGTAGATAAACTTCGGATGCTTTTGGAAAAGAAGTAGAGATGATATGCTTAGACCACAAGATATATATAATCAATTAACTGAATTGACTAGTGCGCTCATTGAGTCAGGTCTTTGTGATGCCCAAAACTTTCCATCAATAGTTTCTCGACCTCACAATATAACAGAAATCGGAATTTCCGAGAAAGATTACTCCGTTTTTTTGAAGAGTATAACCTATGCTGAAATGTATCAGGCTGCATTGGAGAAAAGATTATATAATATCAAAATGATAGATGGAGCACTCTTAACATTGCTATATAGATTTTCCCATAATGAAATTGTAGCGCATCGTCTATCCTACTTTCCAGCTCCGGATTTGATTGCTTTTCAAAACGAACCGGAGTTATATGAAGCAGATGAACTATATGCAGATATTCTAGAGCGTCAAATAGTTACAGTGCCGATTCGATTTGATTTTGATACTGAAGCTGGTTGTCCTTTGACTCATCCTGTTTCTCATTTGACTTTAGGACAGTATAAAAACTGTAGAATACCGGTGTCCTCTGCGCTTACTCCTTATCAGTTTATTCTGTTTGTTGCAACCAACTTCTATCACTCTGCAACTTCGCAGCTAAGTTTACCAAAGTTTAAGGACAAGTTCGCTGATAGCATTTTCCAAGAGGAACGAGAAATTGTACATATTAACACACCTATATACAAGAACTGATTAATTTAAAACAGGATTGTGATATGGTGCTGTTTTTCGCAATCCTGTTTTTAATTCTGCCATTTTATTAATGGACTCGATTCAGAAACGACATCAGCAAGAGGAATTTTTCTGCAAAGAGTCGTTGACAAACGTTTGTTCTAGTGTTATCATGTGAAACACAGCAGGAAATCCTGCCGGCAACAGAATATTCCGAAGCGCACCATGAAAAGTAATGAAGGAGCGCTGCGGCCGAATAATGGCCGCAGCGCTCCTTTTGGTGCTCTTTAGGAGAAATATGGGGGTGGGACCACAATCCCAAACAACTGAATAACCAGCAACGCGGACAACACCGCAGGTTGGGAAAAGCGCACGGTGCGCGCGACGACCCGGAAGCAGTGAGCTTCCGGTGAGCGAGAAACGCCCCGTGGGCAGTCTTGGCAGGCTGCATCATGCCGCCCAATCTGCTTGGACACACAATGTCCGGCCTGCACGTAAGACAGGCTGCCGTGGCTGGGGTTGAAAGCAGTCGAGACCCCTTCCACGAGCTGTGAGAGCTGCCAAGCTCTGTCCGCGCTGTTCCCCATCGCCGGGGTGCGAGCTGCAAATACGGCGAAAAAAGAAAACCATAGCGACTATACTAGCGACTACAAAAGGCAAAAATCCGAATATCAAATTCTCATAGCGACTATTGTAGCGACTACAGAATCCAAAGTGCAGAAAACCTAGATTTTATGCGGTGTACGAAACGGCGGCAGGAAACGCAGGCTGCGTTTTAGGTTTTTCTTGCTGTGCAAGAAAAGCGCAAGCATAGCATTTTGGTACCAAAATGCGACTTGCAGGGTGAACCCTGACCCCAATGCCGCCTGCGTGCGGAGAATTGACGGTTGATCTGCGAATCGTTCAACAGCGCAGCCATTTGCTCCGCGGCGTGGGGCGCGTCGTGCCGACGTGTGCGGTTTTACGGGCCGACCGCGCATCCGTGCAGGTCTGCGCTACACAAACGCCGCGTCCGCCCTCCGTGGCGGTGTGAAGAAAATTAGGATTAAAACTTCGATTGGGTAATTCTTTTCGGCCATTCAAAAACCAATTTTGATCCCCAGAATGGGGAGCAGTGCGAGGAACAAAAATGCGCCTGACGGAAAATTGGACTTGCTATTCGGCTGTGCTTGTGGTAATCGTGTGTGCTAACCGAAAACGAAGGAGGTAAACACGATGCCGAAACGACGAGTCAACGGCGAAGGCAACATTCGAAAGCGGAAAGACGGACGCTGGGAAGGCCGATACACTGCTGGATACGATGCAAACGGAAAAGCAATCACAAAAAACGTACTCGGCAAGACACAGGCAGAAGTCAAAGATAAATTGCGTGCGGCCATTGAGGACAGCAAGAAGCTGGATCCGGTGAAGGCGGGGAGCTATACACTCGAACAGTGGCTGAAGCTGTGGTACTCCGTTTACGTCGAACCGCAGGTGCGATACTCGACCAGAGAGTTTTACCACAACGCCATCGATCATCACATCATTCCGAAGCTCGGAAATGTGAAGCTGGAAAAGCTGACGATGCTGCAAATCCAGCAATTTTACAATGAGCTGCTCAAGAGCGGTCGCGTGCAAAAGAAAAACCAGCCGGAGCTGAAAGAACGCGGACTCAGCCCTCGCATGGTGCAATGCGTTCATGTGGTGCTGAATAAGGCACTGGAACATGCGGTGGAAGAAAGGCTGATTCTTGTGAATCCAGCAAAGAAATGCAAAATCCCGAAAAACACTCGCAAGGAAATGAACATCCTGCCCGAAGCATTGATCGGGCCGTATCTGAGTGCAGCGAAGGAGCATGGCATTCTCGCGCCGATGTATCTGGAGCTGACAACGGGACTGCGCCGTGGAGAACTGCTGGCTCTGCGATGGGAGGACTTGGATATTCAAAACCGTACGCTTTCGGTCAATAAAAGCGTTGCGCGGCAGAATGGAAAACTGGTCATCAGCACACCGAAGACGCCAAATTCCATCCGAACAGTTTTACTCCCAGAGGACACGGTAGAACTTCTTGTTGAGGAACATGAAAGACATCCGGCAAATCCGTATTTGTTCCCATCTCCGCGCACGGGAGAGACGTGGGATCCGGATGGATTTCGCAGGCTTCACGACAGGATCATCAAGGAGATCGGCGCGGAGCATGTTAGATTTCATGACATGAGACACACATTTGCAACCTTGTCGCTGAAAAGCGGCGTGGACGTGCGGACGCTTTCAGAAACGCTGGGACATTTCAGCGCAGGATTCACGCTCAGCACCTACGTTCACTCGACACCCGGTATGAAACAGAGCGCGGCGGACGCGATTGGAAACACCATCCGCAACGCGATCTGACCCCAAAACCAAAGCGGCGGCTGCAAGTTGCAGCCGCCGTTAAAATATTCGGAAAACGATTGAAAAATAGTATATTCGTGCTATTTTGTCAAATAAATCTCAATAAATCCACCGCATTTTCGCGCCCGTTTGGGTCAAATCTGGGTCAGGTCGCATGACTGTAGAAATGCGGTCGATTATTTGCGCCGGAAAGTAAAGAAAAAGTCCTGAAATCGTGAGATTTCAGGACTTTTCTGGTGGAGATAAGCGGGATCGAACCGCTGACCTCATGACTGCCAGTCATGCGCTCTCCCAGCTGAGCTATACCCCCAAGTGGAATTACTATTGCTATGAAGTTTTGAAAAGTGCCGATTGCGCTAAGGAGCGGGAAACATTTGTGGGGGCATAAGATAAGTAGCTTGTGCTCCCAGCTGAGCTATACCCCCAACGGCTTGCTTATTATAGCAGATGATCTCTGGAAATGCAAGCATTATTTTCGCTTTTTTAAAAATATGTTTCGCCGCCCTTCTGTATGCGCAGAAGGGCGGCGCGATAAGCGATTATTCCCAGAGGCGGGCGGGGTAGACGCCCTGCGCGCGAAGCGCGGCAAGGGCGCTGACGACGGAGGGAAGATCCTCGTGATAGGTCACGCCGTGCCAGACCTCGGAGCAGGGGAGCATCCGCACCCGCGCGGTTCCGGCCTGAAGCTCGTTGTTGACGATGTACGGAAGATACAGCTCGCATTTTTCCGGGTTTTCCGGGAGCGATTTGTCGAGGAAATGCGGGAACTGCGCCCAGATCTCATCGAGAAAACGCGGCATGAAGCCGAAAAAGTTCATCGAGACCAGCGTATCGCCGGAGAGCGGGACAAACGTCTTGTCGTCCTCGGTGTAGGCCGCATCGCTGCCGCGCTGGAAAATTTTCGTGCGCTCGGTCACGCCGGTGAGATAGCCGTCCTTTACGCTGCAGATGCCGCGCGCGACGGAGCCGAACTCGGTCACGGTGTTGCGCAGGCGATAGCCGACCATGCAATAGGTGTGCTCGTCGCGGTTCTCGGTCAGGAAGCGGTAGACCGTCTCAAATGCGCCGCGGCCATAGAAATCGTCGGCGTTGATGACAGCAAACGGCGCGTCAAACACGCTGCGGCAGCAGGCGACGGCGTGCGCCGTGCCCCACGGTTTTTTGCGCTCTGCGGGGACGCGGTAGCCCTCGGGGAGGCGGTCAAGCTCCTGAAAGACATAATCCACCTTAAAATAACGCTCCATGCGGCGGCCGATCGTCTCGCGGAATTGCGCTTCGATGGCATGCTTGATGACGAAGGCCACACGGCGGAAGCCCGCCCGGTATGCGTCATAGAGAGAATAATCAATGATGAAGCAGCCCTCGTCGTCCACCGGCGTCATCTGCTTCATGCCGCCGAAGCGGCTGCCCATACCGGCTGCCAGAATGACAAGAACAGGCTCTGAATGTTCCATGGTCACAGCTCCTTTTCGCTTCCGTTCGATTTTCTGAAGGCCCTCGGACCGGCCGCAAGAGCGGCGCCGCAGGCTCCTCTTTATTCTATCCCAAGCGGCTGGAAATTGCAACCGCAAACACAAAGCGCGCCCGCGCACGTCAAGGGGGGCTTTGACACGCGCGGACGCGGCAGTATGGCGTTTTTATTTCCGAAGGATGCCGCGCAGATCGCGGATGGCGCCGCGCGGGCACACGACAAGGCACTGACCACAGCTGAGGCAGAGCGTCTCATCGATGCGGGAGAGGTTGTTTTCCACACGGGCTGCGCCGGAGGGACAGGCCTTGGCGCAGAGCGAGCAGCCGATGCAGCTGACCTCGCACTGCCGCCGGGCGTCCTTGCCCGCGTCCTCGTTCGAGCAGGCGACCACGATGGGACACAGCCGGTCATGGAGACGCAGGACGCCGCGCGGACATTCGCGCGTGCATTTGCCGCAGCCTACGCATTTTGCGGAATCGACCCCCGCCACGCCGAGATCATTGATCGCGATGGCCTCGAACGGACAGACGCTCACGCACACGCCGCAGGCGACGCAGCCGTAGCGGCAGTCCGCTGTGGCGCGGCAACCGCCATTGCACGCGGCGTAAGCCGTTTTCTTGGAGCGCGTTTTCACAGTGGCTCACCCCTTCCTTTCATACGGCGTCCCGCTGAGCGGGAGCGTGGTGCGCCGTGTGCCGTCGAGCCGGTAATAGGCGTCGGCAATGGCGGGCGCGGTGGGGATGGATGTGATCTCGCCGATGCCGATCGCGCCGCAGGCGATGTTCAGCCCCGGCTTGTCGATGACGATGGCCTCGATCTCCGGGACCTCATGCGCGCGGAACAGGCCGAGCTTGCCGTATTGCTCGATGGGCTTGCAGTTTTCGTCGATGGGATAGCGCTCCGTCAGCGCGTAGCCCATGCTCATGACCACGCCGCCCTCGATCTGCCCCTCACAGGAGCGCGGATTGACGGCCTTGCCGACGTCGTGCGCGGCGATCATTTTCTCGATCCTTCCGGTCTTGCGGTTCAGGACGCAGACCTGCGTCGCATAGCCGTAGGCCACATGCGAAACGGGATTTGGCACGTCCGCGCCGAGCTTGTCGGTCTTTGCAAGGTATTCTCCGTAGAACTCCCGCCCGCAGAGCGCGGCCATATCGCCGGTGTAGGCGGCACAGAAGGCCTCGCACGCGCGGCGGCAGGCCTCGCCCGTGATCATCGTCTGGCGCGAGCCGGAGGTATCGCCCGAGTCCGGCGCGATCCATGTGTTCGAGCGCTCATAGACGATCTGCTCGCGCGTGAGCGGCGTATTGGTCACGACCATCTGGACGAGCACCGTGCCGACGCCCTGACCGATGCACGATGCACCGGCGTAGATGTGCAGCTTCCCGTCGTCCTGCACGATCAGCTTGCAGCGCCCCCAGTCGGGAAGACCGACGCCCACGCCCGCATTTTTCATTGCGCAGGCAAGACCGACGGGCTTTCCGGCCGCGCGGGCCGCATCGTATGCTTCCTTCACGGCCTCGAGCGTCTCGACAAGACCCATCTCCGCGCCGACGATCTGACCGTTCGGCAGGACGCCGCCGGGACGGATGGCGTTGCGGTACCGGATCTCCCACGGAGAGATGCCGACAATGTCCGCCATTTCATTCAGCAGCGATTCGATTGCAAAGCAGGTCTGCGTCACGCCGAAGCCGCGGAATGCGCCCGCGGGCGGGTTGTTGGTGTAGTACGCTGTGCCCTCGATCTCAAAATTCTCGTAGGCATAGGGGCCTGCGGCGTGGGTGCAGGCGCGTTCGAGCACCGGCCCGCCGAGCGAGGCAAACGCGCCCGTGTCCGAGATGACCTTTGCCTTGACGCCGAGGATCTTTCCGGTCTCGTCACAGCCGAGCGTGAAGTCCATCCAGAACGGATGCCGCTTGGGATGGATGAGAAGCGACTCGGCGCGGGAGAATTTGACCTTCACGGGTCTGCGCGTGCAGTAGGCGGCCAGCGCTGCGTGGTGCTGCACGGTCATGTCCTCTTTGCCGCCGAAGCCGCCGCCGACGAGCTGGTTTTCGACCTTGACCTTTTTTGTCCCGAGCATCAGCGAGCATTCATGCAGCGTGGTGTGCGAGGACTGGTCGGTCGAGAGGATCATCACGTCGCCGTCCCGGTCGATGTACGCCACGGCGCACTCCGGTTCGAGGAAGGCGTGTTCGGTCCACGGCGTTTCAAAGTGCCGGGAGAGGACGTGCGCCGCGCCCGCGATGGCAGCGTCTGCGTCGCCGCGCGAGACGTGCTTGTGCGCCTGAACGTTGCTCTCCTCCTCGTCAAAGACCAGCTGCGCGCCCGGCGCAGCGGCCTCGACGGGGTTATGCACGGCGGGAAGCACTTCATAATCGACCCGGACGAGCTTTTTCGCCTTTTCCAGCGTCTCGGCATCCTCCGCCACGACAAGGCAGATCGCATCACCGAGATAGTGCGTCAGCCCGCCGACGGGAATGAGCGTGTACTGGTCGTGCTTGATGTGGCCGACCTTGTTTTCACCCGGAATGTCCTCGGCAGTCAGAACGGCGACAACGCCGGGCAGAGCCTTCGCCTTTGCGGCGTCGATGCCGAGCACCCGCGCGCGCGGGTATTTGCTGCGGACGGCGGAGGCGCAGCACATGCCGTCGAGATACCAGTCATCGGGGTATTTGCCGTAGCCCTGCACCTTTTCCGCCACGTCCAGACGGTGGACGCTGGAGCCGAGCTTCCAGTCCGTCTCCGAGGGCTTCGGCACAAAGCCGAGCTTTTTGTATTTCGCCGCCAGACGCACGGCTGCGAAGATTTTCACATAGCCTGTGCAGCGGCAGTAATTGTTGCGCAGTGCGTGTTTGATGTCGGACTCGGTCGGGTCGGGGTTCCGGTCGAGCAGCGCCTTGGTGCACAGCACCATGCCCGGAATGCAGAAGCCGCACTGGACGGCGCCGGCCTCGCCGTAGCAGAAGGTGTAAAGCTCCTTTTCCCAGTCGCTCAGACCCTCGACCGTGAGGATGTGACGCCCCGCGAGCGAATCGGTGCTCGGCGTACAGGCGCGGCACGGCTCGCCGTCGATCAGGACGGTGCAGGCGCCGCATGCGCCCTCGGAGCAGCCGTCCTTGACCGAGGTGAGGTGCAGCTCATCGCGCAGATAGCGCAGGAGCTTCTGATTTTTTGCGGCCGCGACCTTGCTGCCGTTGACAAAAAATTCAGCCATGCGTGATCTCTCCTTGCAGTATGAATTCGGTTTTTCCGTCACAGCGCCTGTCGGCACGCGGCACGCAGGCCGCGCTGCCGCGCTGTTCTCGGCGCAGAGCGCCACCGTTTTCACCTGATTTTATTATATATTTTTCACAAGCGCCATGCAATCGATTTGCCGGATATTTGAGATTTTCGTGATTTTTCATAGTGCGGGGCGCAAAAAATCGCCGGAACGCACAGAGCGCCGGCGATTTTGTTCGACCATATCAAAAACGGAAAGCAGCGCCTGCTTATGCCTCTGCGATCTCGCGCACGGCGCGGATGGCGGCATCGACCTCCGCCTGCGTGTTGAACCAGCCGAAGCTGAAGCGCACCGCGCCCTGCTGCACTGTGCCGAGTGCCCGGTGCATCCGCGGCGCACAGTGCGCGCCGGAGCGCGTGGCGATGCCGTAATCCTGCGAAAGCCAGTCGGAGACCGCGCCGGAGTCGTACTGTCCGATGTTCAGCGCCACGATCGGCGCGCGCACGCGCTGTGCATGGTCACCGTAGACCGTCACGCCGGGAATGGCGCGCACGCCGTCAGAAAACCGGCGCGCCAGCGCGTCCTCATGTGCGTGGATGCCCTCCACGCCCGTTTGCAGGAGCCATTCTACTGCCGCCGAAAGCCCCGCGATGCCGTGGCCGTTCAGCGTGCCGGCCTCCAGATGTGTGGGATATTCCTCCGGCTGACGCTCGAGATAGCTCTGCACGCCCGTGCCGCCGGTGAGCAGCGGCCGGATGTCCACACCCTCCCGCACCAGAAGGCCGCCGGTGCCCTGCGGGCCCATGAGGCTCTTGTGGCCGGTGAAGCACAGAACGTCTGCGGGGCAGGTCCTGAGGTCGATGGGAAGGCTTCCTGCCGTCTGCGAGGCGTCAACGAGGAGCAAAAGCCCATGCGCGTGCGCAAACGCCCCGATGCGTGCAAGGTCGAGCACCGTGCCGGTCAGGTTGGAGGCGTGCGTACAGACGACGGCGCGGGTATTCGGGCGCAGCAGACGCTCAAAATCGGCGTAGTCGATGTTTCCCATCCGGTCTGCCGGAAGAAAATCGACCGCCATGCCGCCCTCGCGCAGCCGATGGAGCGGGCGCAGGACGGAGTTGTGCTCCAGATCGGTCGAAAGGACGTGGCAGTTCGTGTCCAGCAGACCGAAGATCGCCGTGTTGAGCGCCTGTGTGGCGTTTGCGGTGAACACCACGCGCTCCGGCGCGTCAAAGCCGAACAGCGCGGCAAGCGTCTCGCGCGCGTGATAGATCGTCCGTCCGGCGCTGAGACTTCCGGCGTGGGCGCCGCGCCCGCTGTTGCCGAGCGTGCCAATCGCGGAAACGACCGCCGCTGCCACGCAGGGCGGCTTTTGCAGCGTGGTCGCCGCATTGTCAAGATAGATCATGTCTGCGCCTCCCATCGATCTGCCGGAGATGCCGCGCTGCGGCCTTTCCGGCGGAGCTGCTTTCATTGTAGCCCGCAGGCGGTTATTTTTCAAGGAGAATAACCATCTCAGAGCACCTGAAGGATATAGCCCTTGAGGTAAAGCGACTGCTCGGCGGCGAGATCTGCCGGATGGTCGCGCGACTGCATCAGCATTTCGGCAAGACGCACCGTCCTGCCGCAGTCGGCGGCGGCCTCGCGGAGCATTTTCAGAAACAGCTCCGGCGTCATAAACTGGCTGCACGAGCACGAGACGAGCCAGCCGCCCGGCTCGACCATCTTCATCGAGCGCAGGTTCAGCTCCTTGTAGCCGCGGTATGCGCCCTCGAGCGCCTTTTTGCTCTTGGCGAACGCAGGCGGGTCACAGATGACAAGGCCGTACTGCTTTCCGGCGTCGGAATACTCGCGCGCAAGGTCAAAGACGTTTGCGCAGGTGGTCGTGATGCGCTCCGCCACGCCGTTTCGCGCCGCGTTCTTCCGTACCAGCGCAAGCGCCTCCTCCGACACATCGACCGATTCGACGTGCTCCGCGCCGTAGAGCGCCGCATGGATGGAGAAGCCGCCCGTGCAGCAGCACAGATCGAGCACCGTCCGCCCGGCGCAGTAGGGACGGATGCGGCCGCGATTTTCCTGCTGGTCGAGGAAATGTCCGGTCTTTTGTCCGTTTGCGATGCTGACCAGCATGGCGGCGTCGTGCTCCCGAATCTCAAGCTCGTCCGGCACCGTCCCAAGGACGCAGCCGGTCATCTGCGCAAGCCCCTCTTTTTCGCGCACGGGCACGTCGTTCCGCTCAAAAATGCCCTGCGGATGAAAAATCTCGTCCAGCAGCTCGATCAGGAGCGGCTTCCAGCGCTCCATGCCGAGCGACGTGATCTGAAACGAGAGGCAGGAGGCAAATTTATCGACCGTCAGTCCCGGAAGGCCGTCGGACTCGCCGAAGACGACGCGGCAGGCGTTCTCAAAGCCGAGCGATCTCCGATACTCCCACGCGTGCAGCAGCCGGCGGCGGAAAAACGCGCGGTCGATCGTCTCGTTCCGGTCGCGCGTGAGCACACGGACGCAGATTTTCGAGCCGGGATTCCAGAATCCGCGCGCGCAGAAGCGCAGGCGGCTGTCGAGCACGTCAACGACGCCGCCCGTCTCGCAGGTGTCGTCCGCCCAGTCAAGCTCATTTTCAAAGATCCACGGCGCGCCGCCGTGGACGCGGGCTTCCTCGCCGCGGCGCAGGCAGACCTGTCCAGATACCATATGCAAAACCTCCGAAGGCAAATTTTCTGAATGGATTTTACCACACTTTTGCGCCCTGCGCCAGCCCCGTGACAAGCGCCTTTTCGTGTGTTATACTGATTTTATCAAATTGCAGAAAGGAAAATGGGCATGGATACGGAGCGCACGATCAAAAATCTGGAGAAAAACGGGTTCGCTGTTCGCTATTTTGAGACGGCAGAGGCAGCCGCAGAGTATCTGTTCTCGCAGCTTCACGGGCGCACGGTCGGCATCGGCGGCAGCGTCACGATCGGGCAGCTGGCGCTTTACGACCGGCTCTGCGCGGACAATACGGTCTACTGGCACGGCGTGTGCAACACGGAGGAGACGAAAAAGTGCGCGGCGCAGGCGCAGGTCTATCTGACCTCCGCAAACGCCATCGCAGAGACCGGCGAGATCGTCAACATCGACGGCGCGGGCAACCGCGTCGCGTCCATGCTTTACGGACATGAGACGCTCTACATCGTTTCCGGCGTCAATAAACTCACGCCGGATCTTCACGCCGCCATCGACCGCGCACGCAACGTGGCCGCACCGCGCAATGCCCGCCGCCTCGGGCGCAAAACGCCCTGTGCGCTCTCCGAGCCGATGCGCTGCCACGACTGCGCCAGCCCGGAGCGCATCTGCCGCGCCCTCTGCGTGCTGGAGCGGCCGGTCTTCGGCATTGGCCGGACCGAGGTCATCCTGATCGGACAGGCGCTTGGATACTGACGAAAGCACATCAAAAAGACTGTTTGGCGAGCGAAAAGCTCCCGGAATCTGTGATTCTGGGAGCTTTTGTGCTTACCACCAGGGGTCGTATTCGCCGCCTTCGCCGCCCTCATCGGGATCGGGATCCACAGGCTCCTCCGGCTCCTCGGGCTCCAGAGGCTCGTAGAGCGTGATCAGGTATTTGCTGTCACGGTAGGTATAGGAGCTGGTGCCGAGGTTTTCGGTCTTGAGGATCTTGCCGTCCTTGTCGCAGAAATTGCGGTAGAGGGCAATGTTCGCGCCGGTATACGGCGATTGGAGCTGCGAGCCGAGCGCGTAGATGTTGCCGTCGCTGCCGGTCGCCAGCTTGACGGTCTTGCCGTTTTTGTCAACGCCGGTCTCGCCCGTGATCGTCAGCTCGATTTCGTCGGACTTCGGTGCATTCTCGCTCGTCACGCCGACCGTTTTCCACGGCTTGGTGGCGAGCTGCTGATACGTCAGCGTCACATGATCGTAGTCCTTATCTTCCTTCGTGCCGACCAGCGCGATGTGGACATAGCCGCCCGAAACGCTCGCGTCGATGCGGATGGGATAGCCGGTGTTGTTCTTGAACTTGAAGTCCAGCTGGCCCCAATAGACCGTTGCGTCCTGTCCGCGCGGGACGTATGTGACTTCAAACATGTGCGGTGCGCGCTCGGTGACCTGAAGGTTCGCCAGCAGAACGCACTCATAGATCGTGGAGGAGACCTGACATACGCCGCCGCCCTCCTCAGACTCGCTCTTGCCGCCGTCGAGGTAGACGATCGCGCCCATGTAGCCCTTGGCCTTGGTGCGCTCGCCGACGATGCCGTTGAAGGAGAATTCCTCGCCCGGATTCAGGACTGTGCCGTTGATGGCCTTGCATGCCAGCTCCAGATTGTTGGTACGCGCCGGAATGGCGGTGTGCGGGCTGTCGTATTTTGCAAGCGTATAGGAGAAATACGTCTCCTTCAGCTTCTCCAGCGTGACCTCGGGGACGAGGTCCTCCATCTGGATGGTGACGGTCGTGCCGGGGTCTGCCATGGCAATCTGCTGGGTGTAGTACGGCAGGTCAAAGCCGTAGCCCTTGACCTCCTCGACCAGCTCGTGGTTCTCCTCGTCGTAGTAGGCGTCCTTCATTTCCGAGCAGTATTTGTCGTAATACGGCTGGAGATCGACCGCATCGCAGGGGGTGGTCTCGTAGCTGAATTTCAGGTCGCTGAGATCGTTCGCGGCAAAGCGCTCGAGCACCGCCTCGTACAGCGCGTCTGCGTCCAGCGCGACGGCCGGAGAGCCGGTGGTGACGCTGATGATGCCGGAGGCCTCATTGACGCTGACCGACGGCTGGACAAGATCCTGTTTGACCTCGGCAGCGGTCTTGTCGATGACGTCGCGAATGTACGCGGTGTCAAGATTGAGCGTGGATTCCAGTCCCACGTTGTGCTCATTGTGCTTCGCAGACAGGTAGGTGCGGATCGCCTTGATGGGGCCGCCGCTGCGGCCGTACTGCATCGCGGCGTCGATCGCCTCGTCGGCGTTGAGCGCGACGTTGGTGATCTCGGGGTCGAGATCAAGCGTCCGGTCGGGGAGGATCACGTGCAGCGTGTCTGCGGCGTAGGACTTGTTGACCGCGCCCTCGACCGCTGTGATGGCAGCCTCACGCTTGAGACCGCCGACGTTGACGCCCGCGACGTAGACGTTCGGGAAAATGGTGTTGCTGTTTTTGATCGAGAAGCCATAGCCGCAGAGCGCCACGACCGCGATCAGCACGACCGCGCCGGCGATGATGCCGATGCGCGTGCCCATGGACAGGCCCGCCTTGGGCTGTTTGGGCTGCTTGGGTACATTCGGTGCGGGATGGTTCTGAGAAGCGGCATGGCGCTGCGCTGCGGTCTGGGGTGCGTGCTCGGCGCCGCGCGAGGCTTCAAATCTGCCTTTCTTTTTGATGGGGATCTCCTCCTATTCTGAAGCCGGAAGTCCGGCCGGGAAGTGTTCTGACTGTGTCATGCCTATGCGGACGATGGCATTATGACAACTATCATTATACGGGCTGTGCGGAAATTTTGCAATGCCATTTCCGCCAAGAAGCGTGGAACATTTTCTGAAAAATTGATTAAGATTTCACGGAATCACAGACCCCCGTCAGCCGTTTCGCGCGATGGCGTACCGGCTCACGAGCTGCTCTGCCAGCTTCAGCGCATCCTCGCCCTTCTTGAGCCGCACGGTCAGCGCCGGAGCCTTGCCCGCAGAGAAGAAAATGCGGGATTTGAACGCCGGCTCGGCGCAGACGGCGGAGATGGCGGGGAAATCCATGACGGTCAGCGTCAGCATGACGCCGCCCTCCTTCTGCGTGATCTCGGTGATGCCCGCCGCCGCAGCACGCGCGCGCAGCAGCGCGATGGCGAGCAGATTCATGACGCCCTTCGGGGGATCGCCGTAGCGGTCAACCAGCTCGTCGAGCAGATCGTCCGCGTCCTCCTGCGTGCGCACGGCTGCCATGCGGCGGTAGAGATCCATGCGCTGCTCGCCGGAGGGGACATAGCGCTTGTCGATGTTCGCCGTGACGTTGAGATCGGCGGTACACTCCGGCTCTGCCAGCGCCTTTTCACCGCGCTCCTCGAGCACGGCGTCCTCCAGCAGCTTGAGGTACATGTCGTATCCGACCGACAGCATGTGGCCCGACTGCTCCGCACCGAGCAGGTCGCCCGCGCCGCGGATCTCCAGATCGCGCATGGCGATCTTGAAGCCGGAGCCGAACTCGGCATACTCGCGGATGGCGCTCAGGCGCTTTTCCGCGATCTCCGAGAGCACCTTGCCGCGCCGGAACGTGAGATAGGCGTAGGCGTGGCGGCTCGAGCGTCCCACACGGCCGCGGAGCTGGTGGAGCTGCGCAAGGCCGAGGCGGTCGGCGTCCTCAATGATGAGCGTGTTCACGTTCGGAATGTCAAGACCGGTTTCGATGATCGTCGTGCAGACGAGCACCTGGATCTCGCCGTCGGACATGCGCTGCATGACGTCGCTGAGCGATTCCTCGCCCATTTTTCCGTGTGCAACGCCGACCTCACCCATGTCACCGAGCAGCTCCTTGATGCGCGCGGCGCATTTGTCGATGGTCTCGACGCGGTTGTGAAGGTAGTAGACCTGCCCGCCGCGTTCCAGCTCGCGCCGGATGGCGTCGAGCAGAAGCTGCTCGCTGTGCTCGAGCACGAACGTCTGGACGGGGTAGCGGTCCTGCGGCGGCTCCTCGATGGTGGACATATCACGAAGCCCCGACAGCGCCATGTTGAGCGTGCGCGGGATCGGCGTTGCTGACAGTGTTAAGACGTCCACGCCGCGGGAAAGTTCCTTCAGCCGCTCCTTGTGCGTGACGCCGAAGCGCTGTTCCTCGTCGATGATGAGAAGGCCGAGATCCTTGAAGCGGATGTCCTTTTGCAGCAGCTTGTGCGTGCCGATGATCAGATCGACCCGCCCCGAACGCAGATCCATGAGCGTTTTCTTCTGCTGATTTGCGGTGCGGAAGCGCGAAAGCACGTCGATCGTCACCGGGAACGAGCCGAAGCGGCTCGTAGCGGTGACATAGTGCTGCTGTGCCAGAACGGTGGTCGGCACCAGAATGGCGACCTGCTTGCCGTCGAGGATGCACTTCATCGCCGCGCGCAGCGCGACCTCCGTTTTGCCGAAGCCCACGTCGCCGCAGAGCAGACGGTCCATTGGCGCGGGCGATTCCATGTCGTGCTTGATCTCATCGATGCAGCGGAGCTGATCGTCGGTCTCGGCGTACTCGAAGCTGTCCTCAAACTCCTTCTGCCACGGCGAGTCCGCCGCAAACGCAAAGCCCGGCAGACGCTTGCGCTCGGCATAGAGTTTGATGAGCCCCGCCGCCAGATCCTTGGCTGCGGCCTTGGCCTTGGCCTTTGCCTTCTGCCACTGGTCGCCGCCGAGCTTGTTGAGCTTCACCGGCGCGTCCTCGCCGCCGCCGATGTATTTGCTGACAAGGTCGAGCTGCGTCGCCGGAACATAGAGCGCATCGCTGCCCTGATAGGCGATCTTGACGTAGTCCTTGACTGCGCCATCGACCTTCATCTGCTCCATGCCGACGTAGCGGCCGATGCCGTGATGCTCATGGACGACCAGATCGCCGGGCGTGAGGTCGGTGAAGGAGTCGAGCTTTTTCCGGTTCGTCGCCCTTTTCGGCCGCGAGGGCTTTTTGGGCGCGCTGCGCGCCATGATCTGCCCCTCGGTCAGAACGGCGAGCTTTGTCTCGGGATACTCCATGCCCGCCGGCAGGCTTCCGTCGGTCAGCAGGATCTGCCCCGGCTGCGGCAGATGCGCGGCCGGGAAGGCCAGAAGCGCGTCCACGCCCTGATCGGAGAGCATCTCCTTCAGGATCTCTCCCCGGCGCTTGCCGCCGCAGAGGACAAGACAGCCGAAGCCGTTTTTTGCGTAGTGCTTCAGATCCTGCACCGCAGTCTCGAGACTTCCGCCGTAGCCGGGAAGCTGCTTTGCGGTGATGGACAAAATGCGCTTCGGCGGCAGCTCCTCCGGGAACTGCGCCGAGAGGAAGGAGTCAAAATAAACGGCGCCGCTGGCTGTGAAGCGCCCCGCCAGCTCATCATACGAGCAGTAGAACTCGCACAGCTCGCCGGCGAGCGTTCCGCTTTGCAGGAAGGAGTCGAGCGAGAGGCCAAAATCCTCCATCCGCGTTTTGGCTGCGCGGCGGAGGTTGCCGTGGTCACAGAAAAACACCGCCGCGTCGCGGGAAACGTAGTCCGCGGCAGTGGAAAATTCGGGATAAATGAGCGCCATGTAGCGGTCGGCTGCCGTGAGCGGCACGCCGTTTTCCAGCTTTTCCATGTCGCGCGCAAGCGTCGAGATCAGTGCCTCATTCGGCGTTTTGCGGCGCTTCTGGCGCGCGATGATGCGCTCGAGGTCGCGGCGCAGACCCTCCGCGCCGTCCGGATGCAGATACGGGACGCACTCCGCCACCGGCAGGAGCACCGCCTCGTCCAGATTTTCCGTCCTGCGCTGGGTGATGGGGTCAAAATACCCCATTGCGTCCAGCTCGTCGCCGAAAAACTCCGCGCGCACCGGCTGGTCGCCAGCGGGAGAGAACACGTCGAGGATGCCGCCGCGCAGCGCGAACTGTCCGACGCCTTCGACGAGGGACGTGCGGCTGTAGCCCGCGCGGACAAGGCGCTCGGTCAGCGCGTCCAGATCGTACTGTGCGCCGGTTTTGAGCGTGATCAGACCGCCGAAAAGCGTCTGGCGCGGGATGGTGCGCAGGCTCAGCGCCTCCATCGAGGCGATGAGCGTCTTGACGCTGCCGGCCGCAAGACCGTAGAGAAGGCGCATCCGGCGGTGCTCCCACTCGCGCGAGACGCTTGCCGATTCATAGAACGTCAGCTCTCTGGAGGGCAGGATGGGCGGCTCGGAGCCGAGAAACGCGGCGAGCTCCGCCTGCGCGCGGCGGGCGGCCATGTCATCCTGACAGACGATGAGTGCGGGTCTGCCAGACTCTGCACACAGCGCCGCGATCAGGTGGCTGCGGATGATCTGGCTGACGCCCGAGACGGCAACGGTCTGCCGCGCGTCGCGCGCCTGCAAAAGCGCCTCGTATTCCGGCAGCTTTTTCAGCATGGACAGCAGGATGTTCATAGCGTCCCTCCTTACAGAAAACAAGATCAGAAATCAAAAAATGCGAAAATGCGGACGATGCAACGCGGTGATGGGAGGTTCCCATCACCGTGAAAAGTGTCATATTCTGGATACACGCTGCGGCACGGCCCCTCAAGGACAGCGGGGCCATACATGCGAAACGGGCGGCGATACAGCTCCGCCGCCCGGCGGCTCACAGACCGTTGAACCTCGAGGCCGCTGCCGCGGCGCCGTCTGCGATCAGGCAGAGAGCCGCGTCCGCTGCATGCTCCAGCGCCGTCTGAAGCGTGGGCAGATCGCCCTTCGGGATGTTGCCCAGCACCCAGTCGGCCAGTTCGTAATCGGGGTCGGGTTTTGCGCCGACGCCGATCTTGACGCGCGGGAACTGGTCTGTCCCGAGGGAGGAGATGATCGACTTGATGCCGTTGTGCCCTCCGGCAGAGCCGGAGGCACGCACGCGGATCTTGCCGACCGGGAGCGAAATGTCGTCAAACAGGACGATGATCCGCTCCGGCGGGATCTTATAGTAGTCCGCCGCCTGACGGACGGCGAGACCGGAGGCGTTCATGAACGTCTGCGGCCGGACGAGCAGAAGCTTCTGCCCGCCGGAGACCGCAGTTGTACACAGCGCCTGAAAACGGCTTTTCTCTTTTCCGGCGCCAAGCTGTTTTTCCAGCGCATCCAGCGCCAGAAAGCCCATATTGTGCCGTGTGCGCGCATACTGCGCTCCGGGGTTGCCCAGTCCCACGAGCATCCAGTCGCAGGCAGGCTTCTGAAACAGGGGCATGGCTTAGAACAGGACGGACATCGAGTTCTCTTCGTAGATGCGCTGGATGGCATCGGCAAAGATGGGGGAGACGTCGATATAGTTGATCTTGTCGCATGCGCCTTCCAGCGGCGGGATGGTGTTGAGGAGCGTCAGCTCCTTGATGCAGCTGTTAGCGATGCGCTCGTTGGCAGAGCCGGACAGGACGCCGTGCGTTGCACAGGCGTAGACCTCGGTCGCGCCGCCGATCTCGGAGATGGCCTTGGCAGCGTTGCAGAGGGAACCTGCCGTGTCAACCATGTCATCAAACAGCAGGCAGCGCTTGCCCTTGACGTCGCCGATGATGTTCATGACCTCGCACTGGTTGGCCTTTTCGCGGCGCTTGTCCACGATGGCAAGACCCATGCCCATCTTGTTGGCGAAGGCGCGGCTGCGTGCCACGGAGCCGACGTCGGGCGAAACGACGACCATATCCTCATGGTCGGGGAACTTGTCGGTGAAGTATCTGACGAAGATCGGGTTGCCGAACAGATTGTCCACGGGAATGTCAAAGAAGCCCTGGATCTGGGATGCGTGCAGGTCCATCGTCAGAACACGGTCTGCACCGGCGGCCTCGATCATATTCGCAACGAGCTTGGAGGAGATGGGGTCGCGGCTCTTGGCCTTGCGGTCCTGACGGGCGTAGCCGAAGTAGGGGATGACGGCGGTGATGCGGCCCGCGGAGGCGCGGCGGCATGCGTCGATCATGATCAGCAGCTCCATCAGGTTGTTGTTGACGGGCTTGCAGGTGGACTGCACCAGGAATACGTCGCTGCCGCGGACGGTCTCGTTGATCGAGACGGAGATCTCGCCGTCAGCGAAGGTCGTTACCGTGCAGTCGCCGAGCGGGAGCCACAGCTTGCGGCAGACGCCCTCAGCGAACGGGCGGTTTGCGTTTGCACAGAACACTTTGACATTCTTACCATGTGAAATCATATGAAATTACCTGTCCTTCCTCTGTCCATACAAATTTCATTTTTTTATTTTACGTTTCCGGAGAAGCGCAGAATACTTATTTCGTGTCTTTCTTCGGCTCTTTGAGCTTATGTCTTGCGGCCCAGTCCTTTTTGTTTGTCTGGCGTGCGCGGGCGATCGCCAGCGCCATCGACGGAATATCATCCGTGATGGTCGAGCCCGCGGCGGTGTATGCGCCGTCGCCCACGGTGACCGGCGCGATCAGGTTCGTGTTGCAGCCGATGAAGGCGTCGTTGCCGATGGTGGTGCGGTGCTTTTTTGCACGGTCGTAGTTGACCGTGACCGTTCCGCAGCCGAAATTGACGTTCTTTCCGACGTCACTGTCGCCGACATAGGTCAGATGCGAGATCTTCGTCCCGTCGTCGATGACAGAGTTCTTGAGTTCGACAAAGTCGCCCACCTTGACGTTGTTTCCAACGGCGCAGCCCGGCCGGATGTAGGCGAACGGGCCGACGTGCGTGTCAAAGCCGACGGTCGAGTTGTAGATCTGCGAGGCGTTGACAACGGTGTTGTCTCCGACCTTTGCATTTTCCAGATAGGCATTCGGGCCGATGGTGCAGTTTTTTCCGATCGAGGTGCCGCCGCGCAGGATGGTCCCCGGCAGAAGCGCCGTTCCGGGCCCGACTGCGGCGGTCGGATCAACGTAGGTCGAGGCGTAGTCCCAGATCTCGACGCCCTGCCGCGAGAGCTTATACAGGACCGAGCGGCTGAGGACCGGCTGCCATTCGGTCATTTCCTGCATGCTTGTGACGGCGTAGACGCCATCGCGGTCGGTGTACGGAACGCCGTGATCCTTCAGAAAATCCGTGAAAATGAACTTGTCGTCCAGCGCCTCCATCAGCGTCCTGCGGCTGACCGAGGTGACGGGGCTGACGAGCGGCGCATCTTCAAACTGCTCCTCGTCGGCGGCAAACGGCAGGATGACCGCAGGGCCGGTCACGACGATGATATCCTCCTCCGACTCGTCGGCGGTGGAGAGAAATACATGGAGCTGGTCGGAGGTCGTCTCCGCCGACGGACACCAGAAGTCCACATCCTCGGGGAAGCAGGCGCGCACCTCACGGCGGAAGCGCTCATGGCAGACCAAAAAGAAACGCCCGACGCCACCGGCCAGCAGTGCGTCTGCAAGCCATCCAAGCAGGGGCGAACCCATGATGCTTTGCAGCATCATCGGACGAAGGTAGCCGGTTTTCGCGGTGTCGTCAGGAACAAAAACGACAGCGGATAATCCGGGCATATCGATCACGACCTCTCATGCAGTTTCCTTGCGGCAAGGGCTGCACGTGGGTGCGCCTGCCCATAGTCAGCCTCATTATAACAGAAGCGTTTCATTTTGTACAGACCATCCGGCGGGAATTGACAGCAAATATTGCGTATTTGCGCGAATTTTCCGCAGCGTTGTATAAATCTTTTGACGGATGTGGGATAATATGCTATCCTGTTAGCAGATCAAACAAAAAAGAGGGCATGACATGCTGGAACTGAAAAAGCTCTGCCTGACCGCGAACGATGAAAACGGCAAGGCGGAGATCCTGAAAAATATCGATCTGACGGTAGAGGATAAGAAATTTATCGTCATCACCGGTCCGAACGGCGGCGGCAAGACGACGCTGGCAAAGACGGTCATGGGTCTGGCAAAGCCGACCTCCGGACAGATCATCTGGAACGGCGAGGACATCACAGACCTTTCCATCACCGACCGCGCGCGGCGCGGCATCTCCTACGGCTTTCAGCAGCCGCCGCGCTTCAAGGGCATGAAGGTCTCGGACCTTCTGACCATCGCGGCGGGGCGGAAGCTCAGCCATGACGAGGCGTGCGGCTATCTCACGCAGGTCGGCCTGTGCGCGCGCGACTATCTCAACCGCGATGTTGACACGAGCCTTTCCGGCGGCGAGGTCAAGCGCATCGAGATCGCGACCATCCTCGCAAAAAACGCAGAGCTGATGATCTTTGACGAGCCGGAGGCGGGCATCGATCTCTGGTCGTTCGCGCGTCTGACCGAGACGTTCCGGATGCTGCACGACCGGCAGGAGCGGACGCTCATCATCATCTCCCATCAGGAGCGCATCATCCGTCTGGCGGATGAGATCGTTCTGGTCGCGGGCGGTCAGGTCACGGGCCGCGGCTCGGTGGACGAGCTTTATCCGCAGATCCTGACCGACACGGTCTCGGGCTGCAACATGCTGGAGGTGAACGGAACATGCTGAACGATGTCCAGAAGCACATTTTAGACGTGGTCGCCGGCATGGCCGGCATTCCCGACGGCGCGGTGAACATCCGCTCCGACGGCAAAAAGGCATACCGCCACAATACCGAGAACATCGAGATCACCTCAAAGACCGACAAGGACGGCATCGACATCCGCATTAAGCCCTTTACAAAGCATGAAGACGTCCATATTCCCGTCGTCCTGACCGAAAGCGGCCTGCACGACAAGGTATACAATGATTTCTTCGTCGGTGAGGGCGCCGAGGTGCGCATTGTCGCGGGCTGCGGCATCCACAACTGCGGCGACTGCGATTCGGAGCATGACGGCATCCACACCTTCTACATCGGAAAAAACGCAAAGGTCACCTATCTGGAAAAGCACTACGGCGAGGGCGAAGGCGCCGGAAAGCGCATCCTCAACCCCCAGACGATCGTGTATTTGGAGGAGGGCGCGTCGATCACGATGGAGACGAGCCAGATCGCGGGCGTTGACGACACAAAGCGCTATACCAAGTGCGTCGCCTCGGGCGCGAACTCCGAGATCATCATCACCGAGAAGCTCCTGACACATGCCGACCAGAATGCAGTGTCGGAGATGGACGTGATCCTCGACGGCGAGGGCTCGCGCACGCGCGTCATCTCGCGCAGCGTCGCCAAGGAGCAGTCAACGCAGGTCTTTTATCCGCGCGTGCAGGGCAACGCCCCCTGCTTCGGCCACGTTTCCTGCGATGCGATCATCATGGGCGAGGCCAAGGTGCGCGCCATCCCCGAGATCTCCTGCAACCATGTCGATGCGGCGCTCATCCATGAGGCGGCCATCGGCCGCATCGCGGGCGAGCAGATCCTGAAGCTGGAGACGCTCGGCCTGAGTGCGGAGGAGGCGGAGGAGAAGATCCTCGAGGGCTTCCTGCGCTGAGGCAGCCAAAACGAAATACAGCAGATTCACAAGCGCCCGGCGGTCGATCTATACCGCCGGGCGCTTGAGCTTGTCAAAAAGTCGCTTCGCCGCGCTGCCTGTAAATTTCGGTTGCACGCATTCGGGACGAGGCGTATAATAAAAGCCGGGATATCCGTGAAAACAAAACGTGAAAGGGGACTGTATCTATGAAAAAGCTTGGTTTCGGCGCAATGCGCCTGCCGCTGCTGCGTCCGGGTGAACAGACCGCTGTGGATATGGAGACGGCAAAGCAGATGTTTGACACCTATCTTGCCGCCGGGTATACGTATTTTGATACCGCGTATTTTTATCACGAGGGAAAGAGCGAGGAGGTCTTGCGCGAGCTTGTTGTCAAGCGCTATCCGCGCGAGGCGTTCACGCTCACCGACAAGCTCCCGAATCTTGCCAAGCTCGAGCCGGAGCAGATGCAGACCCTCTTTGACGAGCAGCTTGCGCGCTGCGGCGTGGAGTATTTTGACTATTACTGGCTGCACAGCGTCACGGGCGCGAACATTGAAAATGTGGAGCGCATCGGCGCGTTTGATTTCCTGAAGCAGAAAAAGGCGGAGGGCAAGACGCGCCACATCGGTTTTTCCTATCATGACGGCGCGGAGCTGCTTGACCGCATCCTGACGGCACACCCGGAGGTGGAATATGTCCAGCTCCAGATCAACTACCTCGACTGGGACGACCCGAAGGTGCAGTCGCGCGCGTGCTATGAGGTCTGCGTGAAGCATCACAAGCCCGTGATCGTCATGGAGCCGGTCAAGGGCGGACGGCTGGCACGGCTGCCGGAGGCGGCAGAGGCGTGCCTGCGGAGCTATGCGCCCGAGGCCTCCATCGCCTCGTGGGGCATCCGGTTTGCGGCGTCTTTGGAAAATGTGGCGGTCGTGCTCAGCGGCATGACCACGCCTGCGCAGCTTGCGGACAATCTGGCGATCACAAGCCCGCTGCATCCGCTCAACGAGGAGGAGCTGGCGCTCGTCCAAAAGGCGGCTGCCATGATCCGCGCCGCGATGCCGATCGGCTGCACCGCCTGCCGCTACTGCACGGACGGCTGCCCGCAGAGCATCCCCATCCCGGATATTTTCAAGATCTACAACGATATGGAGATGTTCCCCGTGAGTGACCCGGCCGGGCTCAGGGAGCGCTACGTAGCGTGCGTCAAGGAGCACGGCAAGGCCTCCGACTGTGTCGGCTGCCGCCAGTGTGAGGAGCACTGCCCGCAGCATCTGGACATCACAGGCTGGCTGCAAAAGGCAGCCGAGCGCTGGGAATAAACAGACCGCCAAGGCCGCAGATGCGGCGCGCAGCCCTTTCAAACGCGAACCAGCACCGCAGCTCGCGCTTGAGAGCGTGTCAAAAAGACGATTTTGAAAAGCTCGAGATCCCCCTTCCGGCCGGAAGGGGGATCTTTTCAGACCATGCGGCAGGCCTCGCAGCTCGCGCAGTCGGGGAAGTCCTTCTTGTCATACGCGATGCCGTTTTTGTCGTAATAATTCTGGATGGCGGACTTGAACGCCTCCTCCGCCAGCACCGAGCAGTGCAGTTTCTGCGCGGGCAGCCCGCCGAGCGCCTCGACCACATCCTTGTTCGTGAGCTTGAGGGCGTCGGAAATGGTCCTGCCCTTGAGCATCTCGGTGGCGATGGAGCTGGAGGCGATGGCGCTGGCGCAGCCGAAGGTCTCAAACTTCACATCCTCGATCCGGTCTTCGCGGATCTTCAGATAGATCTTCATGATGTCGCCGCATTTTGCGTTGCCGACCTCGCCGACACCGTCCGCGTTTTCGATCGCGCCGACATTGCGCGGGTGCATGAAATGATCCATGACGGTCTGTGTATAAAGTGCCATTGCAATTTCCTCCTTACAGTATGAACTGGCGCGTTCCGGCAAGCAGCTCGTTCCAGACGGGGGACATGCTGCGAAGATAGCTGACGACCTGCGGGATCTCCTTCAGCATGAGGTCGATCTCCTGCTCGGTGTTCCATTCACAAAGGCTCAGCCGGAGCGAGCCGTGCGCGACCTCGTGCGGCCGCCCGATGGCGAGCAGCACATGGCTCGGGTCAAGCGACCCGGAGGTGCACGCCGAGCCGGACGATGCGCAGATGCCCTTTGCATCGAGCAGGAGCAGCAGGCTCTCGCCCTCGATGCCCTCAAAGCAGAAGCTCACGTTGCCGGGAAGGCGGCTTACGGGGTCGCCGTTCAGCGCACAGTGCGGAATTTTGGACAGCCCCTCGATGAGCCGGTCGCGCAGGGCAGAGACCTTTGCCGCGTTTTCATCGATGTGCGCGCACGCCTCCTCAAGGGCGGCAGCCATGCCCATGATGGCGGGGATGTTCTCGGTACCGGCGCGCTTGCCGCGCTCCTGCGCGCCGCCCTCGATCAGCGGCGTCAGCTGGATGCCCTGACGGGCATAGAGCACGCCCGCGCCCTTCGGGCCGTGGAATTTGTGCGCCGAGAGGGAGAGCATGTCGATGTTCTCGTCTTGGACGCTGATGTGCAGATGCCCCGCCGCCTGCACGGCGTCGGTGTGGAACAGAACGCCCGCCTCACGGCAGACCGCGCCGATCTCCGCGATGGGGAGAACAGAGCCGATCTCATTGTTGGCGTACATGATCGTGACGAGGCAGGTGTCGTCGCGGATGGCGTCGCGCACCTGCCGGGCGGTGACGGTGCCGGTCGGGCCGACCGGAAGCAGCTCCACCTCGAAGCCCTCTTTTTCAAGGCGCTTGAGCGTGTGCAGAACGGCGTGGTGCTCAAAGGCGGTAGAAAGAATGTGGCGTTTTCCCTTGCGAGCGCCGAGCACGGCGGCAGAGCGCAGCGCCTGATTGTCGGCCTCACTGCCGCCGGAGGTGAAGATGATCTCGCGCGGCTGGCAGCCGAGACAGGCGGCGATCCGCTCGCGCGCGTCTTGCAGCGCCTCGGCGGCCTCCTGCCCGACCGAATGCAGGCTGGACGGGTTTCCGTAATGCGTTTCCATGTACGGCAGCATCGCATCGATGGCCGTGCGGCTCATTTTCGTGGTGGCCGCATTGTCCGCATAAATGGTCATAATATCGCTCCTTTTCGCCGCGGCAGGCGCGCTGCGGCGGTGTGTCTTTTGTTATTGCGGTTATTATAACATATATTCCTACCATGTCAATAGGTTTATAAAACAAAGAAGCCGCCGCCCGGTGGGGCGGCGGCACAGCCTGTCAAAGAACCTCGTAGAGTTTCGCCGCGCACGGCGAAATAAAATGTAAATCTGTTTTGTCCGGGGGCGTGAACCTCGGACAAAACACGCTACGCCCGGCAAGTGTGGAATTTGTGCGCAAGCAGCGCACAAATTATGCGCGCAGCCGGGTGCAGCCTTTTCAAACGCGAACCCAGCCCCGCGGTTCGCGTTTGAGAGCTTGTCAAAAAGACATTTTTGACAAGCTCGCCGCCCCGTGGGGCGGCGGCACGAGAATGCTTACCGGTTCGGCAAAATCAGTGCAAGGAAGCTCGCGGGCTCGTCCGTGTGGTTGCGGACGGCGTGGGTGTGTCCATCGGCGCAGAACTGTGCGTCGCCCGCGCTCAGCACGCGGCTCTCGTCGTCATCGCTGACGGTGAGGCTGCCGCTGAGAATGTAATACGCCTCGCCGTTTGCCGTATGCTCGTGTGCGCCGATCGACTCGCCGGGCTGGAGCGTCATGACGGTGAACATCTCCGCGCGTCCGCCAAGCTCCTCCGGTGAGAAGATGTGCCGCGAGACGGGATCTCCCACACCGCCGCGGATGTTGTGCCGGACCTCTACGTACCGCTCATCGTTTTTCTTGAACATAACCATCTCTCCTTTGAATTTATTTGGAAGGATACTTATTAGAAGGATACGAACTATTTATGATATTTTGTGCCCGCCTGAATGGATTCGGCGCGATAGAGCTGCTCCAGCGCCATCACGCGCGCCAGATGGTGCGGGAACGTCATTTTGGACATTGAGAGCTTCTTGTCGGCCATGGCCTTGAGCGAAGGGTCCATCCCGAACGACGAGCCGATCAGAAAGCATGCGCTGCTCTTGCCGCTGCCCTTGACCGAGGCGAGCGCGGCGGCAAGCTCCTCCGAGGAAAGCTGCGCGCCCTCCGGTGTGAGCACGCAGAACCACGCGCCCTTCGGGAGCTTTGCGCGGATCAGCTCTGCCTCCTTGGCAAGCCCCTGCGCGATCTGGGCAGGGGAAGGGTCGTCCGGCAGGCGCGTCTCGGGCAGCTCGATCAGCGAGAAGTCCACATAGCCGCGCAGACGCTTTGCATATTCCTCCGACGCGGAGAGGTAGAACTTCTCTTTGAGCTTGCCGACGCAGATAAGCGTGATGGAAAACATGGCCGCACCTCGTTGATCAGATGCTGTCAGTGTACCCCATGGACGCGCATTTTGCAAGCACATCGGGAGCGGCGGCGCGCTTTTTTGGTGACAGGACGTGCGTGCATGGAGAATCCTGAAATATTTCTTGGATTGACGTGGATTTGTGTTGATTTCCGCGGACGAATCCGCTATGATAAGGGGGAATGCAACATCCCGGTTCTCACACGGGATATTTGGAGGGTAACGTCTCATGATTATTACACAAAAGAAGCCCATTGAGGAGCTGATGGCGCTCATCGGCGAGGCAAAGACCGTCGCCATCGTCGGCTGCGGCAGTTGTGCAACGGCGTGCCACACCGGCGGCGAGCCGGAGATCAAGGAGCTGGCGCAGACGCTTGAGGCAGCGGGCAAAACCGTTGTCGCAACGGCCTACCCGGACTATTGCTGCATGAATCTTGCCGTCAAGGTCAAGATGAAGCCCATTGTCGCGGCAAAGCCCGACTGTGTGATCTGCATGTCCTGCGGTGACGGCGTGCAGTGCGTGGCAAAGAACGTCCCCGGCATCCCCACCTATCCGTCCAACAACACCATGTACCTCGGCGAGGCGCTTCGCTTCGGCGTCTGGGAAGAAGCGTGCCACTTCTGCGGCGACTGCATGCTCGGCCAGACCGGCGGCATCTGCCCCATTACGCAGTGTGCCAAGAGCCTGGTCAACGGCCCCTGCGGCGGTCAGAAGAACGGCAAGTGCGAGGTCAACCCGGAGAACGACTGCGCATGGATCAAGATCTACAACCGTCTGGAGCAGATCGGCCAGCTCGAAAAGTTCGGTCAGACCCGTGAGGACAAGGGATATGCCAAGGTCAGCTATCCGAGAACGATCAGCTTAAAGGGGAAGAAATAATGAGTATGTTGAAAGAGGCTCTGGAAGCCGGTAAATTTGGCGTCACCGCGGAAATGGCGCCCCCGAAGGGATATGATTTTTCCGAGCAGATGGAGGCTGCAAAGCTCCTCAACGGCAAGGTCCACGGCGTCAACGTGACCGACATGCAGTCGGCAAGCCTCAAGGCCTCGAGCCTTGGCCTGTGCGTTGCGCTCAAGCAGGCAGGCATTGAGCCGATCCTCCAGATGACCGGCCGCGACCGCAACCGCATGGCCATCATGGGCGATGTGTTCTCGGCGGCGTCGTTCGGCATCGACACGATGCTGGCGCTGACGGGCGACCATCCGGTCGTGGGCGACTGCCCCGACTCCAAGCCGGTCTACGACCTGGACTCCGTCGGCATCCTGAGAATGCTGACGAAAATGGAAGAAACGAACTGTGACTGCGGCGGCAACGAGATCGCGGGCGGCGCTCCGAAGTTCTACAAGGGCGCGTCGGTCACGCCGGTCTACGACCCGATCGTGCTTCAGATCAACAAGCTGCGCCAGAAGGTCGAGGCAGGCGCAATGTACATCCAGACGCAGGGCATTTTTGATCTCGACACCTTCAAGCGCTTCATGGAGAAGGTCGATGCAGCGGGCATCAAGACCCACATCATGGCCGGTATTATTCCGCTCAAGGCCGCTGGCATGGCGCGCTACATGAACGAGAACGTCCCCGGCATCGCGGTGCCGCAGGATATGATCGACAAGCTGGCAGCCGCTGCCGCAGAGGGCAAGGAGAAGGGCATCAAGGGTCTTCCCATGCAGCTCGGCATCGAGATGGCTGCGGAGATGATCGCCAAGATCAAGGACGAGCATCTGTGCGACGGCGTCCACATCATGGCCATCGGCGCGGAAAAGAATGTCCCGACGATCCTCGAAAAGGCGGGCGTCACCATCTGAGACGAACCTCAGCACGCCTCGCATTTTGCGAATCAACCATAGCAACGCTCACAAAAGCGGCGCGGGTCACCCGCGCCGCTTTTGAGCTTGTCAAAAAGACTCTTTTGACAAGCTCACGCGCCCGCTCTGTCTGTGCAGAGCGGGCGCGTGGTTTCAGTTCATTTCTTCGATAAAATACACGTAATCGAGCGAGCGCAGCGCCTCAATGATCTCGGCGTGCTTTTTATACTGCTTGAGCTCCGGACTGGTGACGGTGAACGAGACCGAGAACACGCTCAGGCCGGAGCCGATGTACGCGGGATTCGACTCAATGTCGTCGATGCGGATGCCGAGCGCGCGGATGGTCGCCACAAACTCGGCAAGATCGCCCTTGCTCTTGAGCTCCAGATGCACCTCAAAGTGGTTCGAGCGGTCCTTGAGGTGCTTTTCCAGCACCGGCAGGCCGGACATGCTGCAAAGCAGCACCAGAAACAGCACCACGGCGGGCGTGTAAAGCCCCGCGCCGAGCACCACGCCCAGCAGTCCGCAGCACCAGAGACCCACCGAGGTCGTAAGCCCCTTGATCTGGTTGCGGGAGCTGTACAAAATGGAGTTGCTGCTGATCGTTGCCATGCCGAGCGCGGCAGCCGCCGACAAAACGGGCAGCGTCACGCCGGAAAACGACATCAGCCACTGGTCGATGAGCATGGCGGAGACGCCCGCGATGGTGACAAGAATGAATGTGCGCAGGCCTGCCGAGTGGCGCTTGCTGGAGCGCTCGCAGCCGATGACGGCGGAAAAGAGAACGCTCAGCGCCACGCGCAGCAGGATGGAGCCGAGCCCCAGCGTCTGGCTCCACGGGCCGAGCCAGCCCGCGATCAGATCATATTGCATAGCTTTTACCTCCTCAGATACCGATGACGTCTCTGCGCCTGCGTCTGCGCAAGGCGCTGTTCCTCAGCCGCCTCCATAAAGGCGGCTTCTTCTTCGCTCATGTCCTCGTGCGGACGCGCCGGAAGCTCTGCACGGATCTTCTGGATGCGCTCGATGAGCAGTTCCGCGTCCGATTTTTGTTCGCCGGTCTCCGTCGTTTCCTGCACGACCGCGAGATCCTCGAGCTTCGTCGAGTACGATTTGGACAGATACAGCGCCAGCTTCGCGCAGCCGGGGCCGAGCAGCTCATACAAAACGCTCGAGGCGAGGATGATCGTCTCCAGATCGCTTCCCATCACACCGCCGAGCGTTCGCGCGCCGAGCGCGGCAAGGCCGATCGCCACGCCCGCCTGCGGGATGAGGGCGAGGCCGAGATAATTGCGGACGAGCCGGTCTTTTTTGACCGCCGCGCAGCCGAACCATGCGCCGGCGTACTTGCCCGCGATGCGGACGAGGAAATAGCCCACACCCACCGCGATGAGCGGCACGCCGTTCAGGCTGCCCGAGGCGGAAAAAAGCGCGTCGAGCTTGAAATTCATGCCGGAGCGGACGAAAAACAGCAGCAGAATGGGCGGGCTGAAGTAGCCGAGCTGCTTGAACAGCTTGTCGTTTTCGGCGACATTCGTGTAGACCGTGCCCATTGCCATGCAGCCGAGCAGCGGCGAGACGTCGAGCAGTGTACAGACGCCGCAGAATGCAAACAAAAGCGCCACGGAGATGATGAGCTTGTTGTCGGTCGAGCGCCGCGCGGGCATGAGCAGCTTCATGACAAGCCCGAACAGACCGCCAAGCGCCAGTGCCGCGAGATTCAGCAGCACGGGCTTTACGAGCGTTTCAAACGAGAACCCCCGCGAGCCGCCGAGGCTTGCCAGCGCGACGGAGATGGCGACCGAGTAGAGCACCAGTCCCACCACGTCGTCGAGCGCGACGATCTGAAGGAGGGTGTCAACAAAATCACCCTTCGCGCCGGTCTGGCGAATGGTCATCATCGTCGAGGCGGGCGCCGTCGCTGAGGCCAGCGCTGCCAGCACGATGGAAAACGCCAGCTCGAGCCGGAACACGAAATAGGTCAGGACAAATACGAAAACAGACGCCAGAACCGCCTCAAACAGTGTGATCCAGACGACCTTCATGCCGCTTTTTTTGAGAACGGAGAGCTTAAAAAACTCGCCGGTCGAAAACGCTATGAAGGCAAGGGCAATGTCCGACAGGAAATCCGTGCCGCTGATGATGCGCTGCGGCACAAGATCGAGGCAGTACGGCCCGATGAGAATGCCCGCGACGATGTACGCCGTCACGTTCGGCAGCCGCAGCAGCTTTGTGATGCGCGTCATCAGAAAACCGGAAAACAGCATCAGCGCCACGGAGATGATGACCGCCGCCACGGGCTGGGCTGTTTCGATCGCTTGCTGAAACTGTGTCAAACAGATGCCTCCTTTCCTGGGGTGGATCTGAAAACTCCCGACGCACCCGGACAGCGGGCCTTTTCACGCGCGCTGCCGGTCACATTTTCAGTTTTCAGATAAGCCCTGAGAGAAGCTCCGCTGCGGCGGATATTATCTCGCGGTGCGCGGAGAGACGGAAAATTGTTTTTTATATGCCCGGGCAAAAGCGGAATACTCGCCAAAGCCGCAGGCGTAGCACGCCTCACCGACCGGCATACCGTCGGCGATCTTCTCGCGTGCGAGCATGAGCCGCTTTGTCACGACGTAGTTGTGGATGGTGTAGCCGGTCTCCTCCTTGAACCGGCGCATCATGTGGTACTTGCTGATGTAAAAGCGCGCCGCCAGATCGTCGATGCGCAGCTCCTCGGTCAGGTGGAGGGAGAGATACTGCAAGATCGCGACGATCTTTTCGTCGCAGGCGGAGGAGGAGACGTATTCCAGCCGGTTTTCCGCCATGCCGCGGCTGACGCCGATGAGGAACTGAAGAAAAAGCGCCCGCGCCATCAGCTCCGAGCCGAAGTGCTGCCCACCCTGCTCCTGCTCGAGCGCGGAAAGCGCCGCCGTGAAGCTCCGCCTTCCGGCTCCGGGGCGAAGCACAAAGCGAAACTGCATTCTGGCCTGTGTGAAGCACGATTCCAGATCGCATCCGGGCGTACCGGACGCGCGCAGAAATTCCGGCGATATGTAGACGATCACGCGCTCATACGGCGCGCCGGGCGCAAGCTCCGGCCGGTGGATGCAGCCGCTCGGCACCACGATCAGGTCGCCTGATTCCAGCGGGTAGCTCTTTCCCTCGATGCCGTATGCGGCCCGCCCGGAGAGAAAGAGGATGATCTTGTGGAAGGTATGATAGTGCCAGTCGACCGGCTCATCCATTGCGCCGCTCAGGTGAAACAGGCGGAAGTCCTCGCGGAGATAGCCGCGCTTTTCGTATGTCTGCTGTTCCATAGACGGCCTCCTGCCTCGATGTTAGCGTACAGTATAGCATATGCTGTGCAAGCTGCGCAAGCGGAATGAAAGCAAAGTGCGGGTTTTTGTGAAATCCCGCTCAGAGCGACCGCTGCGCAGCGGCGTATTCATATGCCAGCTTATACTGCTCTGTTTCCTTGTAGCAGCGCTCCAGCCCCATCAGAAGCTCGCGGCGGAGGATCTTTGGAAGCCCCTCGATCTCCTCGGCCTGCTTGAGATACAAGATGGCGTTTTCATACTGCTCCTTTCGCGCGGCGATGCGTCCGCGCAGGATGAGGTATTCCGCGCGGCTGGCCTCGGGAAGCTCCGTGATCGACCAGATCTCGCGCTCGGCGGCCTGAACGTGCTCGCGCTCGAGATCAAAGCGCGCGAGCGTCAGGTGATACCCGACGCCGGACTGCCAGCGCAGATATGTCTCACGGTAGGTCTCAAATGCGGCGTCGGCCTCGGCGGCGGTGCCTTCGGCGGCGGCGCAGCGGGCGAGGATCCCGGCGGCGGAGACCTGAAGCGCGGCGTCCGGATAGAGACACTGCGCGCTGCACGAGAGTGCCTGCTCTGCACAGCGCTTTGCCTCCTCGAAGCGCTCGTCATCCAGCGCGTCCGCCGCGAGACTGCGCGCGCAGACGGCGCGCATGAGAAGCGCCTCCTCACCGCTGAGCGGCTCGAGCGCGGCAAGACACGCGGCAAACGCGCCCTCGCGCAGAAGCTCCCGCGCCTGTGTGAGGGCGCTCTGCGCATCGCCGCTCTGCTCCTGCATCATGAGCCAGCCCGGCTCCACGCCGAGCGCGTCCGCCAGATATTCCAGCGTCCGCATCGACGGCTGCGCGAGGTCATTTTCGATCTGCGAGAGCATATTGCGCGTGATGCGCTCGCCTGCAAGCTGCTTCTGCGTCAGACCGCGCTCCTGCCGCGTGCGGCGGAGCTTTTCTCCGAGCGTCATGGTGCGCCCTCCCTCCTGCAATGTAAATCACATTTACTCCATTTTACCACAGCCGCCCGCTGTTTGCAAGAACGCCGTCTTTTGAGGCCGGCAGCCGGAAAAAATGCCGGACGATGGTTCTCCGAGGCGCCAATGTGCTGAAAACGGAGAAGAATTGCACAGTTTTTTCGAAGATTTTGGCAGGATATCCCTTGTACATTTCAGACGAAGTCAGTATAATAAAGGAAGTACAACGTCAGTTGGCAAAATCCGCAAAGGAGTATGCATGCAATGACAGAGAATATACAGCAGTTTCTTGAGCGTTTTCATACCGACGGCTGCGCGGATGCGTACCGTTTCCTCGGATGTCACTGCCTTCCAAGCGGCGGCGCGATCTTCCGCGTCTGGGCGCCGCGGGCGGAGTCTGTCAGCGTCGTCGGAGAGTTCAACTTCTGGAATGAGCAGGATCTGCCCATGCAGAAGGTCTCAGATGGTGTCTGGGAGGCTTTTTCTGTATATGCCGCACCGGGAGGCGCGTACAAATACTGCGTGACCGGCCCGGACGGAAGAAAGGTCTACAAGTCCGACCCCTATGGAACGCGCTGCAAGGCGCTTCCCGATACCTCGAGCCTTGTCGAGGCGGAGGAGGCCTATCCCTGGCACGACGGCCTTTACCGCAGCCGCCGCGCAAAGCAGAACGTGCTCAACCGCCCGCTCAATATCTACGAGGTCCACGCGGGCTCATGGAAGCGGCATCCGGACGGCAGCGTCTACAACTGGGACGATCTGGCGGCGGAGCTGATCCCGTATGTCAAGGATATGGGCTACACGCACATCGAGCTGATGCCCATTATGGAGTACCCCTACGACCCGTCGTGGGGCTATCAGGTGACGGGCTACTTCGCGCCGACACACCGCTACGGCACGCCGCGGCAGCTGATGCACTTTGTGGACGAGTGCCACCGGCAGAACATCGGCGTCATCCTCGACTGGGTGCCCGCACACTTCCCGAAGGATGAAAACGGCCTGTATGAGTTTGACGGGACGTGCTGCTATGAGCTGTCCGACCCGTCGATGAACGAGCATCCCGACTGGACGACGCGCATTTTTGACTACGGCAAGCCCGAGGTGCGCTCGTTCCTGATCTCGAACGCCTGCTACTGGCTCGAGCGCTTCCACGTTGACGGCATCCGCGTGGACGCCGTGGCGTCGATGCTCTATCTCGACTATAACCGGCGGGACTACAAGCCCAACCGCTTCGGCGGCAAGGAAAACCTCGAGGCGATCGATTTCCTGCGCGAGCTGAACAGCGCCGCCTTCCGCGTCGATCCGTCGGTCATGATGATCGCGGAGGAATCGACGGCCTTCCCGCTGGTCACGAAGCCCGATTACGTGGGCGGCCTCGGCTTCCTGTTCAAGTGGAACATGGGCTGGATGAACGACATGCTCCGGTATATGTCGCTCGACCCGCTGTACCGCAAGGGCGACCACAACGCGCTGACGTTCTCGATGACATATGCGTTTTCCGAGAACTTCATCCTGCCGCTGAGCCACGACGAGGTCGTGCACGGAAAATGCTCTCTGATCGGGAAGATGCCGGGAAATTACGACGACAAATTCGCGAATCTCAGAGTATTCTATGCCTATCAGATGGCCCACCCCGGCAAGAAGCTCAACTTCATGGGCAACGAGCTTGCGCAGTTCATCGAATGGAACTACACGCAGGGGCTCGACTGGGTGCTGCTGGACTATGACCGCCACCGCCAGATGCAGGCGTTCGTGAAGGAGCTGAACCATTTCTACCTCGACACGCCGCAGCTCTGGGAAAATGACAGCGACTGGGACGGCTTCCAGTGGATCGACTGCGACGACCGCGACCGGAGCATCGTCACCTTCCGCCGCCGCAGCCGCAGCGGCCGGGAGCTGGTCGTGATCTGCAACTTCTGCCCGGTCGTGCGCGAGCGCTATCGCGTCGGCCTGCCGAAGGCGGGCTGGTACGTGCCGGCGCTCAACACCGATGAGGCGCGCTTCGGCGGCTACGGCTTCATGGCACGTCCGCAGAAGGCGGAAAAGAAGCCGTATCAGAATCTGCCGTATTCGGCGGAATTCTACATCCCGCCCATGAGCGTCACATACTATCGCTTCCAGCGCAAAAAGCCGGAAGAGACGGAGGAATAAATCCGGCGCGTGCCGGAACGAACCAAGCAGAAAAGAATAGAACAGAGAAATCATACAGGAGGAACCATTATGCAATTTCAGAAGAAACGCTGCGTCGCAATGCTCCTCGCAGGCGGACAGGGCAGCCGCCTGATGGTCCTGACGGAGAACACAGCGAAGCCTGCGGTCCCGTTCGGCGGCAAGTACCGTATCATCGATTTCCCACTTTCCAACTGCGTCAACTCCAAGATCGACACGGTGGGCATTCTGACCCAGTATCAGCCCCTGGAGCTGAATGAATACATCGGCAACGGCCAGCCGTGGGGACTCAACTCCTCGCACGGCGGCGTGCAGGTCCTGCCGCCGTATGCCAAGAGCAAGAACTCCGAGTGGTATAAGGGCACGGCCAATGCGATCTATCAGAACATCGGCTTTATCCAGCGCTACAACCCCGACAATGTGCTGATCCTCTCCGGCGACCACATCTACAAGATGGACTACGCCAAGATGATCCGCTACCACGAGCAGAACGAGGCCGACTGCACCATCGCCGTGCGCGATGTGCCCCTGAGCGAGGCCTCACGCTTCGGCATCATGAACACCCGCCCCGACGGCACGATCTATGAATTCGAGGAAAAGCCGAAGCACCCCAAGAGCACCAAGGCCTCGATGGGCATTTATGTGTTCAAGTGGAGCGTGCTGAAAAAGTACCTCGAAATGGACGAGGCCGACCCGAGAAGTGAAAATGACTTCGGCAAGAACATCATTCCCGCCCTCCTGCGCGACGAGCACAAGCTGTCGGCATACGATTTTGAGGGCTACTGGAAGGACGTCGGCACGATCAAGAGCCTCTGGGAGGCCAATATGGATCTGCTGGGCAAGGAGCCGGCGTTCAACATCTACGGCACGAGCGGCAACAAGATCTACGCCAGAAACACCGCCATGCCCGCAAGCTACATCGCAAGAAGCGCCGAGATCCACGAGAGCTTCGTGGCGGAGGGCTGTGAGGTCGAGGGCATGGTCAACCACTCCATCCTCTCCACCGGGTGCAGCATCGGACGCGGCGCGGAGATCTCCGACAGCGTCATCATGCCGGACGTCGTGATCGAAAACGGCGCCATCGTCCGCAGTGCCATCATCGCCGAGGGCTGCCGCATCAAGGCCGGCGCCCGCGTGGGCGATTACCATGAGGGCGAGGAGCGGAAGATCTGCGTCGTCGGCAAGGACCAGGTGATCTCAGAGGGCGCGGTCATCGAGGCCGGCGCGATCGTCTGAGCGGGAAGAAAGGGAGGATACGACGATGGATATGATGGGCATTATTTTCTCGAACATCTATGACAACAACATGGGCGAGCTGACCCGCGAGCGCACCTCGGCTTCCATCCCCTTCGGCGGGCGCTACCGCCAGATCGACTTCATCCTGTCGAATATGGCAAACTCCGGCATCCGCGACATTGGGATCATCACCAAGTACAACTATCAGTCCCTGATGGATCACCTCGGCAACTGCGACGAGTGGGATCTGAAGCTCGGCGACGGCGTGCGCTTCCTGCCGCCCTACGCAACCGGCCACACCGGCGCGTACCGCGGCAAGCTCGAGGCGCTGCAGACGGCGCTGCCGGTGCTCGAGCGCAATGACAGCGAATACGTCGTGCTGGCGGATACGACGGTGCTCTGCACGATCAGCTTCCTCGACGTGCTGGAGCAGCACATCGAGTCCGGCTGCGATCTGACCGTCGTCGCCAAGCGCGGCAAGTGCGACGGCATCAAGACCCATCAGCTTTCGATGAAGCTGGACGAGAGCGGCAAACTGGTCGATATGGCGGCGGGCTTTGCGGCGCCCGAGGAGTATCTGGTCGGCATGAGCATGTTCGTCATGAAGCGCGAAAAGCTGATCTCCGTCATCCGCGACATGGTGCCGCACGGAAAGTACCACTTTGAGCGCGACTTCATTTTGCAGCATTACCTCGACGGCAGGCTGAAGGTCAACGTCTACCCGTTCAGCAATGTGGCGCTGTTCAACGAGAGCGTTCTGGAGTACTACAACAATTCCATGGACCTTCTCAAGGAAGAAGTCCGGCACAGCCTGTTCCGCAGTGAGGTGCCGATCTACACGAAGGTCCGCGACGCGGTGCCGACGCTGTTCGGTGAGGAGGGGCAGGCGCCCAACTGCGTGATCGCCGACGGCTGCCGTCTGTTCGGCTATGCCGACGGCTGCGTCCTGTTCCGCGAGGTCGAGATCGACGAGGACGCGGACGTGCGCGACAGCATCATCATGCAGGGCTGCAAGATCGGCGCGCACGCGAAGCTGCGCTACGTCATTCTGGACAAAAACGTTACCATCAAGCCGGGCACGCAGCTTCTCGGCTCACCGGACCATCCCCTGGTCATCAACAAAGGAGCAGTCATATGAAAATAGCAATGGTCGCCTCCGAGGCCTCGCCGTTCATCAAGACCGGCGGCCTTGGCGACGTAATGGAGGCGCTGCCGCTGGCGCTGGCGCAGATCCCGAAAAACGAAGTCAGCATTTTCCTTCCGTTTTACGGCTCGATCAAATACGACGACCGGTTTGAGAAGGAATTCCTCGGTTATTTTGACGTGCCGCTGGCATGGCGGCGCGAGTATGTGGGCGTGTTCCGGCTGAAAAGCCGCAAGAAGAAGCTGAAGGTCTATTTTGTTGACAACGAGCACTATTTCTGCCGCGGCCGCGTCTACGGCGAGCCGGACGACGGCGAGCGCTTTGCATTTTTCAGCAAGGCGGCGCTGGCGGCGATGGTCTTTGTCGGCCTTCAGCCCGACGTGATCCACTGCAACGACTGGCAGGCGGCGCTCATTCCGCTGCTGCTCAAGACCGAGTACCGCGCCGCGTTCCCCAACACGCGGAGCGTGTTCACCATCCACAACATCGAGTATCAGGGCAAGTGCGGCCTGAACTTCAACTACGACGTGCTGGGTCTGCCGGAGGGCTGCGACGAGGTGCTGCGCTTTGACGACTGCACGAACTTCATGAAGTCTGCCATCGTCACCGCCGACCGCGTCAACACCGTCTCCAGGACCTACTGCGAGGAGCTTCGCTACCCGTATTACTCACACGGCCTGTCCGGCGTGCTGGCATCGCGCGGCGAGGCGTTCTCGGGCATCACGAACGGCATCAATATGGAGCTGTTCGACCCGGCAAAGTGCGCGGGTCTTGCCGAGAATTTCTCGATCAAGACCAGAAAAGAGGGAAAGGCCGCCAACAAGCTGGCGCTGCAGCGGGCGGTCGGTCTGGACGAGGACTCTGACTGCGCGCTGCTCGTGATGGTCACGCGCCTTGCAGGGCACAAGGGCATCGACCTCCTGTGCTACATCGGCGAGCGCCTGATGCAGCGGCGGGTGCAGCTGCTCGTGATCGGCACGGGTGAAGAAAAATACGAGTGGTTCCTGCAATATCTTCAGGGCCGCTTCCACGGCCGCGTCGCGGCAAGGCTCTGCTTTGACGCGCAGCTTGCGAACATGGCATACGCGGGCGCGGATGTGTACCTCATGCCGTCGAAGTCCGAGCCGTGCGGCCTGTCGCAGCTCATTGCGATGCGCTTCGGCACCGTTCCGGTCGTAAACGCAACGGGCGGCCTCAAGGACACCGTCTGGCCGTATGACCCGGCGAGCGAGCAGGGCCGCGGCTTCACGTTCCAGAGCTACAACGCAGACGACTTCCTTGCTGCCATCGACCGCAGCCTCCAGCTGTTCTATGACGAGCCGGAGAAGTGGGCGCGGCTGGCGGAAAACGATATGGCGGTCAACAGCAGCTGGCAGGAGCCGGCGCAGGAATATATGCAACTCTATAAGAAAGCGATCGAAGGTTAAAGACAAACATGGCGCAGAATATGACAAAAAAACAATTACTTGAAAGGCTGAAGGAGATCTGCCTCAATACCTTTGGCTGCACGCTGGAGGAGGCAACGGAAAAGCAGATGTACCGCGTTGTATGTCTTTACACGCGGCTGCTTCTGGAGGAGGAACGCCGCGCCTTCCGCAGCAAGATCCGCGACGAGGAGGGCAAGCAGGTCTATTACATGTCGATGGAGTTCCTTGTCGGCACGTCGCTCCGCAACAACCTGTATAATCTGGGGCTTCTCAAGCTGACGGATGAGGTCTTGAAGGAGCAGGGCTTCTCGCTGGAAAACCTCTGCTGCATGGACCCCGACGCAGGCCTCGGAAACGGCGGCCTCGGACGGCTGGCATCGTGCTATATGGACGCGGCCTCCGGCCTCGGCTACCCGATGACGGGCTTCTCGATCCGGTATGAGTTCGGTATCTTCAAGCAGAAGATCATTGACGGCTGGCAGATGGAGTTCCCTGACGACTGGCTGGAAATGGGTGACGTGTGGCTGCACACGCGCAAGGATCAGGCGGTCGAGGTGCGCTTCGGCGGAAACGTCCACGAATGGGTGGATGAAAACGGCAAATTCCGCGCCGCGCAGACCGACTATCAGGCCGTCACGGCCGTGCCGCACGACATGTTCATCTCCGGCTACAACAGTGACGCCGTCAATAAGCTCGTTTTGTGGAGCGCAAGCGTGCCCGACAGCCTCGACATGGCGGCCTTCTCGCGCGGCGACTATGTCCGCGCGCTCGAGCGCAACACGATGGCCGAGACGATCTCCAAGGTGCTGTATCCTGCCGACGATCACATCGAGGGAAAGCGTCTGCGCCTGCGTCAGCAGTATCTTCTGGTGTCGGCATCGCTGCAAAGCATTCTCAACAAGCACTACAAGCAGTATCACACCTACCGGAACCTCCCCAACAAGGTCGCCATCCACATCAACGACACCCATCCGGCGCTCTGCGTGCCGGAGCTGATGCGTCTGCTCGTCGATGAGAGCGACTACTCGTGGGACGAGGCGTGGGACATCACCTGCCGCACGCTGTCGTACACCAACCACACCGTCATGCAGGAGGCGCTCGAGCGCTGGAACGTCGATCTGTTCCGCGAACAGCTTCCGCGCATCTTCGGCATCGTGCAGGAGATCAACCGCCGGCTCATGCTCCGGCTGGCCACGGTCTATCCGAACGACCCCGGCAAGTGGGAGTATATGGCGGTCGTGTCAAACGGCGAGGTGCGCATGGCAAACCTCTGCCTTGCCTGCTGCCACATGGTCAACGGCGTTTCGAAGCTCCACACCGAGATCCTGGAGACGACGATCTTCCGCGACTATTACAACATGAATCCGCAGGGCTTCATGAACGTGACCAACGGCATCGCCTACCGGCGCTGGCTGTGCCAGTCGAACCCGGAGCTGACGGCGTATCTCAAGGAGCTGATCGGCGACGGCTTCCTGAAGGACGCAAACGCGCTCGAGGCACTTCTCAAATATCAGAAGGACCCGGCGGTGCTGGCAAGCCTGCGGCGCATCAAGCGTGTCAAGAAGCAGCAGCTTGCCGACTATGTCGCGCACACGAGCGGCATCCTGCTCGACCCCGACAGCCTGTTTGACGTGCAGGTCAAGCGCCTGCATGAGTACAAGCGCCAGCTTCTGAACGTGCTGCACATTCTGGAGCTGTATTTGCAGATCAAGGATCACCCCAATGCGCCGTTCGTGCCGCGCAGCTTTGTCTTTGCGGCGAAGGCGTCGGCGGGCTACATCCGTGCCAAGCAGATCATCAGCCTGATCGTGGCGGTGGCGAAGCTCGTCAACTCCGACCCGCAGACGCGCGACAAGCTGAAGGTCGTGTTTGTCGAGGACTACAAGGTCTCGCTGGCGGAGATCATCATTCCCGCAGCGGAGCTTTCCGAGCAGATCTCCGTCGCCGGCAAGGAGGCCTCCGGCACCGGCAACATGAAGCTGATGATCAACGGCGCGGTCACGATCGGCACGCTCGACGGCGCGAACGTCGAGATCCGCGAGCAGGTCGGAGACGAGAACATGTTCCTGTTCGGCATGACGGCGGAGGAGGTCGATGCCCTCTGGCGGCGCGGCTATGACCCGCACGACTTTATGACTCCGGAGCTGGAGCGCGTGATGCGGATGCTGACCTCCGGCGTCCTTGGCCAGCGCTTTGACGACATCTATGCCTCCCTCCTGACAAACCGCTTCGGCACGCCCGACAGCTATATGACCATTGCCGACTTCCAGAGCTATGCCGCCGCGCAGAAGCGCGCGCCCGAGACATATCTCGACCGCGACAAATTCGCCTCCATGATGCTGGTCAACACCGCGAAGGCGGGTATTTTCTCCTCCGACCGCGCCGTGCGCGAGTACGCGGACAATATCTGGCATCTGTAAGACGGGGGTACTATGCGGATTTTGTTTGACAGCAAGCTCTCCCAGTTCAAGACGCCCTTCGGCGTCCTGAGACCGGGAGAGGTCTGCACGTTGCACATTCAGATCCCCGTGAGCTGCCGGACGGAGCATGTGGAGCTGCTGCTTTTGCAGGAGGACGGCACGCCCGCGCGGGAGGTCGCCCTTTCGCGGCAGGAGACAGGGACGCTTTACGAGTGCTTCGGCGCCGCGTTCTCGCTCGAGCGTGCGGGACTGTATTTCTACTGCTTCCGTGTCACGACGAAGAACGAGCAGTTCCGGCTGTATAAGCAGGGAAACGACACCAATATGGAGGCGGGCGACTTCTGGCAGCTCAGCTGCGTGGAGGATGCGTATCCCGTCCCGGAGGCGCTGCGCGGCGCGGTCATGTACCAGATCTTCCCTGACCGGTTCTATCAGTCCGGCTGCTGCAACTGCGCGGAAAAGCTCCAGCCCTATTGGGTCCATGAGGACAAGTCGGACGTCCCGGTCTATCTGCCGGACGAGCACGGCGAGGTGCTGAATAACGACTTCTACGGCGGGAATCTGAACGGTATTTGCGAAAAGCTGCCGTATTTGCAGGAGCTCGGCGTGGAGATCCTGTATCTCAACCCCATTTTTATGGCATTTTCCACGCATCGCTACGACACCTACGACTATAAGCGCATCGACCCGATGCTCGGCACGGAGGCGGATTTCTCCGCGCTGTGCAGCCGGGCGCATGCGCTCGGGATGAAGGTCGTGCTCGACGGCGTGTTTTCGCACGTCGGAAGCCGCAGCCCGTATTTCCAGAGCGCGATCTCAAACCCCGATTCCCCCTACCGCGACTGGTTCCAGTTCAAGCACTATCCCGACGTATACGAAAGCTGGTGGGGCATCACCACGCTGCCGTGCGTCGATAAGATGAACGAAAGCTACATCCGCTATATCATCGAGGACGAGGACAGCGTCCTTGCGCACTGGCTCCGTCTCGGAGCCGACGGCTACCGCCTTGACGTGGTGGACGAGCTGCCGGACGCATTTCTGGCGCGGCTGAGAAAGCGCCTGCGCGAGCTGAAGCCGGACGCCATCCTCATCGGCGAGGTGTGGGAGGATGCGTCGAACAAGGTCGCCTACGGCGTCCGCCGGCGCTACCTGACCGGGCGGCAGCTCGACTCCGTCATGAACTACCCGTGGCAGAAGGCGATCTTGCGCTATGTCCGCGGAGAGGATGGCGGCGAGCAGCTTGGCGAGCGGATCATGACCATCGCGGAGAATTACCCGTCCGATGTCCTGAGCGCTGTCATGAACATCCTTTCCACGCACGACACGCCGCGCGCACTCACCGCGCTGGTCGATCCGACCGACGCCGGCCGCGCCGAGCTTGCCAGACGGCATATGGACGCGCCCACGCGCTGCCGCGCGCTGCACCTGCTGCGGATGGCGGCGTTTTTGCAGTTCATGCTGCCGGGTGCGCCGTGCATCTATTATGGCGACGAGGCGGGCATGGACGGTTACCGCGACCCGTTCAACCGGAAATTCTACCCGTGGGGCGCGGAGGACGAGCCGCTTCAGGCGTTCTATACGACGCTGGCGCGGCTGAAAAAAGAGAGCCCGGCGCTCCGGCGCGGCGATGTGACCGTTCTGGAGGCGGGCGGAGGCCGTTTGCTGTTTTTGAGACGCTTTGAAAAGCAGACCTTCGCCGTCTGCTGCAACCGCGCGGCGGAGCCGTGGCGGCTTCCGAGCGGCGGCAGGCTGCGCCTTGGCGGCGGACTGCTGGAATGCAGCGAGGACTTTGTCGTGCTCGACTCCGACGGATACTGCGTCATTGAAAAATAATGCGCCGCAATGCGGCGAAAACAGAAGAAACCCCGCAGGACTTCCTTTTTGCGAAGCTCTGCGGGGGATTTCTTTGTTCTGCCGGTCACTCGCCCTCGATCATGCGGTAGCCGACGCCGACCTCGGTGAAGATATAGGCGGGCTGGGCCGGATTTTTCTCGATCTTGCGGCGGATGTTCGCCATGTTGACGCGCAGGATCTGGTTATCGCTGCGGGCGCTGGGGCCCCAGAGCGCGCGGATGAGATAGTCATACGTCAGCACCTTGCCCGCGTGCAGGCCGAGAAGGGAGACGAGCTTATACTCGTTCTGCGTGAGCATCGCATCCTGCCCTGCAATGTAGACGCGGTGCTTTGCATAGTCGATGGTGAGATCGCCCGCCCGGAAAATGCCGGTGTTGGCGACGGATTCGTTTGAGATCGGCGTGCGGGTATGGCGGACGGCGGCGCGGATGCGCGCCATCAGCTCCTCGGTGCCGAAGGGCTTTGTCAGATAGTCGTCTGCACCCGCGTCGAGTGCGGCGACCTTGTCCTGCTCATGGCTGCGCGCCGAGACCACGACGATGGGCACCTTCGACCACGCGCGCACCCGGTGCAGGATCTCCATGCCGTCCATATCCGGCAGACCGAGATCCAGAATGATGATGTCGGGGCAGTGCGAGGCGATCATGCTGTCGGCGACCGCGCCGTTGCGTGCAAGCAGCACGTCATAGCCGTTGGCAGTCAGGATGGCGCTGATGAAATTGCTGATGGTCTGCTCGTCCTCAATGACGAGGATCTTTTCCCGGATCGTCATATTGCTCCCCCTCCAAAGGAATCGTGAAGCGGAAGATCGCGCCGCCGCGCGCGCGGTTTTCCGCCTCGATCGTGCCGCCGTGCGCCTGAATGATCGTCTGGCAGACGGACAGGCCGATGCCCATGTTGCGCCGCACATCGGAGCCGCTGCCGGTGTTGATATGTGTAAAGCCGCCCTCAAACAGGTGCGAAAAAGCCTCCTTGGCGATGCCCTGGCCGTTGTCCGCAACCTCAAAAACGGCGCTGCCGTCCCTGCGGGACAGATGGATCTCCAGCCGCGAGGTCGTGACGCCGTGCTGAATGGCGTTTTCCATGAGATTGATGAGCACCTGCTCGATGAGAATGGCGTCCATCGGGACGAACAGAAGCTCCTGCGGCGCACGGACGGAGATCCTGATGTCCGGATAGCGGCGGCCGATCTTCATGGCAGCGGCGCTCAGGACCTCCTCGCCCGCCTCCAGCTCCTTTTTGATGGAGCCCGCGCCGGAGACGCGCGTGACAGACAGCAGATTTTCCACAATGCCGATCAGCCAGCCGCTCTCGTCACGGATGTTCTGCAAAAGCTCCGTCCGAAGCTCCGGCGAGAGCTGCTCGCCGCTTTCCAGCAGTGTGTCGATGCCGCCGACGATGGAGGTCAGCGGCGTGCGGATGTCGTGCGAGACGGCGCGCAGAAGATTTCCGCGCATTTTTTCCTTTTCCGCCTCGGCACGCAGCTTTTCCTGCTGCTTGATCTGCGTGGTCATCGTGCCGACCGTGACCGACACGGCCAGCATCACAACAAACGTCAGCGGATACCCGGAAAGGGTGAAATTGAAGGCATAATAGGGATAGGTGAAGATGTAATTGATGCCGAAAACGCCGATGATCGACGCCAGAACGCCAAACAGATAGCCTGTTGTAAAGCGCGAGACGAGCACCACCGCAAGCTCAAAGATCAGCGCGACGAACACGTCACTCTCGTCAAACAGCCGAAGCAGCCGGCACAGCGCCGCCGCCAGCAGCAAAAGGCCGAGGCACACGCCAAAATCGCGCCAGCAGAAGGGAAACAGCGCCCGCAGACGCGCGGGCCAGCCGCTGCGTCCGGCTGCGGATACGTTCTTTTTCATTGCTCTCACCCACTATACAATATCATGTCCCGCCTGGGGCTGCGCGTTAAGAATCCGTTAAGAAGTCGAAGCCCGCGCATCCGCAGAAGCAGAGCGCGGGCGAGGCTCAGGCTGCCGCCTCGCGATAGGCGGGCATCCATTTGCCGAATTTGTAATACAGCACAAACAGCAGCGATGACACACTCCATGTGATGGGGTAGCAGATGGCGATGGTCAGGTTCGAGGTGTGCGGGAAGGTGATCGTGAGCAGCAGCACCATGCGCAGCGCGCAGATGCCGATCAGCGTCAGAAGCGTGGGGCGGACGGCGTTGCCTGCACCGCGCATTGCGGAGGAAAAAACCTCCGTGGGGAAGATCGTCAGATAGCCGAGCACGATGTAGGACACGATCTCAACGCCCTGCGCGATGACCGCCTCATCTGTGCAGAACAGACGCAGCACCGGCTCTCGCGCCAGGTACAAAAACGCCGTGTGCAGCACGGAGAAGCCGAAGTGCAGCGCAATGCCCGCACGGATGCTGGCCTGGATGCGGTCGGGCTTGCGCGCGCCGTAGTTCTGACCGACAAAGGTCATGACGGCGATGCCGATGGCGCCGGAGACGGGCCAGAACAGGCCGTCGAGCTTCCAGAATGCCGACCAGGCGGCAACGGTGTCGCTGCCGAGCGAGTTGACGGCCTTCTGAACAAAGACATTTGTGATGCTGTAGAGCGTGCTCTGCACGCCGGCGGGCAGACCGATGGCGAGCATCCTGCCGAGAAGTTTCCAGTCAAAGCCGTGCTTTTCCGCACGCAGGCAGCAGCTGTCATCCCGGCGGCGGAGCGTGCGGATGACGAGCACGGCGCAGATGAGCTGCGAGAGACTTGTCGCAATGGCAGCGCCCTTGACCTCCATCCGGAGCACGCCGACAAAAAACAGGTCGAGCACCGTGTTGACGAGCATACACACGGCGAGAAAGTAGAGCGGCCGTTTTGAGTCACCCACGGCACGGAGAATGCCGCTGCCCATGTTATAGATCATCGCGGGGATCATGCCGGCGTAGTACCACTGGAGATAGTCCATCGAATACTGCATGAGATCGTCCGGCGTGGCCAGCGCTGTGAGCAGCGCGCGTGCGCTGCCGATGCCCACAACGGTCAAAAACGCGCCGAGGGCAATGGAGAGGACGATCGCTGTGTAGACGCCGCGGCGGACAAGGCGGCCATCCTTCGCGCCGTAGTGCTGGGCGATGATGACGGAGGCGCCGGAAGCAAGGCCTACAAAAAAGCCGACAAGCAGATTGATGATGGCGGTGTTGGAGCCGCCGACCGCACCGAGCGCCTCCTTGCCGACAAAGCGGCCGAGTACGATCGAGTCAACGGTCGAATATAGCTGCTGCAAAAGCGTCCCCAGCATGATCGGCAGAAAAAATTGCAGCATTCCCTTCCAGATGGAGCCCTGCGTCAGATCGGATGCGGCCTGCGTCTTGGCGCGTGACATAGAAAAAACCTCCCTCATAAATCAAAACGAGACAGTGTACGCATCATTATAGCCTTTCGGCGTTTTTTTGCAAGTGGGTAAGGAAAATTTAATTTTCTATCGGAAAAACGCGAAAAAAACCCGCCTCCTCACGGAGGCGGGCAGGACTGTCAAAAAACCTCGTAGAGTTTCGCCGCGCACGGCGAAATAAAGTGTGAATCGGTTTTGTCCGGTGGCGTGTACATCGGACAAAACACACTACGCGATGCAAGTGTGGAATTTGTGCGCAAACCGCGCACAAATTATGCGCGCCGCATCGCGCAGCCTTTTCAAACGCGAACCCAGCCCCGCGGTTCGCGTTTGAGAGCGTGTCAAAAAGACTATTTTGACACGCTCACCCGCCTCCTCACGGAGGCGGGCAGGAGGTACCATGTAAGCGCCCCGAAGGGCGCACGGGATATGAAGGGCGCATCAGCCTCCGCAGCGATGGCAGCCGCACTTGCAGCCGCAGCCCTTGCAGCAGCCGGATGGCGTGCCGCCGGACGAGGCGGCGCCGCACTTGCAGCCGCAGGCGCCTGCGCTGCCGGCTCCGGCCGTCATGCCGGGACACGCCTCGCAGTCAAAGCAGAAGCAGCATTTGCGGCCCGTGCCGGTGCTCTCGCCGCCGACGCCGCCGGTTTGCTTGCAGCAGGGGTTGCAGCAGGACTGGCCGACGAAGTTCGGGAAGGTGATTCCGCCCCACATACAGGAATTACACATAAGGACGTACCTCCAAAAAAGATGTCATGGATCCGCAGACCCATGACATCTTATGACGCGATGCGCGCGGTTGTGCCATCAGGCGCGCGGCTGGTTTCCGGTCGGGACAGACGCCTCCGCGTTCGCGTCCGTGGACGTGCCGCGTACCGGCGGAACCTTCGGGTCGCGCAGCTCATGCGCCGCGTCGGGATATTCCTTCCGCATAAAAATCACCCCGGCGATAGCATGCTTCGCCGGGGCGCGCCTTATTCAGACTCTTTTTCGGGCGGCTTTTTTGCAAGCTCTGCGATCTCGGAAAACCGCGCCGTCACGCGGCCATAATTTTCCGGCCTGTGCGGGAACAGGCAGCCGGAGCAGTCCTTGATACCCTTTTCGTTGTAGGTAAAATTGCCGCCGCAGCGCGGCCCGAGGGCGTAGAGCGGGCAGTAGCAGAACAGGCAGCTGAATTTTTCGGGATGCCCGGTCTTGTGGCAGGGGAAAAACTCGCAGGCAGTGTTCTGAAAAAAGGCGTAGTGCTTTCCTTCCCAGTATTCCATCATGTTACCTCGCTTTCAGTTCGCCCGCCAGCGCCGCGTCAGGCGTGACGTAGACGGTGCGGTATGTGTAGTAGACCACCATGCCGGGCTTGGCTCCGGCGGGCTTTTTGACGTTCTTGACGGCGGTGACGTCCACGGGGACGTTCTGCCCGCCGCGCGCCTGTGAAAACCACGCGGCAAGCTGCGCGGCCTCCGTGACGCTCTGATCGTCCGGCTGCGTGCCGGAGCAGAGCAGGATGACGTGGCTGCCGTGGATCTTCTGCGTGTGCAGCCACAGATCGCCCTTCGCCGCCATTTTGGTGGTGAGAAGGTCGTTTTCGCGGTTGTTGCGCCCGACGAGGATGGTCATGCCGGTGGACGAGCAGAACGCCATCGGCTTTGACGGCGCAGTCTTCATCTTCTTTTTCTGGCTGTTCTCGCGCAGATAGCGCCCCGCGGCCAGCTCTGCGCGGATCTCCTGCACGTCGCGCTCGCATTCGGCGCGCGAAAGAGCGTCAAGCACGCTCCCCAGATATTCCAGCTCCTGCTCGCCGTTTGCGATCTGCTCGGTCAGGATGTGTTCAGCATTTTTTGCCTTCTGATAGGCCTTGTAGAATTTCGCAGCGTTCTGCTGCGGTGAAAGCGCGGGATCGAGCGGGATCTCGATCTGCTTCATGTCGGGGTCGTAAAAATCCACGGCGCGCAGAAGCGGCTGCCCGCGCCGGATGGCGTGGAGATTTGCGGTCACGATGTCGCCCAGACGGCGCAGATGCTCGCGGTCGAGCGTCGCGGCCAGCTCCTTTCGCTGAAGCTCGAGCTTTCGCGCGGTGCGGTGGGTGAGGTTCGTGAGCGTTTTGCGCAGCGCCTGCGTCTTTTGGCGCATCCGCTCGGCAAGGTCGCGCTCGGCGTAGAAGCTGTCGAGGAGCTTTGAGAACGACTCGGCGGTTCGCTCCTCGCGGCAGCCCTCATACTGACGGATGGGAATGCAGGAAAAGTCCTTCGGCGCGCCGTCCTGAAGCAGAAGCTCCGGTGTGAAGCAGCCCGCGGCAAACGCGGCAAAGCGCGCACAGAGCTTTTCGGCAAGCACACGGCGCAGGTCTTCGTCCATCGCGCGAAGCGGCGCATCGACCGAGCCGGTCAGCTCGTAGCTCAGCTCCCGGCAGACGAGCGGCGAGAGCCCGCCGAAGCTGTCCAGAAGCCAGCCGTCGAGGAGCTTGTCACCTGGCTCACTCAGGAGCATCTGCGTGAGCGCCTCGGGCGGCGTGGCGAGCGGGTCGCGCTTCGGCTGCGCCGGAGGCAGGCGGTAGTAGAGTCCCGGAAGCAGCTGGCGCTGCTCGGACATTTCAAAATCGACGCGCCGCACGCAGTCAATGATGCGTTCCTCGCCGTCCAGCAGAATGAGATTGGAGTTGCGGCCCATCAGCTCCAAGACGAGGTGGCGCTTGACAGGCGCTCCCATTTCGTCGGTGCAGTCAAGGCTCAGACGCACCAGCCGCTCCATCGGCGGCTGGGTGAGGGAGACGATGCGCCCGCCGGTCAGGTGCTTGCGCAGCAGCATACAGAACATCGGCGGCTGCGCCGGGTTTTCCATTGCCGTTTCGGTCAGATGGATGCGCGGATGGTTGCAGGATGCGGAGAGAAGCAGGCGGCAGCTCAGGCCGGGGCTGCGCAGGCTGAGGATCAGTGTGTCGCGCTCGGGCTGCTGGACGCGGTCAACGCGGCAGCCGAGAAGCTTGTCTGTCAGCTCGCGCGTCACTGCGGTGAGAAATAAGGCGTCAATCGGCATGCGCATCCTCCATCGTCAGGGTGAAAAGCTCGTTGATGCGTGCGGCCTGACCGGACAGGTGCAGAAAGCCGAACAGACACTCCAGCCCCGTCGCCATCGAATACTCGCGATGGGTCGCGTGCTTGGGGATGATGTGGACGTGCGCGTTGCGCCCGCGCTTGTACTGCGCCAGCTCCTCGTCGCTCAGAAGCGGCAGCATCCGCTCCATGCGCGCGGCCTGCGCAGGCGCGCAGACATAGGAGACGGTGGCTCTGTGCAGATTCATGGCGGTCGCCTTGCCGCTGGTGCAGAGCCATGTGCGCACCAGAAGCTCAAACACGGCATCGCCGCAGTGGGCAAGACCGAGCGCGCTGATCTGGTTGATCTCGCGCTTGTCCATCGTGGGGGAGAGATAGTTTTCCACGGAAGGTTCCTCCGTTTTGTGTTTTTGCGTTTTTCTCTAGGGTGTATCTGAAAACTGAAAATGTGACCGGCAACGAGGAGTTTTCGCGCTGTGCAAGACATTTTTTCGCAGGAATACTGACGTATTTCAAGGAAAAATGACGCGGCACGGCGTGAAAAGGCCCGCTGTCCGGGTGCGTTGGGAGTTTTCAGATATACCCTAGTATATCATACGATGCAAGCCCCCGGAAGTGCGGACTTGCGGACAAAAAATATTGACAAAGCGGTTACAAGAGATTACAATAGAAATGATAATTTCTCGGAAAGGAACGCGATACCGATGAAAAAACGCTTCGCACTGGCGCTTGCAGCGGCGCTTTGCCTGACGATGCTGGCGTCGACCGCGCAGGCCGCGGATACGACGCTCGATATAACCTATGTCCCGATCACGGAGGACGGCTTCGTGGCCGATACAATGGACGGCGTGGATGCGGTCTACAACCGCTCCGGCGGGCCGGATTGCGCCGATCTTGTGGCGCGATACTATGCAGCGGTCTACGGTGTGACGGTGCAGCTTGGAAGCGCGCCCATCGTCGTCTCCGGCGAGGGCCGCTTTGAGGAGGTCGATGTGCCGCAGCGCGGCGACGTGCTGTACGCCTCGGCGGAGGTGCGCGGAAGCGGAACACACTACGCCCTGTGCAAATCCGTCGATACGGCTGCCGGAACGGTGACGCTGTTTGAGCAGAACTGGGTCTGGAACGGACAGGCGGGCGTTGACCGCGTGATCCCGCTGGAAAGCTGCTATACATATTATACGCTGCGCGGCGGCGCATACACCGAGCCGCCTGCCAATGACAGGGACGAGCCCTCCGCGGGCGGAAGCTGGTATGAGACCGACCTGTTTGACGTCTCGAGCCTTGGAACGCCCTCCGGCTGGGCGGCGGACTATGTACAGCAGGCGGCGGGCCTTGGCATTCTGCACGGCCTTATGAGCGGCTATCAGGCGTCCATCACGCGCGGCGAATTTGCGCAGATGGTGGTCGATGCGGCGCAGGCGGTCTCCGGCGCGTATGCCGGGCGCGGAAGCGTCAGCGAGCAGGCGGAGTCGCTCGGGCTGATGTTCGGCGACGGAAAGGGCAACTTCCGGCTGGGCAGCACCCTTACGCGGCAGGAGGCGGCCGTCATCTGCACGCGTCTGATGACGCTGGCGGGCGCCGCGCCCGAGGCGGACGCATCGGTGCTGAGCACCTACGGTGATGCGGCCTCCATTGCCCGTTGGGCGAAGGACAGCGTCAGCGTCATGACGAAAATGGGACTCATGAGCGGCACCGGCAACGGCTTTGCCCCGGCGGCCACGCTCACGACCGAGCAGGCCATCACGCTGCTCGTGCGTGTGTATCAGAATATGTGGTTCTATTAAGCGGCTTTTGCTGCAAGCCAGTTTTCGTTGCAGCACGGCAGCTATACCTGAGGGCGGACGCTGTCCGCCCTTTCCTTTTTGTGTCTAAGCCGTGCTTCCGGCATTCCTTGTCAAGCTTTCGCCCCTGCGGCGCAGAATGGAAAACGCGGCGATTTTTCGCCCGACCTGTACGGTTTTTTACGCGCATTTGTAGGGGTGAAAATCGAAACCCTGTACAATAACGCCCATCCGCCCCTACGCGGGGGCATTCCCGTTTGGGCGGTGAGATGGGTCGATGTGGGCATCGACCCCTACGACGCAAAACAGGAAATGCGGCGGTTTTTCAACCCACACACGATTTTCCAATACCGGTTGTAGGGGCGGACGACTCTGTCCGCCCTTCAAAATTTGTTGATTTTTCGTGGTTGCTTGTAGGGGCCGATGCCTACATCGGCCCTCTAAAATATTGTGAATTCGCATCGGATCTCCGTAAAAACGGGCCATTCCGGCGGGCGGACAGGGTCGTCCGCCCCTACGGCGTAGGATGGGAAATCAACACGGATTCGCCGGGAACCCATCATAAAACGGGCGTTTCCGGCGGGTCGATGCGACGCCCGCAGGCTAGTTTCGAGGCGCAACCGCGCAACGCGCGGCTCCTAGCGCCGAGATGGGCATCGACCCCTACGGTGCAAAACAAAACCGTCCAACATTTGCAAAACCGGACAATTTCCCGCGCCGGAAATATCGCGGTGCAGGACAACATTTGATGTATGGAAATCGATGGTACAAACGGTCTATCAAATTTCATTTGTAGGGGCGGACGACTCTGTCCGCCCTTCAAAAACCGGCGATTTTCCGCGCATCAATCGGCCCTGGGGAAAATCGAAATTCCCCTTTGCCGTTTCCGGACGGCAGCTCTGTTTTGTACGCTTTTATACTTCTTCAAATGCCTCGAAGATGCGAAATGCCGTCGGCAGGGCAATGTCCTGCCGGAAACGGGCGGGATCGACCCATGTGAACAGGGGAGCGGCCTCGGCGCACTCGATGTAAAATCCGCGCAGCTCCCAGCGGATGTGGGTGAAGATATGCGTTTTTTCCGAGGAGCGGCACAGCTCACGCGGGTGCACGCCCCAGCGCTCGGCCTGCGCAAGCGCCTGCTGCGCGGAGCATTTTCCGTCTACGTTCGGAAGCTCCCACAGCCCTGCGAGCAGCCCCTGCTCCGGACGGCGTCGGACGGCGATGCGCGTGCCGCAGCGCAGAATGAAAACGGTCTTTTCTTCGGTGCGTTTTTCTTTTTTCGGCGCCTTGACAGGCCGCAGAAGCGCTGTTCCGTTTGCGCGGGCAAGGCAGAGCGAGGCCAGCGGGCACAGGGCGCACTGCGGCTGGCTGTTCGGGCCGCAGACCGTCGCGCCGAGCTCCATGAGGCTCTGCGTAAAATCGCCGCAGCGCCCTGCGGGGTAGATCTCGCGCAGACGCGCGGCATACTCCCGCTTCACGGCTGCGTCTGTCACCGGCGCGGCATCGTCCGTCACGCGCGAGAGCACGCGCAGAACGTTTCCGTCCACGGCAGGCTCCGGCAGGCCGAAGCAGATCGAGGCGATCGCGCCCGCCGTATAGTCTCCGACGCCCGGCAGCGCGCGGATCGCGTCGTATTCGCGCGGGAACACGCCGCCGTGCGCCGACACGATCACCTGCGCCGCCTTTTGCAGATTCCGCATCCGGCTGTAATAGCCGAGTCCCTCCCAGAGCTTCGCCAGCCGGTCGGGCGGACATGCGGCGAGCGCCGGAATATCCGGAAGCTCCGCAAGAAAACGGCAATAATAGCCCTTCACGGCCTCGACGCGCGTCTGCTGGAGCATGACCTCCGACAGCCAGACGTGATACGGCTCGCGGTCGCGCCGCCACGGCAGATCGCGATGACCTGCCGCATACCATTCCAGCAGCCGCTCGGGAAGCTGCTGCGGCAGCTTTTCCACGGCGCATCCCTCCCTTCTGATCGGCGGATATTTTCGTGTATTGTACCGCGTTTTTGCGTACTTTGTCAAACCTGTTCAAAAGAGAGAAAAAGCGGGTGCAAAAACGGCGCCGATGCGGTATAATAACGGTATCCCATTTTCAACAGGAGGCTCTCTTGACGAAGCTATCAGAAAAACGCCTGTTCCTGCTCGACATGGACGGCACGATCTATCTCAGTCAAACGCTGTTTGACGGCACGCTCGACTTTCTGCGTCACGTCCGCGAGCGCGGCGGGCGCTATCTGTTTTTGACCAACAACTCCTCACGCGGAACAGACGCCTACATCGAAAAGCTCGCGCGAATGGGCATTGAGGCCGCGCCGGAGGATTTCCTGACCTCGGCAGACGCGACGATCGACTATCTCCAAAGGGCCTATGACGATGCGCTGTACTATGTCTGCGGCACCGAGTCGCTCAAGAGCCAGCTCCGCGCGGCGGGTCTGCGCGTCAGCGACACGCTCCGCGATGACATCACGGTGCTGCTGCTTGGCTATGACACAGAGCTGACGTATCAAAAGCTCGAAGACAGCTGCATCCTGCTCATGCGCGGAGCTGACTACATCGCGACGCACCCGGACATGGTCTGCCCGACCTGGTACGGCTCCGCGCCCGACTGCGGCAGCGTGATCGAAATGCTTTTCACCGCCACGAGCCGCCGCCCGCGCGTCATCGGCAAGCCGCAGCCGGAGATGGTGCGGCTGGCGCTTGCGAGAACGGGGATGCGGGCGGAGGACGCCTGCCTCATCGGCGACCGCGTCTACACCGACATCGCCTGCGGCGTCAACGCCGGGATCGACACCGTTTTCGTCCTGTCCGGCGAGGGCGTGCCGTCCGATATCGAGAAATACCATGTGCAGCCGACATGGATTCTGAATAACATCCGCGAAGTTTGCGACAAAATCATGGAAGAAGAACAAGGAGAAAGTGTATGAAGCTCAACAACAAGCGAACCATCCTCGTCGGGTTGGCGTTTTTGTCCATCTGTGCGTTCTGGCAGATGTATGACAATGTCGTGCCGCTCATTCTGACCGAGACATTCCACATGAACGAGACCTATTCCGGCGTCATCATGGCGGCAGACAATATTTTGGCGCTGTTCCTGCTGCCGCTTTTCGGCTCGCTCTCCGACCGGACGAACACGAAAATCGGCAAACGTATGCCGTTCATCCTGTTCGGCACCGGCTGCGCCGTCATTCTGATGAACCTTCTGCCCCTGCTTGACAACAGCTATGCAGCCGCGCCCTCGCCGCTGAAGCTCGCCTCGTTCGTGGTGGTGCTGGGGCTTCTGCTCATCGCGATGGGTACATACCGCAGCCCTGCCGTCGCGCTGATGCCCGATGTCACGCCGAAGCCTCTGCGCTCGCGCGGCAACGCGATCATCAACCTGATGGGCGCGGTCGGCGGCATCCTCTATCTCGGCGTTGCGGCGGTACTCTACCCCAACGGCAAGATCAAGGCGCTGGAGGCAGAGGGGCTGCACGTCAACTATCAGCCGCTGTTTCTGGTCGTGTCGGCCGTGATGTTCCTCGCCGTCGGCATTTTGTTCCTGAGAATCAAGGAGCCGAAGCTGGCTGCGGAAAACCGCAGGCTCGAGGCTGAGCATCCCGACTGGAATCTCGCCGTGGACGATGGAGGCGGCAGCGAGCAGCTCCCGAAGCCCGTCAGAAAGAGCCTGATGTTCCTGCTGGCGTCCATCGCGCTGTGGTTCATCGGCTATAACGGCGTGACCACATGGTTCACGGTCTATGTCAAAAATGTCATGGGGCAGGAGCTCGGCGGCGCGTCACAGTGTCTGCTGATCGCGACGGCAGGCGCCATCGTCTCCTACATCCCCATCGGCGCGCTCGCCTCGAAGATCGGCCGCAAGCGCACCATCCAGATCGGCGTTATGCTGCTGGCGGCGTGCTTTGCGACGGGCTATGTGCTGACCACGACGTATGACACCATCAACATCATCATGTATGTGGTCTTTGCGCTGGTCGGCTTCGCGTGGGCCGCCATCAACGTCAACTCCCTTCCGATGGTCGTCGAGATGTGCAAGGGCTCGGACATCGGCAAATTCACCGGCTATTACTATACGGCCTCAATGGCGGCGCAGGTCGTCACGCCGGTCGTGGCGGGCACGCTGATGCACAACATCAGCTACCAGGTCCTGTTCCCGTATGCGGCAACATTTGTCGCGCTGTCGTTCGTCACGATGCTGTTCGTGCGGCACGGCGACGTGAAGGCGGCGGCCAAGAAGGGCCTGGAAGCGTTTGAAGATATGGAGGACTGATCCTTGTGAAAAAGCATTCCCTTTTGAAGACGGCGGCGCTGACCGCCGGAGCCTATACGCTCGGACTCCACGGAAGAAAGGGCCATCCGGACCTTGAGCTGCTGCGGAAGTACCGCTTTGCCCATCGCGGCTATCATGACAAGCCGGCCGTCCCGGAAAACTCCCTGCCTGCGTTCCGCCGCGCCATTGCGCGCGGCTGGGGCGCCGAGCTGGACGTGCATCTGATGAAGGACGGCACGCTGGCGGTCATCCACGACTCCAGCCTTCTGCGCACAGCCGGCGCAGACGTGCAGATCGAGGAGCTGACGCGCGAGGAGCTGGAAAACTATCGTCTGGAGGGCACGGACGAGCGCATCCCGCTGTTTGACGAGGTGCTGGCGCTGTTTGAGGACGCCACGCCGCTCATCATCGAGCTGAAGGCAGCCGGTGGGAATCATTTTGCGCTGGCCAAGGCCGTCTGCGAGCGGCTCGACACCTACCGGGGCACTTACTGCATCGAATCGTTCGACCCCGCCGTTGTGGCGGATGTGCGGACACTTCGTCCCGGCATCTGCCGCGGCCAGCTTGCAGAGAATTTCCTGCGTGACAAGGGCGCGCTCGATCCGGTGCGCTCGGTGCTCGCGACCAGCCTGATCGGAAACGCCATCGGAAAGCCCGATTTCATCGCCTTCAGGTTTGAAGACCGCGCCTGCCTCAGCAACGTCCTCTGCCTGCGGCTCTGGGGCATTCAGGGCGTGGCGTGGACCCTTCGCTCGAAGGAGGATCTGCTTGCCGCCGAGGCCGAGGGGCTGATCCCGATCTTTGAAAACTTTGACCCGGAGGCCTGAAACGCAGGTGCGCTTCCTTTGTTGACAATTTGAGCGATCCCTGCTATGATGTGCGCATAAAATGCGTTCAAGGAGGTATTTTCCTATGAAAAAATCCACGAAAAAGAGTATTTTGATCGGCGCTGCCGCCGCGCTGGCAGCAAGTCTTGTTCCCTATGAGTGCAAGGTCGAGGAAAACGGCGATTTCAGCTTCACCTCGCTTCTGCTCGGCGTCTATCGCCGCCGCCGTGCCGACGGGGAAAAGTCCGCCGTCACGGTGACCGTTGCAAACGCGCCCTGCTTCACCGCCGAGGCCAAGGCCCGCCGCGACGCGGCGCTGCGCCACTCGATCGAGGCTGCCGCCGAGCGCGAGATGTTCGCCGACGAGGACGACCCCACCGAAGGCGCGGCGCCCGCCGCACCGATCTGCGCCGAGCCGCAGGCCGGGCAGGAGACGCCGGAGCAGCCCGCCGAGCCGGAAGCACGGACAGAAGAATAAAGCAAAACGCCGCTTCAAGAAAGTCTTTGAAGCGGCGTTTTATTGGCGTCAGGATCTGCATGATCTTGCCGTGCGCGGCAAAATAAAAGTCCCTCCCGAATGCTCGGGAGGGACATTGTTTTTATCGATTCAGCGCCGGATTACAGAGCCTTCTTGGCGGTCTCAACGAGGACCTTGAACGCCTCGGGATCGGCGATGGCCAGCTCGGACAGAGCCTTGCGGTTCATCTCGATGCCGGACTGCTTCAGACCGTACATGAAACGGGAGTAGTTGATGCCGTAGGGAGCGACAGCCGCGGAGATGCGGGTGATCCACAGGTTGCGGAACTCGCGCTTCTTCTGCTTACGGCCGACGTATGCATAAACGCCGGACTTGTAGACAGCCTGCTTGGCCATCTTGAAGTGACGGGACTTGGAGCCCCAGTAAGACTTCGCCAGCTTCAGAACTTTATTTCTTCTCTTGCGCGTCATCATTGCGCCTTTAACTCTTGCCATTTTTTAATCCTCCTATGTGTCGTCAATCCCTAGATTATTTGTAGGGAATCATCTTTTTCACGGTATCTTCCACAGTGACGTCGGCGTAGCCGTTCTTACGCAGGTTGCGGGTACGCTTGGTCGTCTTCTTGGTGAGGATATGGCTCTTGAAGGCGTGCGCTCTCTTGACCTTACCGTTCTTGGTCAGATTGAATCTTTTCTTCGCGCCGCTATGGGATTTCAGCTTGGGCATAGTAGTTCTCCTTCCGATTGTTGCTTACGTTTATTTTGAGTTTTTGGGACTCAGGAACATGGACATATTGCGTCCCTCGAGCTTTGCTCCTTTTTCGACAGTTGCGACCTCGGCGCAGCTCTCGCCGAACTGCTTGAGCAGCACCTCGCCGAGGGAGGTGTGCGCCATTTCACGGCCGCGGAAGCGGACAGTGACTTTGACTCGGTTGCCATCGTTCAGGAACTTCATGGCGTTCTTGATCTTTGTGTTCAGATCATTGGTATCGATGCTGGGAGACATGCGGATCTCCTTGACCTCGACCACGCGCTGATTCTTTTTTGCTTCCTTTTCCTTCTTGAGCTGCTCGAAGCGGAATTTGCCGTAGTCCATGATCTTACAGACCGGCGGAACGGCGTTCGGCGCGATCTTGACAAGGTCAAGCTCCTTCTCCTCCGCCAGCGCGAGCGCGTCAGCAGACGACATGATACCAAGCTGGTCGCCATTGGCTCCGATCACGCGAAGCTCCTTATCGCGGATCTCCTCGTTGATCTGATGATCTAATTTACCGATGATAAAGCACCCCCAAATGCAAAGTGCGGATGCCGCAAAGCACCCGCACACAATGACACACTCATACTGAGACTGTACATTATGAACCTCTTCGCCAATGCTTGAGGTGAGGTGCTGCCGCTCCTGCTTTGTTTTCTCTTAGGGCATTCTAGCACGCAGATGCCCGCTTGTCAAGCACAAAAATCAGAAAAATCACGGCTCAGCCAGAAAGATGGGCAGCCCCGGCGGAGCCAGCGTAAACAAGATCAGCGCCGCGCCCAAAAGCCCCGTCAGAATAACCAGCACGCCCGACAAATACGCCAGCCGCCCGCTCTCGCTCACCCGCCGCGCAAGCCAGAATCCCGCCGCCACCGTCACATAGTACAGCCCGATCTCCACTCCGAGACTGCGAACGCCGAACCCGGCCCTCAGCAGATAGTACATCCCAACCAGAAACAGCGGCATCACCAGCTCCGCCAGCAGCAGCCCGCTCCACGCCGCCGCCTGATCCTCCTCCCGCCTCGTCAGCGCAAACCCCGCCGCCAGAAACGGCCAGAACAGCAGCTTCAAATGCTCCCACACACTCTCATTCACCGGCGCAAACAGCCCGACCAGCGGCTCCGGCCAGATCCCATACGCAAAATGCACCGCCGTCCCCGCCAACGCCGTCAGAACCAACGCCGTGATCCATCGCTTCTTCATGAAAACGACCCCCTCGTCATACCATATGACGAAGGGGTGAGCATTTATGACGCGGCGATCTTTTCCGGCAATGGCGCTGCCGCAGGCTCGACGTACACACGGTACGCCGTCGCCTTTGCGCCTTGTCTTGCCGAAAAATCTCTGCCGCTTGGTGCGGAGGAAGCGGCGGCTCAGCCTGCGACCATTTCGGCCTTGACCACGCCCTGCGTGCCGCCGATCAGATTGACCAGCTCCTCCAGAGAACAGTCGAGATTTCCGGTCTCGGCGGAGATCGTGACCATCGCGCGCCCGCCGGAGGGAATACTCTGGTTGATGGTGAGTATATTTGCGCCGTTATTGGCAAAAATGGATAGTATCGCCGACAGAACACCCGCGGTGTCCTTGAGCATCATCTGAAAGGTGATGATGCGGCCCGCCATCAGATTCTGGAACGGCGAGATGGTGTCGCGGTACTTATAGAACGCGCTGCGGCTGATGCCGACGGCGCGGGTCGCCACGTTGACCTTGTCCGTTTCGCCCGTTTCCAGCAGGCGTTTGGCCTCGGCGACCTTGTGGAAGATGTCCGGCAGCGCACTCGCCTCCACAATATAATACTTCGGTGTATGCTCCATGTGTGATCTTCCTTTCTGTTCTCCATATAAAGGCACATGTCCTTGTATGGTGGCTACTATACACTATGCAGCGTGAAAAAGCAAGTCAAATTCCATAGTTTTTTCGAGGAGGGATACTGCCGTGAATTCCAGGAAAATTCTGCGCGCCGCAGGGCTGACGCTTGCGGGCGCGCTGGGGCTGTGGCTGTTTGCGGCGGTACTGCTGCCGGTGCTGCTGCCGTTTCTCATCGGCCTTGCCGTGGCGGCGCTGGTGGAAAAGCCCGTCTCGGCGCTTTTGCGCCGGACGCGCATCCCGCGGGGGCTTGCCTCCTTTGTGTGTGTGCTGGCGGTGTACGCGGCGCTCGGGACGGGGCTGTTCTTTCTTTGCAGGACGCTGCTCGGTGAGCTGATGGGCTTTCTCCGGCGGCTGCCGGAGCTGGCGCAGACGCTCGCAGGGCCGCTTCTGCGTCTGGAGACGCGCCTTTTGGAGCTTGCTGCCAGACTGCCCGACGGCATCGGCAGCGGCCTTCGCTCCGGCATCCGGAGCCTGTTTGAAAGCGGCTCGCTGCTCGGCGCGAAGGTCTATGAGTGGCTGTTTTCGTTTGCCTCCGGCCTGCTCGGCAAGGCGCCGGGGATGTTCCTGTTTATTGTGACCTCCGTGCTTGCGAGCTTCATGTCCTCGTCTGAGCTGCCTGCGCTGCGGGAGCTTGCGTCCCGGAAGCTGCCGGAGCGATGGCGCGCGCGGCTCTCGGGCGTGCTTGGCCACCTGAAAACCTCGCTCGGCGGCTGGCTCCGGGCGCAGCTGAAGCTGATGGGGATCGTATTTCTGCTCGTGACGGCGGGGCTGATGCTGCTGGGCGTGGACTATCCGCTCCTTTTTGGGCTGGTGATCGCCATCGTCGATGCGCTGCCGGTCTTCGGGACGGGGACGGTCCTGATCCCGTGGAGCCTTGCGCTGTTCTTTCAGGGCGAGCTTCGCCGGGGCGTGGGGCTGCTCATCCTGTACGGTGCGGCCGCGCTCACGCGGCAGGCGCTCGAGCCGCGGCTGGTCGGCAGGCAGATCGGCCTCGACCCGCTTCTGACGCTCTTGGCGCTCTACACCGGCTTCCGGGTCGTGGGCGTGGCGGGCATGATCCTGTTCCCGGTCGGCGTGATCTTTCTCAAGCAGCTCTGGGATCACGCGGGGCTTGCGGGAAATCTCTGATTGCGCCGCCCGCCTCGGTGCGTTATAGTATGCGTTATAGTATAGGATACAAAACGCATGAAGGGAGGGGGCGGCGTTGCAGCTTCGGTGCACAGCCTCACGGGAGGGAAAGCTGGAGAGCTTCCTGCGGCGGGAGCTTTCCATGTCCTCGTCGCTGGTCTCGCGGCTCAAATGGCAGGACGCGCTGCTCGTAAACGGCGAGGCCGTCCACACGAACCATCCGGTGCATCCCGGCGACGCGGTCGCGGTCCGGCTCGAGGAGACGGTCGAGGGCTTTGAGCCGGAGGAGATGGCGCTCTCCGTCTTGTATGAGGACGAGGCGCTCATCGCGCTGGATAAGCCCGCGGGGATGCTGACGCACCCGTCGCCGAGCCGCAATGAGGGCACGCTCGCAAACGGGCTGCTGGCGTATTACCGCGCGAGCGGGCAGAAATGCGGCATCCATCCCGTCTCGCGGCTCGACCGTGACACGTTCGGTGTGGTGCTGCTGGCGAAAAACGCCTACGTCCACGAGAAATTCCGCCTCCTGCATCAAAGCGGCGGCATAAAAAAGACCTATGAGGCGTGCGTGTTTGGCGCGCCGGAGGCGGATGCGGGGACGATCGAGCTGCCGGTCTACAAGCTCGGCGGCGGGAGCCTCCTGCGCGCGGTGGATGCGCGCGGTCAGCAGGCTGTGACGGAGTTTTCGGTGCAATGCCGCTGGGCGCACACGGCGCTTCTGGCGCTGCACCCAGTCACGGGGCGGACGCACCAGCTCCGGCTGCACTGCATGGCGTCCGGCTTTCCCATCCTCGGCGACCCGCAGTATCATTCGGACGCATCGCGCGCGTTTTCAGAGCGCTTCGGCATCTGTCCGCAGCAGCTGTGCGCCGTGCGGCTGGAATTCTGCCACCCCATCACGGGTGAGGCGATCTGCATTGCATCCAAGCAGCGCGTGCGCTGCCCGGAGGAAACTGCGGCAACTATCGGTTGAAACCGGTGGAAAGTACGCGCATTCAACCGGCGGTTGGTATGTGGAGGGAACCTTCGAACAACAACCGAAGGTTGTTTGAATGAAAAACGCGTCAAGACAACTGTTGGTTGTGATGATTTTTTGAAATTCAACTGATTTTCCATTGATTTTTCGGATATGCTGGCGCATAATTTTGTCGTAAGTTGCGAGGCCCGCAAGCAAACACACGCCGTCATCCGATAAGATCAGATTTGGAGGTATCTATAATGTATGAATTTGCACAGAGGATCACCACGCTCCGCAAGGCGCGTGCCATGACACAGGAGCAGCTCGCGCAGGAGCTTGGCATCACCGCGCAGGCGGTCAGCAAGTGGGAGACCGGTCAGAGCTATCCCGACATCACGCTTCTGCCGAAGCTGGCGGAGGTCTGCGGCGTGCGCGTGGACGAGCTGCTCGGCTGCGCGCCGGAAAAGGACGAGGACGAGCCGCCTGTATGCAGCCTTCCGTGGAGCGACGATCCCAAGACCATCCACGCCGTGCTCTTTGCCGGACATACGCTCATCGGTGCGCAGGAGGTCACAAACTGCCCCGAGGCCAGCCGCATCACATTTGAATATGAGGGCGAGGCGCTGAACATCGACTCGGTCTTCGCCGTCTCGGTCGACGGGGATGTGCAGGGCGGCGTCCGCGCCGGAAGCGGTGTGCGCTGCGAGAACGTCGGCGGCGATGTGAAGGCCGGCGGCAGCGTCAACTGCGACACAGTAGAGGGAAACGTCTCCTCCGGCGGCAGCGTCAACTGCGACGGCGTGGAGGGCAGCGTCACCGCCAACGGCAGCGTCACCTGCGGCGATGTCGGCGGAAACGTCACGGCGGGCGGCTCACTGAGCTGCGGCGACGTCGGCGGCAGCGCCGTTTCGCGCGACGGCTCCGGCAAGGGGCAGAAAAAGCGCCGGAGCATTTCCTTCAGCTTTGACGGAAAGAAGTTTGACACCCGGCAGTTCGAGCGTACCATGAACGAGCTCGGTCAGCGGATGGGGCAACTCGGCAGAGAGTTCGGCGAGCAGGTCGAAAAGACCTTCAACACCGCAGGCCCCGGCGAGGACGCGGATCTTGTGGATCTGGACGAAAAAAAGGAGTGATTTCCGCGGTTTTCCGCGGCGGAGCGGACACGGCGAAAAATTTTCTCAGAAATGGTTGACTCCTGCGGAGAATCGTTGTATACTATCCTCAGAAATGTGCGGATATCCGCAAAATTGGAGGTATACATATCATGTTTACGAAACTGCTTGATGCGCTCAAGACCACGCGCCGCACCATCGTCTTCACCGAAGGCCATGACGCCCGCATTCTGGAGGCCGCCAGCCGTCTTCTGAAGGAAGACCTGATGGACGTCATCCTGATCGGCAGCGAGGCCGAGGTCAAGGCTGCCGCCGAAAAGGGCAACTTCTGCATCTGCAAGGCGCAGATCATCGATCCTGCTACCTACGCAGGCATGGATGAGATGGTCGCCAAGATGGTCGAGCTCCGCAAGGGCAAGATGTCCGACGAGGAGTGCCGCGCGGCGCTCGCAAAGGGCAACTACTTCGGCACGATGCTCGTGAAGATGGGCAAGGCTGACGCACTGCTCGGCGGCGCGACCTACTCCACCGCTGACACCGTTCGTCCGGCGCTCCAGCTCATCAAGACGAAGAAGGGCGCACATCTGGTCTCCTCCTCCTTCATCCTGTTCCGCAAGGACAAGGACGGCAACGACGAAAAGTACTGCATGGGCGACTGCGCCATCAACATTGACTATCCCGACACGCTCGACAAGGCCACCGGCGAGGTCGTCTTCTCCGGCGCGCAGAAGCTGGCGGAGGTCGCCGTTGAGTCCGCACACACCGCTGCGTTCTTCGGCATCGACCCGAAGGTCGCGCTGCTTTCCTTCTCCACCAAGGGCAGCGGCAAGGGCGGCACGGTCCAGCTCAGCCACGACGCCACCATCGAGGCGCAGAAGCTCGCTCCCGAGCTTGCCATCGACGGCGAAATGCAGTTTGACGCGGCGGTCTCTCCCGTTGTCGGTCAGCTCAAGTTCCCCGGCTCCAAGGTCGCGGGCTACGCCAACACCTTCATCTTCCCGTGCATCGAGGCCGGCAACATCGGCTATAAGATCGCACAGAGACTCGGCGGCTTCGAGGCCTACGGCCCCATCCTGCAGGGTCTGAACGCGCCCATCAACGACCTGTCCCGCGGCTGCAACGCAGACGAGGTCTATAAGATGGCCATCATCACTGCCGGCATGGCATAATAGGTCACTCACGCGACCATTGGAAAAACTTCGTGGGGATGCCGCAAAGCGGCATCCCCTGTTTTCTGATTTCTGGAGAAACGTATGAACATTGGAAAGTATCTGGGCGATAAGCCCTTCTGGCGCGTCACGCTGAGACTGGCGATCCCCGTGGCGCTGCAAAACGTATTGACAAGCTCGTTCCAGCTGGTTGACACGCTGATGGTGTCGCAGCTGGGCGATGTGACGCTCTCCTCCGTCGGCATGGCGGCTCAGTGGGGCTGGCTGTGCGGACTTTTGGGATTTGGCTTGTGCTCCGGCATGAGCGTGTTCATCTCACAGTATTGGGGCGTCAAGGATCTCAAGGGGATCCGGCGCGTGATGGGCATCGGCCTGCTGCTGGCGATGATCGTTTCACTCGGATTTCTGGGCGTCGCGCTGGCAGCGCCCGCGTGGGTCATCGGCCTGTTCAATCAGGATTCCGGCGTCATTGAGACCGGCTGCCGCTATCTGCGCATCGTCTGCTTCTCTTACCCCGCCGTCTCGCTGACGTATCTGCTGTCCAACGTCCTGCGCGGCACGGAGCGCGTCCGGCTGCCGCTCTATGTCTCCATTGTGACGACCATTGCCAACGCCTTTGCGGACTACGGCCTGATCTTCGGCGCGTTCGGCCTGCCGAGACTCGGCGTGGAGGGCGCGGCGATCGCAACGTGCATCTCCTCGTGGCTTGGCCCGATCCTGATCCTGATCTTCTCGGCGTTTGAAAAGAACATGCTGATTGGCCCGGTGCGGGAGCTTTTCGCGTTTTCGTGGAAGCAGCTCGGCGAGTTCTGCACCCGTGCGCTGCCTGTTATGTCGAACGAAGGACTGTGGGCGCTCGGCATGATCACGCTCAACCGTGTCTATGCCAACATGGGCTATGAGTACTATGCCGGCATGACCATCTTCAAGACGTTTTCTGAGCTTGCCTTTGCGTTCTTTGTCGGTCTTGGCAACGCCTGCGTCATCATGGTCGGCAAATCCATCGGAAGCGGAAAGATCCGGCGCGGTGTGGCTGACGCACGGCGGTTTTCCGTGCTGGTGCCGCTGATGGGGCTTGTTGTGGGCCTGACGATGATCGCCGCGCGGCATCCGCTCGTCTCCCTGTTTGCCATGGGCGACAATCTTTCGCCCACGACCATTTCGACGGCCTACGCCGTGACGATCTTCTGCTCGCTGGAGTATTGCTTCCGCAATATCTCTTATGTGCAGGTCGTCGGCGTGTTCCGCTCCGGCGGCGATACGCTGATGGGCATGTTCTGCGACCTCGTGAGCCTCTGGCTCGTCGCCATCCCGCTGGCGCTGCTGGGCGCCAGAGTGCTGCATGTGTCGTTCCTGGGCGTTGTGATGCTCGCGTATCTGGGCGAGGATATCCCCAAGAGCATTTTGTGCATGCTGCACTTCAAATCCATGCGCTGGCTCAAGCCCGTCACCGCTGAAGGGCAGGCCGGTCTGGAGGAATACCGCAGCGCGGAATAAGCGCCGAAAACCACGATCTGAATACGCAAAAAGCCGCGTCCTGATAACAGGATGCGGCTTTTGAGCTTGTCAAAAGGCTTTTGACCGGCTTTAGTCGTTCGGGGTATCGGTGAGGACCTTGCCGATGTTCCAAAGATGCGCGGCGCTCCGAACGGAGTCGGGGCGGTCGGCGGGGGTGCGGTACTCGATGTGCACCGTATGTGCGCCGCAGTCGAGACAGGCGATGTAGCAGCACCAGCCGTTTTCGTCCTCCAAAAGCGCAGGGCCGCCGCAGATCGGGCATTCCTGCAAATCAAGATCCAATTCCATGTCCATAAAACAACGCTCCAATTCAAAATGATCGTACCCATACTATAGTGCAAAGTGACCGGCACGTCAATATCGGGATGCGCGGTTTGCGGACGCTTTATGACGCCGGAAGGCTCTGCGCCAGCAGCGCACACCACGTATCCGGCGGGAGCGTGACGCTGCCGGGGTCGTCAAACTGATAAAAATAGGCGCGCAGGAACACGTTTCCGCGCCGGATGAGCACCGTGGGGAAGTGGAGCGTGCTTTCATAGGCGATGACCTCATCGGCCTCGAGCGCGGGCGCGTCAAGCGGCCGGTAGTGCTCCTGAGTCCGGTCATACCGCCAGCACTCCTGCAAGAGCCGGTGCGCAAGCCATGGGGCGGCGGCCTCGACGTAGTCGATGTACAGCCCGCCGCGCAGCGCCGTTCCGTCGGAGCGGGAAAAATCGGCGACCTCGTGATACGAGATGCAGCGCGGTGCGAGCCAGTCGCTGTGATCCTCCACGCTGTTAAAGCGCAGGCCGCGCATCGTCTCCCAGCGGGCTGTGACCGCCGCACCGTCAAACGCGGCAAGCTCGCGCATCGTTGCAAAGGGGAGCTTGCCGCCATATTCATCCAGCGGCACAAGTCCCGTGTCCATGATGCGGTCGCTCCACACATGGAGCAGACAGACGGCCAGCGCGAGCGCCAGCAGAAGGCGCAGCGCGTTTGCCGCGTGGTAGCGCGCGGCGCCCTGCCGCCAGTTTTTCGTGTGCGCGGGCGTCAGCCCCTGACGGAGCTTTTTCTGAAAGCAGCCCAGCACGGTAAGCGCGCGGACGCTTCGGACGATCTCCCAGAGGACGAGCGCCGTCAAAAGCGCAAAACGCCACGTCCCGAGTCCCAAAATGGTCGTGAACAGTCCGGCACGCAGAAAAAGCAGGGGATACAGAACGGTCCAGACGAGCAGGGAGATCAGATCGGAAACAAGGCGCTTTTTGACGGCGTTCAGCGCCAGCGCCTGCACCTTCGGGTCGGTGTTCAGTTCGCGTGCAGAGGGATCGGCGGAGCGGTAGATATAAAACTGCCCGTGCCTTGCGACATATTCCCAGCGGTACTGCGCGCACAGCTCCACCTGTGCCTCGTCCGGCTCGCCGCCGTCCTCGGACCAGAGGCTGGCGTGCTTCTGCGCGGCCTCCAGCCGGTATTTGACGCGCGTGGGCGCGGTTTTCTCGAATGCAGCAAAGCCGGCGAAGAAGCCGTCCGCCTCCAGAAGCAGCCCCTCACGCGCAAGGTCGGTGAGCCATGCCTCCGTGCCCTCGACGTCATAGCTCGGGCAGGGCGGGCGGCGATAAACGGTGCGGCTGTGTGCTTCCTGCGCCATCGTCATGCCTCCTTTGCCTGCGCGCTCTGGCGCTCTGCGTCGGTGAGACAGCGGCGCAGGCGCAGAAGCTCCGCGTCATAGGCGGCAAGCCCCTTTTCGGTGATGGCGTAGGTGCGCTTGCGGCCATCGACTGCCGTTTCGCGGATGTATTTTTCCTTTTCAAATTTGGCGAGGATGGTGTAGAGCGTGGCAGGGCCGGGCTGCACCCGGCCGCCGGTGCAGCGGGCGATGTATTCTGCGGCGTCCGCGCCGCACATCTCGCCCTCACGCAGCGCCATGAGAACATAGAACATCGACTCGGTCAGAAGCTCCATTGCACGCTTCGGCATTTGCGGTCATCCTTTCATATCGTTATATGATATCGAATGACGATATTATAGGGCGCGGACGCACCTGTGTCAAGATATGCGGCGCAAACCGTCATGCTGCACAAGAAGCCGGAGGGCGGATGCGTAGAATTTATGATTTTCGCGAAATCCGCTATTGACAACCGGCAATGAAATAGATTATAGTGGGTTAGGAATGAGCGTACAACTCAATACAGCCGGATGAAACGGTCAGGAGAGTGCGCGCCGGATGCGGCGTGCCACCGAAGGGGCTCGCGCAGGGAACTCTCAGGTACCAGAACTGATCGCGGACGGGACTCTGGAAAGCCGCATTGCGGCACCGACGAAGCAATCCCCGATGGGAGAATCTTTCAGGTCATGTAACAGAGCGCGCCTTCAGCTGGCGCGCTCTGCTTTTTTATGAGTATTAAGGAGGACATTATGAGCGAACTCAAACGGACGGTATTGTATCAGGCACATCTGGACGCAAAGGCCACGATGGTCGATTTCGGCGGCTGGGAAATGCCGATTCAGTATCCGGAGGGAATCATTACAGAGCATCTGTACTGCCGCAAGCACTGCGCGATCTTCGACGTGTCCCACATGGGCCGCATCGATGTGACCGGTAAGGATCAGGTCGCGTTTTTGCAGCATGTCCTGTCGAGCAACGTGCTCGCGCTGGACGTGGGTCAGGCGCAGTACTGCATCATCCCGAACGAAGCGGGCGCTGCGATCGACGACGCATATCTCTACCGCTTTGAAGACGGGAAGTATTTCCTCGTCGTCAACGCCGGCAACATCGATAAGGACCTTGCCCATCTGAACGAAGTCGCCAAGGCTTATGACGTGCAGCTCACGAACGTTTCCGACCGCTGCGCAGCCATCGCCGTGCAGGGCCCGGAGTCCAAGGATATCCTGACGAAGATGGCGGGCGGCAAGACGCTGCTGATGGAGAACGTGAAAAACGCTCTGGCATGCCTCGAGATGGAAGGCCGCCCCGTCCGCATCGCAAAGACCGGCTACACCGGCGAGCCGATCGGCTACGAGCTTTACTGCAACTCCGAGGACGCGCGGTATTTCTGGGATCGCCTGATCGAGCTTGGCGCAAAGCCCGCCGGCCTCGGCGCACGCGACACCACGCGTATGGAAGCCTCTCTGCCGCTTTACGGCCATGAGATGGGCGAGTGCGAGCTTGGCGGCGAGATTCCCATCTACGCCGTGTCGCTGGCGAGATTTGCCGTTTCCTTTGCACCGGAAAAGGGCGAGTTCATCGGCAAGGAAGCGCTTGCAAAGCAGTTTGCCGCGTACAAGAAGATCATGAACCGCGACTATTCCTCGATCGCCGATCTGCCGTACCGCATCCAGCCGATCTACCTCGAGGGCCGCGGCGTTCTGCGTAAGGGCTTCGAGATCTACAGCCAGGACGCATGGTCCGAGGGCAAGCCCATCGGCTATGTGACCTCCGGCACGATGGTCCCGTATTACAAGTGCACCGGCGAGGGCCTTGAGACCGTCTTCACCGACGAGACTGCAAAGCGCTCGATCGGCCTTGCCTACATGGACAGCCGCGTCTGCCAGGATTTCAACATCGAGGTCGATGTCCGCGGCAAGCGCCTGCCGGCAAAGGTCGTTGCATATCACATCCGTCAGGATGCCGCGCCGTATGTCCGCCCGATCCTGCCCGACGGCAAGCCCAAGAAGGAGCCGCGCCCGGCAGAGTCCTATCTGAATAAGGCCAGAGATCTGCTCATCCACGCGCAGGAGAACCATGAGTGGCGCCAGAATCACTGCATCAACCTCATCCCGTCGGAAAACACCCAGTCGCGCGCCGTGCGTCTGCTGGCTGCCTCCGACCCCTCGAACCGCTACGCCGAGCACAAAAAGCAGAAGGCGTTCTATGACTCGGAGATCTTCTACTATCAGGGCACGAAGTTCATCGCCGAGACCGAGGCGCTGCTCGTTGAGGAAATGAAGAAGTTCCTCGGCTGCCGCCAGGTCGAGACGCGTGTGACCTCCGGCCAGATGTCCAACACCGCGGTCTTCTCGGCAATGATGGACTTCAAAAACCGTGTGGACCGCAAGTGCCAGCCGCAGCGGCTCGGCTGGGTCATGAACAACCACATCGTTCGCGGCGGCCACCTCTCGGCACAGCCGATGGGCGCGCTGCACGACTACATCGCGGTCGATCCCGTGACCGAAAAGCAGATGGTCGTGAACTTCCCGGTCTGCGAGGACAACCCCTATAAGATCGACGTGGAAAAGGCAAAGGTGCTGCTCGCGCAGTACAAGCCCGAAATGATCATCTTCGGCAAGTCGATGGTGCTCCACAAGGAGCCGGTCGCGGAGATCCGCAAGTTTGTTGACGAGCAGGGCATCCGCACCACCATCATGTATGATATGGCGCACGTGCTTGGCCTGATCGGCGACTATTTCCAGAAGCCGTTCGAGGAAGGAGCGGAGATCGTCACCGGTTCGACGCACAAGACCTTCTTCGGCGCTCAGCGCGGTGTCATCGGCGTCAACTGGAAGGAAGAAGACCTGAAGTGGGGTCTGTGGGAAGCCATCGAGACGCGCACCTTCCCCGGCAGCGTCTCCAACCACCACCTCGGCACACTGGTCGGCCAGCTCATGGCGGCATATGAAATGAACGCGTTCAAGGACGAGTATCAGAAGGCCGTCGTGGAAAACGCGAAGTCCTTCGCGAGAAGCCTTGCCGCCGAGGGTCTGGACGTTGCGGGCGATCCTGCGATCGGCTACACCGAAACGCATCAGGTCATCGTCAAGGTCGGCTACGCACAGGGCCCCGAGGTCGCCGAGCGTCTGGAGAGAAACAACATCGTCTGCAACTATCAGGCAACGCCTGAGGAAGAAGGCTTCACCGCCTCCGGCGCACTGCGCATGGGCGTCAATGAAATGACCCGCTTCGGCTTCGGCAAGGAAGAGTTCGCAAAGCTCGCTCACCTCATTGCCGAGTGCGTGAAGAACGGCACGGATGTCCGCGACGAAGTTGCAAGGTTCCGCGACGAATACACCGAGATGCGCTACTGCTTCACGGACAAGGAATTCGAAGATCTCCTGAACGTCTTTGCAAAGACCACCGGCATCTGAGCATGCAGCGCGGCAGGACGCCGCGCCACATAAAAATCAAAATCAATTCAATCACGACAGAAACAGTCAAACATTTTTAGGAGGATTATGTTATGAACTTTCCCACTGAACTGAAGTATTCCCGCGATCATGAATGGGTCAAAATGCTTTCTGACGGCACCGCGCTGGTCGGCATCTCCGACTTTGCACAGGATCAGCTCGGCGATCTCGTGTTCATCAACCTGCCCGCAGAGGGCGACAATGTCACCGCCGGCGAGGCCGCGTGCGACGTAGAGTCCGTCAAAGCCGTTTCCGACATCGTAAGCCCGCTTTCCGGCGTGGTGTGCGAGGTCAACGAGGCGCTGGCTGACGCTCCCGAGACCCTCAACGAGGATCCGTACGGCGCATGGATCTACAAGGTCGAGCAGATCACCGCAGAGGCGGAGCTTCTGGACGCCGACGAGTACGCGGCCTTCTGCGCGTCGGAGGGCTGAGATGGGTTCTTACGTTCCTACCACTTCGGCGGAGCGGGAGCAGATGTTGCAGAAGATCGGCGTCCATAGCATGGACGACCTCTACGCGGATGTGCCGCAGCAGATGCTGCTGCGGCGGCCGCTCGATCTTCCGCAGGGGCTGAGTGAGCTTGAGGTGCGCGAAAAGGTCACAGATCTTGCCGAAAAGAACCATGTGTTCAAGACCGTTCTGCGCGGCGCAGGCAGCTACCGCCACTTCATTCCCGCCGCCGTTCGCTCCGTCACATCCCGTGAGGAGCTTGTCACCTGCTACACGCCGTATCAGGCTGAGATCAGCCAGGGCGTTCTGCAGGGCACCTTTGAATTCCAGACCATGATCTGCGAGCTGACCGGCATGGACGTGGCGAACGCCTCGCACTATGACGGCGCGACGGCTGCTGCCGAGACGATCCCCATGTGCAAGGATCGCAAGCGCACGAAGGCGTTTGTCTCCGCCAGCGCCAATCCGCAGACCATCGAGGTCATGAAGACCTACTGCTTTGCCTCCGGAACGGAGCTGTCCGTGATCCCGGAGAAGGACGGACGGGTCGATCTGGACGCGCTGCGCGCTGCGCTCGGCGCAGACGCCGCCTGCTTCTACCTCCAGCAGCCGAACTTCTTCGGCCTGATCGAGGACGCCAGGACGGTGGGCGAGATCGTCCACGCGGCAGGCGCGAAGTTTGTGATGGGCGTCAACCCCATCGCCTGCGCGCTGCTGCCCACGCCGCGTGAGGAGGGTGCGGACATCGCAGTCGGCGACGGCCAGCCGCTCGGCCTTGACACGGCGTTCGGCGGCCCGTACCTCGGCTTTATGGCGACGACCTCCGCGCTCACGCGCAAGCTCCCGGGCCGTATCGTCGGCCAGACGACGGACGTGGACGGCAAGACCGGCTACGTGCTCACGCTCGCAGCGCGCGAGCAGCACATCCGCCGCGAAAAGGCGTCGTCCAACATCTGCTCCAACCAGGCGCTGTGCGCCTTCACCGCCGGTGTGTACATGGCGGCGATGGGCGAGAGCGGCATGAAGCAGTGCGCACGTCTGTGCGTTTCCAAGGCGCATTATTTCGCCTCCGAGCTGGAAAAGGCCGGATGCCCGAGACTGCACGGCGGCGAGTTCTTCCACGAGTTTGCGACCAAGGCCACGCCGGAGCAGTGCGAGCGCATCCTGAGCGCACTGGCTGAGCGCAACATTCTCGGCGGCGCAGCCGTTGAGGGCGGCATCCTGTGGTGCGTAACAGAGCTGGTATCGAAGCAGAAGCTGGACGAGGCGGCTGCGGCTGTGAAGGAGGTGCTCGGGGCATGAAGCTGATTTTTGAACAGGGCGCTGCCGGACATCACATGAGTCTGCTGCCGCAGTGCGACGTGCCGGAGTACACGCTCGCAAACGAGCGCACGGCGCAGCTGCGCCTGCCGCAGGTCAGCGAGAACGAGCTGACGCGGCACTATACGGCGCTTTGCAAGTGCATTCACGGTGTGAACGACGGATTCTATCCGCTCGGCTCCTGCACCATGAAGTATAACCCCAAGATCGACGAGGAAATGGCGGCGCTGCCGGGCTTTACGCAGCTGCACCCGCTGCAGCCGGTCGAAACGGCGCAGGGCGCGCTGGAGGCGCTGCACATGCTGGGCAGCGAGCTCGGCGAAGTGTTCGGCATGGATGCGGTCACGTTCCAGCCGGCTGCGGGCGCACACGGTGAGCTGACCGGCGTGCTGCTCATCAAGGCATATCACACCGAACGCGGCGATACTGCCAGAACGAAGATCATCGTTCCGGACTCTGCCCATGGCACGAACCCTGCCACGGCTGCCATGTGCGGCTATCAGGTCGTGAACATCCCCTCCGGCTCTGACGGCTGTGTCGATCTGGACGCGCTGCGCGCGGCAGTCGGCTCCGACACCGCGGGCCTGATGCTCACGAACCCGAATACCGTCGGTATTTTTGACAAGAACATTCTTCAGATCACGCAGATCGTCCACGAGGCGGGCGGCCTGTGCTATTACGACGGTGCGAACCTCAACGCGGTCATGGGTGTTGTCCGCCCCGGCGACATGGGCTTTGACTGCATCCACTCGAACCTCCACAAGACCTTCGCCACGCCGCACGGCGGCGGCGGCCCGGGCGCCGGTGCGGTCGGCTGCAAGGATTTCCTGCGCCGCTACATGCCGGGTCCGCTGGTCGTGGAAAAGGACGGAAAATTCGACTTTGAGTATCCTGAAAAGTCCATCGGCCGCGTGAAGATGTTCTACGGCAACTTCGATGTGTGCATCAAGGCGCTGACCTATGTTCTGAGCCTTGGCCGCGAGGGCATTCCGGAGGCTGCAAAGAACGCCGTCCTGAACGCCAACTACATGATGGCATGTCTGAAGGACAAATTCGACATGGCATACGACCAGACCTGCATGCACGAGTTCGTCATGACGCTGGAAAAGCTCCACAAGGAGACGGGCGTTTCGGCGCTGGACGTTGCAAAGGGAATGCTGGACTTTGACCTGCATCCGCCCACAATGTACTTCCCGCTGATCGTCCACGAGGCGCTCATGGTCGAGCCCTGCGAGACCGAGAGCAAGCAGCTCATGGATGAGGTCTGCGACATTTACGGAAAGCTGCGCGACATGGCATACAGCAACCCTGATAGCCTGCATACCGCGCCGCACAACACCCCCGTCCGGCGTCTCGACGAGGTTGCCGCGGCGAGAAACATGATTCTTAGGTACGACTATACATGATCAAAAAACTGCAATATTTCATCGGCGCGGGAACCGACCCGCACAGAAACCTTGCCATCGAGGAATACCTGACCGATACGGTGCCTGAGGATACCTGTATCCTCTACCTCTGGCAGAACCGACACACCGTCGTCATCGGACGCAACCAGAATGCGTGGGCTGAGTGCCGCACGACAGAGCTGGAGCGCGACAGCGGCACGCTTGCGCGCCGCCTGTCGGGCGGAGGCGCGGTCTATCATGACATGGGAAACCTCAACTTCACGTTCTCCCTGCGCGAGGCCGATTACGACCTGCGGCGGCAGCAGAGCGTCATTGTCGAGGCCTGCCGTCTGCTCGGCATCCCGGCGGAGATCTCCGGCCGGAACGATATTCTGACAAACGGCTGCAAATTCTCCGGAAACTCGTTTTATAACCATGCGGGCTGCGCGTTCCACAACGGAACGCTGCTGGTGAGCGTGGATATGGCGAATCTCGGAAAGTACCTCACGCCCTCCAAGGCAAAGCTGGAGAGCAAGGGCGTGGCCTCCGTGCGTTCGCGCGTCATCAATCTGACCGAGCTTCGCCCGTCGCTGACGATCGCGGAGATGGCGCAGGCGATGGTGCAGGCGTTCGAGCACGTCTACGGCCTGACGGCGCAGGAGCTGCGCGAGTCGGACTTCGACGAGGCGGAGATCGCACGGCGCTACGAGCGCTTCCACAGCTATGACTGGATCTACGGCAAGACGTTCCCGCTGTCGTTTGCGTGCAGCGAGCGCTTTGCGTGGGGCGAGGTCACGCTGCGGCTGGCGGTCGAAAAGGGCGTGTGTACCGAGACGGCTGTCTACAGCGACTCGATGGACGCGGAGTTTGCCTCCGCGCTGGAAAAGGCGCTGGTGGGAAGCCGCTTCACGGTGGACGCGCTGTGCGAGCGTATTCGTACGGTGCCGGAGTGCGCGGCTTACGCGGCGGATCTCTGCGCGCTGATGGAAAGGCAGGAACTGTAACAGCAAAGGAGGCTCGATATGGAACAATTTGACGTACTGGTAATGGGCGGCGGCCCCGGCGGCTATCTTGCAGCCGAGCGCGCGGCGCAGGCGGGACTTTCCGTTGCGCTGATTGAAAAAAGAGCCCTTGGCGGCACTTGTCTCAACGAGGGTTGTGTTCCGACGAAGAGCCTTCTGTACTGCGCCAAGCAGTACGGTGCGGCCGCGGTGCACGGAAAAGCCTACGGCGTGCATACGGAAAATGTTGTGTTTTCCCATGAAGAAGCCGTTGCGCGGAAGAATCTGGTCGTAAAGCGCCTTGTGCGCGGCGTCGGCTCGACGATGAAGCTGCATCACGTGGCGGTCTACACCGCCGAGGGGCAGCTGCTCGGCAAAAACGCCGCGGGCCTGTTTGAGGTGCGCGCGGGGGATGCGCAGCTTTCTGCAAAGCATCTCATTCTCGCGACCGGCTCCACAGCCGCCGTGCCCCCGATCGAGGGCGTGCAGGCGGGTCTGGCGTCCGGCTTTGTGATGACGAACCGCGAGATCCTCGACCTGACCCAGCCCCCGAAGACGCTCTGCTGCATCGGCGGCGGCGTGATCGGGCTGGAAATGGCGTGCTATTTTGCCGCCATCGGCGTGAAGGTCGTCGTGGTGGAAATGCTGCCGAAGATCGCGGGCAACACGGACGCGGAAATCTGCGACCTGCTGATGAAGACGTACAAAAAGCAGGGCATGGAGTTCCATCTGAGCGCCGGTGTGCGTGAAATTCGTGAAAATGCCGTTGTCTATGCGGACGCAGACGGCGTACACGAGGTCGCGTGCGACCGTGTGCTGCTGGCGACCGGACGGCGCGCGATGACGCAGGGCTTCGGCCTTGAGACGCTCGGTGTCCGCACGGAGCGCGGCGCGATCGTCACGGACGAGCACATGCAGACGAATGTCCCCGGCGTCTACGCCGTGGGCGACTGCAACGGACGGCTGATGCTCGCGCACGCAGCCTACCGGCAGGCTGAGGTCGCGGTGCATCACATCTGCGGCGTCAGCGACAGTGTCAGCCAGAGCGTTGTGCCCTCCGTCATTTACACAACGCCGGAGGTCGCCTGCGCGGGACTGAACGAGGACGAGGCGCGCGCGACGGGACACAATATCCGTGTCGCGCGGGTGCCGATGCTCTACTCCGGACGCTTTGTTGCGGAGAACGACCGCGGCGACGGCTTCTGCAAGCTCGTCTATGACGCGGACGAGGACCGCCTTGCGGGCGTGCAGCTCATCGGCCCCTACGCCTCGGAGATGATCTACGGCGCGGCCATGATGGTTCAGCTCCGCCTGCCGCTGGAGCAGCTCAAAAAGATCGTTTTCCCGCATCCCACGGTCGCGGAGGTCATCCGCGAGGGGCTGTTCATGCTCTGAGCCGGGAAACACAAAACCAATCTACGTTCGCCCCGGAGTGTGCAGACCGCCGCTCCGGGGCGTTTTGCGCGGTGGTGAAAACCTACGATCACCTTGACATTTTATCGCCCGAATTTTACAATTAAACCAGATAAGCGGAAAAGGAGAGAAAGCTATGGAGGAGGCAAAACGCTGCCCGCACTGCCTGGCGGAAAACACGCCGGACGCGGCAATATGCACGCGCTGCGGCGCGGAGATGGACGCGCAGAACGCGCCGCACCAGCTTCCGGTGGGTGCGCTGCTGGCCGGACGCTATCGCGTCGGCTGCTGCATCGGAGAGGGCGGCTTCGGCATCACCTACGCCGGGTGGGACGAGACGCTCGACATGAAGGTTGCCGTCAAGGAATACTATCCTGCCGGAAACGTCAACCGCTACAACACACAGTCGCTCTCTGTTGAGCCGACGAATGCGGAGAGCGGCGCTTTTTTCGAGCACGGCCGCACGCGCTTTCTGGACGAGGCGCGGACGCTGGCGAAATTTGCGTACTCGGCGAACATCGTCGGCGTGCGCGACTGCTTTTTTGAAAACAACACCGCCTACATCGTCATGGAATTTCTCGAGGGCGAAAGCCTGAGCCGGTATCTGCGCGAGCACGGCCCGATGCCGTTTGCGCAGGCGCTTGCGCTGCTTGACCCGGTCATGGCGGCGCTGGAGGGCATCCACGCAAAGGGTCTCGTCCACCGCGACATCAGCCCCTCAAACCTGATGCTTCTGACGGACGGCGGGGTGAAGCTGCTCGATTTCGGGACGGCGCGCGGCGCAAGCCCTGTGGGGGAGCGGAGCCTTTCCGTGGTGCTCAAGCCCGGCTACGCGCCCGAGGAGCAGTACATCTCACACGGCGCACAGGGGCCGTGGAGCGACGTCTATGCCATGTCCGCCACGCTCTATCGCATGATCACCGGCAGAACGCCGGAAAACGCGCTCAACCGTATGCCGTCAGACCCGCTGCCTGCGCCGAGTGCGCTGGGCGCGGACATTACGCCTGCACAGGAGCGGGCGCTGCTGCACGGCATGGCCGTCCATGCCTCAAGCCGCATCCAAAGCATGGCGGCGCTGCGCGCGGCGCTCCGCGATGGCGAGGCTGCGCCGGTGGACGAGCCGGAGGAGGACGAAAAAACGCTCTATAGCCCGCAGGCGGCGAAGCCTGCCGTACCGGAATATACGCCGCGTGCCGTCTCTGCGGAAACCGAGAGGACAGAGCGGAAAACGGCTCATGAGCCGGAAAAACCGGCGAGAACCGCCGTGCAGGATGTGCCGCCGCAGCCGGAGGCGGCGGCAGAAGGAACGGTAGGGATGCCGCTGGTGCCGAGAGGCGAAAAAAAGAGCCGGGAAATGGCTTCGCACGCAAAGAAAACGGGAAAGAAAAAGAAGAAAACCGGCTGGATCGCGCTGGCGGCGGTCGTGTGCCTGCTGGCGGCGGTGTTTGCGATCTATGACCATTACCGCAAGCCGACGAATGAGGAAATGCGCGCGCGCTATCAGGATCAGAAGATCACAGCCTCCATGATGCGGTCACTGGCCAGAAACCGTAAGAAACAGTATGTCTTTTTCTCAGGCTGTACCTTTGAGGATGGCGCGCTGGAGGCGCTGGCCAAATCCAAATCCGTTCTCACCATTTCATTTGATCAATGCAGCGGCATTGAGACGCTGGCGCCGCTGGCGGAGCTGACGTCGCTGGATACTTTGTATTATGATGGGGAAGTCTCCGAAGGCGAACCGGCCGGAACGCTCAACGGCGAGAAAATGTTCCCGGTAGAGATGAACTGCCAGAGTATTGCATTGACCGGATGGAAGCTGGAAGGCGGACTTTCCTTCCTGAAAAATTTCCAGAATACACAGAGCCTCACATTCATAAGATGCCCCGGCATGGACAGGCTTCCGGAAATGGAGAGCCTGAAGTTTTTCCGCATATTTCACTGCGATATGAGCGGCTGCGACCTGTCCGCGCTGCAGAAGAGTACGCAGCTGAAAAATGTAATTATGAATGACTGCAGCCTTAAAAATATTGATTTTCTGGCCGGCTGCGGCAGCCTTGAGGATCTGGAGCTTGACGAGAATGCAGTCACGTCGCTGCTGCCGCTGAGCGGCTGCGCGAATCTGAAAACACTCTCTGCCAGCTCCAACCAGATCACCTCGCTGGAGGGACTGGAGGACAAAACGCTGCTGTGCACACTACAGCTGAACAACAATCAGATCAGCGACCTGACGCCGCTGGAGCATGATACGGCGCTTGGCACGCTGGAGCTGGCAAACAACAACGTCTCCAATCTGACGCCGCTGTCGGATACGACGAAGCTGACATGGCTTGAGCTTCAAAACAATTCTGTCAGCGATCTCCGCCCGCTGGCGGGCAACGAGCGGATGCGTTATATGTATCTGGCAAACAACCAGCTTACAAGCTTTGACGGCTGTGAAAATATGATTGAGCTCAAAGTAATCCGCGCGGCACACAATCAGATCGAAAATCTGGACGGCCTTGTCAATGTGACGCAGCTTGAGGATATTTCACTTTCCGACAATAAGCTGACAGACATTTCCCTGCTGGCAAAGAGCGCCGGAAAGCTGGAGTTCGTGGGAATTGACAGCAACGACATCAGCGATATTTCCGCGCTGGCCGGGAATCCGGATATGGAGCTTGTGACGATGGAGAACAACCATATCTCCGACATTTCCGCGCTGGCGGGCATGAGCAAGCTGAAATATCTCTCGGCTTATCACAATGAGATCACGGACATCACGGCGCTTGGCGACTGCAAGACGCTGTACTATGTTGATCTCGGTGAGAACCAGATCGCAGATATTGCGCCGTTGGCTTCTTCGGTGGTCAGCCAGCGCATGCTGCTGCTGCAGAATAACTGTATTACCGATATTTCCACGCTTTACCGGGATACAGATTACGTGTATCTGTCGCTGTACGGAAACCCCATCGAGGATTATTCCATCCTGCGGGAGCTGACGAGTATCAGCTTCATGTGGGATACGCTGATCGTTTCCTGGGAAGAGGACATGAACATCGAGGATATCGGAGCAAGTCCCTACGCACAGAGAATCACTTTTGTGGATACGCCGAAGGACAAGCAGGCAGATATTATCAGGACGTGCAATGAGACGAAAAGGAACCTTGATTTGAGCGGAGCCAATAATAAACCGGCGTTTTTAACCAAAGAAGAGACGGACGCAAAGATCCAGGAAGTGCGGCAGACGTTCCGAAAGGAACAGAAGGCAGACCGGTAAACACGGAAAAGGGAGAAGAAATGGAAGAAAAAACAGTATATCGCGTACCGCAGCGGCGCGCGCCGAAGCTCTGCGTCTACGCAGGCGGTGCGATGCGTGAGTGGATGCTGGAGGGCGCGCAGTTGTTTGGCCGCTCCGGAAAAGCGGCGAACCCGGCGCTGGCGCTGCCGCAACGCTCGGTCTCCCGCGCGCACGGCCTGTTCGTGACGGACGCCGGCGGCTGCCGCTATCAGGACGTGGGCAGCACCAACGGAACGCTGCTCAATGGGAGGATGCTTGCGCCGCAGAGACCGTATCTTCTGAAAGATGGCGATGTGCTGCGCATCCACGCGGGCGGAGACGAGGCAAACGAAATGGACGTGGTGATGATCTACACCACGAGCTGGCATGACGGTGCGGTCTGGAAAAAGCAGCCGCTGGACGAGCGCATGGCGGAGATCGTGGTGGGCAGGACGGAGGGGCTGGCGCTCCATGACGGAGCGGTCTCGCGCCGCCATGCATCGTTCTTCCGCGCGGCGCGCGGCTGGGCGATCATCGACCATGAGAGCCTGAACGGCGTGACGCGCAACGGCCGCCGCCTGACACAGCCGGAGTATTTGCAGCCGATGGATGTGGTGCGCATTGCGGACTTTGATTTCCTGTTCACGGGCGATGCGCTCTACTGGCAGGCGGAGGAGCGGCCGGCTCCGGCCGTGATCCCGACCCCGCCTGCGCCGCGAGCCGAGACGGGGCTGAGCATCGACATTGAGGAGCGGAGCGTCATCAGCCGCCTGAAAAAGAAGATGCTGCTCAAGGACATCCGGCTCGACATTCCCATGTCCAGCATGGTGCTGATCCTCGGCGGCTCCGGCGCGGGCAAGACCACGTTTATGAACGCCGTCATGGGCTATGAGCAGGCAAAGGGCACCATCCGCTACCGCGGAACGGATATTTACGAGGAATACGAGCAAATGAAGTACGAGATCGGCTATGTCCCGCAGCAGGATCTGGTACGGGAAAACGACACGGTCTACGCCACGCTCCGAAACGCCGCCGAGATGCGGATGCCCGCCTCCAGCAGTGAGGAGGCGTATGCCGCGCGTGTGGACGAGACGCTCCGGGTGATGGGTCTTGAGCGCGAGAAGGACTCCTACGTCGGAAAGCTCAGCGGCGGCCAGCGCAAGCGGCTGAGCATCGCGGTGGAATACGTCGGCTCACCGGCGCTGTTCTTCCTCGACGAGCCGGACTCCGGCCTCGATGGGACGATGGCGCGGGCGCTGATGGAAAATCTGCGCCGGATCGCCGACTCCGGCAAGATCGTCATGGTCATCTCGCACAGCCCCGACCGCGCGTTCGAGCTGTTCGATCAGGTGGTCGTGCTGGCAAAGGATTCGCGCGACGACTGCGGCCATCTGGTCTTTTCCGGCGCGCCGAAGGACGCCTGCCGCTTCTTCGAGGTCGACAGCCTTGAGAAGATCGTCCGCCGCATCAACCGCCGCGACGAGGGCGGCGAGGGCCTGGCAGACCACTATATCCGAAAATTTGAATCAGGAGGCGCGCGATGAACGAAAATCGGATCTCAGCAGGCGGCCAGATACGGATCTACGCCGGAAAGTGCTTCCGCCTGTTCTGGAGCGAGAAGCAGTGGAAAAAGCTCATTTCCACGCTCATCATCATGGGAATCATTTCTCTGGTCACGGGCGATAAGATGTTCAAGGAGTATCCCGCGACGAAAAACGGCGCGTTCGCTGTGATCTGCGCCTGCATCTGGGTGGGACTGTTCAATTCCATCCAGTCCATCTGCCGCGAACGCGCGATCATCAAGCGCGAGCACCGGACGGGCCTGCGCCTTCCGTCCTATGTGATGGCGCATGTTTTGTACGAGCTGGCGCTCTGCGCCATTGAGGCGGCAATCGTACTGACCATCGTCTTTCTCCGCAATGCCGATCATTTGCCGGACTCCGGCATCATCGGACCGCGCGTTGTGGACATGTATATCTCCTTCCTTCTGATTATTTTTGCCTCCGATCTCATTGCCATGCTCGTCTCGTGCATCGTGAAAAACGAAAACGAGGCCATGACGGTCATGCCGTTCGTGCTGATCGTGCAGCTCGTCATGTCGGGCGCGGTGTTTGAGCTGAGCGGCGTGACGGAGCTGATCTCCAAATTCACCATCAGCCGCTGGGGGCTCGATGCCATCGGCTCCATCGCCTGCACGACCTTTGCGGTCTCCAGCGGCGCGATGTTTGCCGGTGCGGGCGGCTGGAAAAATGAGTCGGACAATCTGCTCAAGTGCTGGCTGCTGCTGCTCGCCTTCTGCGCGGCGTATACACTTTTGGCGATGCTGGCGCTCAAGAGCGTAGACCGGGACAAGCGATGAGCACAGTCTGTGCGGGACGGCCTTCCGTCCCGCACATTTTTATTGCAGAGCGGATGCAAAAAGGGAGAAAGTATGTTATACTAAACCCGAATATGCACTTTGGAGGGAAACGTATGAGCAGAGCGGATGAAATCTATATCCAGACGTGCCGCGACATACTGGAAAACGGCGTCTGGGACACCGACCGGGCGGTGCGGCCGCACTGGGAGGACGGTGCGCCTGCGCATACCGTCAAGAAATTCTGCGTGGTGAACCGCTATGACCTGCGGGAGGAATTCCCGATCATGACGCTTCGCCGGACCTATTACCGCTCCTGTATTCAGGAGCTGCTGTGGATCTGGCAAAAAAAGTCCAATCGCATCAGCGAGCTTGGCAGCCACATCTGGGACAGCTGGGCGCGTGAGGACGGCACCATCGGCAAGGCCTACGGCTATCAGCTCGGGGTCAAGCACGTCTATCCCGAAGGCATGTTCGATCAGGTCGATCGCGTGCTCTATGCGCTTCGCCACGATCCGGCGTCCCGCCGCATTCTGACGAGCCTCTACAACCACCACGATCTGCATGAGATGGCGCTGGCTCCATGCGCGTATTCCATGACGTTCAACGTCAGCGGCAACACGCTGAACGCGATCCTCAACCAGCGCAGTCAGGACATGCTGACGGCAAACAACTGGAACGTGGTGCAGTATGCGGTGCTGGTACACATGATGGCACAGGTCTCCGGGCTGGAGGCGGGCGAGCTGGTGCACGTCATCGCCGACTGCCATATCTACGACCGGCATGTGCCGCTGGTGGAAAAAATGCTGGAAAATCCGAGCTATCCTGCGCCGAAATTCGTGATGGACAAGGCCGTGACGGATTTTTACGACTTTACAGTCGATAGCTTCCAGATGGAGGACTACCGCTTTGCGCCGTTTGACGAGAAGATCCCCGTTGCGATTTGAGGTGTGAGATGGAACTGATCGTAAATGTGACGAAAAACTGGGGCATCGGCTTTGAAAACCGGCTGCTGGTCTCCATTTCTGCCGATCTTCGCCGCTTCCGGCAGCTCACCGAGGGAAAGACCGTCATCCTCGGGCGCAAGACGCTGGAGACCTTTCCCGGCGGAAGGCCGCTCAAAAACCGGCGCAACATCCTCCTGACGGCAAATCCGGCGCTCCGCGTGGACGGGGCGGACATTGTCCATTCGGAGGAGGCGCTTTTTGCACGTTTGCGCACGCTTCCGCGGGAGACGCTTTGCGTCATCGGCGGCGCGAGCGTTTACCGGATGCTTCTGCCGTACTGCGACGCGGCGCGTGTGACAAAGACGGAGACCATGTGCGAGGCGGACGCATTTTTCCCGGATCTTGACGGGATGGAAAACTGGAAGATCACCGAATGCTCCGATGTGCAGGAGGAAAACGGCATACGATTCCAGTATATTGATTATGTCAACTTAACGCCGCGGGACTTCCCAACGGCGTAATTCAGAACGAAGGATAGAGATATGGAACAGAATTTGACTTTCAGCGACCTTGGGCTTTCAAACGAGATTCTTCAGGCGCTGGAACAGAAGGGATACGGATATCCCACAAGGATCCAGCAGGAGGCGATCCCGCCGCTGATGGAGTGGAAGGACGTCATCGCAAAGGCGCCCACCGGAACGGGCAAGACCTTTGCCTTCGGCATCCCGATGATCGAGCACATCGACCCCGACGTGCAGGAGCTTCAGGGGCTTATCCTCGCGCCGACGCGCGAGCTTGCCATCCAGATCGGAGACGAGCTGCGCGGTCTTCTGACGTTTTCCAAGAACATCCGCGTGGCCGTGGTCTACGGCGGCGCGAAGATCGAGACGCAGATCAAGCAGCTTCAGAAATGCCCGCAAATCGTCGTCGCCACGCCGGGACGGCTCATGGACCACTATAAGCGCAAGACGCTCCGGCTCGACAAGATCCGGACGGTCATCCTCGATGAGGCGGACCGTATGCTCGACATGGGCTTTTTCGACGATGTGACGAAGATCATTGAAAAGATCAAGAACCGCCGCAACCTCGGCCTGTTCTCCGCGACCATCTCGCAGGAGGTCATGACCGTCTCGTGGATGTATCAGCGCGACGAGGTCGAGATCACCGTGAAGCCGGACGCGGAAAACCGTCCCGACATCACGCAGTATTCCATCACCGTCTCGCCGCTGGAGAAGATCAGCACGGTCTTGCAGCTTTTGCGGACGATGGCCTTTGAGCGGACGATCATTTTCTGCAACACAAAGGTCATGTGCCAGCACCTCTGCGACGATCTTCGCCGCGCGGGCGTGGCCGTTGACTGCATCCACGGCGACATCCCGCAGCAAAAGCGCGAAAAGACGATGCGCACCTACAAGGAGGGCAGGCTCCCCGTGCTGATCGCGACGGACGTGGCCTCCCGCGGCATCGACGTGGACGACGTGGACTGCGTCATCAACTACGACCTGCCGATGGAGAACGAATATTATATCCACCGCATCGGCAGAACGGGCCGCGCAAAGAAGAAGGGCGTCGCCATTTCGATCATCGGCTCGGTGGCGGAGCAGGCCAAGCTCGACGAGATCGCAAAATATTCGCATTACAGCGTCCAGCGCGTCAAGTTCCTTGAGGACGGTACGCTGGTCGAGGAGGAGATCAGAAAGCCGAAGCCGGCGCCCCGCCGGAGATTCCGTTGACGGCGGCGGAGCGCGGCGTGCTGCTCCTGTGTGCCTCGCTCGGCGGCACGGAGCGGCCGCTGAGCATGGCGCAGTTCCGTGAGCTGTCGCTGCGTGCGCAGGCGCACGGCGTTCCGCAGGGCGATCTGAGCGCAGAGCTGACATGCCGCGATGTGGAGCGCCTCGGCTGCGACGCGGAGCAGGCGCAGCACATCGTCCGGCTTCTTTCGCGCGAGCGCGCGCTGGAGGAGAGTCTGATCGCGGCAGAGCGCCGCGGCATCGTGCCGCTGACGCGCATCACGGCGGCCTACCCCGTGCCGCTGGCGCGGAAGCTCTCCGTCTCCTGCCCGCCGGTGCTGTTTGCAAAGGGAGACCTGCTTCTGATGCGGCGCGAGTGCGTGTCGCTGGTCGGCTCGCGTGAGCTTGGCGCGCGCGGACGCGCGTTTGCCCGCCAAGTCGGCCGCCTCGCCGCCGAGGAGGGGCTGACGCTCGTTTCGGGCGGAGCCGCCGGCGCGGACAGCGAGGCGCAGGAGGCCTGCCTGGCGGCGGGCGGCAGCGTGATCGTATTCACGCCCGGACAGCTGGCGGAGCTGCCCGCGCGGCGCAATGTGCTTTTTCTTTCAGAGGGCGGCTGGACGCTGCCCTTTTCTGCTACGCGCGCGCTGAGCCGCAACCGCCTCATCCACGCGATGGGCGAAAAAACGCTGGTTGCACAGACGGGCTTCGGCTCCGGTGGGACGTGGAGCGGGACGCTTGACAATCTGCGCCATGGCTGGAGCACCGTCTTTGTTCACGATGACGGGAGCATGGGCGCGGCGGCGCTCATCGCGCGCGGCGCAGAGCCGGTCGCGGCGCTTACGAGTCTGCGGGCGCTGGAACCGGCGCAGGCGCGCTTTTGCCAGAGCGTCCGCCATCCGATGCACACAGAGGACCTCTAGGGTATATCTGAAAACTCCCATTCAGTTTTCAGATACACCCTAAAAAACAAGGAGGGAAACGCCATGAAAAAGATCTCCGCGCGCATGTGGGCGACGCTGATCCTGATCGGCTTTGTCGGTCAGCTTGCGTGGACCATCGAGAACATGTATTTTAACGTCTTTCTGTACAACACCATCTCCACCGATCCGCGCCATATCTCGGCGATGGTGGGGTGGAGCGCGGCAGCCGCCACGCTGACAACGCTTTTGATGGGTGCGCTTTCAGACCGCGTTGGGAAGCGAAAGCTGTTCATCTGCGGCGGCTACATCCTCTGGGGCGCCTCCACGGCGGCGTTCGGCCTGATTACGGTGGAAAACGCGGCAAGGCTCTTTCCGGCGGTGCAGGCCACGACCGCGGCGGCAGCGATGGTCGTTGTGCTCGACTGCGTGATGACCTTCTTCGGCTCCACGGCGAACGATGCGGCCTTCAACGCCTACATCACCGATGCGGTCGATTCGGAAAACCGCGGAAAGACCGAGTCGGTGCTTGCCGTTTTGCCGCTCATTGCCATGCTGGTGATCTTCGGTGCGTTTGACGGCATGACACAGCGCGGCGAGTGGCGGAAATTCTTCGCCATTTTCGGCGGAGCCGTCACGCTGACGGGGCTGGCTGCCTGCGCACTGATGCCGGAGCCGAAGCTCACACCGCACAGCGAGCCGTATCTCAAAAATCTGGTCTACGGCCTGCGCCCCTCGGTCGTGCGGGAGCATGCGGCGCTCTATCTGGCATTTGCGGCGTTTTGCGTGTTCTCCGTCGCGGTGCAGGTCTTTTTTCCATATCTCATCATCTATATCCAGAATTATCTGAGACTTGACAATTACGCCGTTGTGCTCGGCGTGGTGCTCATTGCGGCGTCTGCGGTCAGCGTTGCCGCCGGTAAGACGATCGACCGCGTCGGAAAGCTGCGCTTTGCGCTTCCGGCGGCGCTGGTCATGCTGCTTGGACTGGCGGGAATGTATTTCGCACGCGGCATGGCGGCGGTCATCGCGGCGGGCTGCGTCATGATGTCGGGCTATATGCTTGTCACGGCGGCGCTCTCCGGGCTGATCCGCGACCTGACGCCGGAGGGAAAGGCCGGGCATTTTCAGGGCATCCGCATGATCTTCGGCGTGCTGCTGCCGATGATCCTCGGCCCTGCCATCGGCGCGGCGGTCATCCGAAGCTCTGACAGCACCTATGTGGAGCTTGGCGTGACAAAGACCGTGCCGACGCCTGCGATTTTTCTTGCGGCAGCGGCGCTGCTGGCGCTGAGCGTGCCGTTTGTACTGGCGCTCAAGCGGCGGATGGCAGCAGGGGAGGAACGCGTATGAAAACGATCTGGGGCGAAACGCTCGACCCGAACGCCGTTTTGCAGGAATATCCGCGCCCGCAGATGGTGCGCGGGAGCTACCGGAACCTGAACGGCCTCTGGGACTACGCCATCACGGACGCAGCGGCTCCGCCGGAGCGCTGGGACGGAGAGATCCTGGTGCCGTTTTCGCCGGAGGCTCCGCTTTCCGGCGTCGGGCAGACGCTGCTTCCGGGGCAGACGCTCTGGTACCGGCGCACGCTTGCGGAGCAGCCGCGCGAGGGAGCGCATCTGCTGCTGCATTTCGGCGCGGCGGATCAGGAGTGTACGGCCTATCTCAACAAACGGCGCGTGGGCGCGCACGTGGGCGGCTATACGGCGTTCACTGTGGACGTGACCGACGCGCTGGCAGAGGAAAACGAACTGCTGGTCGCGGTGCGTGACGGCACGGACACGAATGCGCTCTCGCGCGGCAAGCAGAAAACAAAACGCGGCGGCATCTGGTATACGCCGCAGAGCGGCCTGTGGCAGACGGTCTGGGCGGAGTGGGTGCCGGAGCGATATATCACGGGTCTTCGCATCACGCCGGACGCAGCGAATGCCTTCGTGCGGGTCGAGGTGCAGTCGGACTATGACGGCGCGTGCTACCTGCACTTTGCGGGGCGGCGCATCGGCGGCTTTACGAACCGCGAGACGGTCATCCGCGTGAAGGATGCAGAGCTGTGGTCGCCGGAGCATCCGAAGCTCTATGCATTTGAAGCCGAGCTCGGCAGCGACCGCGTGAAAAGCTACTTCGCCCTGCGCGATGTGGCCGTTGGGAAGGATGCGCAGGGCCGCCCGTGCCTGATGCTGAACGGAAAGCCGTATTATCACTGCGGCGTGCTCGATCAGGGCTATTATCCGGACGGACTGTATACCGCGCCCAGCGATGCGGCGATGATCTACGACATCACGCTGATGAAGCGCATGGGCTTCAACATGCTGCGAAAGCACATCAAGGTGGAGCCGATGCGGTGGTACTATCACTGCGACCGGCTCGGAATGCTGGTGTGGCAGGACATGATAAACGGCGGCGGGGCGTACAAGCTTCTGACTGTCTCTGCGCCGCTGTTTACGCACAGGCATCACAGCGACCGCAACTACCGCCGCTTTGCGCGGACAGATGCGGACGGGCGCGCGGCGTATTACACGGAGCTTTCGGAAATGGTTCGCCAGCTCTACAACTGCCCGTGCATCGTCATGTGGGTGCCGTTCAACGAGGGCTGGGGACAGTTTGACGCGGCGGAGGCCGTCCGGCGCATCGAGGAGATCGACAAAACGCGGACGATCGACCACGCCAGCGGCTGGCACGACCAGAAGCTCGGCGCGATCCAGAGCCTGCACGTCTATTTCTACGCCTATCGCTTCCGGCCGGACAAGCTCGGCAGGGCCGTGGTGCTCTCGGAGTTCGGCGGCTATCAGCTCCCCATTGAGGGCCACACCTGGAACGGCGCGAATTTCGGCTATAAGGGGTATCGGACGAAGGAGGCACTGGCGGCGGCATACAGGCGGCTGTATGAGCGGCAGATCCTGCCCGCGCGGCAGAAGGGCCTTGCGGCGAGTGTCTACACACAGCTTTCCGATGTGGAGGACGAGGTCAACGGCTTTGTCACATACGACCGGAGGGTCGAAAAGCTGGATGCGGAATCGATGCGGGCGCTTCATGAGCGCCTGATCGCAGGAAAACCCTGATTTTTGTGCCGACCGGCGGCAAGAAATGCGCCCGCACAGCCGTGCGGGCGCAAAATAAAACCGGATGACAGAGCTATTTTCGCTTTTTTACAAAAAGGGCTTGACATTTTTCTATCTTATGCTATAATAAGCGAGCTGTTTGAGAAAACATGCTGCTGTAGCTCAGTCGGTAGAGCGCGTCATTGGTAATGACGAGGTCGGCAGTTCGAATCTGCCCAGCAGCTCCAGAAAAATCCTTGAAACCACATGGTTTCAAGGATTTTTTCTATCTTCTGCAAAGCATGTTTTTTCGAAGCTTCCAACAAAACCTTGCGCCTGCGTTACACGGCGGCAAGCAGCCTGCCGTCGCGCATATTGAGGCAGACGTCAGCCGCGGCGGCAACCTCCGGGTCGTGGGTGACGACGATGACGCAGCGGCCCTCATCGTGGGCGAGGCTCAGGAGAATGTCAACGATGTTGCGGCTGTTTTCGCTGTCCAGATTGCCGGTCGGCTCGTCCGCGAGGATCAGCTCCGTACCCGACGCCAGCGCCCGTGCGATGGCCACGCGCTGCTGCTCACCGCCGGAGAGCATATTCGGCATCCGCGTGAGCTGCTCCGGCGTCAGACCGACGCGTGCGAGCATCTGCCGCGCGATCTCGTCCGCCTCTTTTTTCGGCATTTTCTTCACATAGAGCGGATATGCTGCATTTTCAAGCACCGTAAGGTGATAAAACAAATTGAAATTCTGATAGATGACCGAAACGTGCTCCAACCGGTATGCGTCGCGGTCAAGGTCTGCGGTGGAGCTGCCGTCAAACTCGATCGTGCCGCCGGCGGGAACGTCCAGACCCGCCAGCAGGGACAAAAACGTCGTTTTGCCGCAGCCCGACGCACCGACAACGGCGTAGACCCGTCCCGGCTCAAACACGCAGCTCACGCCGTTGACCGCCCGCACGACTTGCAGCTTTGTGCGGTATTCGTAGCGCACGTTTTTTGCTTCCAAACGTTCCATACTCAATCCTCCGTTTTCATCAGTTTCATTACGTTGACGCTGGCAACCATGCAGCACGCCATGGCCGCGCCGAGCAGGAACAGCCCAAGCAGAAGTCCTGCGCTTTTGACGGCGGCAGGGGGATAACCGCCCTCAAGCGCAAACGCGACGCCTGCGCCGATTGCCGCGCCGAGCAGCGCGAGCAGCAGCTCCTCGCTGAACACCTGCCAGAAGATGCTGTGTTTTTTCCGGCCGATGCAGCGCATGACCGCAAATTCGCGCCTGCGGCTGCGCGTGGTGAGGTACGTCGCGAGGAAGCCTACGCCTGCGAACAGCGCCAGCAAAATCGGCAGCAGCAGGCGCAGCGTCTTGAGATTCGACTCAAACTCGTGTACCGAGGCGATGAATTCCGCATCGTTGATGATCACGCCGTAGGTTTTCCAGTCGGGCTGATTTGTCAACATCGGCACGACGAAGGTTTTGTAAAGCTCTTCTTTGCATGCCTCCAGCCGTGCATTGTCCCGAATGTCAAACGAACAGGAGTCAACGAAAAAGTTCTCTGTCAGTCCGTCTGTCATGGTCACATAAAACGGGCACCAGATCGTCGCACCCGTCTGTCCGCTGACCGTGCCGACGATTTTCAGCGTGACCCGTCTGCCAAGATAGTCGATCGTGACAGCAGGGGAGCCGTCCGCGTCCTGCCCCGCTGTCTGGAGAAGATTTTCCGGCACGATGCAGACGCGCTCCGTGCCGAGGAACACATCCTCCGACCAGCCGGGGAAGAATGTGACCTTGGCGCCGGAGACCGGGTCGAGCACGCTGTCCGAGGCAAGGCTCAGAATGCGGCAGAGCGTCGTATCCGCCGGACTTTGCAGGGGCCGGGAAGCCTTGGCACGGACATTCTTCGCGGCCTCGTCCGCGTAGCAGCCGCGCTCGTGGCGATAGCCCATCAGCATATCGACAAAGGAGCTGTTCATGCCGAGCCGATCACTGGACGCGCCCTGCGCGTTGGTGACGACGCAGCGGATCGGCGTGTTTTCGATCATATCCGCCATGGAGCGCTCCTGGCGCAGCGCAAGATTTTGCAGCAGCGCCGCTGAGAACACGCCCAGTGCTGCCAGAAGCAGGAGCAGCAAGCTGACGCCTCTGCGCCGCCAGAGTACGGCAAACGTCATCCGCCGCAGGGCGGAACCGGTTTTCTTCATCATACATTCCTCCCTGCCTTTATTTTTTCTGCATCAGGTTTTGTCTCGAGGTCGCGAGTGTGCAGAGCAGCGCAGCAGCCAGCAGCAGGACGGTCTGGGCGGCGACGGAGAGGAGAAGCACAGACGGCTGAAGGGCGATGCTGCCCGAAAGGACGCGCCGTGTGACCGCGCCGTACAGACCTGCGGCTGCGGCTGCGCCCAAAGCGGCGGCGGAAACGATCAGGACGATGCCTGCGCCATACCGCTGCCGCCGGACGATACCGGCCTGAAGCCCCAGAAGCCGCAGCTTCCTTGCGGGGTCTGCCGTCTGCCGCAAAAACAGGAAGAAGAACAGCGCCGTAACCAGCACGAACAGCGCACTGCTGATGAGCGTCATCCGCATGGCGTTTGCGTGCATCACATCAAGCGTCTCCGCCAGCATATTATAGTTCTGGTCAAAATAAGCGAACAGCTCGCCGTGGCCGCGCGCCTCCAGCGCCGCCTCGAAGGTGTCCGCCCCGCCGTTTTCCAGAATTGCGGAGTACAGCGGAGTGCAGCGAATGTCCTCATAGAGCGCGGCGTTCGGGACGGAGGACTTGGGAGCAAAAATCGCGTTTGCCGAGAAGGAATGCTCGCCTGACGCGAATTCCGGTGCGGCATAAATGCCGACGATTTTATAGTCCTTTTTGATGTTCAGCCGGTTTTCCTCCTTGCACGGCTCGTATACGTTATAGGTGACCGGAACGCCAAAGATCTTCCCCTCTATGCCGGGCGTTGTGCCCATCTGCGCCTGATAGAGCTCCAATTCGATGCTGTCCCCGACAGACAGCCCGTTTTTCAGTGCATAGGCGGCGCTGACGAGGCAGACATTGCTGCCGTTTACATAGTCGGCAGACTCAAGCCCGCGGCCTTCAAAGATAGAGGCGTTGTCGTTGTTGAACCAGAGAATACTTTCCGAGTTGTCCGTCAGAATGAGGTTTGCGCTTTCATAATTTGTCCGGCACATCGGTATGATCGTGTCGCGCCAAAGCGCCCCCGCATCGCTGCGCAGAAAGGCCTCGACATCGCCCGTATACTCTGCACAGTAGGGCAGACTGTCCTCCTCCACGCGCCAGCTGAAAACCCCATCGGCGCCCTGGAGGTACGAAAGGGAGCGCAGAAAGCCCTCAATGCGCATTGCGCCCGGCTGCGTGTTGATATGACTGGCGGACACAGGGACCATAAGCCGCAGATGCCAAAGCCCCGGCGTGGAATATTCAAATGTCTGCTCCCCGTTCTCGTCCGTGGTCATTGTGAGGTTGCCGTCGGGGTGGATACAGCCGAACAGGAGATAGGTCTTTCCTTTTTCAAATGGGAGTCTGCCGTCAGAGGGGTATGGGCCGGCGAAATGAACGGCCTCTATCGGCGGCAGAATGTCCGCATAGGCCGGAAACAGGCAGAGGACCGATTCCAGCGAGAATTCTGCGAGTATATCCCGGCTCACACACTCCTCGGAGCCGGCAATGCCGCTGGTCTCGTCGAGCAGCAGCCGGCTTTGCGTACCTTCAAGCTCGAGCACCTCCGTGCAGCGCACCGCCAGAACGGCCAGGTCCCGACTGAAAAAATCATAGGAATAATTAGAAAATTCGTCCTTTTCATAGGCGGATACGGATGTACAGCCTTTCACATGCGCGTTCAGCAGCGCTCTGCGATCCTCGGCGAGCAGACCGGGGAGCCGCGGCGTCTGCTGCAAAAGAGGAACCCGCGCAGTGCTGTCTTCCTGACTGAAAGCGATTCTCCAGGGGCTTCCCTCTACCGGCACGGCAATGGTCGTGTACTGCCCGCTGACGCCGCGGATCTGCCTGCGAACAGCCGTCAGCGCCGAAAAACCGATCGACAGAAAGGCAATGACTGCCGCCAACAGGATGGCAAGCAGCGAGAATAAGACCGCTCGCCGCCGAAGCTGTGTTAAAAATACATTCACGGTGATACCTCCTGCCTTGTGTGGTGCCCGGCGCACACTACGATGTGCGCCGGGCGAATATTCTTGGCGTTTACTTAAGAAAAAAGGGGCTTAAGCAGGAAGCCAGTGACAAGGTCTTCCAATGTGCGGTGCACCGGGACACGGATGTATCTCAGTTTTTTCAGCGCCGCCGCAATAGTAGCAGTGCTTATACCAGGTTTGCTCCGTTCCGGTGCAGCTTGAATCGTCCACAAGAAGGCTATGTGGACTTACGATATTAAAGTCTTCGGACACAGTGACTTGGCAACGTGTGCACCTATAGGTTCGGCGAAGTACTGCGAGGCACTGGTTAGCATTGACATATGTACCTGCGTGATACACATAATAGCTATTTTCCTGCTCCCAATTATGGTTGCAGGCTGCTTGCGGGGAAATGACTTCATCTGCATTCATATCAACGTGGCCAGCTTCGTCAAGGATTTCCAAGTGTTCCTCTCCGCACTCGTCAAGGTTGTCATGAGCAAAGGCTACGGTTGCAAAAGAGAGGAGGATGGCAAGGGTCAGGAAAAGTGCTACGAGTTTTCTTGATGATTGCTTCATGATAATCTTCTCCTTTGTAGCTTATGTAGCGTGTTCGCCAATCTCCAGTTGGACGCAGCCGTGATTGGCCTACAGCTGTCGCTTCGCGGTATTGCGGCGGTACGGTACCGTTTACCAACGCAATCGCCCGATATAACAAATGCTGATCAGACATTTGATATTACCAGAAGATGAATGCGTTCGCATATCGCCACTGCTTTATCTATATAATAATATAACACACAAAAGGTGGAAAAAAGAACACAACTGCGGAAGAAAAATGAAATTTGTAGGAGATTACATTTTTTATCAATTACAAATGTGAAAAATGCATAGTGCCGCGGCCATTTCCGGCTCTGAAACGCGGCGCAGGACATCGAATGTGCATCCTGCGCATAAAGCCGCTCGAAATTCGAGCGGCTTTATGCGGTATCCGTAAGCGCAAAAGGCGAGCATATTCCGATGCGCCTTCCCCGTGCCGGGGAATTACAACATGCGCTTATCATTATGGGGTGCACTCCGGGAAGAATTCACCGTGCACCGCGTGCACGGCCTTTTCATATTCCGGCTCGCTGATGCCGACGGTGATGTTGATCTCGCGCGTGCCCTGCACGATCATCCGCACGTTGATGCCGG
>ERZ1673695.164-NODE-164-length-116581-cov-56.952200_pt1 | contig 116581 bp, 98 predicted proteins | sample MGYA00580225_ERZ1673695 | MGnify/ENA primary metagenome ERZ1673695 (study PRJEB41218, sample SAMN15661739) | gut metagenome | host: Homo sapiens | place: Canada: London | collected 2015-08-20/2019-03-30 | study: EMG produced TPA metagenomics assembly of... | reverse complement strand
ACCAATTCCGCGAGATCAGCACCGCCAATTTTGCATAACCCATAGCGCGCCAGGGGTCCTTAGACCGTAGGTCTAAGCGACTTTCTTTTCCACATTTCTTTCTTCGCAGAAAGAAATGTGGCCGCCGGAGGCCGCCTCCCCGTCAGGGGGAAACCGACTCGCCACCGGGGCAGCGCCCCCCGCGCAGGCGCAAAAAAAGAGACGGCCTTCGCCGTCTCTTTTTGTATCTCATCAGTTGTCCGTGCGGTTCCGCCACTCCAGCTCCTGCTCCAGCTCGAATTTCAGCTTCTTGTTCTCCTCCACCAGCGTGTCGTAGTGGGTGCCCTGCACGTAGTACTTCACGAACGCAAACGTGGCCTCGTTGAACTCCTCCTCCGTGTACTCCGGCAGCAGGGAGCCGTTCTTCCGGCGCAGACCGGTGACCTCGATCACCACCAGCCGGCGGTGCTCCTCGGACAGCTGAAACAGCTTCAGCTGCTCGGGGATCTCCAGCTCCAGATCGCAGCGCTCGTTGACGATCTCCAGCAGACGGCGCTGCTCCGGCTTGGCGGACACGATGACGCCGTGCTCGGCAAACAGCCGCTTCAGATAGCTGGCGGAGACCTCCTCCCGGGTAATGGTGCCCTTGCCGATGCCGGTGAGCATGGTGTTGGACAGGTTCAGGCTCACATAGACCTCACTGCCGGTCTTCGGGTATTTCATGGACGTACCTCCTGATGTTCCGTTTTATTCGCCTCGCGGGCGTGACTTCGTTCTGCGTATACCGTACCACATTCTATAAGAAATTGCAACTATTATATGATAAAAACACGGTATTTTTCTCAAAAATACATGGTTTTCATCATCCCAAACGTACCAAACATTTTATACGCGCCCCCCAGCCGCCCCGGCAAACTTTCCCTATTCAAACGCCTCGCGATGTGATACAATGTTGCCATAGCACAGTGCGGGCGGACACACCTGCCCGACACGATAAGGACAAGGGGGCTCTGCCATGAACATTCAGCGCGCCTATGTGGAGATCACCAACCTCTGCAACCTCCACTGCGACTTCTGCGCCGGCCACCACCGGCCGCTGATGGCCATGCGTACCGACGACTTTGCGGTGGCGGCCAAAAAGCTGCGTGCTGTCACGCAGTATATCTACCTCCACGTTATGGGCGAGCCGCTGCTCCACCCGGAGCTGGGGAAAATTTTGGATACCTGCGCCCAGCTGGATTTCCGTGTCTGCATCACCACCAACGGCACGCTCCTGCCCAAAAAGTTGGATATCCTGCTTGCCTGCCCCGCCCTGCATAAGGTAGCCGTCTCTCTCCATTCCTTCGAGGGCAACCACCTGAACGTGCCCCTGGAGGACTACGTCACCGGCTGTCTCCGCAGCTGCCAGAAGCTGGCCGCCGCTGGGGTCAACTGCACCCTGCGCCTGTGGAACAGCGGCATGCCCCAGGCCCTGAACCCGGAGATCGAGCGCATCCTGGGCGAGCTCACCGGGCAGAATACCGCCCACCTCCCCGAGGATATGCTCCACAACCGCCGCTTGGCCCCCCGCATCTACATACAGAAGGACGAGCACTTCTACTGGCCCGGCGACGAGAACAACGACTGCCCCGACGACACCCAGTACTGCTACGGCCTGCGCCGCCAGCTGGGCGTGCTGTGCGACGGCACCGTGATCCCCTGCTGTCTGGACAGCGAGGGCCGGCTGGCCCTGGGCAACATTTTCCACCAGAGCCTGGACTACATTCTCAACACGCCCCGGGCCCAGCGCATCCGCCGCGGCTTTGACTGCCGTGAGCCCGCCGAGGCCCTCTGCCGCCGCTGCCACTACGCCTCCCGCTTTAATATACCTTTACCACAGAGCAGCAAAAAGTAACGATCAGACAACAGCATTTGAAAATAAATGGCAAACAAGAGTAACAAAAACAGCAACCAAAGCTCCCAAAAAATACCGGTCCCGCTGGCCTCTCTGCCGGCAGTCCTGCTGCCCTGGTACGACCGGGAAAAGCGTTCTCTCCCTTGGCGAGATATCGTTACGCCTTATCGCACCTGGGTGTCGGAGATCATGCTCCAGCAGACGCGGGTACAGGCGGTGCTGCCCTATTTTGAGCGGTTTATGTCCGCCGCGCCGGACGTGCCCGCCCTGGCGGAATTAGCGGAAGACCGCTTGCTCTCCCTGTGGCAGGGCTTGGGCTATTACAGCCGCGCCCGCAGCCTGCAGCGCTCCGCCCGTGTCATGGTGGACCAATACGGCGGCTGTCTCCCCGACACGTACAGCGACCTGATACAGCTCCCCGGAATCGGCGACTATACGGCGGGCGCGATACTCTCCATCGCCTTTAATAAAGCCGTTCCTGCCGTTGACGGCAACGTACTGCGTATCGCGGCACGGCTGACCTCCTGCGACGATAACGTCCTTGACCCGCGGACACGCCAGCACGTCCGCGATGCGCTGGCGGCCGTCATGCCCACCGACCGCCCCGGCGATTTTAACCAGGCCATGATGGACCTGGGTGCCGCAGTCTGCTTGCCAAAAAATCCCAACTGCGAAAGCTGTCCCGCCGCAAGCCTTTGTGCCGCAAAGGCTGCGGGGCTTCAGTCCCGGCTGCCGGTGCGGGAAAAAAATACCGCCAAGCCGGAAAAGGACCTGACGGTCTTTCTGCTGACCACCCCCGATGGCCGCACAGCCCTGCGCCGCCGCCCGGAAACGGGCCTGCTCTCCGGCCTGTGGGAGTTTCCCAACACCGAGGGGATGCTGACGGAAACCCTTGCGGCACAACAGCTTCTGGACTGGGGACTCACGCCGCTTTCCTGGGAGAAGCGCTTTTCGGACAGGCATATCTTTACCCATCTCCGCTGGAATATGACGGTATTTCGCTTAATTGTCGCTGGCGACGGCCCTCCGGACTGGGTCTGGGCATCTGATGACCGGGATCTCTACCCCATGCCCACCGCCTTCAAAAAGTTGGAAAATAAATAAAATCGTATGCAAATAAAGGAGAAACAGGGATGGCACAGTTGTATTTTAAGTTCGGCGCCATGGGCTCCAGTAAGACGGCCAACGCGCTGATGGCGCGGTTCAACTACGAAGAGCGCGGCCAGGAGACGCTGCTGGTGAAGCCCCGTCTGGACACCCGTGACGGCGACCACATGGTCTATTCCCGCATCGGCCTGAAGCACCCCTGCATCTACTTCGATGAGATGCGCGAAATGTCGGAAACCGAACTGCAGACCTATGCCTGCATTATCATCGACGAGGCCCAGTTCCTGACAAAAGACGAGGTCTATTATCTCGTCCACCTCGTCGATGACTGCAGCATCCCCGTCATCTGCTACGGTCTCCGCGCCGATTTCAAGGGCGATCTGTTCCCCGGCAGCTACCATCTGCTGGTGCTGGCGGACAAGCTGGAGGAGGTCAAAACTATCTGTTGGTGCGGCAAAAAAGCGGCCTTTAACGCCCGTTTCGACGAAAATGGCCATGTGGTAAAGGAGGGCGCACAGGTGGTGCTGGGTGCCAACGACAAGTATATCGGTCTGTGTCGCCGCCACTGGATGGCTGGCGACCTGGGCCCGGATTTTGACATCCACAAGGTATGATCTGCACCTTATGTCCCCGTAACTGCGGGGCAGAGCGCACTGCGGAGCACGGCAGCGGATTCTGCGGTATGCCCGCCGGACCGCGGGTGGCACGGGCCATGCTGCACCAGTGGGAGGAGCCGCCCATCTCCGGCACGAATGGCGCGGGAACGGTGTTTTTCTCCGGCTGTACCCTGCGGTGCTGCTTCTGCCAGAATGGCAGTATTTCCGCCGGTTGTCAGGGAAAGGATATCTCCACGGCGCGGCTGCGGGAGATTTTCGACGAGCTGATCGCCCGGGGCGCCCACAACATTGAGCTGGTGACGCCCACACACTTTCTGCCGTGGATACTGCCGGCCCTGGAGCCAAAGCTTCCGGTACCGGTGGTATACAACTGCGGTGGGTATGAAAAGGTCGATACGCTGCGGCAGCTGGAAGGAAAGGTAGACATATATCTACCGGACCTGAAATATGCCGACGGTGCGCTGGCTAAGGCACTCTCTGGGGCGGAGGACTACTTTCCCACGGCCTGCGAAGCCATACGGGAGATGTTCCGTCAGGTGGGACGGCCGGTGTACGACGAGAACGGACTGATGAAAAAGGGTGTGATCCTGCGGCACCTGGTACTGCCGGGGTATCTGAACAACACCCGGCAAGTGCTGGACTGGATCGCGGAGACCTTCGCACCCGGCGACGTGGCGATGTCCCTGATGAGCCAGTATACGCCGCCGGCTGGCATGACGGGCCGGCTGGCGCGGCGGGTGACGGCGGCGGAGTACCGGGCGGCAGTGACCTATATGCGGAACTGCGGCATTGAGGACGGCTTCGTGCAGGAACGGACCTCCGCCGAGGAGGCCTACACGCCGGCTTTTGACGGAACAGGCGTATAAACGCAAAAAAAGAAAGCCCTTCGGGCTTTCTTTTTTTGCTGTTATCGGGCCTGGGCGCGGTCATAGGAGACCACCACGCGGCGGTTTGGCTCAGTGCCCACGGAGTAAGTGGTGACACCGGGAACATCCTGCAGGGCGGCGTGGATCACATGGCGCTCGTAGGCATTCATGGGCTCCAGGGTCACACTGCGGCGGTACTTCTGTACCTTGGTCGCCACCTTGCGGGCCAGGCTCTCCAGACTCTGCTCACGGCGGGCACGGTAGTTCTCGGCATCCATCTGGACGCGAACACGCTTGCTGTCGCTGCCGGTGTTGATGGCATAATTGGTCAGCTGCTGGATGGCATCCAGCGTCTCGCCGCGATGGCCGATCAGCTGACCCAGACGCTCGCCCACCAGAATGACCTTGTAGCGGCCCTTCTCCACCTCGTAGACCTTGACCTCGGCGGCACTGTCCATATGCTGGAGCAGACCGGAGACGAAGGCGATGATACGCTTGGCGTTATCGTCATCACACTCGGGCAGGTCGATGGCCGGGGCCACAGGGGCAGGACGCTCCTTCTTTTCGGGGCGGGGACGGTCGCTGCGGTCGGGACGGCTCTGACGGTCCTGACGGGGCTTGTCAGCCTTTGGCGCCGCCGGTTTAGCGGGGACGGCGGGCTTGGGCTCCGCTTTGGGGGCGGCAGGGGTCTCGGGGATGATCTTCACCTCGGCGGGGGCGACAACGTCCGCTTCATCAGGGCCATAGGTGATACGGATACGGGCGGGGGTGGCGCCGATGCCCAGGAAACCGGTCTTGGCACGCTCCAGAATGGAGACAGACACGTCATCGCGGTCCATGCCCAGCTGCTCAAGGCCTTTACGCAGCGCCTCGTCCTCAGTCTTGCCCGTTACGTCGATATAACTCATAGACAAAACTCCTTATTCGTCGTAGTGTTCCTCGCGGTAGGCGCGGCCCCGTGCGTAGGGACGGTTGCCCACCTTGCCGGCTTCCGTGGTGCTCTCGCCGGTCTTTTTCTTTTTCGGCTGGGGCTGGGGCTTCTTGCCGCCCTTGGACTGGGCCTGCTGCTCCAGCTGACGGTTGTAATTCTCGCGGGCAGCCTGCATTTTAGCGTAGCGGGCCTCGCGCTTCTGGCGCTCCTTGTCGGTCTCCTCACGGTCCAGCACCTTAGAGAAGTGCTTGTTCAGCACCTGCTCCTGAATGCAGGAGAACGCGGCGTTGGCGATCCAGTAGACGCACAGGGCGGCGGGGAGGATGTAGCCCATCCACACCGTCATCAGGGGCATCATGTAGAGCATCGCCTTGGAGGAGCCGTTCATGTTGCTGTTGCCGTTGGTCTTCATGGAGATGCGGGTCATCAGGAACTGCAGCGCGGCGGAGATCAGCGGCATGATCATGATGCCGATGACGGGCCAGCCGCCGGAGGGGAACTGGCTGAACAGATCCTTGGGCACGGCGGACAGGTCCATGCTGAGGAAGGTGTAGTTCAGGTCGATAAGACCATCGAATTTGCCCTCGAAGCTGGACCAGTTATCGTGGATGAACTTGGCCAGATAGATCTGGTCATAAGCAGAGGCCTGACCACTGGCGCCGGACACATACCCCAGGGACACCGCCAGCTCGGTGATCTTGGCGATGACCTCATTAGACAGGGACATGAAGTAGCGCAGAGGTGTGCGGATGATGTAGTACAGGGCGATCAGGATGGGAAAGGGCAGGAAGGACCACAGGCACCCGGACATGGGGTTGACACCCTCGCGGGCATAGAGGTCCGCGATCTCCTGCTGCTGCCTCTCCTTGTTGTTGGCGTATTTCTTCTGGATCTCCTGCACCTTGCTGTTCATGCGGCCCATGCGGAGCATACTCTTCTTGCTCTTGAGCTGGAAGGGAAGCAGCACCAGCTTGACGATCAGGGTGAAGAGGATCAGAGCGACGCCGTAAGAGCCCGTCCAGGTATAGAACAGGCGGGTGAGCCACGCGAACGGCACACAGATGTAATAGCCGAGTTGTGCGAACATAGGCTTTTATTCCTCCGTAGTTTTTTGAGGGGGGTTGGTTCAGGGCACCGGATCATACCAGCCGCCCTTGTGATGGTGGAAGGGATGGCAACGCATAAGACGCTTGAAGGCCAGCCAGCCGCCCTTGGCCGCACCGTATTTCTCGACCGCCTCAAGGGCGTACTGCGAGCAGGTGGGGATATAGCGGCAGCGGGGTGGGAACAGGGGCGAGACGGCCCGGCGATAAAAGCGGATGGCGGAGAGAAGAAGTCTTTTCATACATCCTCCCGCAGCAATCCCAGCTCTGCAAGGCAGCGGAGGTATTGCTTTTCCAGCTTGTGATAGGGCAGCTCGGCGGCACGGACACGGCCCACCATGATAATATCCCAGCCGGGGAGCATATCGGCCCTGTGCAGGCGATAGAGCTCACGAAACCGGCGGCGGACACGGTTGCGGACCACGGCGTGGCCCAGCTTGGTGGAGACGGTGACGCCCAGGCGGCTCATTCCCTGTCTGTTCTTCAGGCAGTAGACCACCACGCCGCCGGAGACGGCGGACCGGCCCCTGCGGTAAATGCGGCGGAAGTCGCTGTTTTGCTTCACCGTTACTCTTGCGTCCATGTGTTCCCTCGCTATACTGGTTTTGCCTCGCCAGATACACCGATAGGGACGGGGATCTCGATCCTCCGTCCCTCAGGGCTTATCTGTATGTGCGATGCACCTTCCGTGACCTCAATGGGTCAGACGGGCACGACCCTTGGCACGACGACGGGCCAGAACCTTGCGGCCGTTGCGGGTGGCCATTCTCTTGCGGAAACCGTGCTCCTTGGAGCGCTGACGCTTCTTGGGCTGATAGGTACGGAACATTGCATGACACCTCCATTTTTAAGATTATCCGGCGGAACGGTGAGGTCCCGCGCTTACTCGACAGCGGTGAGATATTCACCGCCGCAGTAAACATTTCCACGCCTGTTGCACATCTGCGTGCAACCACGCGGAGTATATTATACAGATACAGGGGGGCACTGTCAACAAAAATTTACCCACAAGCGCCCGTTTTTGCGGGAAAAACAGGGAAAAAGCCGGCAGTTTATATTTAGAATAGGTGTAGACTTCCGGCGTGTTTTCTGCTATAATGTAGTGGGATATTTTGCGGCGGTACACCCCCCGCCATTTTACTGCGGAGGAAAACAGACAGCCTCCGCCGAAAGGGGAGCTTTTGCTTGAATTCCATGAAAGACCTGTGGGACAGCGTGCTCAAGCGGCTGAGCCATGAGCTGTCCGAGACCACCATCAACACCTGGTTCGACGAGGTAACGGTGGTGACAATGGAGGACTCGGCCTTCGTGCTCCATTGCAGCAATACCTTTAAAAAAAGCACCATCGAGGCCAGGTTCCTGCCACACATCAAGGCGGTGCTGCGGGACCTCTTCTCCACGGACCTGGAGGTAAAAATTCTGGACGATCAGCAGCTGGCGGCTTACCACGGTGTGGCGCCGGACAGGCCGGGCGATCTGTCAGAGTCGGAGGCCTTCACCTTCGAGACGTATGTGGTGGGACCCCAGAACAAGCTGGCCTTTGCCGCCGCCAAGGCGGTGACCGAGAAGCCCGGAGAGAACTACAACCCGCTGTTTATCTACGGTGACAGCGGACTGGGCAAGACGCACCTGCTGTACGCTATCGCCAACGCCCTGCGTAAAAAGCGGCCAGAGGCACGGATCGTCTATGTGAAGGGCGATGACTTCACCAATGAGCTGATCGCCTCCATCCGGGAGAACCGCAATGCGGAGTTCCGGGAAAAGTACCGGCAGACGGATATCCTGCTGATGGACGATATCCAATTCATCGCCGGCAAGATACAGACCCAGGAGGAGTTCTTCCATACCTTCAACACCCTGTATGAGTCCGGCCGGCAGATCGTGCTGACGTCGGACCGGCCGCCCAAGGAGATCACCCAGCTGGAGGACCGCCTGCGGACCCGGTTCGAGTGGGGCCTGATGGTGGATGTGGCGCCGCCGGACTTTGAAACACGGTTCGCCATCGTGCAGAATAAGGCTGCCATGCTGGGCGTGAAGCTGCCCAACGAGGTGACGGACTACATCGCGGAGAACATCACCTCCAACGTGCGGCAGATCGAGGGCACGCTGAACAAGATACTGGCCTATCGGGATCTGCTGGACGACCAGGTCAACGAGGAGACCGTCAGCCGGGCTATCCGTGATATGCTGAAGAAGAGCAACGACTTTGCCCCCACCCCCAGCATCATCGTGGGATACATATGCAGCTACTTCCACGTGGACGAGGAGACACTGCGGGGACAAAGCCGCAGCCGAGATGTGGTGGCCGCGCGGCAGATCGCCATGTATCTCATCCGCCGTATGACCTCCATGAGCCTGAACGACATCGGCAAGGAGTTCGGCGACAGGGACCACTCCACTATTCTGCACTCTCTGGACAAGGTGGAGAGCACAATGCGCTCCGACCCCGCCTTTGCCGAAAAGGTGAAGGAGATCACCACTAACATCAACAGCAAAAAGTGAGAAATCGCAGGTGCTGGCGAGACAGAGCGAAAGGGGAGGGTTTTCCCCATTTCCTGTGTAATCCACGTGGAAAATCTGTGTAACATCCGCATCACACATACAACTGTGGGAAACCCGGCGTGTTTTCCATAAAGGTATGTCTATAAAAAAGCCGATAACAGCGCGGGATAAACATGGATGTCCACATAAAATTTTCCTACTAATAAGACTACTGAAATAAAAGATTAGTTTATGATTTGATTTAGAAAAATAGAACCGCTTTTTTGCATAGGGCTGATCTTTCAGACAGCGCAGGCGGCAATGACTTTCGGAAAGCGAGGAACGACGGATATGGTGAGATTTTCCTGTGAAAAGGCACTGGTACAACAGGCGGTGGCCGCGGTGTCTCGGGCGGTGGCGGCTAAAAGCTCCATCCCGGCGCTGGAGGGTATCCTGCTGGAGTGCGGCGAGGGACTGCGGCTGTCCGGCTATAATATGCAGACCGGCATACGCACCACGGTGGAGGCCGCAGTGTCCGAGGCGGGGCACATCGTGCTGAACGCCAGACTGTTCGGCGAGATGATCCGCCGCCTGCCGGATGATATGGTGACCTTTGAGGCAGACGACAAGTTCAACGTGAAGCTGAACTGCGGCGATGCCAGCTTCGAGCTTCCCGGCCTAAGCGCCGACGACTATCCGGAGCTGCCGGAGGTGGACGACCAGTTCTCCGTCACACTGGAGCAGCGGACGCTGAAGGCCATGATCAACCAGACCAGCTTTGCTGTTTCCGTCAACGAGGCCCGTCCCATCCACACCGGCGCCCTGTTTGAGATCAATGACAAGGGACTGACCATGGTGGCGGTGGACGGCTTCCGTCTGGCGCTGCGCCGCGAGCCGTTGGAGCACATCGACGGCGGGGCCTTCAAGTTCGTGGCCCCCGGCGCCGCCCTGAATGAGGTGGAGAAAATATGCGCCGACACCGACGACATGGTGACGGTGACCCAGGGCAAGCGCCATCTGATGTTCGAGGCCGGGGCTACCCAGCTGATATGCCGCCGGTTGGAGGGTGAATTCCTGGACTACAAGAATGCCATACTTACCACCAACCCCATCTGCATCGAGGTGGACAACAAAACGATGATCGAAAGTCTGGACCGCGTCAGCGTGGTCATCAGCGAGAAGCTGAAAAGTCCGGTACGCTGCCTGTTCAGCCAGGACCGGGTGTATATGTCCGCCCGGACCGGAAACGGCGAAGCCCGGGATATCTGCCCCGTCCGCGGCGACGGACAGGAGCTGGAGATCGGCTTCAACAACCGCTATCTCATGGACGCCCTGCGCTATGCCCCGGCGGACACGGTGAAAATGCAGCTGAACACCGGTATTTCGCCCTGTATTATCACGCCCTTAGATGACAGTGACAACTTTCTTTATATGGTGCTGCCGGTGCGCCTGAAGGCGCAATAAAGGTACATCTCTTGTGCCCTGCCACCGTTACACCTCCTCGACATACACCCGGTACGCCGTCGTTGGTTTGCCATCGGCAGAACGCAGGAGCTGCATCTTTATCGAAATGTGCGCGCTTTTTATTGAAGAAAAAAACGGCATATTATATCTATGAACGAGGTTCATTATTATGGAGACTATCACCATCACAACGGAATATATCAAATTGCAGGATCTGCTGAAGTTTGCCGCGGCGGTAGAGACCGGCGGCGAGGCCAAGCTCGTCATCCAGGAGGGTGACGTGACGGTAAATGGCGAGGTGTGCACCATGCGGGGCAAGAAGATCCGACCCGGCGACGTGGTGGCCTTCAACGGGCAGACGCTGACGGTGATGTATGAGAGTTGACGCCCTGCACCTGCAGGGCTGGCGGAACTACGGCACGCAGGCGCTGACGTTCGACCCCAGCTGCAACGTTATTTACGGAGAGAACGCCCAAGGAAAAACAAATCTGCTGGAGGCCATCGTATATCTTAGCTGTGGAAAAAGTCCCCGCGCCCACGGAGACAAGGAGCTGATCGGCTTTGATATGCAGGAGGCCGCGCTGTTGGGAAATATCTTTTCCCGGCAGCGGGAGTTTGTGACGGACATACGGCTTTCCCGCGGAAAGCGGCGGAAAATGACCGTTAACGGTGTGCCCACCAAAAACAGCGCCGCCCTGTCCGACGTGCTGCATACGGTGTTTTTTGCGCCGGAGGATCTGTTTTTGATCCGGGCCGGTGCGGCGGAACGGCGGCGGTTCATGGACCTGTCGCTGTGCCAGCTGCGGCCGCGGTACGCCGAGGCGCTGAGCCAGTACAGCCGGCTGTATGAGCACAAGACCCGCATCCTGCGGGACAGCGAGGACAAGCCGGAGCTTTTGGACCTGCTGCCGGAATTCAACGAAGGCCTGTGCCGCAGCGGCGCAGTGCTGGTAGGCTATCGGGCGCGGTTCTGTGCGGCGCTGGCGGAATATGCCCGGCAGGCACACTATGAGTGCAGCGGCGAGAGGGAGGAGCTGACCCTGACGTACCAGACCGTCAGGACCGTCGCCGACCCGCCGGGCAGTCAGGCAGATATCTACGCGGCGCTGGCGGCACATATGGAGAGCCATCAGGCGGCGGAGCGTGCGTCGAAGCTGTGTCTCTCCGGCGCCCACAAGGACAATATCGAGGTGCTGGTCAACGGGCGCAGCGCGCGGCAGTTCTGCTCGCAGGGGCAGGTACGGACGGCGGCACTGAGCCTGAAGCTGGCGGAGCGCGAGATACACAAAAACGCCATGGGGGAGTATCCGGTAATGCTGCTGGACGATGTGCTCAGCGAGTTGGATCCCCGGCGGCAGGAATACGTACTGAATCGCATCAGCGGCGGACAGGTGTTTATCACCTGCTGTGAAAACGACCGGCTGGACACGCTGCTCAGCGGCAGGGTGTTCCATGTGCGGGGCGGGGAGGTACTGTGATGGCGTATCTGCACATCGGTATGAACGTGATGGTAGAGGACCGGCGGGTCATCGGTATCTTTGACCTGGATAACACCTCTACCTCAAAAAAAACGAGAGAGTTTTTACAGGGAGCCGAGCAGGAGGGCGTGGTACAGAGCGCCTGCGAGGACATACCGCGGTCCTTCGTGGTGTGTGACCATCCCTATCACCGGCAGATCGTGTATCTGTCGCAGATCAATTCCCGGACGCTGGGCAAGCGGGTCCAAGGAAAAGGAGAGTAGTACATGGCAGAACTGGAAAAGACCGTGGTGGATACGGAATATAACGCATCAGAAATACAGGTACTGGAGGGGCTGGAGGCTGTGCGGAAGCGGCCGGGTATGTATATCGGTTCTACCAGCGCCAGCGGTCTGCACCACCTGGTATATGAGATCGTGGACAACGCCATCGACGAGGCGCTAGCCGGCTACTGCACGGACATTACCGTGACCATCAACGAGGGTGACACCATCACCGTCACCGATAACGGCCGTGGTATCCCCGTGGATATTCAGGCCCAGACGGGCCGGCCCGCCCTGGAGGTGGTGTTCACCGTGCTGCACGCCGGCGGCAAGTTCGGCGGTGGTGGCTATAAGGTCTCCGGCGGCCTGCACGGCGTGGGCGCGTCCGTGGTGAACGCTCTGAGCGAGTGGCTGACGGTGCAGGTACACAAGGACGGCAAAATCTATGAGATGAAATTCTCCCGGGGCAATATCACCCAGGAGATGAAGGTCATCGGCGAGACGGACCATACCGGCACCACCGTGACCTTTAAGCCGGACCCGGAGATGTTCGACACGCTGGAGTATGACTATGAGACGCTGCACACCCGTATGCGGGAGCAGGCGTTCCTGAACGCTGGTCTGCGGATCACTATCAGCGACGCCCGGCCGGGCAGAGAGAAGTCCGAGGCCATGTGCTATGAGGGCGGCATCCGGGAGTTCGTTACCTACATCAACCGGAACAAGACCCCGCTCCACGAGGAGGTCATCTATCTCTCCGGCGCCAAGGGCGACAGCACGGCGGAGATCGCCATCCAGTATAACGACGGCTACAACGAGACGCTGGTGTCCTTCGCCAACGATATCCATACGCCGGAAGGCGGCATGCACGAGACGGGCTTCAAGGCGGCCCTGACCCGCGTGCTCAATGCCTACGGCCTGAAATACGGCATGATCAAGGAGGGCGACAAGGTCTCCGGCGAGGACGTGCGCGAGGGCATCACCGCCGTCATCTCCGTGAAGCTGACGGAGGCTCAGTTCGAGGGCCAGACCAAGGCCAAGCTGGGCAACGCCCATATCCGCACGCTGGTGGACAGTATCGTCAACGACCAGCTGGCGGTGTATCTGGAGGAGCACCCGGTGGTGGCCCGCACCATTCTGGACAAGGCTATGACCGCCAACCGCGCCCGCGAGGCGGCGCGGAAGGCGCGTGAGTCCATCCGGCGCAAGACGGTGCTGGGCGGCGCGGCCATGCCGGACAAGCTCCGGGACTGCAACGAAAATAACCCCGAGCTGACAGAGCTGTACATCGTGGAGGGCGACTCCGCAGGCGGCTCCGCCACGGCGGGACGGGACAGCCGGTTCCAGGCCATCCTGCCCCTGTGGGGCAAGATGCTCAACGTAGAGAAGGCCCGGGTGGACAAGGTCTACGGCAACAACAAGCTCCAGCCCGTCATCATCGCGTTGGGCGCGGGCATCGGCGAGGAGTTCGACGAGAACAAGCTGCGCTATCACAAGATCATCATCATGGCCGATGCCGATGTGGACGGCGCCCATATCCGCACCCTGCTGCTGACCTTCTTCTTCCGGTATATGCGGCCCCTCATTGAGGAGGGCTATGTCTACTCCGCCGTGCCGCCGCTCTATAAGCTGACCCGTGGCAAGACCTCCCGGGTGGCCTACTCCGACGAGGAGCGGGACCGGGTGTCCAACGAGATGCGGAACGGCGACCCCAACGTGAAAATCGGCATCAGCCGGTTTAAGGGTCTGGGCGAGATGGATGCCCATGAGCTGTGGGAGACGACTATGGATCCCAACACCCGGACGCTGCGGCGCATTACGCTGGACGACGCGGTGAAGGCGGACGCCACGTTTACCGTCCTGATGGGCGAGAAGGTGGAGCCGCGCAAGGAGTTTATCGAGCAGCGCGCCAAGTACGCGGTAAATCTGGATTATTAAGGAGGTCGTGTCAGTATGAGCAAAAAGCCCCAATACGACCCGGAGGAAATACGCTTTCCCGACCAGCATATCGTAGAGTCTCCGCTGGTGCCGGAGATGGAGAACTCCTATATCGAGTACGCCATGTCCGTCATCGTGGGACGGGCACTGCCCGACGTGCGGGACGGCCTGAAGCCCGTGCACCGGCGTATCCTGTACGCCATGTACGAGGATAACCTGACCAGCGACAAGCCCTTCAAGAAATCCGCCACCTGCGTGGGCGATGTGCTGGGCCGGTATCACCCCCACGGCGACGCCTCCGTGTACGACGCGCTGGTGCGTCTGGCGCAGGATTTCTCCATGCGCTATATGCTGGTGGACGGCCACGGCAACTTCGGCTCCGTGGATGGCGACCCCCCGGCCGCCTACCGTTACACCGAGGCGCGTCTGAGCAAGATCTCCAACGAGATGCTCCGTGACATTGAAAAGGACACGGTGGACTGGGACCCCAACTTCGATGAGAGCCGCAAGGAGCCCCGCGTGCTGCCCTGCCGGTTCCCCAACCTGCTGGTGAACGGCTCCAGCGGTATCGCCGTGGGCATGGCCACCAACATCCCGCCCCACAACCTGCGGGAGGTCATCGGCGCGTGCATCTGCGTGCTGGATAACCCGGACGCCACCCTCAGCGACCTGATGGAGCACGTCAAGGGTCCTGACTTCCCCACAAAGGGCATCATCATGGGCCGCAGCGGCATCCGCGCCGCCTACGCCACGGGCCGGGGCAGGCTCATGGTCCGTGCCCGGCATGAGTTTGAGGAGTTCAACAACGGCCGCACCCGTATCATCATCACGGAGCTGCCCTATCAGGTGAACAAGCGGATGCTCATCAAGGCCATCGCCGACCAGGTAGAGGACAAGCGGCTGGAGGGTATCTCCGACATCCGGGACGAGTCCGACCGCAACGGTATGCGTATCGTGATCGAGCTCAAGCGCGACGCCAATCCCCAGGTGGTGCTGAACCGCCTGTTCGCCCAGACCCAGCTCCAGACCACCTTTGCCATCAATATGCTGGCGCTTGTGGAAAACCAGCGGCAGCCGAAAATACTGTCCCTGCGGCACATCATCGACGAGTACCTGAAATTCCAGGAGGAGATCATCATCCGCCGGACCCGCTTCGACCTGAAAAAGGCCCAGGAGCGCGCCCACCTGCTGGAGGGTCTGCTGATCGCCCAGGACAACATCGACGAGGTCATCAAGATCATCCGCAGCAGCTACGACAACGCCAAGGAGAACCTGATGCAGCGCTTCGGGCTGGACGACGTGCAGGCCCAGGCCATTCTGGATATGCGCCTGAAGGCGCTGCAGGGTCTTGACCGGGAGAAGCTCCAGACCGAGTACAAGGAGCTGGAGGAGAAGATCGCCTACTTCCTGCGTATCCTCAGCGACGAGGGACTGGTGAAGTCCATCCTCAAGGAGGAGCTGACCGCCATTGCCGACAAGTTCGGCGACGACCGCAAGACCGAGATTCAGGACGTGGAGGACGAGCTGGACATCGAGGACATGATCGAGGAGGAGCAGTGCGTCTTCACCCTGACGGAGAACGGCTACATCAAGCGCACGCCGGTCAGCGAATACACCGCTCAGAGTAAGGGCGGCATGGGCAAGAAGGGCATCACCACCCGTGAGGAGGACACGGTGGTGGACGTGTTCACCGCGTCTACCCACGACTATATTCTGTTCTTTACCGACACCGGCAAGGTCTACCGCAAGAAGGGCTATCAGATCCCCGAGAGCGGCAAGGCCGCCAAGGGCGTGAACATCGTCAACATCCTGCAGGTGGAGACGGGCGAGCGCGTACAGGCCATGCTCCACTTCCGCGAGACGGGAGACGAGGAGCTGTACCTGTTCATGACCACCCGGAACGGCACGGTGAAGCGTCTGGAGGTCAGCGCCCTGAAGAACCTGCGGAACAACGGCATCCGCGCCCTGACGCTGGACGAGGGCGACCAGCTGATCTCCGTGACGGAGACGCGGGGGCATGACCGTATGCTTATCGCCACCCACGACGGACAGGCGGTGTGCTTCGACGAGACGGATGTGCGCGCCATGGGCCGCACGGCCGTGGGCGTCCGGGGCATCCGCCTGCGGGAGGGCGACTATGTCATTGGCGCCGCCCGCGCCGACGCGGACAAGACCGTGCTGTCCATCACCGAGAACGGCTACGGCAAGCGAACGCCTATTGAGGACTACCGCGTCACGGGACGCGGCGGTCTGGGCGTGAAGAACTACATGGTCACGGACAAGACCGGCCCGGTGGTGGGCATGAAGGTGGTGGACGGTACCGAGGACCTGCTGCTGGTAACGGCGGCGGGCATCCTGATCCGCACACCTGTGGAAAATATCCGCGTGGCGGGACGTGCCACCCAGGGCGTCATCGTCATGCGCTTCAAGGAGGAGGGCGACCGGGTCATCTCGCTGGCTCTGGCCGATCCCGAGGAGAAGGAGCAGCCAGCGCCGGAGGAGGCCCCGCTGTGAACGGCTCCGGGCTGGACATCATTGCGCGGATAGAGACGCCCTTTGCGGAGAAGTTCGGCGTGCCGCGGCAGAGCGGCATCGCCGACAGCCCCGGACGAATCGTGTTCGAAAAGCCCTTCCGGGACGTGGATGCGGTGCGGGGCCTGGAGGGCTTTTCACACATCTGGCTCATCTGGCAGTTTGACCGGGCGCAGCGGCAGGGCTGGTCGCCCACGGTGCGGCCGCCCCGGCTGGGCGGCAACGAGCGCGTGGGCGTGTTCGCCACCCGTTCGCCCTTCCGGCCCAACGGCCTGGGGCTCTCCGCTGTGGAGCTGGAGCGTGTGGCCTTGGACGAGCCGGAGGGTCCGGTGCTGTATGTCCGCGGCGCGGATATGGTCAGCGGAACGCCCATCGTAGACATCAAACCCTATCTAGCCTACGCGGACAGCTATCCCGACGCCGCCGGCGGCTTTACCGGCGGAGACGCCGGCGCGGTGCTGACGGTGGACTTTCCCCCGGAGCTGCTGGCGCAGTTTGACAGCGGACAGCGCCACGGGCTGCTGAGCGCCCTGGCCGCCGACCCGCGGCCCCGGTATCAAGACGACCCCGACCGCGTGTACGGCATGGCTTACGCAGGAAAGAACGTGCGCTTTACCGTGCAGGACGGGACCGTGCGGGTCGTTGGGGTGGAGTGAAGGAAGGATATATGAGAACCGTTACGATCTACACCGACGGAGCCTGCTCCGGCAATCCCGGCCCGGGCGGCTGGGGGGCGATACTCAGCTACAAGGGAACGGAGAAGGAACTCTCCGGCGGCGCGGCCCGAACCACAAACAACCGCATGGAGCTGACCGCCGTCATCGAGGCGCTGCGGCTTTTGAAGGAGCCGTGCGTGGTGGAGCTGTACAGCGACAGCAAGTACGTCATCGACGCGCTGGAAAAGGGCTGGGCCAGAAGCTGGCAGCAGCGGGGCTGGGTGAAAAGTGACAAAAAGCCGGCGCTGAACCCGGACCTGTGGGGGCAGCTGCTGGCGCTGACCGATATTCACGAGGTGCGCTGCCACTGGGTGAAGGGCCACGCGGAGAACGAAAAAAACAACCGCTGCGACCAGATGGCTGTGGCCGAGAGCAGAAAGTTTCAGTGAAATGTGCTGTCTGCTGTGGAAAAAACGCGGCGTAAAAGGCAGAATTCACAAATTGTTCATGGCCGCTTCAAGATTCGGCCAAAATTAGAGGGTATTATAGCATCATCCAAAGGAACAACACTTCCTGATGTGATTTTCTCTCTCTCCTAACACAAACACACGGAAACACCCCGGCCATTGGGCCGGGGTGTTTCTGCTTTTTTTTGCTTTCGGCAACGTATGTTTGCTTGCTTTTCGGTTTACGCAGCGTTTACCTGGTTGTCCCTTGCGTGTGCTGCTTATGCGCTCTTTTTTATACTTTTGAGGCAGTCACGGTTTGCCTTTGTGTTCCGGAAGGCTCCGGAGCCCTGTATTCTCAAAAGACGGAGAGAAAAAAGACGCACAAAAGGAAACGGGGCTCAGTTATAATAATCGGTCTCGTCGGTCAGCGCCATGGGCAGGCCGTTGTGGTAGACCGGAAGGGTCTGGAATTTGAAGCGGCTGGCCCGGTGCAGGGCGTCGATGCGCTCCTTGATGGCCGGGTCCACCACGCCGCGGCGGACGTACTCGTTCACCGCGCGGTAGGGGAAGCCCAGATTGTCCTCGTCGGTCAGGCCGGTGAGGCCGTCGGACGGCGGCTTGATGAGAAACTTCTCCGGCAGGCCAAGCTGACGGCCCAGGGCGACGACCTCCTCGGTGGTGTACATCCCCAGGGGGGAGAAGGCGCCGGCGCTGTCGCCGTAGATGGTGCAGTAGCCCACCCAGTCCTCGCTGAGGTTGCTGGTGTTGATGACGATGCCGCCCTCTACGGACTGGGCCACGGCGTACAGGGTGGCCATGCGGACGCGGCTGGGCAGATTGACCTTCGTCTGGCGGCTGGGGGTCAGGCCCGCCTTCTCCATCTCGTTCAGCACGCCCTGAACAGCGTCGTGGATGTTGATGGTGGTGTGGGGCAGGTCCAGGTGCTCCACCAGTGCCTGGGAGTAGTCGATGTCCGGCTGGACGCCGTCGGGCATGAGGACGCCGAGGACGTTTTCGCGGCCATAGGCGGCCACGGCCAGGGCGGCCACGGTGGAGCTGTCCTTGCCGCCGGAGATGCCGATGACGGCGGTCTTGCCGTGGCAGGCGTGCATCTGCTCGGCCATCCACTCCAGCAGGCCGGCCAGCTGTATCTGGGGGTTGAATTCCATGTGCGATACCTCCCGTTCCGAAGTTTTGATGTCCTATTGTACCGCGTCGGGGAGGATTTTGCAAGGGCTATCCCAGCAGGGCTGCTGCATCCTCCGGCGTCAGGCCGGGCTGGAGCGCCAGGGTGACGCCATAGCCGATGAGCCGGCCCAGCTCACGGACGCGGCGGTCGATGTCCTGGGGCGTGACGAACAGTCCGGTGGGCGGGGCGTCCTCGTCGCCGCAGAGGGCCGCGCCGTCGATGACCGTGGGGACGCCCAGGGCGATGACCGGCACGCCAAGCGTCCGGGCGTTGACTGCCTTGCGGTGATTGCCTACGCCGCTGCCGGGGATCAGGCCCGTGTCCCCCAGCTGCACGGTGGCACACAGCCGGTGACGGCTGCGGGCGGCCAGCGCGTCGATGGCGATGACCACCGAGGGGTGCAGGCGGTCCGCCGCGCCGCGGATCAGCTCCAGCGTCTCCACCCCCGTGCGGGCCAGCACGCCGGTGGCCAGGGCCGCCACAGGCGTCAGCGCGCCGAACTGCCGGGGCATGGAACGGACCATGTGCCGCGTGACCAGCAGGTGCTCCAGCGCCGCTGCCCCCACGGCGTCGGGGGTCATGGCGTCGTTGCCCAGGCCCACCACCAGGGCGGGGCCGTCCGATGGCGGCGGCAGCAGGGCGCGGAGCTCGCGGCACAGACAGAGGGCGGCCCGGCCGGTCAGCGCCTCCTGACGGGACAGGGCGGGGCGCAGGTCGATGGTGATATAGCGGCCCTCGGGCTTGCCGATGGCCCGGGCGCCCGCCGGGGTATGGACATGGATGCGGGTGACGGGACAGCCGCACAGCAGGCATTCGGACTTGGTGACGCCGGTGCCGGGGGCAAACATATCCCGGCCGGTGGGCAGCGCCTCCGCTGTTTCCACGGCCAGATCGGTACGTGAGAGGTTCATAGTAGTGGTCAACGCTCCCTTCTGAACACAAAATATTGTGGCTTTTGGGTAGCATGGCCGGTGAAATCGCTTTTATACAAAAACTGCCGCGGAAATTGCAAAAAAGTCTTGCATTTTTCAGGCAAAGATGCTAAAATATCATCCTGCGTGGAAGTGTTTATTTTCGCTGCACAAAAAATTCAAGTCGGGGAGGTGTTTGGTTTGCCGAATATCAAGTCTGCTAAGAAGCGTGTTCTGGTGGCAGAGACGAGAAATGCTCGCAACAAAGCCAATAAGTCCGCACTGAAGACTGCTATCAAGAAGTTCGAGGCTGCTGCCGTTGAAGGCAATCGCACCGAGGCCGAGGGCACTTACAAGGTGGCGGTCAAGGCGATCGACAAGGCTGCTGCAAAGGGTCTGCTGCACAAGAACAACGCGGCCCACAAGAAGAGCGCGCTGACGCTGAAGCTGAACAACATTGGCTAATGACCAAACGCAACGGACATCCGCAAGGGTGTCCGTTTTGGTTTATACGGGAAAAGGGACGGCGGCGCCGTCCCTTTTTTCATATCCCCTTATACTTGCGGCGCGTGGCCATTCCGCCGCGGATGTGCCGCTGGGAACGGTTTTCGTCCAGTATGGCCTTTACCTGTGTGTACAGCGCCCGGTCGCACAGGGCCAGACGCTCGGACAGGTCCTTGTGTACGGTGGATTTGCTGACGCCGAACTTCTTGGCGGCGGCGCGGACGGTGGTCCGGTTCTCTATCATGTACAGGGCCAGCTCTTTGGCCCGCTGCTCCAGATCGTCTCGCATAACGCAACACTCCCATGCCGTTGTGCTCTATCTATATGGTGGAACGCGGGCGGATATGACAAAGGGAACGGACCGCACATCCTTAACGGACACTTAGCGGGCGGCGGGAGTATAATTTGGCATCATCCGGAGATGAAATGAGGCGAGTCTATGGATATCTGGAAGGAATTGCGGGACGAGGGCGTGGACAGCGGCCTGCTGGAGGAGGTGCAGCGCTTCCGGGAGGCCCACCCCCTGACGCCGGAGGCGCAGGAGCGCGTGCCCGTGCCGAAGTATCTCTACTACGGCAGGGAGGTATGGGAGAGCGCGGCGGCGGCGCTGCTGTGCGGCGAGCACCTGCTGCTGGCGGGGCCGAAGGCCACCGGCAAGAACGTGCTGGCGGAGGACCTGGCGGCGCTGTTCGGACGGCCGGTGTGGGACGTGTCCATGTATGTGAACGTGGACGCGGCGGCCCTGATCGGCGCGGACACGCTGAAGGACGGGCAGGTGGTGTTCCGGGAGGGACCGGTGTGCGCCTGCGCGCGGCTGGGCGGCTTCGGCGTGCTGGACGAGGTGAACATGGCCAAGAACGAGGCGCTGGCCGTGCTGCACGCCACGCTGGACCACCGGCGCGTCATCGACGTGCCGGGGTATGAGCGCATACAGCTGGACGACGCGGCGCGGTTCATCGGCACCATGAACTACGGCTACGCCGGCACCCGTGAGCTGAACGAGGCGCTGGTGAGCCGGTTCGTGGTGGTGGATATGCCGGTGATCTCCGACGAGAATTTGCAGAAGCTGCTGCGGCGCAGCTTCCCCACCCTGAAGCGGGAGTGGGCCGAGCAGCTGACGGCGCTGTTCCGGGACCTGCGGACCAAGTGCGACAGCGGTGAGATATCCACCAAGGCGCTGGACCTGCGGGGACTGCTGGCGGCCCTGCACCTGATCGAGAAGGGGATACCCTCCGGGCAGGCGCTGGCCCTGGGCATCATCAACAAGGCCTTTGAGCCCTTTGAGCGCCAGCTGGTGGCGGACGCGGTGTGGGCGCGCCTGCCCAGGGACGCCACCCGGGACAAGCTGTTCGACTGATATGGACAGACAGGACAGAGAGACGCGCCGGGCGGAAAATCAGGTGTGGAACGGCTGGGGGGACTATGCCCGCAAGCCGGAGCTGCTGACCTTCGACCGGGCGGGGGATGCCGAGCTGTACGGCAATACGGTGCTGGGTCTGGCCTGCCGGTATTACGACTTTGACCGGTTCCGGCCGCTGCTGAACGAGTTTCACCGGTCGGCGCAGGAGGCACTGTACACGGACATATTCTTCCTGGTGCTGGAGGGGGCGGTGTTCGCCCGCGGCGCGGCGGAACGGCCGCTGCTGCCGGCGCTGCGGCGGGACTATGCCCGCCGGCTGCTGGCGCAGACGCCGATGGCCGAGGGCATGAACGGGGACGCCGTGCGCCGGGCCTGGGCCTGCCGCGTGCTGGAACAGCCGGAGGACCCGGCCCTGTCGCCGCTGCTGGACGAGCTGGCCGCGCCGGGGGACAGCACGGAGGCGCAGCTGATCCAGCGGACGGAGCGCGTGCTGTACACCTGGTTCCGCCGCGCACGCCGGGCCGCCGACGACCGCCAGTGGGCGGCGTGGGTAGGCCGAAAGCGGGACAAAAGCGGCGGCGTACACTTTGTGCGGCCCAACGCCCTGCGGGCGCTGTCACACGACGCGCCCGGCGGCAGCGGCGGCTTGCAGAAGCAGACGCTGTTCAGCTTTTTGCAGGGCCGGACGCCGGAGCCGATCCTGCGGCGGTATGTGGAGGACTGCTTCGGCGCGTCCATGCTGACGCCGGGGCAGCTCAGTGAGGCGGAGCGCACCCTGTGCACCGGCGTGCACAAGAACTGCCGGCTGCACTTTACCCGCGGCGAACCGGTGGGCCGCGCACCCGCGCCGGAGGCGGCCTGGGACGCGGCCCACTTCCGGCAGCAGCGGGAGAAGAACCGGGCGTATTATCAGGAGCATCTGGTGGAAAACAAGCTGGCCATCGCACAGCTGACGCAGAAGCTGCAGAACACGCTGCTGCTACGGGCGGAGGACGAGGGCGGTATGGGCCGCGCCGGGAGGCTGCGGCCGGAGCTGGCCTGGCGCGCCGGGGCGCTGGGGGACGAGAGGGTGTTTTCCCGCCGGTCGCCGCAGGAGCCGGGAGAGCTGTCCGTGGACCTGCTGCTGGACGGCTCGGCCTCGCAGAACCGGCAGCAGGAGAAGCTGGCCACACAGGCGTATCTCATCGCGGAGAGCCTGAGCCGGTGCCGCATCCCCGTGCGGGTGACGGCGTTCTGCTCCGTCAGCGGCTGCACGGTGCTGCGGGTGCTGCGGGACTATGACCATCCGGAGCAGAACGAGGGGGTATTCGACTATGTGGCCGCGGGGTGGAACCGGGACGGGCTGGCCCTGCGGGCCATGGGCTGGCTGCTGCGGCAGCGGCGCAGCGAGCAGTCGCTGCTGCTGGTGCTCTCGGACGCCAGCCCCAACGACGACCAGCGGATACCCAACGGCCTGGGCGGATGGGCCTACACCGGGAAGCGCGGCGTGGACGACACGGCGGCGGAGGCCGCGGCCCTGCGGCTGCGGGGCGTGCTGCCGGTGTGTCTGTTCACCGGAAGCGACCGGGAGGTGCCGGACGCCCGGCGTATCTACGGACAGGCCATGGAACGCCTGCCGGCCATCGGGTGGCTGGCAGACGCGGTGACGCGGCTGATCCGGGGCCAGCTGCGGCGGGGATAGGACGGAATGCGACACAAAACGACAGAAAGAGACACACCGAAGGGTGTGTCTCTTTCGCTGCTCAATACCAGGTGATGCCCTCCAGATCCTGTATCTGCACCCGCAGGTCCTCCAGCAGTGTCTCCGCGGCGGCGGACAGGGCGCGGCCCTTGGGCGTGACCAGGTAGAAGGTGCGCTCCGCCGGCGGGTGGGCCAGGCGCAGCACCTGTACGTTGCTGAACATCCGCAGATAGGGCTCGGTCGCGCCGGCGGGGATGATGCTCCAGCGCTTGCCGCAGGCGGGCAGGGTCTCGGCCAGCTGGGGCGTGTCGGTGTACAGCAGGGGGCGGGCATCCACGCCGTACCAGTAGTCGTGCCATTGCAGTATCTCCGGCTGGCCATAGATGAGTATCTCGTCCTGCACGTGCAGGGTGGTGGCCTCTACCGGTTCCGTCAGTGCCACCGTTTTGGGCACCACCAGGAAGAAGCCCTCCCGGAACAGGGGTTTGGCTTCGATCTGCAGATCGTAGTGCAATGCGCCGTCCACGATGGCCATGTCCGCGTCGCCCCGGGCTACGGCGGACACCGCCTGGTCCGTCCGCATGGACTCCACCCACAGGTTCACCGGCAGCTCGCGCTCCAGAAAGCGCTGGTACACCGGGGGCAGGATGTACTGGTTGGCGGTGTAGGCGGCGATGACGTGGAGGAACTCCCGCTTTTCCGCGGCGGCGAAGGTCTGCGTCTCCGAAAGCAGGTTCTGCCACCGGCGGGCCAGAGGCAGAAAGTGCTGGCCCGCATCCGTCAGGGTGATGCGGCGCTGGCCCTTGCCACGGTGGAACAGGGGCGCGCCCACCTGGTCCTCCAGCGACTTCAGCCGGGCGGACAGGGACGGCTGGGTGATGTACAGCGCCTCGGCAGCGGCGGTCATGGTGCCGTGGTCCAGCACGGCGAAAAAGGTCTCGATATCCTGGTTGGTCATAGGTGGCTCTCCAAATTATAGTTTATGCCTATATTATACTGTAGAATAATCAATTTTACAAGCACCAACCTTTGTGGTATGATTTGGCCACAATACAGAAAGGAGTTGTTCCCTATGACAAACACGAAAACCAAGACTTCCCCGGCAAAGGCGATCGCCGCTGTTGTGATCGCGGTTATTCTGGCGTTCACGCTGGTGTGCCTGCTGACGGGGAACATCAACCCCGTGTGCCGTGTCACCGCCATGCTGGTGCCGGTGTGGCTGGCCGCCGAGCTGCGCCTGCTGTGCACGCTGCTGTAACGGGGCACCGGCTGATTTTGCTGTTTTCTTCCCTTTTCTCTTTCTTATTTGCGAAAAACGCGGACGCAGGTGCGTCCGCGTTTTTCATCGTCCGGACGCGTAAAGACGGCGCAAAGAATACTACGAACGCCGAACTATTTTCCCGAAAAAACCCTGTATTTGTAACGCTTTTGTGAATTCTGCGCCGTCCCGCTTGCAAGTCGGCGGCGGGGATGGTACACTTACACATTATTACAGTTTTACCCTGGGTGCGTGGGCGCTACAGGTGGAAAAAGGAGGGACGGATATGGCCGGCTTCAGCGTGAAAAAACCGCTGACGATCTTTGTGACGGTGCTGGGCATTATCGTGCTGGGCGTGGTGGCGTATCTGAAAATGACACCGGATCTGCTGCCCAACATGGACTTTCCCTATGTCATCATCGTCACTTCTGATCCCGGCGCCAGCCCGGAGTCCATTGAGCAGTCCATCACCAGGCCGGTGGAGCAGTCCATGGCTACGCTGGATAAGATCAAGACCGTCACCTCCACCAGCCAGGACAGCGTATCCATGGTCACGCTGGAGTTTGAGGACGGCGCCAATATGGATACCATCAGTGTGGACATCCAGCAGAAGATCTCCGTATTGCAGGGCAGTTGGGACGACACCGTCTCCGCCCCCTATGTGCTGAAGATCAATCCCTCCATGCTGCCGGTGATGGTGGCCGCCGTGACCCGGGAGGACATGGACGTGTACGCGCTCAGCGATTTCGTCACCGGAGAGCTGTCCCCCAAGCTGGAGGGCGTGTCCGGCGTGGCCAGCATTTCGGTCAGCGGCGCCGTGACCCGGGAGGCCCATGTGATCCTGGACGAGGCCAAGCTGGACGCCCTGTCGGAGAAGCTGGCGGATGCGGTGCGTACCGAACTGAACAAGACGAAGCTGGATCTGCAGAAGGCCAAGGACCAGGTGGAAAAGGGGCAGGCACAGCTGGATGAGGCCAAGGAGGCCATTGCCGCCGGCGCGGCGGCCAAGGCGGGCGCGGCGGTGGATAAGCTGTACGAATATCTGAAGGAGGCCCGGGGCCAGATCCCGGGGCCAGACCCGGATCCGAATCCCGGTGAGCCGCCCATCACCGTGCCCGGGAAGGAGCTGAAGCAGCTGAAAAAGACGCTGGAACGGCTGAACGCGACGCTGGATAAGCTGATGCAGGATCTGGAAAGCGGCGAGCTGAAGCGGGAGGTCACCAGTGAGGTCTATGACCTGACGCTCTCCCTGATCGACGGCATTACCCAGCTGACGGAGGCGCAGATACAGCTGGATGAGGCCATGACCCAGATCGAGGCCGGCATGGACCAGATCAACGAGGCGTACAAGTCCATCGCCGACCAGACGGACGTGGGCGGTATGCTGTCCATCTCCGCCGTCAGCCAGCTGCTGACGGCACAGAATTTCGCCATGCCTGCCGGGTACATTGAGGACGACAGCGGCGTGAAATACATGGTATCCGTGGGCGAGAACCTGTCCTCCCGCCAGGAGCTGGAGGATATGGTGCTGCTGGACCTGGGCATGGACGGCATCGAGCCGGTGACACTGGGCGACATCGCCACCGTGGTGGTCACGGACAACGCCGGGGAGCTGTACACCAAGGTCAACGGCGACAACGGCATTCTCATCACCTTTACCAAGCAGTCCAACTACGCCACGGCGGAGGTGTCCAATAACATCAGCGCACGGTTCGAGGAGCTGGAGGGCCAGTACGAGGGATTGTCCTTCGCGCCGCTGATGGACCAGGGCGACTATATCTACCTGATCGTGGAGACGATCACCTCGTCGCTGCTGTGGGGCGCGCTGTTCTCCGTGGTCATTCTGTACCTGTTCCTGCGGGATTGGCGGCCAACGGTCATCACGCTGGTATCTATCCCCGTCAGCGTGATCTTTGCCATCGTACTTATGTACTTCACCGGCGTGACCATCAACATGATCTCCCTGAGCGGTCTGGCCGTGGCGGTGGGTATGCTGGTGGATAACTCCGTGGTGGTCATTGAGAATATCTACCGCCTGCGGGCCAAGGGCGCCACCATCATTCAGGCGGCGGTGTCCGGCGCGGGCCAGGTGCTGGGCGCGGTGACGGCCTCTACCCTGACCACCGTGTGCGTGTTCGCGCCCATCGTGTTCGTAGAGGGTCTGACCCGCCAGCTGTTCACCGACCTGGCGCTGACCATCACCTACTCGCTGCTGGCCAGCCTGCTGGTGGCGCTGACACTGGTGCCGGCGATGGCCAGCGGTATGCTGCGCCGGCCCATGGTGCAGAAGCCGGGCCTGCTGGACAAGGTCTATCCCGCCTATCGGAAGGCCATCGCTTTTTCGCTGGACCACAAGGCCGGCGTGCTGCTGCTGTCGCTGGTGCTGCTGGTGACCAGTGCCGGCGCGTGCCTGCGCCGCGGCTTTACCTTTATGCCGGAGATGGATATGAACAACCTGTCCCTGACCATCACCATGCCGGAGGACACCTCCCGCGAGGAGGCGGTACGGCTGGCCGACGAGGTGCTGGAGCGGGTGATGACTGTGGACGACGTGCAGGATGCCGGCTTTATGATGGGCGGCGGCACCATGGGCGGCCTGAACATGGGCGGTGCCATGGGCGGCGCCTCCGGCGGCAGCTATGACGTGGAGGGCTACATCACCATGCCGGAGGGGACCTTCGGCTCTGTGGCGGGGAAGGAGATCGAGACGCTGTGTGCCGACCTGCCCTGTGAGGTGACGGCCAGCGGTGTGATGAGCGGTATGATGAGCTATATGACCGGCAGCGGCGTGTCGCTGCAGGTGTTCGGAAGCGATATGACGGACCTGCAGAGCAGCGCCCGGACCATCGCCCGGCGGCTGGAGCAGGTGGAGGGCGTCGGCGAGGTCAGCGACGGGCTGGACGCCTCGGCCCCGGCGCTGCAGGTGACCATCGACCGGAAGGCGGCGGCGGAGAAAGGGCTGACCGTGGCCCAGGTGTATATGCAGATCGCCGCGGCGCTGCAGAGCAGCGCCAGCGTCTCTGATGTGACGCTGGACAGCGAGGACATGGACCTGACCGTGGACGCGGCGGAGGGCAGCGTCCTTAAGCGGGAGAACCTGCTGGAGCTGGAGTTGTCGGCGGAGAGCAGCGCGTCCTCCGCCATGACCGGGAGCACCTCGGGCATGACCGGCAGCGCCTCAGGCATGACTGGCAGCGCCTCAGGCATGACCGGCAGCAGCGCCGCGGGGCAGCTGACCGGGGACAGTGAGGAGGACAAGACCTTCAAGCTGGGCGATGTGGCCACCGTGACGGAGACGGTGTCCATGAACACTATCTCCCGTGACCAGCAGCGCCGGTGCGTTACCGTGACCGCCGCCATCGCCGATGGCTACAACGTCACCCACGTGACCTCCGCGGCGCAGCAGGCCGTCAGCGGTCTGACGCTGCCGGAGGGCGTCACCACGGAATTCAACGGAGAGAACGAGCAGATCATGGAGGCCATGAGCCAGCTGCTGCTGATGCTGCTGCTGGGCGTGGTGCTGGTGTACTTCATCATGGTGGCACAGTTCCAGTCGCTGAAATCCCCGTTCATCGTCATGTTTACCATCCCGCTGGCCTTTACCGGCGGCTTCCTGGCCCTGCTGATCGCGGGGATCGAGGTATCTGTCATCAGCCTGATCGGCTTTGTGATGCTGGTGGGCATCATCGTCAACAACGGTATCGTGCTGGTGGATTACATCAACCAGCAGCGGCTGTCCGGCATGGAACGCCGGGAGGCGATCATCGACGCGGGCGTGACCCGCCTGCGGCCGATCCTGATGACCAGTCTGACCACGATTTTGGGCCTGATCGTCACCGCCACGGCGAAAAACGCCGGTACGGCGCTGATGCAGCCCATCGCCGTGGTCTGTATCGGCGGACTGCTGTACGCCACGCTGATGACGCTGTTCGTGGTGCCCTGTATGTACGACATGATGAACAAGAAGGACATGCAGAAGGTGGACGAGAGCGAATTGCAGATCGTGGATATGTGAGCAAAAAAAGAAAGCCCCGCAGGGCTTTCTTTTTTTACGCTTAATAGGCCAGCTTCTCGGCCAGATAGGCCTTCAGCTCACTGATGGGGATACGCACCTGCTCCATGGTGTCGCGCTCGCGGACGGTGACGCAGTTGTCGCCGGCGTGCTCGGCATCGCCCACGGTGTCGAAGTCCACGGTGATGCAGAAGGGCGTGCCCACCTCGTCCTCGCGGCGGTAGCGCTTGCCGATGGAGCCGGTCTCGTCGAAGTCCAGCATCCACTCCTTGGACAGGTCCTCGTAGATCTTGCGGGCGGGCTCGGAGAGCTTCTTGCTCAGGGGCAGGATGGCGGCCTTGTAGGGCGCCAGGGCCGGGTGCAGGTGCAGCACCACGCGGACGTCGTTCTTCTCCGCGTCCACGACCTCCTCGTCGTAGGCGTCCACCAGCACGGCCAGGACGCTGCGCTCCACGCCCAGGGACGGCTCGACCACATAGGGGATGTAGCGCTCGTTGGTCTCGGGGTCGAAGTAGGTCAGGTCCTTGCCGGACACGGTCTGGTGCTGGGTCAGGTCGTAGTCGGTGCGGTCCGCCACGCCCCACAGCTCGCCCCAGCCGAAGGGGAACAGGAACTCGAAGTCCGTGGTGGCCTTGGAGTAGAAGCACAGCTCCTCGGGGTCGTGGTCACGCAGGCGGAGGTTCTCGTCCTTCAATCCGATGCCCAGCAGCCAGTTGTGGCAGAAGGTGCGCCAGTAGTTGAACCACTCCAGGTCGGTGCCGGGCTTGCAGAAGAACTCCAGCTCCATCTGCTCGAACTCGCGGACGCGGAAGATGAAGTTGCCCGGGGTGATCTCGTTGCGGAAGGACTTGCCGATCTGGCAGACGCCGAAGGGCAGCTTGCGGCGGGTGGTGCGCTGGGTGTTCACAAAGTTGGTGAAGATGCCCTGGGCCGTCTCAGGACGGAGATAGACGGTGTTCTTGGCGTCCTCGGTGACGCCCTGGAACGTCTTGAACATCAGGTTGAACTGGCGGATATCGGTGAAGTTGTGCTTGCCGCAGCTGGGGCAGGGGATGTTGTGCTCCTCCACAAAGTCCTTCATCTCCTGCTGGGAGAAGGCGTCGATGGGCTTGCTGAGCTCAAAGCCGTTCTCGTGGCACCAGTCCTCGATGAGCTTGTCGGCGCGGAAGCGCTCCTTGCACTCCTTGCAGTCCATCAGGGGATCGGAGAAGCCGGCCAGATGGCCGCTGGCCACCCAGGTCTGGGGGTTCATGAGGATGGCGGCGTCCTGCCCCACATTGTAGGGGTTCTCCTGGACAAATTTCTTCCACCAGGCCTTCTTGATGTTGTTCTTCAGCTCCACGCCCAGGGGACCGTAGTCCCAGGTGTTGGCCAGGCCGCCGTAGATCTCGCTGCCGGCAAAGATGATGCCGCGGTTTTTGCAGAGGGCGACGATCTTGTCCATCGTTTTTTCAGTGTTTTTCATGGTGAGGTTCCTCCTATATGAAGTGTTTTGGCAACAAAAAAACGCCCTGAGCCGGTAAGGCTCAGGGCGAACTAAACATAGTCCGTGGTTCCACCTGAATTTGGATACTTCCACACTCTTCTGCCGGTAACGGGGCTTCCGGCGGGCATTTCCTCCCGCGGCTCAGGGCCGCCACGCCCGTCATCGCCTGTATCAAGAAAAGAATAGCACGTTTCGGGGTGGTTGTCAAGGGAAAGCATTGACATTCCTTCGCCAAATTGTTACAATATGTTGCGGAATAGAGCTGCTGCGCTACGGCAGGCGGTTTGGCTGCGCCCTCCGAAAGGAGGTGACAGTATGCCTATCACGTTGACCATTCACTTGTTTGGACTCGTCTTTACATTGAAGGTAAAACGCGAAAGCCGCCACTCGGCCAAGTGACGGCTTTCTGAATGAAATCCCAATTGTAACCGAGCCAAACCGCTTGTCGCAGCTGCTCTATCTCCATTATACCCGGTGACGGACATTTGTCAAGTCGCCGGGTATATTTTTTACTTCCCGGCGGCCATGACCTTTCCGGCGGCATCCACCACCAGACGGTCGGTCTTTGCGCCGGCGGCGCTCTTGCTGAAGCTCACCGTCCACGCGCCGGAGGTCACGTCATAGGTGGCGTACACCTGATCGTACGCGCCGGTGTACTGGGCCTTGGCCGCGTCGATGGCGGCCTGCTGGCTGACGCTCTTGCGGCCGATCTGGGCGGTGCCCAGAATGGACAGCAGCGCATCGCGGTTGGCGTTCCACACCTCGGTGGTCATGGTCTCGGAGGGGGAAGCCACATAGCTGCCCGGTACGTCCTCAAAAAAGATGTCCGCCATGCCCATGGTGCCCTTTTCCGTGTTCTCCTCCGTGTGCTGCCAGACCTTCATGCCGTTGGCAAGGGTGATCTCCTCACTGGTGACGCCGGTGCCGCAGATGCCGTAGCCTCCCGTCCAGCACAGCAGCGTGTAGCTGACAGTGGGGTCATCGGTCTTGTAGAAGCGGATGCCCTCGGTCTTGTCGGTGCCGTTATCAGACACCTGCTCCCAGCTCCAGCCCTCAGGCAGGTCCAGCGCCATGTCCACATAGCCGTGGGTGAACTCGGCGGTGATGACGGTGGGCTGGGGGTCCGGCGCGGGATCGGGGTCGGGCTTGTCGTCGTTGTTCTTTTTGCCGCAGGCCATCAGCGACAGGGCGCAGGCCAGGGCCAGGATAAATGCCAAAAACTTCTTCATGGGGGTCGTGCCTCCTTTTCTGTCTCTATTTGTTTGTGTATATACACCGCCCGGGGGCGGGGAGGGCGATGGGCCCGCCCTCTATCCACTAAGACGGAGCGCGGCGGGGTTTAGTTCCGCTTTTCTTATTCGCGGCCCTCGGGCAGCTGGGCGATGACGGTCTTGTACAGATGGCGGAAGAAGAACAGCGTCAGCGTCAGGGAGAATACCTCCGCGATGGGGTAGCTCCACCACACCAGGTCGCTGTTGCCCACGGAGGCGCCGTACCGGGCCAGCACGTAGGCGATGGGGATCAGGAACACCAGCTGGCGGACGATGGAGGTGATCATGGAGTACAGGGATCTGCCCAGCGCCTGGAAGGAGGCGCCCAGGGCGATGCACGCGCCGGCCATGCAGAAGCTGATGGAGATGATCCGCAGGGCGGGTATGCCCACGGAGAGCATGGTGTCGGTGGCATCAAATATCTTCAGCAGAGGGCCGGGGATGACCCAGAAGAGGACGGTGCCGAAGACCATGATGATGGAGGCGTACAGCGCGCCGCGCTTGATGGTCTCCACCATGCGCTTGCGGTTCCGGGCGCCGTAGTTATAGGCCACGATGGGCACCACGCCGTTGTTCATGCCGAAGACGGGCATGAAGATAAAGGAGTTCAGCTTGAAGTACGCGCCGAAGGCGGTGGCCGCCGTTTCATGGGCGGCATGGTAGGTGATGAGGATCTTGTTCATCAGGAACGTCATCACCGAACCGATGGCGATCATAATGACGCTGGGCAGGCCGATGGCATAGATCTCGCCGATGAGCCGGAAGTCCGGGCGGAAGCCCTTGATGGACAGGGTGATGTCGGTATTCTTCTTGTGGTTGAAGTATATGGCCAGGGCGCAGCCGCAGAACTGGCCGATGATGGTGGCCACGGCAGCGCCGGTAACGCCCATGTTCAGGGTAAAGATGAAGATGGGGTCCAGAATGATATTGATGATGGCGCCCAGACCCTGGGTGTACATACTGAGGAGGGAGCGCCCGGTGCCCTGGAGCAGCCGTTCGTACATGATCTGGCAGAACATACCCAGCGAGCCGATGGTCACCACCCGCAGGTAGTCGTTGCCCATGCGGATGATGTTCTCTATCTGGGTCTGGGAACGGAAGAACAGGTCGGAGCAGGTGGCGCCCAGAGCGGCGGAGATGACGAAGCCCACCAGCGCCAGCAGTATGCCGTGGTTGGCGACCTTGTCGGCGCGTTCACGCTGTCCGGCACCCAGTGCCCGGCCCATCAGGGCGTTGACGCCTACGGCGGTGCCGGTGGCCAGACCGATCATCAGGTTCTGGGCGGGGAAGGCCAGCGAAACGGCGGTGAGCGCCTGCTCGCTGACACGGCTGACGAACACGCTGTCCACTATATTGTACAGGGCCTGCACCAGCATGGACGCGATGATGGGCAGGGACATATTCCAGATCAGCTTGGAAATGGGCATGACGCCCAGCTTGTTTTCTTCGGGCAAGGTATCACTCTTTTCTGTGCGAAATATTCAGTGTCTCTTATTGTATCATGTATATCCATAAAAGGAAATCCCCGAAATGCGCTTTTTCTGCACATTTCGGGGGTGTTTTTTGTTGAAATAACGCAAAATTATTTCGCGCAGCGAAGCAGTTTACCGGCGGGAGAAAAAGGCCCGGATCTCCTCCGCCGTGCAGGCGGCGCTGCCCTGGGCGAAGCCATCCCGGCCGCCGCCGCGGCCATGGAGCGCGTCGTTCATGTCCTTCACCAGCGGCCGGATATCCTGTCCGGCGTGGATGACAGCGTACTTATACGCCCCATCCGATCCGGCGAACACGGCGCAGCGGCCGCCGCACGTCTGGGCCACGGCGTCGCACAGGCGGCGGACACCGTCGCCCTCCAGCGGTTCGGTGATGAGCACGGTGTCGCCCTTGCCGGCGTATTCCGCCGCTGTGTGGGCGAAGACCTGCGCTTCCAATCCGGCGGCGCGTTCCCTGGCGGCCAGCAGCTCGGACTGCATCCGCTCCACGGCGGCAAAGGACGCCTCCGGCTTTACCGACAGCGCCTGACCGATCTGGCGGGATTGTTCCCAGCAGGCGGAGAGATGGTCCAGCGCTCGCTGGCCGCACAGCAGCTCCAGCCGCACGCCGTCCCGGAATTTCTGCCAGCCTATGAACTTCACCAGGCCCACCTGGCCGCTGGCGGCCACATGGGTGCCGCAGCAGGCGCACAGGTCCGCGCCGGGGAACTCCGTAAGGCGCACAGGCCCCTCCAGGGCTTTTTTGCTGCGGTAGGGCAGGGCGGCCAGCTCCTCCGGGGAGGGATACCAGATGTGGATGGGGTGGTTTTCCCAGATGTACCGGTTGGCGCGGCGTTCGATGTCCTGCACCTGCTCCCAGCTGATGTCGGCGTTGTAGTCGATGGTCACGGTATCCGCGCCCAGGTGGAAGCCCACGTTGTCGCAGTGGAAGGCGCTGCACAGCATACCGGAGACGATGTGCTCACCGGAGTGCTGCTGCATATGGTCGAAGCGGCGCGCCCAGTCGATATGGCCGCTGACCTCCGCGCCCACAGGCAGCGCTCGGTCGCACAGGTGGGTGACGACGCCGTCCTTCTCATGGACGTCCAGCACGCGGGCGTCCCCCAGCGTGCCGTGGTCGGCGGGCTGTCCGCCGCCCTCGGGATAGAAGGCCGTGCGGTCCAGTACCACCGCAAAGCCGCCCTTCACAGCCCCGCAGGACTCCACCACGGCGGTGAAGTCCTGCAGAAAGGCGTTTTCGTAGTAGAGCTTGACGGTCTCCATCAGTCGTCCTTCTCCACCTCGCCCACGATGGCGATGTGCAGCTCATCCAGCTGCTTCTGCTCCACGGTGGACGGCGCGCCCATCATGATGTCCTGGGCGTTCTTGTTCATGGGGAAGGGGATGATCTCGCGGATGGAGCTTTCGCCGGCCAGCAGCATGACCATGCGGTCCACGCCCGGGGCGATGCCCGCGTGGGGAGGCGCACCGTAGCAGAAGGCGTTGTACATGGCGGGGAACTTCTTTTTCACGTCCTCCTCGCCCAGGCGCACCAGCTCGAAGGCCTTGATCATGATCTCGGGGTCGTGGTTACGGACGGCGCCGGAGCTGAGCTCCACGCCGTTGCACACCAGGTCGTACTGGTTGGCGTAGATGTCCAGGGGGTCGATCTCGCCGCGCTCGGCCTTCAGCAGGATATCCATGCCGCCGTTGGGCATGGAGAAGGGGTTGTGGCAGAACTCCAGCTCGCCGGACTCGTCGCCGATCTCGTACATGGGGAAGTCCACGATCCAGCAGAACTCATAGCGCTCCTTGTCAAAGTGGTTTTCGCAGGCGGCGCCGAAGGTCTTGATGAGCACGCCCACGGACTTGGTGGCGTACTGGCCTGCGGTTGCCAGCACCAGGGTGCCCGGCTTCAGGTCGATGATCTTGCCCAGCTCGGCCTCCACCGGGGCGACGAACTTGGCGATGCCGCCGGCCAGCTGGCCGTTTTCGTCCACCTTGAACCAGTAGGCCTTGCTGCCGGACTGGACCTCGCAGTCGGTGAGCAGCTTCTCCACCTGCTTGCGGGTCAGGGCGCAGTCGCTGATGGGCACCATCTTTACGGTCTGGCCCTTGAAGGCCTCGAACTCGCTGGCGACGAACAACTCGCTGACGTTTTTGCAGGTCAGGTCGATACGCAGGTCGGGCTTATCGGAGCCGTAGGTCTCCATGGCGGTGTTGTAGGGGATGCGGCGGAAGGGGGCGGAGGAGGCCACGTTGTAGGTGCCGAACTTGGCGAAGATGGGGGGCAGCACGTCCTCCAGCACGGCGAAGATATCGTCCTGGGTGGCGAAGGCCATCTCCATATCCAGCTGATAGAACTCGCCGGGGCTGCGGTCGCCGCGGGCATCCTCGTCGCGGAAGCAGGGGGCGATCTGGAAATAGCGGTCGAAGCCGGAGGTCATCAGCAGCTGCTTGAACTGCTGGGGCGCCTGGGGCAGGGCGTAGAACTTGCCGGGGTGCTTGCGGGCGGGCACCAGATAGTCGCGGGCACCCTCGGGGGAGCTGGCGGTCAGGATGGGGGTGGTGATCTCCAGGAAGCCGTGCTCCATCATGGCGGCGCGCAGGGCGGCCACCACCTGGCAGCGCAGGATGATGTTCTGCTTCACCGCCGGGTTCCGCAGGTCCAGATAGCGGTACTTCAGCCGCTGGGTCTCGTCGGCCTCGCGGCTGCGGTTGATCTCGAAGGGCAGGGCGTTATAGCGGCAGCGGCCCAGCACCTCGATCTTGGTGGGGACCACCTCGATCTCGCCGGTGGGCAGCTTGGGGTTCTTGCTGGCGCGCTCGCGGACGGTGCCCTCCACGCTGATGGTGGACTCCTTGTTCAGGCCCTTGATGACCTTCAGGTCGGCCTCGTCCTCCACCACCACCTGGGTGGTGCCGTAGAAGTCACGCAGCACCACGAAGGCCAGATTGCCGCCCACCTCGCGGACATTCTCCATCCAGCCCACGATCTTCACGGACTTGCCCACATCGGCCAGCCGCAGCGCATTGCAGGTATGTGTACGCATCTGCATCATTGTTGTTTTCCTCCCATTTATGATTGTGTTTTGTATAACCCTATTGAATTATTACGGATTGTTTATCAAAAACGCCGCCCCTACACCCGTCTGCCGGAAATGCTTTGCGCCGTAGGGTAAGGCGCTTACTTCTCCACGATGACCTTGCCCTTGTTCCGCTCCGCCAGACCGTCGCGCACCCGCGCCAGGGTGGCGGCAAAGTCCAGGGTGGTTTGCTCGCCGCTGGTCATATCCTTGCAGGCGATGACGTTGTTTTTCACCTCGTCCTCGCCCAGGAACACCACATAGGGCACGCCGGTCTTGTCGGCGTAATTCATCTTGGCCTTGAACTTTTTTTGCTCGGTGTACAGCTGGGTCCGTACGCCGGCGTCCCGCAGCTTTGTGGCCAGTGTGACGGCGGCGGACAGGTCCTCGGTCATGGGCAGGATCAGCACATCCGCCGGAGCGGTGGGCAGATCGCCGTTGAGCATTCCCTGCTCGCCCAGCACGTAGAACAGCCGGGTCAGGCCGATGGAGATGCCCACGCCGGGCAGCTGCTTGTCGGTGTAGTATTCCGCCAGGTTGTCATACCGGCCGCCGGAGCAGACGGAGCCGATCTCCGGGTGGTCCAGCAGCGCCGTCTCGTACACGGTGCCGGTGTAGTAATCCAGGCCCCGGGCAATGGTCAGGTCCACGGCAAAGTTCTCCTCCGGCACGCCGAAGGCGGACAGGTATTTTACCACGGTTTTCAGCTGGTCCAGGCCCTCGTCAAACGTTTCGTTCCGGCCGGCGTAGCCCTCCAGGGCGGAGAGTACCTGATCGTTGCTGCCGGTGATGGCGATGAATTTCAGGATCTCGTCGGCGCTTTCGGCGGACACGCCTACCTCGTCGATTAGCAGGGTACGGACCTTCTCTGCGCCGATCTTGTCCAGCTTGTCCACGGTACGCATGATGTCGCCGGCCTTGTCGGTCAGGCCCAGCATAGCATAAAAGCCGTTGAGGATCTTGCGGTTGTTCACCCGGATGCAGAAGCGCCTGAGCCCCAGCTCACTGAACGCACGGTAGATGATGGCGGGCATCTCGGCCTCGTTGGTGATGTCCAGCTTGCCGTCGCCGATCACGTCGATATCCGCCTGATAGAACTCACGGAAGCGGCCGCGCTGGGCGCGCTCGCCCCGGTAGACCTTGCCGATCTGGTAGCGGCGGAAGGGGAAGGACAGGTCGTTGTAGTGCAGGGCCACATACTTGGCCAGCGGCACCGTCAGGTCAAACCGCAGGGCCAGGTCGGCGTCGCCCTTGTTGAAGCGGTAGATCTGCTTCTCCGTTTCGCCGCCGCCCTTGGCCAGCAGCACCTCCGCCGCCTCGATCACCGGGGTGTCCAGCGGGGTGAAGCCGTACAGGGAATAGGTGCGGCGCAGGATGTCCATCATGCGCTCCATCTGCTGCTGCGGCTTGGGCAGCAGCTCCATAAAGCCGGACAGGGTCCGGGGGGTCATCTCAGCCATTTTCCGTCTCTCCTTTATCTTCGGTGGTTTCGTTTTGCTCGTTTGTCTCCGGCAGCTCCTCCGCGCCGGACGTTAGCGTGTGGGCGGCGGCCTCGCGGGCGGCCTCGGCCTCCGCCTCATGCTTCAGCTCCCAGGCGACCTCGCGGTAGATATCATCCAGGGCCCGGCCCTTCTTCATGCCGATGCGCTGGCCGATGACGCCGCCGACTATGGCCAGCGCCAGGCCCGCATACCACAGACCCGGTACAATGACAGGCAGCAGCAGGCCCGCCAGCGCACCGAACCAGACGCCCAGCTCCTCGCAGTGGCCCCGGACGGCGTGGTAGGCACCTTTTTTCTCCCGAAGGCGCGCCATGCGCTTCAGCTGCGCCAGGCACATACCGACCCGCAGCAGCGCCAGCGCCGTCAGCGGGATGAAGATGTCCCGCACGTGGTTGTTGATGAAGTCCAAAACAGCCTGCATAGCGTTCTCCTTTGTGTTTGTGTCGGCGGCGCGGACGAAAAAACGCTCCCGTCCCTGCATTGGGACGAGAGCGTAAAACACTTCGTGGTGCCACCCAAATTCGGCCTTGCGGCCCTTTTTGCTCCTGTTACGGGGAGCGCGCCGTGGATGTTTCCATCCCCGCTAACTCGCTGTCTTCACCTGTGCCTTGCCGCGGTGCGCTTTCAGCCGATGGCGCACCTCTCTTGCAGCGGCGGTGTACAGGCTACTCCTGCGAGGTCTGCACGGTTATCCCTTATTGTATGCGATTTGCCGATGGTTGTCAAGCCGTAAAGGGCTTGTTCTTAGGGTTGACGATGTCACGCCAGTCCAGGTCGCCCCGGTCCAGACCCAGCACCAGCATTTCGGCGGTGGCCAGGTTGCTGGCAAAGGGCACGTTGTTCTGGTCGCACAGGCGGGAAATATACGTGATGTCTGCGTCCGGCGTTTTCTGGTTGGGGTCACCGAAGCACAGCACCATATCGATCTCATTATAGGCGATGCGGGCGGCGATCTGCTGTCCGCCGCCGTGGGCGAAGGACAGGAAGCGGTGTATGGTCAGCCCGGTAGCGTCGGCGATCTGCTGGCCGGTGCGGGCGGTGGCGCAGAGGGTGTGCTTGGCCAGGATGCCGCAGTAGGCGGTGCAGAACTGGACCATCAGCTCTTTCCGGTTGTCGTGTGCCATCAATGCAATATTCATGGAGGGCTCCTTTCCTTATATCTTCATCAGCGGGGTTTTCTGCCCCATGATGCGTTTCGCAATGTTTTCATAGGCCCGGGCGGCGTAGTAGTTCTGCTCCCGCAGCACCAGTCCGCGGTTCAGACAGTAGGGGACGTCCGGGTCCTCCGGTATCACGCCCAGCAGCGGCAGGCCCGCCGCGTCGATGGCGTCGTCGATGGTGGTGTGCAGCTGACGCAGCACCTTTTTGGACACGCGCCCCACCACCAGATGCACCGTCCCGCTGGGAAAGGCGGACAGCTCTGCGGCGGTGCGCTGGGCGTCCCGCATGGCGGACACGTCCGTGGTGGTGATGACGATCACCTGGTCGGCCATGCACGCTGCCATCTGGAAGCCCTGGCCCAGTCCGGCGGGCGCGTCGATCAGGCACCAGTCGTAGCTTTCCCGTATCTCACGCGCCAGCGCTTGCAGCTTCGGCACCGACAGGGACAGCGGGCGGTCGGCCATGGGTGCGGTCAGCAGGGAGAGGGAGGGGTATCGCTCATGGGGCACCGCCGCCTCATGCAGGGTGCAGCGGCCCTCCAGCACATCGGAGAAGTCCATCAGCGCCCGGTCGCTGAGCCCCAGCGCCAGATCCAGGTTCCGCAGGGTGATGTCACAGTCCAGGCACAGCACCCGCTGCCCCATGTGGGCCAGCGCCAGCGCCACGTTGGCGGTGAAGGTGGTCTTGCCGGTGCCGCCCTTGCCGGACGCCACGGCGATGATCTTGCCCATGGACTTCCTCCTTTCACGGGCCGCCTATACCAGCGGCGCTTTTTTGATCCGGGCAAAGGCCCGGGGAAATTGCTTCGGTGTGTGCTGTGTTTTTTCGATGGATACGATGCGGTGCACCACGTCCGTCTCCGGCACGGTGTAGTCCGTGACGCCGGAGAGCTGTCCGCCCAGCTGGGCGATGGCGCTGCGGGCCTGACGTATCTCCTCGTCGGTGGAGACGGATTTCATGGCGGCGAACTGTCCGCCTACCTTTACCAGCGGCAGCGTCAGCTCGCACAGTACGTTCAGCTGGGCCACAGCGCGGGAGGCCGCCAGATCGAACTGCTCCCGGTGCTGCGCGGCGAATTCCTCCGCCCGGGCGTGAACGCAGGTCACATTTTTCAGGCCCAGGTCCGTCTGGACCTCCTTCAGGAAGTCCACCCGCTTGCCCAGACTGTCCAGCAACGTGAAGCGGGCGTCCGGCGTCAAGATCGCCAGCACCATGCCGGGAAAGCCTGCGCCGGTGCCTACGTCGATGACGCGCTTGCCGGACAGATCCAGCTGCGACGCCAGCGCCGCGCAGTCCAGCAGGTGCAGGGTGGCCACGTCCCGGGGCGCGGTGATGGCCGTGAGGTTCATCACCTTGTTTTTTTCCAGCAGCAGTTCGGCGTAGCGCGCCAGCTTGTCCGCGGCAGCGAGGTCCAGGTCCAGGGCCGTCAGGCCGGCGGTCAGGAGGTCCCTCATTTCTGCTGCTCTTTCAGCAGGTCGCGGATCTCGGTGAGCAGCTCCTCGCTGGTGGGAGCCGGTTCTTCCTCCTCCTGCGGCTCCTCGTCCTTTTTGCCCAGCTTGTGCAGCTGGTTGATGGTCTTGACCATCAGGAAGATGACGAAGGCCACCAGAACAAAGTCAATGACCGTGCTCAGAAACGTGCCGATGCCCAGGGTAACGGCCTCGGTGACCACCTGGCCTGCCTCGTCCAGCACCTCCGGCTTCAGAACGATATTCAGCTGTCCCAGATTCACGCCGCCGATGAGCAGGCCGATCAGCGGCATGAACACATCGTTCACCAGAGAGGTGGTGATCTTACCGAACGCGGTACCGATGATCACGCCGACGGCCATGTCCATGACGTTGCCGCGCATGGCGAATTCCTTGAATTCCGCAAAAAACTTCTTCATGTGTAAAAGCTCCTATACTAAGAGTATAATTACGGATAACTATTACGATACGCTATCAGTGCAGCGGTACCAGGCGCTCCTTGCCGCCCATGTAGGGCTGCAGCGCCTTGGGCACCAGCACGGAGCCGTCTGCCTGCAGGTTGTTCTCCAGCAGGGCGATGAGCATACGGGGCGGGGCCACCACGGTGTTGTTCAGGGTGTGGGGCAGGTACAGCTTGCCGTCCTCGCCGCGGACGCGGATCTTCAGGCGGCGGGCCTGGGCGTCGCCCAGGTTGGAGCAGGAGCACACCTCGAAGTACTTTTGCTGGCGGGGGGACCAGGCCTCGATGTCGCAGGACTTGCACTTCAGGTCCGCCAGGTCGCCGGAGCAGCACTCCAGCTGCCGCACAGGGATATCCAGGCTGCGGAACAGCTCCACCGACCAGCGCCACATCTTTTCGTACCAGGCCTTGGAGTCCTCGGGCTTGCAGACCACGATCATCTCCTGCTTTTCGAACTGGTGGATGCGGTACACGCCACGCTCCTCGATGCCGTGGGAGCCCTTTTCTTTGCGGAAGCAGGGGGAGTAGGAGGTCAGCGTCTGGGGCAGCTTGTCCTCCGGCAGGATCTGATCGATGAACTTGCCGATCATGGAGTGCTCGCTGGTGCCGATCAGGTACAGGTCCTCGCCCTCGATCTTGTACATCATGGCGTCCATGTCCGTCTGGCTCATCACGCCCTCCACCACGTTGCCGTGGATCATAAACGGCGGAATGCAGTAGGTGAAGCCCTTGTCGATCATAAAGTCACGGCCATAGGCGGTGACGGCGGAGTGCAGCCGCGCGATGTCGCCCATCAGGTAATAGAAGCCGTTGCCGGATACACGGGCGGCAGCGTCCATATCCACGCCGTCGAAGCGCTCCATGATCTCCGTGTGGTAGGGGATGGGGAAGTCTGGGGTCTTGGGCTCGCCGAAGCGCTCCACCTCTACGTTGCAGCTGTCGTCCGGGCCGATGGGCACGGACTCGTCGATCATCTGGGGGATGACCAGCAGCAGCTTGTTCATGGCCGCCTCGGCGTTGGCCTTCTTCTCCTCCAGACGGGTCATGCGCTCGGCGTTGGCCTTGACGGCGGCGTTGTTGGCATCGATCTCCGCCTGAAGGGCGGCCTTCTCCGCCTCGTCGGCGCACTTTTTCAGCCTGCCGAACAGGGGGCCGTTGGCCTTGGATAGTTTGTTGCGCTCGGCCTTCAGGGCCTCGCCCTCGTTGATGGCCTCGCGGCGCTCGCTGTCCAGGGCGATGACCTCGTCCACCAGGGGCAGCTTGGCGTTCTGGAACTTCTTGCGGATATTCTCCTTTACCAGGTCCGGGTTCTCCCGGATAAACTTGATGTCAAGCATATTCTATACCTCTATTCGATGATGTTTCACGTGAAACGCTTATCGCTTTCCCAGCTTCTCCAGAGCCTCCAGCAGGGCGTTCAGGTCCTCGGTGCCGTAGTATTCCAACTCGATGCGCCCCTTCTTTTTGCCGTTGACGATGCGGCAGGGGCGGCCCAGCTTTTCGCCCAGCTCACGGGCGGCCTCCTCAACATAATTGACGGAAAGCGCGTCCTTTTGGGGCTTTTCTTTTTTCTCGGCGGTGAGTTTTTTCACCAGCAGTTCCGTCTGGCGGACGGAGAGGGCGTCCTTGACCACCGTCTCCGCGGCGGCCTGCTGCTGTTTGCTGCCCAGCGTCAACAGGGCGCGGGCGTGCCCGGCGGAAAGCCGTCCGTCCTCCACCATGGTCCGCACCGGCTCGGTCAGCCCCAGCAGGCGCAGGGCGTTGGCCACGGTGGGGCGGGACTTTCCCACCCGCTGCGCGCACTCGTCCTGGGTCATGCCGTATTGCTCCGTCAGCACCCGGTAGCCCTCGGCCTCCTCAATGGGGTTCAGATCCTCTCGCTGGAGGTTTTCGATCATGGCCAGCTCCATGGCCTTGCGGTCGTCGGCCTCGATGACCACCACGGGCACCTGTGTCAGCCTGGCCATCCGCGCCGCCCGCCACCGCCGTTCACCGGCGATGATCTGATAGTAGCCGGATTGCAGCTTCCGCACGGTCAGCGGCTGGATGATGCCGTGTATCCGGATGGAGTCCGCCAGGTCACTGAGGGCCTCCGGCTCAAAGCTCTTTCTGGGCTGGGTGGAGCAGCTCTCCACCTGGCTGATGGGCAGCAGCAGGGAGGAGGCGCGCTCGTCCTTGGCGGCGATGACGTCATCGCCCAGCAGTGCGCTCAGCCCCTTGCCCAGACCTTTTGTGTTCGCCATACCGCGTCTCCTTTCAGCAGTTGTTCTTCCGCAAAAATTCCGCCGCCAGCGCCGTGTATGCGTCCGCGCCCCGGCAGGTCTTGTCATAGGCGGTGATGGGCTTGCCGTGGCTGGGCGCTTCGCTGAGGCGCACGTTCCGCGGGATCACGGTGCTGTACACCTTCCCGGCAAAAAACCGCTTCAGCTCCTGGGCCACCTGAATGGACAGGTTGGTGCGGCCATCAAACATGGTCAGCAGCACGCCCTCGATGTCCAGCCCCGGGTTCATGCTGCGCCGCACGATACGCACGGTGTTCATCAGGTCGCTGAGTCCCTCCAGCGCGTAGTACTCGCCCTGCACCGGGACCAGCAGACTGTTGGCGGCGCACAGTGCGTTCAGCGTCAGCAGCTCCAGCGAGGGCGGACAGTCGATGAAGATGAAATCATAGCTGTCCGCCACCTGCCGCAGCGCGGCCTTCAGCAGGAACTGCCGGTCCTCCATGTTGATCATCTCCACGCCGGCGCCGGCCAGCGCCTTGCTGCTTGGCAGCACGTCGCCATAGGGCGTGGTCACGATCAGCTGGGCCGTCTCTGCGCCGTTGATGAGCGCATCGTAGACGCCGTTGCTGGTGGTCTTGTCCACGCCCATGCCGCTGGTGGCGTTGGCCTGGGGGTCAAAATCGCACAGCAGCACCCGCTTGCCAGCGGCTTTTACGGCGGCGGCCAGGTTCACGCAGGTGGTGGTCTTGCCCACGCCGCCCTTCTGATTTACGATCGCAATGATTTTCGCCACAGCAAATTCCTCTTTCTGTCTGAGTTCATTATGATAGTATATACCACCTGCATGGAGGGTTTCAAGAGGGAAAATGCAAATTTTCGCCCTTTTGTTTCACGTGAAACATAAAGGGACAAAAACAGGGCGGCTGTTTCACGTGAAACAACCGCCCCGTTCCTTATACCAGTATCACGCCGTTCAGCGGCGGCAATGTCAGATGTGCTTTCCCGTCGATGACCAGAAATCGCTGCCCGGTCACCGCGTCCTGCGCGGTGGGCGCGTCCCAGGCCAGCGTCAGGTCTGCCGGCGCGTCCCCGGCGTTCAGCGCCGTTACCGTGCGCTCGCCTCCGCACTCACGCTCGATGGCCAGAGCGCCGCCTCGGGCCAGCAGATAGCGCAGGGCGCCCGAGCGCAGGCTCTCCCGCGTTCGCCGCAGCTGTCCCAGAGTGCGGAAGAAGTCCGTCAGCGCCGCGTCCTCGCTGCCCCAGGGGAAGGCGCCCCGGTTCAGCGGATCCTCGAAGCCCTGCGCGCCCGCCTCATCGCCGTAGAAGAGGGTGGGAGAGCCGGGGAAGCTGTAGAGCAGCATTCCCGCCAGACGGAGCTTTGCCAGGCCCCGGGCCAGCTCAGTGGGGGAGAGGCGGTACGCCGCACGCTCCGCCTTGGTTTTCGGTGTGCCCTCCGCGCCCAGCAGCGTCAGAATGCGCGCTGTGTCGTGGGTGCCCAGGAAGTTCATGGCGCCATAGAAGGCGAAGGGCGGGTAGTTCTCACGAATTGTCTCCATGCTGTCGCGGAAGACCGCGGCGTCGCCGCCGGCCAGCCAGTTCAGCAGGGCCGTGCGGAAGGGGTAGTTCATCAGGCCGTGGACCTGGCGGCCCAGCAGGTATTTGCGCCGTTGGGAGTAGGCGATCTTGTTGCTGCCGTCCTCCCAGACCTCACCCAGCAGGTAAGCCCCGGGCTTTTCCGCGTCGATGGCCGAGCGGATGCCCTCGATAAAGTCGCCGGGCAGCTCGTCGGCCACATCCAGCCGCCAGCCGTCCGCGCCGCAGCGCAGCCAATGCCGGACCACGCTGTCCTGATCGCCGAAGATGAAGTCACGGTAAGCCGGCTGCGCCTCATTGACGGCGGGCAGGGTCTTCACACCCCACCAGGCGTCGTAGTCCGACGGCCACGGGTGGAAGCTGTACCAGTTGTAATACTCTGAATTCTGGCTCTGGGCCGCCCCCGGCTCCGGATAGTAGCCCTCGGCGTTGAAGTACCGGCTGTTGCTGCCGGTATGGTTGAACACGCCGTCCAGTATCACACGTATCCCACGCTGATGGGCGGCGGTGCACAGGGCGCGGAAGTCAGCCTCTGTGCCCAGCAGCGGGTCGATGGCCCGATAGTCGCCGGTGTCGTAGCGGTGGTTGCTGGCGGCCTCAAAAATGGGGTTCAGATACAGTGTCGTCACACCCAGGCCCGCCAGATAGTCCAGCTTCTCCGTGATGCCCTGCAGCGAGCCGCCAAAGAAGTCGCGGTTGGTGATCTGCCCGTGCTCGTCCGGAAGGAACACCGGCTGCTCGTTCCAGCCGCGGTGCAGCCACCGGTGCCCGGGCATATGGCTCACGTCCGGCATGGATACACGGCGGAACCGATCCGGGAAGATCTGGTACGTCACGCCGCGCCCGAACCAGTCCGGGGCGGGGGAGGGCTCGTATACCGTCAGCTGCCAGCGTGCCGCCTTCTCCGGCGCGTCCTGCACGCCATTTTTGCCGTACCACACGCAGCGCCCGTCCACGTCCGTCAGGCGGAAGCAGTACCAGCACAGCTCACCGCCAGCCGGCGTGGTGTATGTGCCGGCGAAGCCGCCCTCCGCCGGCGGCAGGGCGCACGTGTCCTCCGTGCCTGCGAACTCCCGGAGCACCAGCAGCTCGCAGCCGTAGTAGGTGTCGTCCGCCAGCGCAAAGCGCACTTCGGCGCCGCAGGGGACGGCGCCGAAGGGGTCTTTATAATGTTTGTCTCTCGAATTGAAATAGGGTCCCATGTGTGCCTCTTGTCTCTATAACAGATTTACCGCATCAGCGCGTCCTCGCCGGCGGCGGTGGCGCCGGTGCCATCCCGGGTGAACCAGGCGTTGATGATGTCCACGGCCGCATTGGCCAGCAGACTGCCGCTGCCGCCCTTCTCCACCACGATGGCGATGGCGATCTCCGGATCGTCATAGGGGGCGTAGGCCACAAAGGTGCCGTTGGCGATATCCGTACCCACCTGGGCCGAGCCGGTCTTGGCGCCGGCCTCCACCACACAGCGGGAAAAGGCGCTCCGCAGGGAGTCGTAGGTCAGATCGTGCATACCCTTGGTCACCGCCGCCATGGTGCTGTCCGAGATGTTCAGGTCGTTCAGCGGCCCCTTGCCATATACGCCGACAACTCGTGAATTATCATAAGATTTTACGTTTTTCAGAAGATGTGCCTCATAGTGCTCGCCGCCGGATACCAGCGTAGCCACATAGTTGGCCAGCTGCAGGGGGGTGAACAGGTTGTAGGACTGGCCGATGGCCGCCGTGATGGTCTGGCCGTCGGTCCACTCCCGGTCGTGGGCCTCCGCCCACTCCGGGGAGGCCAGCACGCCGCTGACGTCGCCGATCTCAATGCCCGTGGATTGCCCCAGGCCGAAGGCTGTGGCGTACTCGTCCAGCTTCTTGATGCCTGTCAGCCGGCCCACCTCGTAGTAGAAGTAGTTGCAGGAGTCCACGATGGCCTGACTGACGTTGATGCGCCCGTGGGTGGTGTGGGCCTGCCGCCAGATCCAGCACATGGGCTGCGGGTCCACATAGTAGGTGTAGATACCCTTGTCTTCGATAATGGTGCTGGGGGTGATGATGCCCTCCTCCAGCGCCGCCACGGACGTGCACAGCTTGAAGGTGGAGCCGGGGGCGTACACGCCCTGGGTGGCCCGGTTAAACATGGGCAGGCGTTCGTCCTTCACCAGCTCATCATAGTCCTGGTTGAACGTCTCCAGATCGTAGGTGGGGTAGCTGGCCATGGCCAGTACCTCGCCGGTGCCGACCTGAATGACCGCCGCCGCGCCGCCGCGCTCGTTGCTGTCCTTGTCGATCATGCCCTGAATGGTACTGGCCAGCGTGTCCTCCACCACCTGCTGCAGGTCGATGTCGATGGTCAGCGCCACGGTGCCGCCGGGCTGGGGCTCCCGGGTGTACAGCTCGCCGGTGATCTTGCCGTTCTCGTCGGTGGTGATGAGCCGCTTGCCGTCCTTGCCGTGGAGATATTCCTCAAAGGCTTTCTCCACGCCGTCCTTGCCCACCAGGTCATTCATATTGTAGCCCTTGTCGGCGTAGCCCACATAGCCGGTGCTCTCGTCGCTGCGCCACTCCTCCTGCCATATGGCGCCCACGGTGCCCAGAATGTGCGCCGCCAGCTTGGTGTTGTACACCCGCGCCGCCGCTGTCTTGATGGTCACGCCCCGGTACTTTCCGTCGGTGATGCGGCCCAGCAACTCCGTGGATACATCCTCGGCAAAGGTGTAGCTGCTGCGCCCGTCCAGTTCATACCGCACACCCACGATCAGACGCGCCTGCGCGTCGGTATAGCTGTCATCGACCTTGTAGAGCTTCCGCATGGCGGCCAGTACTTCCGCGCTGCCGCCGTCCGTGGGCAGCTTGTTGTCGTCCAGATACTCCCGGAAGCTCTCATTCAGGCTTTTGCTGGTCAGCTGGGGAGAGGACCCTGTGGTCATGGGCAGGGTGTCGTTCCATGTGACGCCCTGCTCCCGACACAGCTGTATCAGCTGCCAGATGGCGTCGTTCAGCGCGGCCTCGTCCTTGCCGAAGCTGCTCTTGTCTACCACCAGCGTATAGGCCAGCCGGTTGCTCACCAGCACCTTGCCATTCCGGTCGGTGATGATGCCCCGGGAGGCGGTCACCGTTTCGCTGGCGGTGTTGCTGGTGATGGATCTGGCCCGATTTTCACTGCCGTGCACCACCTGTGCGTCATACAGCACCGCAAAAAACAGCACCAGAAACGCACAGAAAAACCCCAGCAGCACATATACCCGCCGCCGGGAGGGGTGAGGATTTTTCATCATAGCTTGGTTCTCCTATGGTCATTCGCTCAGTGTCCGCCGCCGTGCCCACCGAAACAGCGGGTGCGCTGCCGCCGCGAAGGGCAGCGATACCAAAAGCTCCCTGCCCAGCAGCAGGCCCGCCGCGGTCAGCCCCGCGCCGCTGTGTCCCGCCAGCACCGCCATGTGCAGCAGTCCGCAGAGCAGCATACATACGCCTGTCACCACCAGCGAGCACACCACGCCCGCCATGATGACCTGCCCGCTCAGCAGCCACGCTGCCGCCGCGCCAAGCAGGAACGCCAGCGCGTAAAAGCACGGCAGGCCCGCCACCGGCGAGAGAAGGTCGCACACCAGCCCGAAAAATACCGCGTACAGCAGCGCCTGCTCGTTGCGCTCCAGCGTGGCCGGTATCACCGCGATGGCCGGCAGCAGGAACGGGTGCACGCCCCATACCCGCACGTATACCAGCACCAGCCCCTGCAGCAGTGCCAGCGCCAGCGCGCACAGACAGTACAATATCCACTTCAGCAGTATCGCCCGCCGTGTCATAGCCGTCCTCCGTCATTGGATCACGTCAAAATCCGTGATAATAAACATCTCCTGTATCGCCGCCACATCGCACTTGGGCGAGAGCACCGCGTACCGCGCCAGCCCGCCGTCATCCGTCTGCACGGACTCCACCGTGCCGATGACCAGCCCGGCGGGATAGTAGCCGCCCAGTCCGGACGTGACGATCACATCGCCCTTGATCAGGTTCGCGCTGTCGCTGAGGTATTGCAGCCGCAGCCTGCCCTCGGACATCAGGGCCAGGTCACCGCCGGCCACCGCCGTCTCGCCGGTGCGGAATACCCGCGCGCCGAACTGGGAGTCCGTGTCCAACACCGTGGACAGCCGGCACCAGTTCAGGCCCACGTCTGTGACCACACCCACCAGGTTCCCGGCGCTGTCCACCGCGCAGTCGCCTATGGCCACGCCGTGCTGACTGCCCCGGTCCAGCACCAGCGTGCTGGCCCAGTTGGACACGTCGCGCTGGGTGACGCGGGCCGCCTCGAACACCAGGTCGCTGCGCTGCTGCCGCAGGCCCAGCAGCTGGCGCAGCTCTTTATTCTCGGTCGCCGCCGGCTCCATCTGCCGCAGCTGCTCCTCCAGCTCCGCGATCTGCTGCCGCAGCTCGTCGTTCTCCTGCTGCAGGGTCTCCACGTCCTCAAACCGCTGGCTAATGCCGCCGACCCAGCCCGCCACGGCGGAACCCGCCGCCCGGAAGGGCGAGGCGATCACGCCCAGGGCGTTGTGCAGCAGCCCCGTTCCGGAGCTCAGGGCCGACACCACGCACAGCACCACCGCGATGGTGGCCGCCGCGGCCAGCAGCCATATTCCCGTTTTCGTAAAAAATCGCTTCATGTGTCGTTTGTTCCTCTCTGAAGTCTCCCCCGGCAGGGGAGGCGGCAGCGCACCCTCTCAGAGGGAGCGAAAGGGGCATTATCCCAGCAGCTGTATCCCGAATTCGCCCAGCATCTCCGCCAGCAGCACCACCGGCAGCCCCGTCACGTTGAAAAAGTCGCCGTCGATGCGCTCCACCAGCAGCGCGCCCTGTCCCTGTACGCCGTAGGCCCCGGCCTTGTCCATGGGCTCGCCCCCGGCGATGTAGGCCTTCAGCTCCCGCTGTGTGGCCGGACGGAAATACACGTCCGTGTGCTGGGCGCGGGTCAGGGCTTTCTCCCCCTGCCGCACCGTCACACCGGTACAGACGGTGTGGCGCCGACCCTGCAGGGCCGTCAGCATTTGCAGGGCCTCCGCCTCGTCGGCGGGCTTGCCCAGCTTCTTGTCGTCCAGAAACACCATCGTATCCGCCGTGATGACGATCTCGTCCGCATCGGACGCCACCGCCTGGGATTTCTCCCGGGAGATGTAGCACACCGTCTCCTCCGGCGTCAGCCCGGCGGGGAAGTATTCCTCCACCTCCGGCACCCGGACGGTAAAGTCGGTGATGCCCATCCGACGCAAAAGCTCCTGCCGCCGGGGGGACCCGGAGGCCAGCACGATCTTTGCCATATACGTCACCTGCCTGTGGAGCCGAAGCCGCCGGCGCCCCGGTCCGTGTCGTCCAGGTCCTCCGCCACCGTCACCGTGGGCTGCACCACCGGCACCACCATCAGCTGGGCGATCCGGTCCCCGGGCTGCACCGTGTACGGTTCGCTTCCCAGGTTTACCAGCCCCACGCCGATCTCGCCCCGGTAGTCGCTGTCGATGACGCCCACGCCGTTGGAAAGGCACACGCCCTTCTTGATGCCCAGCCCGCTGCGGGCGAACACCAGCGCCGCGTAGTCCGCCGACGGCAGGGCGATGGCGATGCCCGTGGACACCAGCCGCCGTTCCCCGGCTGCCAGCGTCACCGCCTCGTCGATGCAGGCACACAGGTCCATGCAGGCCGCGCCGGCGGTGGCAAAGCGGGGGAGGGGTATCTCCGTCCCGATCTTGGGGGACAGGGCTTTGATCTTCAGCTCCATAGTAACACCTATTTCTCCTGAAATTGAATACGGTTTGTAAATTATAACGAGTGTTATACCATTTGTTTTACTCTACGCCCCGGTAGAACAGCCCGCGTGTGCTGTTGTCGTCGGCGGTGACGGTCCTGGCCCTGTGGGCGCGGAGAAGCGCCACGCACTCCGCCGCCGTCTCTGTGGTAAACCGCAGGCGTCCGTACCGCAGGCCGCACCGGAACACCTCCGGCTTGTCCGCCAGCACCAGCGTCTTTCCGTTCTCGATCTCGCACCGGCACCCGTAGGCGCACAGCACCGGGAACTGCTCGCCCCGCCGGTCGGTCAGCACGCTGCCCGCCCCATGGGCGCAGCCCGCGCTGTTCTTCGTCACGCAGTTTTCGGTGATCATCAGCGGCAGGCGGCCATAGACAAGGGCCTCGCAGTCCGCATATTTTCCCAGGTCCCGCACCTGCTGCCACCGCAGCTCAAAGCTGGCCGTCACGGACGACAGCCCCTGCTCCTGCCAGAAGCGCACCGCCCGGCTGTTGTACACGTTCAGGCCGAAGTCGCCGCGGAGCGTTTTGCCCAGTCCCTTCACGATGGCCAGATGGCCCAGGTTGCCGATGGCCGCGGAGGCGACCTCCGGGTGCCGCTGCAGAATATCCCGGAACACCGGTTCGTCCGCCGTGCGGAATATCCGGGGTAGCACCGCGCAGAACTCCGCCTGCCCAATATAGGGCATCAGGTCCATCTTATCCAGCAGCTCCGCCGGGATATACACGATGGCGGGGCGTTCCGCCAGCAGCTCGGCCGTCAGCTGATCGGGCCTGCTGATGGACACGGTAAAGTCCAGCTCCGCCGCGCCCGCCGGGGCCTCCGGCAGGGGAGAGGCGGGCAGTTCACGGCGCTTCGGAGTGTCCATCCGCCGATCCGCCAGCTCGTCCAGCAGCTCCCGCCGCAGCGCGTTCACCGCGCTGGCGGACACCATCAGCCCCTCGTCCAGCTCTATTTCGATCTGATCCGCCGCGAACACCGTGCCGCCGGTCTTGGTCAGCCGCTGCCGCAGTTCCTCCGCCGTCACCGCCCGGTTCCGGGCTTCCTCCGGCGCATCGCCCGTGGCTAAGGCTATGGTGACGCCGCCCGGGACGGCGCACGCGCCGCTCAGCCGCACCGGTTCGCCTCGGCGTACTGTCAGACGGAGGTTCACCGGTATTTTCCGGTTCTCTTTTCCGTTTTCGTATGTCTCGCGGGCGCGGGCGAACAGCTCCTTCGGCTCCGGTACGTTCTCCGGCCGGGTGCCGAACATGGCCTTGCCCTTTTTACCAAGCCAGTAGCCGTCGGTGAAGCCGCTGCGGGAGAAGGCCTGCTCCAGCGCCCGGGACTCCTCCGCCGTGGGCAGTCGCCTTTCGTCCAGCAGGCGGCGGTAGATGCCCGTTACCACGGCCACGTATTCCGGCCGCTTCAGCCGTCCCTCCAGCTTCAGGCAGTCCACGCCCATAGACGCCATATCCCGCAGATAGGCGGACAGGTTGGCGTCCTTCAGGCTCAGGGGATGCGCGTCCCGGCAGGGGCCGTTCACGCCGTAGGGCAGACGGCAGGGCTGGGCGCAGGCGCCCCGGTTGCCGCTGCGCTGTCCCAGCACGGCGCTCATCTCGCACTGGCCGGAGTAGCACATACACAGCGCCCCGTGGCCGAACACCTCGATCTCCGCGCCGCAGCCGGCGCAGATCTCCCGTACCTCGTCCCGGTCCAGCTCCCGGGCCAGCACCACGCGCTCCATGCCCAACGCCGCGGCCGCATTGGCGCCGCCCAGCGTGAACAGGCTCATCTGCGTGCTGGCGTGAAGAGGCAGGTCCGGCACGATCTCCTTTGCCAGGGTCAGCAGGCCCCAGTCCTGCACCAGCACCGCGTCCACGCCCATGGCGCTGGCCTTCCGCAGCGCCGCGGCCGCCCCGGGCAGCTCCCGGTCGGTCAGCAGGGTGTTCAGGGTCAAAAAGACCCGCACGCCCCGCAGATGGCAATACCGCACCGCCGACGCGAATTCCTCGTCGGTAAAGTTTTTCGCGCTCCGCCGCGCGTTGAACGCACCGAAGCCCATATATACCGCGTCCGCGCCGTTCTGCACCGCGGCGGTCAGTGCCTCATATCCCCCCGCGGGGGCCAAAAGCTCCATCATCACCGGCGGTTATTCTGGTTCTGGGCGTTCTGCAGCTTCCGGCGCAGCTCCGCCGCCTCGTTCTTGGCGCGGCTGGCCTCATCCAGATAGGTCTTTACCTGCCGGCGCAGATTTTCCGCGCCCTCCTGCGCCTTGGTGAGCTGGTCCGCCAGATTGACCGCCGCCAGCACCGCCGCTGCGTCACGGCTCATGTGGGCGCTGTCCATCAGCTTCTGCATCTCCGCATCCACCATGTTGCCGATCTTCTCCATGTAGGCGGCATCCTCCTCCGCTACGAGGATATACTCCGTGCCGCAGATAGACATCGTTACCCGGTTCGCCATGCCAAAACCCTCCTTAATTTATTTCGTTGGGTATATATACTTATACAAATAGCATTATACCACAAAACCCGCCGGAGAAAAGTCTATTTTGGCGAAAAGCGGAAATTTGTAAAAAGTTGTCCCGCCCCGCTTTACGCCGACCCCTTTTTCGTGTAGAATGGAGAGCACGAATGAGAGGGGAGGTCATCGCCATGGACGGCTATATACTTCGGAACAGGCAGGAGCAGCTGACGCTGTCCGCCGATGCGGCCGACAAGCTGCTGCAAAGCGGGCAGGGCGACGCCGCCCTGCTGTATCTGGCCCTGCGCCGCTTCGGCCGGGGCGTCACACCGGAGGAGCTGGAAAAGGTCCTGCCCATCAGCCGCCTGCGGATCGACGCGGCGGAGAAGGTCCTTCAGGACCTGGACCTGCTGCCTCGACCGGCCCGCCAGGCACCGCCCGATCCGGCGGACGAACGCCCGGTCTACACCGCCCAGGACATCGCCGGACTGCTGACGGACAACGAGGGCTTCCGCCTGCTGGTGCCACAGACGGAGCAGCAGCTGGGCAAGAAGCTCCGCACCGCCGACTTGCAGATATTGGCCGGTCTTTACGATGACCTGGGTATGCCCGCCGACGTGATCTATCTCCTGGTGTGCCACTGTGTCGAACGGGCCCGCAGCCAGTGGGGCGAGGGCAGACGACCAACCATGCGCCAGGTGGAAAAAGAGGGCTATCGCTGGGCACAGCTTGGCATATTTGACCAGAATTCTGCCGCGGTATACCTGAAAAAATGGGCAGAGCGCAACAGGAAGTACACTTCCTATTTGTCGAATTTACGAATTCTTAACAGGCCGCCGGTGGAGGCCGAACGCCGCTACATCGACCAGTGGATGGACATGGGCTTCCCGCCGGAGACGGTGGCTCTGGCCTATGAGCGCACGGTGTTCTACAAGAAGGACCTGAACTGGCGCTATCTTAACGGCATCCTGCGCCGCTGGCACGACGCCGGCTGGCATACGCCCCACCAGGTGGAGCAGGGCGAGGCCGCCGGCAAGCGGCCCGCTGCCGCCGGTAAGTCCGCCGCCCCCGCCGGGGACAAGGACGCCTGGATGCGCCGCTATATCAAGAGGTGAGAGTATGTCATACGACGGTATCATCATGCAGCGGGCCATTGCCCGCTTTGACCAGGCCCGCCAGCGCCGGGAGGCCGAGCTGGACCAGCGCCGCCGGGAGGTCTTTGCCCGCCAGCCCCGCCTGCGGGACATCGACCGCACCCTCCGCACCACCATGAGCCGCATCGTGGCCGCCGCCGCCAAAAAGGGCGAGGACCCGCTGCCCGCCCTGCGGGTCCTGCGGGATGAAAATCTCTCCCTGCAGCGCGAGCGCGCCGCCCTGCTGGAGGACATGGGCTATCCCGCCGACTATCTGGAGGACAAGCCCGCCTGTCCCCTCTGCGGCGACACCGGCTATACCCGGTCCGGCGTCTGCGCCTGCCTGAAGCAGTACTACGCCCGCGAACAGCTGGCGGAGCTCTCCCGGCTTCTTCCCTTGGGCGAAGCCCGGTTCGACACCTTCCGCTTCGACCTGTACGACAGCGCCGTGTGGGACAGCTACGGCGTTTCGCCCCGGGCCAACATGGAGCGCAACTTCGACGTCTGCCGGGACTTTGCCCGCCAGTTCTCCCGGGGCAGCGGCAGCCTGCTGCTCTCCGGCGGCACCGGCCTGGGCAAGACGTTCCTCTCCGCCTGCATCGCCCGGGAGGTCAGCGACGCCGGCTTCTCCGTGGTCTACGACACCGCTATCAGCGTTTTCTCCCGCTATGAGGACGCCAAGTTCCGCCCCGACGAGGTCAGCGATGCCGACGTCCGCCGCTGCGAGAGCTGCGACCTGCTGATCCTGGATGACCTGGGCACCGAGATGACCACCGCCTTTGTCCAGAGCGCCCTCTATCAGATCGTCAACGGCCGTATGCTCTCCGGCAGGTCCACCATCATCAGCACCAACCTGGCCCCGGAGGAGCTGGGCCATCGCTACGGCGCGCCCATCCTCTCCCGTATCGAGGGCGCCTACCAGATCCTGCCCTTCTTCGGCGAGGATATCCGCACAAAGCAGTGACCGCCGCACCCGCCCCGACAGGGGCGGGTGCATTTTTTTATTTCCCGACGGTCTTCGCCCGCTTTCGACAGGCCTCCCGCCGTACAATAGGCGAAAAAAGGAGGCGACCGCCATGAAAAAAGACCAGAAGACCGATTTCCTCTCTACCCGTGTGCGATACATACCCATCAACGATATACGGCCCAATCCCCAGCAGCCCCGCCGCCGGTTCGACTCGGAGAGTTTGCAGGAGCTGGCGGCCAGCATCGCCGCCTACGGCATTCTGCAGCCGCTCACCGTCCGGCAGCAGGGCGCAGTCTACGAGCTGGTGGCCGGCGAGCGCCGCTGGCGGGCGGCGCGGATCGCCGGGCTGCGGCAGGTGCCCTGTCTGCTGGCCCGGGTGGATGAGGAGGACGCCGCCCTGCTGGCCCTGATCGAGAACCTCCAGCGCCGGGACCTGGACTACATGGAGGAGGCGGCCGCCATCGCCCGCCTGCTCCGCCGCTACGGCCTCAGTCAGCAGCAGGCGGCGGAAAGGCTGGGCCGCAGCCAGTCCGCCGTGGCCAACAAGCTGCGTCTGCTGCGGCTGGAGGAGCCGGTGGCGGAGGCTCTGCATCACTACGGCCTGACCGAGCGCCACGCCCGCGCCCTCCTGCGTCTGGAGGACCCGGAGCAGCGCCTTGCCGCCGTCGAGCATATCGGCAAAAACCAGCTGAACGTCGCCGATGCCGAAGGTTACATAGACCGTCTGGTCGCGCAAAACCAGACAACGCAGCCCCGCCGCCGCAGCGCGTATATCATCAAGGACGTCCGGCTGTTCCTCAACAGCGTGGACCGGGGCGTCAGGCTCATGCAGACCGCCGGCGTCGGCGCCAAAGTCTCCCGCCGGGACACGGAGGACACCATCTGCCTCACCGTCACCATTCCCCGCGCAAAGCCGCAGAAAGATGTGTCGTAACGCTTTTGTAACCCATTCCTTGACAAACCGTGATACAATGCAGTAATGGCACGGCATTTTGCCGGTATTGCCCAAACCTGATGATACAAAGGAGGGGACACCATGAGCGACGAGTTGAATATGTCCTCTGTTACCGCCGATCCCGCGCCGGAGACGGCCGGAAAGCGCGCGGCCCCGGAAGAAAAGCCTCCCAAGACCCCCGGCAAAAGAGCCGGACTGATCATCGGCATCGCCGCGGCGGTGCTGGTGCTGGCCTACGCAGGCTGCTGTGTGGCCGCCAACGCGCTGTATTCCCACACGGCGTTTCCCAACACCTCCGTGCTGGGCATGGATATGTCCGGCCTGTCGGCGCAGGAGGCCGAGCAGCGCTGGACGGAGCAGGGGAGTGCCCTGCTGGACGGCATGACCATCCGCCTGACCCGTGACGGGCAGGAGATCGGCAGCACCACCCTTTCCGACCTGGGCGTCACCGTTCTGCCCGTCTATGTCTCCAAGGCTGCCGGCTGCGACGTGCAGGACCGGGGCTGGGGCAGCGATGTGACCGCGTTCCTCCGCGGCGGCTGGCGCTTTATCGAGAGCTGGTTCAGGGCCGTGGATGTCACGCCCCAGCTGGACGTGGACGAGGCGAAGCTTACCGCCGCCTGTGAACAGCTGTCCGACACCGTGGGCTGCACCGTAACGGACGGCGGCTACCGGCTGGCGGAGGGTGAGGGTCTGTACATCACCAAGCCGCAGGACGGCGAGAAGCTGGACGCGGCGGCGCTGCGCGCCGAGTTGGCGCAGCGCTTCGAGAGCCGTGACCTGTCCGCGGCAGCCCGGTCCGTGGAATGTGTGTTCGCGGCCCACACCGCCGCGCCCATGGACGTGCAGGCGCTCCACGACGAGATCGCCGGCACCATGGCCGCCGCCATCTGCGACAAATCCACCGGCAAGCCCACCCAGTCCCGCGTGGGCGTACAGTTCGATGTGGAGACGGTGCAAAAGCAACTGGACGCCGCCCAGCCGGGCGAGGAATTCCTGGCTGACGCCCAGGTGCAGTTCCCGCCCGCCGCCACCGAGGAGTTGGAGCAGGCCATGTTCCGGGACGTGATCGGCACCTGCACCACCACCTGCGCCGGCCCCTGGGGCCGCCGCCAGAACATCAAGCTGGCCTCCGCCGCCATCAACGGCCGTATCTATAACCCCGGCGAGGAGTTCTGGTACAACGCCACTGTGGGCCAGCGCACCGAGGCCCGGGGCTTCCAGCCCGCCGCCGCCTACTCCGGCGGCAAGACCGTTACCTCCATCGGCGGCGGTATCTGCCAGGTATCCTCCACGCTGTACTATTCCGCCCTCATGGCGGACCTGCAGATCGTCCTGCGCTACGCCCATATGTTCGACCCCGGCTATATGCCCGTCACGGGCTGTGATGCCACGGTCAGCTGGGGCGGCCCGGACTTTGCCTTCCGCAACAGCACCAACTACCCCATCAAGATCACCACCAGCTACAACGACGAGACCAACCAGCTGACCATCACCCTGCTGGGCACCAAGACCGACGACCACTATGTGGAGATGACCAACCAGTTCCTCTCCTACTCCGAGCGCAAGACGGTCTATCAGGAGTCCGAGCGCATCGCCCCCGGCACCAGCGAGGTGGAGCAGTACGGCCACAACGGCTACGCCGTCCAGACCTACCGCAACGTCTACGCCGGCGACGGTACGCTCCTCCGCAGCACCAAGGAGGCGTACAGCGACTATGACCGGGCCGACAAGATCATCCTGGTCGCCCCCGGCGAGCTGCCGCAGTAAATAAAGAAACAGCCCCCTGCCGGGGGCTGTTTTCTGCTTTCGCTGTGTCTTCGTCGGGAGCAGACAGAGAAAAAGACCGGCGAAAGCCGGTCTTTTCTTTCTGCGTATCATTCTCTCCGTAGGGCTTCGATGGGGTTCAGCTTCGATGCCTTCATGGCCGGCACCAGGCCGAACACCACGCCGATGACCATGGAGAAGGCCACGGCGATGATGCACGCCGGTACGCTGATGGCCACCGGTGTTCCCATGATGTGGGACATCATCTCCGCCAGGCCGATGCCCGTAGCCACGCCCAGTATGCCGCCCATGCTGGTCAGCACCGCCGCCTCCGTCAGGAACTGCCAGAGGATGCGGCTCTGCTGCGCGCCGATGGCGATCTTCAATCCGATCTCGCGGGTGCGCTCGGTGACAGACACCAGCATGATGTTCATCACGCCGATGCCGCCCACTACCAGCGAGATAGCCGCGATCCAGATCAACTGCTTGTTGGTGCTCTCCGACAGGCTCTGCAGATCGCTGGCCTGCTGCAGAAGGTCCTTGGACTCGTACTTGTACTTCGTGGTCCGGATGGCGTTCTCGTTTAGGTACTTGGCCACATTGTCACCGGCGGCGGTCATGTCGTTGGTGCTGGTGGCCCGCACCGCCGCGTACTGCGGCTCGTCGTACCGGTACGACACCGACCAGCACACGTCCGGGATGAAAATGGTCCCCGCTGTGCTGCCGGCGTACATCTGATAATCCTTAAAGTTGTTGATCACCGGTCCGCTGCTGGACCGGGAGGACACCACACCCACCACGGTGAACGGCATCCCGTTGATCTCGATGGTGCCGCCGATGGGGTTCTCGCCCTGGAACAGCGACTTTGCCGACTTCGCGTCGATCAGCGCCACATTCCGCCGGTTCTCATAGTCCGCCGCCGTGAAGGACCGTCCGTAGTTCACCGCGTAGTCCACGGCCGTCAGATAGTGGTCGTCCACGCCGTACAGCGACCCGCTGAACGCCGTATTGCCCACGTACACGTTGTCGCACCAATCCCGGGAGTAGTACATACTCACCAGCGACACGCTGCCCAGCTTCTCCATCTCATCCCGCATCTCCCGGGTCACTGGGTCGATACCCTCCGGCAGCGCCGAGTAGTTCAGGTCGAAATAGTTTTGGCTGTCCGTGGCGCCGATGGTCACCCGCACCACGTTGTTGCCCGCGCCGATCAGGTTCTGCTTGATCTGCTCGTTGGTGCCCTGAATGGTGGACACGATGGTGATGATCGCGGCGATACCGATAATAATGCCCAGCATGGTCAGAAACGACCGCAGCTTGTGGCTCCACACGCCCTGAAAGGCGAGATTTATATTTTCCAACATATGGTTATCCCGCCTCCTTTATATGCCGTAGTTGTACAGCTGGTCGGTCGTGGCCTCCTGGGTGTGGGCACCCTCCACCACGTCGCGTCCATAGGGGAACGCCACGTAGTCGTCGATGGTCAGCCCGCCCCGTATCTGGGTGTAGCTGCCCCACAGATCCCGGCCGGTCTGCACCCACCGCTGCTCCAGTCTGCCGTCCTCGCCCCGGGCCATCACATAGCTCTTGCCGTTGTCGGTCCGGATGAACATACTCTGCAAATACAGTGAGCTGCCGCTTTCTTCCGCGCTGGTGTCCTTCTGGTACTGTATATCCACATAGTCATTGGGCTGCAAATTCGCGTCCTCGGTGACAAACACCTTGAAGGGGTAGTAGGACACGTTACTGTTGCCGTCGCCCCAGTTGTTGCCGTTGCTGGTGGGATAGTCGTCGATGGACACGATGGTGCCCTCGCAGGCCGCTCCGGTCATCCAGCTGCTGATGGATACGCTGTCGCCCACCTGCACGCTGCCCAGATCCATCTCGCTGAGGGTGCCGGTGACGTAATATCCGCCGCCGCCGGACAGCTCCACCACGGCCTCGCTGTTGTTATAGGCCTCGTCCGGGTCCCGCACGGTCTTCACCGTGCCGTCGAACTCCGCGTACACGTTGCCGTCGCCCAGCTCCGCCAGCTTCTTGTCCAGCTTCAGCTTCGCCACCTTCAGGTTGACCTCCTGCTCCTTTACTGCCTGAGCCTTCTCCAGAATGGCCTTGTTCAGATCCAGCTGGGTCATAGAGGACTCCAGCAGCTCCTGAATTTGGGCGATCTTCCGCTGCAGCTTCTCGATCTCGGCCTTCTTGTCGCCGTAATCCGGCGCGCCGTCGGTGAACTCTTTGAAGCCGTTGTTCCACGGCTTGACGGTCACAGATACCAGCTTTTTGGCCGTTGTGCCGCCGGCCGGGGGTTGCTGCGGGTCTTGGCTGACGCCACCGGTCTCGCCGCCGCTGGGCACATCCTCCGTCACCGCCGTCAGGATATAGCCCTCGTTGCCCATCACAGCTCCGCCCAGCTTGTTGCCCGCACGGGTGACAAACACCAGATACAGCGTGCCGTCCGTCTTGCCCAGACTGCTGAAAATGCCCATCAGGTCAGCCTGCGACAGCGCGAAGCCGCCGTCGCTGTCCGTCGTGCGGTAGTAATAGATGGCATTGTCCTTGTCGTTGCCGCTGCCGGTGCCCAGCTTCATGTCGTTGGTAATGGTGATACGCGTCAGATCCACCACGTCCGTGTCATCGTCCGAGCTTTTCGTGGCGTCCTCAATAAGCTTGTTCAGCTCCTTTTCCAGCTTATCATACTCCGCCTGCAGCGTCTCCTTGTTCTTCGCCTTCTTCAGCAGCTCCAGCTCGTTTTTCATGACCTCCAGGTTCTCCGTCTGCCGGTCATAGTCGATCTTGGCGCGCTCCACGGTGGCCTGTGTCAGGGTGGAGTCATAGCTCACCAGCACCGTGCCCTTCTTGACGCTGTCTCCCTCCTTGACCCACACCTTCTTCACCGTCTGGCTCTGGGAGATGTAGATCTTCTGCAATTTGTCCGTGGTCACCATGCCGCTGGTGTTGGAGGTGTCTCCCCAGTAGTCGGTCATGGCGCACTCGTTGACGGCGTATACGTTCACGTCGCCCCGCTGGGCGTTCCGGGCGATGGTCAGTCCGCCCCACACCGCGCCGCACACGCCCACCACGCAGGCGGCGGCGATAATGCCCTTTTTCAGCTTTTTGCTCATGCGCGGCTTCTCACCGTCGGGGCGCTTTTCGCCGATATGCAGCTTTTCCCGCAGCGTCAGCTTCTCACTCATAGTCGTCACCTCCCGACAGTACGCCGTCCCGTATGGTCATGACCTTGGCGGCGTGGTTGGCGATGGAATGGTCGTGGGTGATCATGATGATGGTGGAGCCGCCGTCATGCAGCTGCTGAAACAGCTCCATCACCGCCGCGCCGCTGGCACTGTCCAGCGCGCCTGTTGGCTCGTCGGCCAGCAGCAGCTTCGGCTTGCCCACAATGGCCCGTGCGATAGCCACCCGCTGGCACTGTCCGCCGGACAGCTGGTCCGGCCGGTGCTCCACCCGGTCGGAAAGCCCCACCGTCTCCAGCGCGGCCCGGGCCCGTTCCAGCCGTTCCGCCTTCTTCACCCCGCCGTACAGCAGGGGCAGCGCCACGTTTTCCAGCGCCGTCAGCTTCGGCAGCAGGTTGAAGCTCTGGAACACGAAGCCCAGCTCCTTGTTCCGCACCTCCGCCAGCTGCTTGTTGTTGCAGGTGGTCACGTCCCGCCCACCCAGCAGATAGCTGCCGCTGGTGGGCACGTCCAGACACCCGATCAGGTTCATCAGCGTGGTCTTGCCGCTGCCGGAGGGGCCCATAATGGCGAGGTATTCCCCCTCCTCCACGTCAAGGTTCACGTTTTTCAGGATATGTGCCACGGACTTTCCCATGGGGTAGTCCTTGCATATATCGCGCATTTCCAAAATCATGCTCAGCCCTCCATCGGCGGAATGACCGCTGACGCGGAGGCGTCCGCGCCGCCGGGCAGCACGGACACCGTGCTGTTGCTGACGGTGCCGCCCTCGTCGGTCACAACGCCGTCCTCGGCGGGCATATCGCCGCCGTCCATGCCGTCCATGGGCACGTTTTCGTCGATTTTTTCACCGCCGCCCTCGGGGTATACCTCGCCGCCGCTGGCGCTGGGGTCAAAGGTGGCGTCGTCATAGGTGATGCACGTCATGCCCGCCTTCAGGCTGTCGTCGGGATAGGCGATGTAGTCCTCCGCCGTCAGGCCGTCCGTCACGGGATAGGTGTCCGTCTCCGTGTTGTACTCGCCCAGGGTGATGCTCCGCTTCTCCAGCTTGCCCTTGCTGTTCTGAGCCCACACCCAAGGCTTGCCCTCGGCGTCGTTGATGAAGTAGCTGGGCAGGTTGATCAGGCTCTCGTCCTGGGTGTCCTCCTGACCGTAGTCCGGCTCTATGTACACGTGCTGGCCCATCAGCAGGCCCTCGCCGTCGCCCTCCAGCGTCACATAGAAGGGGTACTTGCTGGACATGGCGGTGTCGCTGTCGCCGTAGTCGCTGCGGCTCTGCTGGGCGTTGTTCCAGTCGATGGAGCTGATGCTGCCCTTCCACGTCTGGTCGCTGACCCGGGAACGGATGACCACCGCCGTGCCCTCGGTCAGCACGCTGGCGTTGTTTTCATTCACATAGCCCTTGATGCGGAAGCCGCCCGTCTCCACGATGGTCATGAACGGCAGGGCGTTGCCGGAGTTGTCCGTGCCGCCGTCCGGGTTCAGGGACTGCACCTCGCCGTCCACCGGGGACTTGACGGTGCTGTCGGCGGTGTTGGCCTTCAGCTTCTCAATGTCCTTTTTCTTGGTGGCGATGTTGGCCTTCGTCTCCAGCACCTTCACGTTCTGCTCCCGCAGATCCAGGGCGTACTGCCGCTTGGTGGCGTCGTCATAGGTGCTGTCCATCAGCTTCTGTATACGCTCCAGCTCCGCCTGCTGGTCCTCCAGCGTGGCGTTCAGCTGCTCCAGCTCCAGCTGGGCCATCTCCAGGTCGGTGCGGATCTGGCTGAGGTCATAGGTCAGCAGCACGTCGCCCTTTTTCACGCTGTCGCCCACCTTCACCTTGATGGTGTCGATGGTCATGGCGTCGTTTTTCTTGATGGTCGTCTCGCCCAGCGGGCTGACGATGCCTGCGAACCGGTCCGCCAGACCTACGGACCCCAGCCCGCAGATCATAGACACCGACTGCACGGAGGCCTCGCCCTCCGCTGCGCCGCAGCCGGACACACAGCCCAGCAGCATCACCAGCGCCAGTACAAAAGCCGCTTTTTTCATGTCGTGTTCTCCTTTTTCCTTCCCGCGCGCCCGCGGGATGATTTTCCAATTTACTTAGACGGCAGAAATTGTCATTCCGTTCCGCCGCTGCCCCCGACAATATCATATCATGCGCCTGGCCCTCAAAATGTGAACAAATCGTGAACACACGCTTAAGACCTTACTAAGGTTCCGTATCAAAACGGTGGCAAAACGCCCCGCGGAATATTGACAGCGTGCGGGGGAGTGTCCTATTATTATGGTGCGCCGTGTCCATCCCGGACATCTTACCGGTGTACGGGCGCCTTTCGGCGGACACGGCCCGCGTACGATACCACCGGCAGGAGGTTTTGCCATGAACAAAAAACGTATCCGCCAGATGGACCTGGCCCTGCGCCGCCGTCTTTCCGACCGTCCCGCCGCGGACTATTTTGCCCCCGGGGACGCCCTGCTCCGCGCCCTCGAGACCGAGGGCTATATGCAGCGCTTTGCCGGGCTGTTCAGCGGCGCGCGCCTCCGCTGCGCCGACGTGCTGGCCCTCTGCCGCCCGGAGCTGGAGACGCTGTGCCCCGGCGAACCGTCCGAGGGCTGGCTGGCCTATGCCTACGACTATGCCCGCCGCCTGCTCTACCCGGAAAAGACCGATGCGGAGCCCTTCACCCCCGGTGCGGTGTTCCTGCTGTCGGTGCTGCAGGTGCTGTTTGCCGCCGAGGCGGAGCTGCTGCCCCACGACCCGGCCTGGACCTTCGATTTCCTGACCGATGATGAGCTGGCCGGCAGTCCCTGTGCCCCGTCCTATCAGCGCTTCCTGCGCCTGTGGAGGCGGGAGTTCGTCTATGAGCTGATGCGTTTGGGCCTGGAGGTCACGCCCTACCGCACCCTTGAGCATATCGCCGGTGTCCACCACATCGCCGTCACCGCCGCCCGCGCCCTGCGGAAAAGCGGCGTGGCCGTGGACGTGGCCCTGGTCTCCGGCGCCGGCGCCGGCCACGATCTGGGCAAGTTCGGCTGCCGCCCCGGCGAGCGCGTGCCCTACCTGCACTATTTCTACACCGACCAGTGGTTCCGCCGCCGCCGGATGACCGATATCGGCCATGTGGCCGCCAACCACTCCGTCTGGGACCTGGAGCCCGACTACCTCTCCGTGGAGGCGCTGCTGCTGATCTACGCCGACTTCCGCGTCAAGCAGCTCCACGATGCGCAGGGCCGGGAGATCACACGTATCTCCACCCTGGCTCAGGCCTTTCAGGTGATCCTGGACAAGCTGGACGACGTGGACGGCGAGAAGCAGAAGCGCTATACCCGGGTCTACGCCCGGCTGGAGGACTTCGAGCAGTTCATGGTCAGCTGCGGCGTGGATGTCACCATGTCCGGCGGCGATACGCCCCCGCTGCCGGAGAAGCACACCGCCCTTATGACCGATGACGAGGCCCTCCGCGCCCTGACGCTCCGCTGCGTGGGCCACAATATGGAGCTGATGCACCGCCTCACCGATCAGCGCAGCTTCGCCCGTCTGCTGGAGGAGGCCCGCGGCGAGACGGATTGGCGCCGTCTCCGCGCTTATCTGGCGGTGATGGAGTCCTACTCCCTCTATCTGCATATCCCACAGAAGGTCCAGACCCTGACGTTCCTCTACGAGCTGCTGATGCACCGCGAGGGCGATATCCGCCGTCAGGCGGCGGCGCTGCTGGGCGAGATCATCGCCGGCTTCCACGCCGGCTACGCCAAGGAGCGCCCCGCCGACATCCGCCCGGACCCCCGGGCCATCACCGACGTGGACCAGTGGAGGCTCTATCTGGACAAGATACTGTATCCCGACCATAAGCTCATGCCCCAGCACCGCCGCTGGATCGGCTATACCCTGAAATTCGCCGTCGGCTCCCTGCTGAGCCACTGCCCCGGCCGGGAGGAGCGCTTCCTGGCCCCGGTGTTCGCCTACTACCGCAGGCCGGAGGATCTGGACGACTACACCGCCTTCCAGCTGCTGGATACCGCCGCCGCTCTGCCGGATACGGCCTATACGGCCAGCCGCGCCCGGCAGATGACGGACTTTGCCGCCGCCCTGTCCCTGCGTAAGGACCTGACCATCCGCATGGCCGCCGTGCTGCTGCTGGACCGTCTCGCCCGCCTGTACCCGGAGGACGGCCGCGCGCTGGAGGCCGTGACCGCCGTCCCCGACGGCGACAGCGGCACCCTGCGCTATCTCAAGCAGGATGTGCTCTCTCAGGGCGCGCCCCTTCTTCTGCCGGAGGACGTGGTCTCCGAGATCTTCCTGGACAACCTGAAGACCGCCACCCCCTGGATCACCAAGCAGGGCAACCTGCGCCTGCTGACGGACTTTGCCCGCAGCGGCAAAAGCCCCGCCCTCCATATCGCCACCCACCTGTCCAATCTCATCAAGGTCAGCGACCGCGTCACCGTCCGCCACAGCGCCGGCAACGCCCTGCTGGCCCTGGCGCCCCGACTAACCGCCGACCAGCGCAACGAGGTGGCGGTGGAGCTGTGCCGCGGCCTGGAGCTGGGCCAGCAGGAGTTCACCAAGTATATCCCCGACTACCTGGGCCGTTTTGCCCTGTGGCTGCCCCCGGCGGAGCTGGATGAGGTGCTGGACGACCTTCGCGTGAACCTCAGCTCCTCCGACAGCCGCGTTACCGCCTCCGTGCTGGATACCGTGGGCGTCATCTATGAGGCGTACGATGCCTATCGCTCCCGCTTCCCGGAGACGGACGACGCCTACCGCCGCCGCCGTGAACGGCTGCTGGGCCTGCTGATGCGGGGCCTCAGCGGCATTGACGGTGCTACCCGGCAGGAGGCCCTGTTCGTGTTGGGCCGCCGGGTCTTCGGCTCCGGAGAGCTGGGCCGCCACGAAAAGCGCCGCGCCTTTATGCTCACCCAGCGCAAGCTGCTCTCCGCCCAGGACGAATTCCCCGGCGAGGGCCTGACGTTCTACTACCGGGCCGCCATGCTGGGCAAGCTCTACCGCTTCATCACCGAGGAGCGCCTGTTCCACAAGGGCTTTGACTTCGGCGCGCCCCGCCCCGTGGCCTTCTTCCCCGGCACCTTCGACCCCTTCACCCTGTCCCACAAGGGCATCGTCCGGGCCATCCGCGACCAGGGCTTCGAGGTCCTGCTGGCCATCGACGAGTTCTCCTGGTCCAAAAAGACCCAGCCCTACCGCCTGCGCCGGCGCATCGCCGCCATGGCCGTGGCCGACGTGTTCCACGTCAGCATTTTCCCGGAGGATTTCCCGGTGAACATCGCCAACCCGGAGAACCTCCACGAGCTGCGCGCCGCCTTCCCGGGCCGCAGCGTGTCCATCGTGGTGGGCAGCGACGTGGTGCTCCACGCCTCGTCCTACAAAAAGTCCGTCACGCCGGACTCCATCCACACCTTCGACCACGTGATCTTCCGCCGCACCGAGCCGGATGCCGAGCCGGCGGATTACAGCTGCATCACCGGCAAGGTGCTGGAGCTGACGCTCCCGCCCCAGCTGGAGGAGATCAGCTCCACCCGCATCCGCGAGGCGGTGGATGCCAACCGCGACATCTCCAACCTCATCGATCCCACGGTGCAGGAGTTCATCTATCGCCGCGGCCTGTACCTCCGCGAGCCCCAGGACAAGCCCGTTCTCCGCACCGAGGACCTGAGCTTCCTGCCCGCCTCGCCGGAGACGGCGGAGAAATTCCTCCGCACCATGCTCTCCGTGCCCACCGCCGCGGCGCTGCGGACGCAGATCGAGAGCCGCGGCGACGACGTGATGGTCTGCCGGGACACCGACGGCACCATTCTGGGCGCGGCCAGCTACGCCTGCCTGGACTCCGCCCGCCTCTTCGCCCGCCTGGGCGACCCGGCCCTCTCCGGTCTGGTCCGCCAGAACGCCGGCGGCCGCACCCTGCTCATCAGCGGGCTGTTCGTGCCCCGGGGCGAGCGCCAGAGCGACTTCTGCCAGCTGCTCATCACCGAGGTGCTGACCCTGGCTCTCAGCCGTGAGTTCACCTATGCCCTCTACCTTCCCCTGGAGGGCGCCGTCTCCGGCTACGGCCGCCAGCTGCTGACGCTCCAGGGCTTCGTCCCGGCTGGTGACAGCACGGACGCCCTGGCCGTGGATATGCGCTGCCCCATCGTCCTCAGCCGCAACGTGGACACCGCGGTGAAGGCGCCCTTCAGCTCCTCGCCCCGGGTGCTTGCCGCCATCGCCGCCGCCCACCGCCGCCTGCAGGCGGCGCTGACAAAGCTGCAGCCCGGATCTCTGGTGCTCAGCCTGTCCGCCGGCGTCATCTACCACCGGCTGCTCCAGCGTATCACCGGCCGCAACGGCGTCCCCGCGGAGCCCACCACGCCCCGCGTCCTCGGCCCGGATATCTGCGTCCCCTACGGCAAGATCCTCCGCGGCGTGGCCGTGCCCAACACCGTCACCAAGACCCTGCGTACCGACAAGGTCTACGAGCCGGACCTCAGCACCTATTCCATCGAAGCCTACCCCGACTACTCGCCCCTGCCCGACCAGGTCCGCACCATCCACGCCTTCGCCCGCCCCGTCATTCTCGTGGACGATATGCTCCACGACGGCAAGCGCATCCGCCGCCTGGCCCCGCTGCTCGCCGAGACGAACACCCCCGTGGACCAGGTGCTGGTGGGCTACCTCACCGGCATGGGCCGCGACCTCATGGAGCAGCTGGGCTACGACGTGGACGCCATCTACTACCTGCCCAACCTGCGCCTGCGCTTCGTCGAGTCCACGCTCTATCCCTTCATCGGCGGCGACACCGTCCGCCGCAGCGAGGCCCTGCCCGGCGGCCTTCAGCCCGCCGTCAACCGCATCCTGCCCTACGCCGCCCCCGAATACACCGGCATGGACGACGAGACCGCCTGGGAGCTCTCCCTCTGCTGCCTCGAAAACGCCCGCGACATTCTTCTGGCCCTCGAGACCGAGTTCCGTTCCCTCTACGCCCGCAACCTCACCCTCAGCCGTCTCGGCGAAGCGGTCATCCTGCCCCTCTGTCCCGACAAGGGCGGCTGCATGACCTACGATCTCTCCCGCGCCGCCAGCACGTATTTGGAGGGAGATATAGAGCTTCTCAAACGCATGCGCCCTGCGAGATAATGCACCGTCTTTTCCGCCCTGCCATCGTCAAATCTCCTCGACGTACACACGGTACGCCTTCGTCGGTTTGCCATCGGCAGGACGAAAGATCCGGTACATTCTCTATTCCTCAGGGGGGGCTGCGCCTCAGCGCCTCGTCTTGACACAAAATCTGAACCTTTATCAAGACTATGCGGCGCCGCCTCGTCATCGGCAGGACGCAAGATCCGGCACATTCTTTATTCCTCAAGGGGGGCCTGCGCCTCCGCGCCTCGTCTTGACACAAAATCTGAACCTTTATCAAGACTATGCGGCGTCGCCTCGTCATCGGCAGGACGCAAAATCCATCGCTTTTACGGGCATGACGTGTGCCGTCCCGCTATCGCAGGACGAAAAATCCGGCACATTCTCTGCTCCTCAGGGGGCCTGCCTTGGCGTGAAATTTGCGCGTCAGCACCCCGCCGGAGGCAAAAAGATAGAAACAGGAGAAGCTACTATGATCGATCTCAACGATACCGCCCTGCCGCGCATCCCGTCTAAGTGCCGCGTCACCCTGCTGGCCCTGGGCGATGTGGGCAGCACGCTGCTGACGGGCCTGCGGCTCATGGGCGGCGACGTGATAGGCTCCATCGGCATCTGCGACGTGCGCCCCGGCGTCTCCGAGCGCTGGGAGTTCGAGCTGAACCAGATACAGTCCCCGGACGGTGCGGCGCTGCCCCCGGTGGACATCATCGCGCCGGAGCAGCTGTTCGACGGCGACGTGTTCCTGTTCTGCGCCTCCCGGATGATCCCGGATACCTCCGTTACGGCGGGGGATGTCCGCATGGCCCAGTACGGCCTGAACCGGGAGCTGGTGTCCATCTACGCCCGCATGGCCCGGGACAGGCGGTACAGGGGCCTGTTCTGCGTGGTCAGCGATCCGGTGGACCCACTCTGCCGTGCCGTCCTGCGTGAAAGCGGCCTGTCCCCGGCCCAGGTCCGGGGCTTCGGCCTGGGCGTTATGCACGCCCGCGCCCTGTACTACGCCCGGAGGGACCCTCGCTTCGCATCCTACCTCACCGAGGGCCGCGCCTTCGGCCCCCACGGCGAGGACCTGGTGCTGGCCAACTCCATTGCACACTACGACGACGCCCTCTCCCGTGAGTTGACGGAGAAGGTGGCCCACGCCAATCTGGAGATGCGTAAGCTGGGCTACAAGCCCTATGTGGCCCCGGCCCTGTCCTCCGGCGCGCTGAGCCTGCTGGCCCTGCTGCGGGGACAGTGGCACTACTCCTCCGTGTATGACGGGCAGGTGTTTATGGGGTGCCGCAATCGTCTGACCCCCGCCGGCATCGAGACGGAGCCGCTGACCCTGCCGCCTGCCCTGCAAAAGCGTTTGGATGAGACGCGGGCAAAGCTGAACGCCATAGAATAACGGAGGTATCCGCCATGCTCACCGCTCTGCTCCCCGAAAACGACCGCAGCCCCGCCCTGCGGGACCTGCTGGTGCCCCTGCTGCCCCCGGGCAGCGATATCCGCGACCCCGATGACGGGCTGGAGGACCTGGCCGGCCGCCGTCTGCTGTTCGCTGTGGCGCTGGATGAGGGCGGCTGCAATATGGCCTATTACCGTATGCTCTCCCGCCTGCGCCGCAGCACAGACCTGCTCTCCGACAGTATCGGCGCGTGCATCGTCACCGGCGTGGGCGAGTTCTACACCAAGGATGTGGCCCGGGACATGGTCTTCGCCGCCAACCAGGCGGGCTGCGGCTTCCTCGGCCGCCCGCTGGTGGAGGCCACCGGTTCCCTGCGGAATTTCCGCACCCAGGCCCAGATCGGCGGCACCGATGAGGTCACGGCCTTCCATGCCGCCGTGGCGGAGCTGCTCTCCCGCCTGAACGGCTGGGAAAAGCCCGCCCCCATCCGCCATGTGCTGGCTCTCCACGCCTCCCAGCGCGCCACGTCCAACACCCTGGCCCTGTGGGAGCTGGTGAAGGCCGGTCTTCCGTCGGACCTCGGCGTGCAGGAGATTTGCCTCCGCAACGGCACCATGGCCGACTGCAACGGGTGCAGCTATACCGCCTGTCTCCACTTCGGCGAGCAGGGCGGCTGCTTCTACGGCGGCCCCATGGTGGACGAGGTCTATCCCGCCGTGCGGAAATGCGACGCCCTGGTCATGCTCTGCGCCAACTACAACGACGCCCTGGCTGCCAATCTGACCGCCTGTGTCAACCGGCTCACGGCCCTGTTCCGCCAGACCCGTATGTACGACAAGCGGATCTTCGGCCTGATTGTCTCCGGCTACTCCGGCGGCGACCTGCTGGCCCGCCAGCTGATCTCCGCCCTGAATATGAACAAGTCCTTCTACCTCCCGCCCCGCTTCTCCCTGCTGGAAACGGCCAATGAGCGCGGCAGCCTTGTGAAGCTGCCGGGCATCGAGGCGCAGGCGGCGGCCTTCGCCCGGCACATCGCGGAGAGCTGAATAACCCCGCCGCAAACCGGGGAAAATACTTCCATCAATCAAAAGGAGGTGTGTTCCATGCAGGCAATGGTGTTGGAGAAGGCGTGCATCCAGTGCGGACTGTGCGCGGGGCTGTGCCCGGAGGTGTTCGAGCTGAACAGCGGCGAGCCCGCCCGGGTGACGGTGGACCCTATCCCGGACGCGCAGAAGATCGGCGTGCAGGAGGCGGCGGACAGCTGTCCCGTGGCCGCCATTCAGGTAACGGCGTAAAAATCCCCGGAAATGCCGCAAAAACCACTTTACAACGGTGATTTTCTGTGGTATCATCTCAAAGTACGCGCTAAGCGCGTCCGACCCCTGCCTTAGCCCTGCGGAGCGTTCCATCTCTCCCACGGCCCAGGCTGCGGGCGTATTTCAAGAAAGGTGGAAACACGACTATGATGCTGAAAGACCAGAAGACCTCTATCATCGAGGCCAATCGCACCCACGAGACCGACACCGGCTCCCCCGAGGTCCAGGTGGCCATTCTCACCGAGCGTATCAACCAGCTGACCGCGCACCTGAAGGTCCATCCCCATGACTTCCACAGCCGCCGCGGTATGCAGATGATGATCGGTAAGCGCCGTCGTCTGCTGGACTACCTGGCCAAGAAGGACATCGAGCGTTATCGTGCCCTGATCGCCAAGCTGGGTCTGCGTAAGTAAGTTGAAACAGGGTGATGTGCGCTTGCGCATCACCCTTCTTTCACATTCTGCGCCGTGTACAAATTGACCATTAGCAGTTGAAAATGCGCCGAAATTCAGGGTTTCGGAGCGTTTTCAAGTGCTAACGGCGATAGGTCGCGGGCAGAATGCCATTTCACAAAAAAGGAGAAACGATATGTCAACGATCATCACCAAGCGCCAGTTCCCCCACTACCACAAGTACACCATGGATCTGGCCGGCCGTCCCCTGACGCTGGAGGTCGGCAAGCTGGCTGAGCTGGGCAACGCCGCCGTCATGGTGGGCTATGGCGACACCCGCGTCCTCTGCTGCGTCACCGCCGCCCCCCGTCCCCGGGACGGCATCGACTTCTTCCCCCTGTCCGTGGACTTCGAGGAGAAGATGTACGCCGTGGGCCGTATCCCCGGCAGCTTCAACCGCCGCGAGGGCCGTCCCGGCGAGAAGGGCATCCTGACCTCCCGCGTCATCGACCGCCCCATCCGCCCCCTGTTCCCCTATGACTTCCGCAACGACGTGTCCGTCATGTGCACCGTCATGGCCGTGGACCACGACTGCTCCCCCGAGATCGCCGCGCTGATCGGCACCTCCGCCGCCCTGGCCATCTCCGACATTCCCTGGAACGGCCCCGTGGCCGCCCTGAAGGTGGGCCTGGTGGACGGCAAGCTGGTCTTCAACCCCGACAGCGAGCAGCGCAAGGTCAGCGACCTGGACGTGACCGTCGTCTCCACCGGCAAGAAGGTCGTCATGATCGAGGCCGGCGCCAACGAGGTCCCCAACGATGTCATGTTCGAGGCCATCAAGCAGGCCCACGAGGAGAACCAGAAGCAGATCGCCCTCATCAATCAGATGGTGCAGGAGATCGGCAAGCCCAAGTTCGAGTACCCCCACGCCGACTTCAACTACGAGCTGTTCAACAAGATCACCGCCGACTTCATGGACGAGGCCAAGGCCGCCATGGACACCGACGACAAGAACGTCCGCGAGCAGCGCTGGAACGCCATGATCGAAAAGTGGCACGAGAAGTACCTGGAAGAGTACCCCAACATGGACCAGTACCTGGAGGAGATCACCTACAAGTTCCAGAAGATGATCGTTAAGAAGTGGCTGCTGGAGGGTCACCGTGTGGATGGCCGCCAGAAGAACGAGATCCGTCCCCTGGACGCCGAGGTGGGCGTGCTGCCCCGGGTCCACGGCTCCGGCCTGTTCACCCGCGGTCAGACCCAGGTGCTGTCCGTCTGCACGCTGGACACTCTGTCCGCCAACCAGAAGCTGGACACCATCTGGGAGGAGACGGAGAAGCGCTATATGCACCACTACAACTTCCCCGGCTACTCCGTCGGTGAGGCCAAGCCTGCCCGCAGCCCCGGCCGCCGCGAGATCGGCCACGGTGCGCTGGCCGAGCGCGCCCTGCTGCCCGTCATTCCTCCCGTGGAGGAGTTCCCCTACGCCATCCGCGTGGTCAGCGAGGTCGTGTCCTCCAACGGCTCCACGTCCCAGGGCTCTATCTGCGGCAGCACCCTGGCCCTCATGGACGCCGGCGTGCCCATCAAGGCCCCTGTGGCCGGCATCTCCTGCGGCCTGATCCAGGACGACGACGGCAGCTTCACCACCTTCATCGACATCCAGGGCGTGGAGGACTTCCACGGCGAGATGGACTTCAAGGTGGCCGGCACCAAGAAGGGCATCACCGCCATCCAGATGGACCTGAAGAACGACGGTCTGACCATGGAGATCATCAAAAACGCGCTGGACATCACCTATGACGCCCGCTGCCAGATCCTGGACCAGGTCATGCTGCCCTGCATCGCCGAGCCCCGGCCCGAGGTCAGCAAGTACGCCCCCAAGATGGTCACCATGCACATCGACCCGGATAAGATCCGCGACGTCATCGGCAAGGGCGGCTCCGTCATCCAGAAGATCGTGGCCGAGTCCGGCGCCAAGATCGACATCGACGACGACGGCACCATCCATATCGCCTCCCCCGACGCCGAGAGCTGCGAAAAGGCCAAGAAGTGCATCGACGACATCGTCTTCGTGCCCGAGGTGGGCCAGCTGTACTACGGCCGCGTCGTGCGCCTGATGACCTTCGGCGCCTTCGTGGAGCTGGCCCCCGGCAAGGACGGTCTGGTCCATATCTCCAAGCTGGCCGACAAGCGCATCGAGAAGGTGGAGGACGCCTGCAAGATCGGCGACATGATGTGGGTCAAGGTCACCGAGATCGACGAGAAGGGCCGCGTGAACCTGAGCCACAAGGACGCCATGAAGGAGATCGCCGCCAAGGAAGCCGCCGGCGAGCCCATCAAGTAAAGCATCGTTTTTTATATCCCCCGGTCCGCCGGGGGATATTTCTTTTTCCCGCTGCCTGTGGTATACTGAGAAAAACACCCTGCAAGGAGGTCCCGCCTATGTCCGACACCATCGCCGCCATCGCCACGCCCGGTCAGCCCAGCGCCATCGGTATCCTGCGCCTGTCCGGCCCGAATACCTGTGCCGCGCTGGACGCGGTGTTCCGCGCCAAAAACGGCAGGCCCGCCGCGCAGCAGCGCCCCCGCGCCATGGTGCTGGGCGAGCTGCTGGACGAGACGGGGCAGGTCATCGACAGTGTGCTGTGCGTCCGTTTCCCCGCGCCCCACAGCTATACCGGAGAGGACTGCGCCGAGCTCCACTGCCACGGCAGCCCCATCGTGCTGGACACGGGCCTCCGCGCCCTGTTTGCCGCCGGCTGCCGCCAGGCCGGTCCCGGCGAGTTTACCAAGCGGGCCTTTCTCAACGGGCAGCTGGACCTGCTCCAGGCGGAGTCCGTGGCGGACCTGATCGACGCCGAGACGGCCCAGCAGGCCCACAACGCCGTCTGCCAGCTGGACGGCGCGCTGAGCCGCACCGTGGCGCGTATCTACGACGGCCTCATGGACATGGCCGCCCGGTTCTACGCCGTGGTAGACTATCCGGACGAGGACATCGAGGATCTCCAACGCGAGCAGATGCTGGACACCCTGCGCCGGGCCCAGAACGATCTGGAAGCGCTGGTGGCCGGGTTCTCCCGCGGCCGTTTGCTGAAGCTGGGCGTGCCCACGGTGCTGCTGGGCAAGCCTAACGCCGGCAAATCCTCTCTGCTGAACGCCCTCCTGGGCTATGACAGGGCTATCGTCACCGACATCGCCGGCACCACCCGCGACACGGTGGAGGAAAAGGTCACCGTGGGCGGCGTGCTCCTGCGGCTCATCGACACGGCGGGCATCCGCGACGGCGGCGACGCCGTGGAGACCATGGGTGTGGAGCGCAGCCGCGCCGCCGCGAAGCAGGCATCTCTGGCCCTGCTGGTGCTGGACGGCTCCCGGGAGCTGACGGCGGAGGACGAGGCCGCCATCGCCCTGGCCAACACCGTCCCCCACCTGATCGTGGCCGTCAATAAATCCGACCTGCCCAGGGCGCTGGACGTCGGCGCCCTGGCGGACCGCTTCGACAACGTGCTGTCCGTCTCCGCCGCCACCGGCGCGGGACTGGACACGCTGACCGACGCCATCGCGGCGCAGTTCCCAGCGGGCGAGAGCACCGGCGGCGCGCTGCTGACCAACGCCCGTCAGGCCGACGCCGCCAACCGCGCCCTCTCCGCCGTGGCCGAGGCCCGCGGCGCCCTCCGTATCGGCATGACCCCCGACGTGGTGCTCACCGACTGCGAGGCGGCACTGGCTGCGCTGGGTGAGCTGAACGGCAAACAGGTCCGCGACGATCTGGTGGACACCATCTTCTCCCGCTTCTGCGTGGGGAAATAGGCGATACATGCCTGCATTTCTGCTAATATTCCGTATTATTTACAATTTGGCTCTTTTCCTGCGGCGGTTTTCATGCTATGATAGCGGGGAATATCACTCCCAAGGAGGTTTATCCCATGCGCGAATATGTCATTATGACCGACAGCTGCTGCGACCTGACCGACCACATGGCCAAGGAGCTGGAGCTGACTGTGGTGCCCCTGACCGTCCACATCGATGGGCACGATTACCCCAATCTGCTGGACGGCAGCGCCATCAGCTTCGAGGATTTCTACGGCAAGATCCGCGGCGGCGTGCTGGCCACCACCTCTGCCGCCAACGTAGGCCAGTTTCAGGAGGCCATGCGCCCCATTCTGGCTGCCGGCAAGGACATCGTCAGCATCAACTTCTCCAGCGCCCTCTCCACCACCTACCAAAGTGCGTGCATCGCCGCCCAAGACATGAAGGAGGAGTTTCCCGATGCCAACATCTATGTGGTGGACTCTCTCTCCGCCTCTCTGGGCCAGGGCCTGCTGCTCTATCTGACCGTCCAGAAGAAGCGCGAGGGCCTCTCCGCTCAGGAGCTGGTGCAGTGGGTGGAGGACAACAAGCTCCACATCGACCACTGGTTCACCGTGGACGACCTGAACTACCTGAAGATGGGCGGCCGTCTCAGCGCCGGCGCCGCGTTCTTCGGCTCCATGCTCTCCATCAAGCCCGTCATGCACACCTCCGACGAGGGCAAGCTGGTCCCCGTCAGCAAGGTCCGCGGCCGCAAGGCCAGCCTGAAGGCCCTCATCGACAAGATCGCCGAGCTGGGCATCGAGCCCAGTGAGCAGGTCATGTTCATCTGCCATGCCGACTGCGAGGTGGAGGCCCGCGCCGTGGCCGAGGAGATGAAGGCCCGCTACGGCGTCAAGGAGGTCTATATCAACTACATCGGGCCTGTGATCGGCAGCCACACGGGGCCGAACACCATGGGCATATTCTTCGTAGGCACCAAGAGATAACGGCGCGTCTTTTGCGCCCTGCCATCGTCAAACCTCCTCGACGTACACAAAGTACGCCGTCGTCGGTTTGCCATCGGCAGGACGCAAAATCCGACATCGATGGAGCGCCTCGTCTTGGCGCAAGATCCATTGCCGTTAGAGGCTTGCCATCGGCAGGACGCAAGATCCGACATCGATGGAGCGCCTCGTCTTGGCGCAAGATCCATTGCCGTTAGAGGTTTGTCATCGGCGGGACACAAGCTCCGTCGCCGCTGGCGGTGTACGGTGCATTTCAACTTTGCGGGAGGTCATCCTATGGACTGGCTGGAACTCAAGATCGACACGAGCCACGCGGGCTTGGACGCGGTGACGGATATGCTGGAGCAGCAGGGCGTTACCGGCGTGATGATCGACGACGAGGCGGACTTTCAGAGCTTTCTGGAGAACAACCGCCAATACTGGGATTATGTGGATGACGATCTGCTGGCGCAGAAGAAGGGCGTCAGCCGCGTGACGTTCTATCTGGAACGGAACGAGGATGCCTACGGCACCGTGGCCGCCGTGCGTATGGCCATGTCGGCGCTGAAAAAGGGGCACCCGGAGTACGCGCCCCTGCTGCTGACCATGGCCGACGTGGCCGACGAGGACTGGGAGAACAACTGGAAGCAGTTTTACAAGCCCATGGAGATCGGCAGCCGCCTGCTGGTGGTGCCGGAGTGGGAGGAGGCCGCCGACCCCACGCGGGTGAAGCTGGTGCTGAACCCCGGCCTGACCTTCGGCACCGGCAGCCACGCCACCACCCGCCTGTGCCTGCAGGCGCTGGACACCCACATTCACGGCGGCGAGCGCGTGCTGGACCTGGGCTGCGGCAGCGGCATCCTGTCCATCGCCGCCCTGCGCCTGGGCGCGGAGAGCGCCTTCGCCTGCGACATCGATGAGAAGTGCGTGGACGTGGCCTATGAGAACGCCGCCCTGAACGGCATCGGAAAGGACCGCTACACCGTCCGCTGGGGCGATGTGCTCACCGACACCGCCCTGCGGCGGGAGATGGGCGCCGGCTATGATATCGTGGTGGCCAACATCGTGGCGGATGTCATTATGGGCCTCAGCCCCCACGTCCGTCCCTTCCTGAAGCCCGACGGCCTCTTCCTCTGCTCCGGCATCATCGACGACCGGGCGGCGGAGGTGCTGGAAAAGCTGAAGGCCGACGGCTGGGATGTGTTCGAGCAGCGCAGCAGCGAGGGCTGGTTCAGCTATCTCTGCAAATAACGCTAAGAAAAAGACCGGCGCGGAACTGCCGTCTCGGCCATTACAGCACACCTGCCGCATCTCTGCGGGTAACGACAAAAAAAGACCGGCCCGGGCCGGTCTTTTTTGTGCTTCGTCCGTCCGCGCCGCCGGGAACGGGAGAATTCACGGAATGTACTTTTCTTTTTCCTGAAAAGTTGCTATACTGAAAGCGAACGTAACATATAGCGAACGCGAATGTATACAGCAAAAGCAACGGAAAGTAAACGAAAGTAAAGGAGAAGACCGAAGCCATGATGAAGCGAATTCTGCGCCTGACGGCGTTTTTGCTGGGGTTGACGCTGCTGCTGTCCGCCTGCGGCAATACAAAAGGTAAAGAGATGGTGGACGCCTCCACCCAGACCGCCCCGCCCGTAGAAGGCGTCACCGCCCTGGCTCTGTGCGACGGCGATGTGACCCTCCGTTTTGAAAAGGACGAAACCGGCGCCTGGACCTGGTTTGACGACCCCGCCTTCCCACTGGACCAGACGGCGCTGGAGGACCTGCTGGCCCTGCCCGCCACCCTGGACAGCGGCGAAACAGTGGCCGATGTGCAGGAGCTGGCGGTTTACGGACTGGAGGCTCCCAAGAAGTACATCACCGTCACCTCCGACGGCGTGGACGTCGTCTATTATCTCGGCGACCAGGCCGCGGATGGCCGTTGGTACGTGCTCACCCCTGCCGGCACGGTGCGCTATACCTCTGACGAAAATAAGATGCTGCTCAGCCGCAGCATCTACGCCATGGCGGTCCTGCCCGTTCTGCCGGTCATCGAGCCGGACAGGCTGGTCAGCGTGAGCCTGCTGCGCGCCGACGGCACCGCCGCTGTCTCCTTCTACACCGCCGAGGACGGTACCCGCCGCAGCGCCAACCGGGACGTCACGGAAAAGACCGCCGCCCTGGCTGATGAGATCGCTGCCCTGACGCTCACCGCCTGCGTGGACTACGACCCGGCGGAGGGTGCGGCCGCCGTCTGCGGCCTGGACACGCCGGAGGTCACGCTGACGGTGAACTACCTGGCTGACAACAGCGCCGAGCGGACGCTGATCCTTGCTGTCGGCCTGTCCACCGGCGACGGCGGCCGCTATGTGGCCCTGGACGGCGACACCACCATCTATCGGATGGAGGAGTCGTCCCTGACCCAGATCCTGACCCTGTCCGAGACGGGGCTGTAAGCCATGAAAAGGGAGGCGCGGCTATGCGTATACTGATCGTGGAGGATGAAAAGCGCCTGGCGGGCACCCTGCAGGACCTGCTGCGCCGCCAGGGCTATACCGCCGACGTGTGTTATGACGGCATCTCCGGCCTGGACAACGCCCGCAGCGATATCTACGACCTGCTGGTGCTGGACGCCATGCTTCCCGGCATGGATGGCTTCGCCCTGCTGCGCCAGCTGCGCGGCGGCGGCAGCCGCCTGCCGGTGCTGATGCTCACCGCCCGCAGTGAGCTGAATGACCGCGTCCGCGGCCTGGACGCCGGTGCGGACTACTACTTGACCAAACCCTTTGAGCCGGAGGAGCTGCTTGCCTGTATCCGGTCCCTGCTGCGCCGTGGCGGTGAGGACGCCGCTGCCGACCCGGAGGTGACGGCCTTCGGCGACCTGACGCTGCACATGGGCACATTCCTGCTGGAATGCGGCCCGCGAAGCGTCCGCCTCAGCCGCCGGGAGTACGACCTGATGGAGCTGCTGATGCGGAACGGCAGTCAGATCGTCTCCAAGGAGCAGCTGATCCTGAAGGTCTGGGGCTACGACTCCGCCGCCGAGGACAACAACGTGGAGGTCTATATCTCCTTCCTCCGCCGCAAGCTCACCCATCTGCAATCCACTGTGAAGATCAAGACCCTCCGTATGGTGGGTTATTGTCTGGAGGTGGAGGCATGATCCGGCACCTTCGCTGGAAGGTGGTGGCCACCAATATGCTGCTGATCTCGCTGGTGCTGCTGGCGGTGTTCGCGGCGGTGTACTTCATCTCCCGGGGCAACTATCACAAGAATGTGCAGCAGCAGCTGTACCAGGCGCTGGAGCAGGGCGACTATGGCCGCAGCCAGCCCGGCATGGACAGCATCCCCTGCTTTGTGGCCGAGGTCTATGGCAGCGGCACCGTCCGCGTGGCCGGCAACAGCTACTATGACCTCAGCGACGAGACCCGCATGGCGGAGATCGTCACTGCCGCCCTGGCGGCGGACGAGGACGCCGGCACGTTGGACGAATTTCATCTGCGCTATCTGCGCCAGCGGGGTTACACCACTACTGCCATTGCGTTTACCGATACCTATCTGGAATACACCTCCCTGCACACATTGCTGAAGGCCTGCTCTCTGGTGGGCTGCGGCGCACTGGTGGTGCTGTTTCTGTGCAGCTATCTGCTCTCCGGTGTGGTTACCAAGCCTGTAGGTGCCGCCTGGGCCCAGCAGGAGCAGTTCCTCTCCGACGCCAGCCATGAGCTGAAGACCCCTCTGACGGTCATCCTTTCCTCCGCCGAGCTGCTGGAGCAGAGCGCTTCGCCGGAGCAGGCGGTCTACGTGGACAATATCCGGGCGGAGGGCCGCCGCATGAAGGCCCTGGTGGAGGATATGCTCACCCTCTTCCGCGCCCAGAAGAACGCCGGCAGCCCGCCGGACACCGTCACCGACCTGTCGGAGGCGGCGGTGACTGCCGCCCTGCGGTTTGAGCCGGTGGCCTTTGAGGCCGGCCATGTACTGGATTACGATATTGCGCCGTCTCTTCCTGTCCGGGGCGACGGCGCCAAGCTGGGCCAGGCCTTGGCGGTGCTGCTGGATAACGCCGTCAAATACGCCGCACCCGGTACGCCCATCCGCCTGACCGCCGTCCGGCAGGGCAGCCGCGCTGTGGTGTCCGTGACCGATCAGGGGCCGGATATCCCTTCGGACAAGCTCCCCCGTATTTTTGACCGCTTTTACCGCGCCGACGACGCCCGCACCGACGGCGACAGCTTTGGCCTGGGCCTGCCCATTGCCAAAGCCATCGTGGATGCCCACCGGGGCGTCCTTCGCTGTGACAGCAGCGGCGGCGTGACCACCTTCAGTATCTCCCTGCCTCTGACGGCAGGGAAGCAGGAGAGAGGCACAGACCATGTTTGATACCCTTATCCGGGGCGGCACCGTCATCGACGGCACGGGCCGCCCCGCATTTGCGGCCGATGTGGCCGTTTCCGGCGGCAGGATCGCCGCCATCGGCGATCTGTCCGCAGCGTCCGCCGCTCATGTAATCGACGCCGCCGGCAGGACCGTTACCCCCGGCTTCATTGACATCCATCGCCACGCCGACGCGGCGCTGTTCCGCCCGGGCTTCGGCGCGGCGGAGCTGTGTCAGGGCCTTACCACCATCGTCAACGGCAACTGCGGCCTCAGCGCCGCCCCCTTCGGCCCCGCCCATGGCGACGCCATCCGGGACTACCTGCGCCCCATCACCGGCGCTCTCCCGCCGGAGTTGGTGACGGAAACCCTCTCCGGCTATTTCGCCTCTGTGCCGAATATCCCCGTCCATGTGGGTATGCTGGCCGGTGCCGGCGTCCTCCGGGCGGACGCGGCCGGCTACGAGCTGGAGCACCTGGAGGACCGCCACTACCGCGCCCTGCACCGCGCCCTGGAGCAGGCTCTGGCCGACGGCGCGCTGGGCGTTTCTCTGGGCCTGGGTTACGCCCCGGAGTGCTTCTATACCACGGCGGAGCTGATCCGTGCGCTCTCGCCCATCGCGGGGCAGGATATCCCCCTCACCGTCCATATGCGGCAGGAGGGCGCGGGCGTCTGCGATTCCATCGAGGAGATGCTGCTGGTGGCCCGGGCGCTGCGGGTCCCTCTGCATATCAGCCACCTGAAAGCCATGGGCCGGGACAACTGGGGCAAAAAAATACCCCGGGCCCTGGAGCTGCTGCACCGGGCGAAGGAAGAGGGGCTGGATGTGGGCTGCGACGTGTACCCCTACACCGCCGGCTCCACCCAGCTGCTGCATATCCTGCCGCCGGAGTTTCTGGAGGGCGGCATGGACGCCGTTGTCCGCCGCCTAGCCGACCCCCACGAACGCGAGACGCTGGCTCACCGTATTGAAGACGGCGGCGGGTTTGACGACATCGCCAAGCTGGCCGGCTGGGACGGCATCTTCCTCAGCAGTCTTCACTGCCCGGAGGACGCGCCGCTGCTGGGCAAGAGCATCGCCCAGGAGGCGGTTCTGGAGCACAAATCCCCGCTGGACGCCTGCTGCGATCTGCTGATCCGCGAGCACTGCCAGGTGACTATGATCGACTTCATGGCCGCGGAGGAAGACATCGCCGCTATCCTCCGCAGTCCCCTCAGCTGCCTGATCTCTGACGCTACCTACCCCACCGAGGGGATGCCCCATCCACGGGTCTACGGCAGCTGTACCCGCCTGCTGCAGCACTTCGTCCGGGAACAGGGTGTGCTGACGCTGGAGCAGGGCGTTCACAAGCTGACCCAGGCCCCGGCACAGGCCCTTCGCCTTGCGGGTAAGGGCGTTATCGCCGTGGGTGCGGACGCGGACTTGTGTGTGTTCGACCCCGCCACCCTCACCGAGCGCGGTACCTATCAGGACCCCTGCCAAACGGCCCTGGGTATGGACGCCGTGCTGGTGGCCGGCCGGCTGGCCGTGAAGAACGGAGAAATGACCGGCGTGAAGGCTGGGACCCTCATCCGCAAATAAAAAGATCTCCCCCGGTCGGGGGAGATCTTTTTATTTCTTTTCGCCGCCGGACACGTTGGCCACGAACACGCACACCAGAATGATGACTACGCCAAGAGCCTGCCACAGGCTGAAATCCTCCTTCAGGAAGAGCACGCCCGCCAGCACCGATACCACCGTGGTCACGTTGGAGAACAGGGAACTCTCTGAGACCGTCAGGTGACTGTTGGCGAAGTTCAGCAGTCCGTAGGCCACGCCGGAGGACAGTATGCCCAGATACAGCACCGCCAGCCAGAAGCTGCCGCTTTGCGCCGGCGCGGTGATCAGCTCGCTGCTTATCCCGCCGGCCTGTATCAGCGCCACCGGAATAAACACCGCCATGCCCACCACAAACATCACATAGGTCATCTCAAAGGGGGTGAAGCGTTTGGCGGCATCGTGGCTCAGCCCATAGTACACCGTGTCGCTGAGCATGGTCAGCAGCAGGAACAGCAGGCCCAGCGCCGAGATCATCACCGCCCCGCCCACGGAGATCAGCGCTACGCCGCCGATCGCGCCCAGGGCGCACAGCACCTGCCGCCGGGTGACGCGTTCGTGCAGCACCAGCACGTCCATCAGGATGCAGCACACCGGCACCGCCGCGATAATGGTCCCCGCCACAGCGGCGGAGGTGTACAGAATGCCGTAGTTTTCGAAGATGAAGTACGCCACTGGCTGCACGATGCCCAGCAGCAGCAGCTTGCCCACCGGCTTTCCCTTCAGAGAGAAGGCGAACAGCGGCTTTCCGCGTACCTTGCCCACCAGAGCGTTCAGCGCGATGACCAGCGACATGGCCGCCACCGCCACCGTGAACCGGAAGGCCAGCAGCACTGTGGGCGCCGTCGTGACCAGCGCCATTTTTGAGAACATAAAGCTCATGCCGAAGATGGTGGCCGCGGTCAGCGCCGCCAGCAGCGACAGGATATGCAGTTTTTTCTGGTCCATAGGCAATACCTCTTTCTCTTTAACGCCGGTATCATACCATACGCCGCATGAAATAGCAAGGAAAAGCGATCACCTCCCGCACTGCGTCTGAGGCAAAAAGGGCGCCGCCCGAAGGGGGCGGCGTCCTTTCACCGGCACGTTGGGAGGGCGCGCCGGCATTCACCAATTTGAAGGGGAATAGGGAGAAAAATTAAGGATAGAAAAACAAGGGGTGTTGGGTTACTTGTCCGTTGCCTTGGACACGATACCCGTAACCACCAGGACCGCCACCAGGCCGGCCAGAATGAGGTTCAGCACCATGCTCAGCGCCTCCTTTCGTTTGGGCTTCTTAACGTATCTTTAGCATAGCACAGGACAAGCAATTTGTAAAACGCATGATTGTCATCAAAACCATGAAAAATACTTTGCAGCACATGGCGAGATATGCTATACTGGACCTGAAGGAGGTGTCCCCATGTCCGTCACCAAATACCAGATATACCTCAAGACCGTGGAGCTGGGCAGCTTTACCGCCGCCGCCCGCGCCCTGAATTTCACCCAGTCCGGCGTCAGCCACGCCATCGGCTCGCTGGAGGAGGAGCTGGGCGTCACGCTGCTGGTCCGCAGCCACGGCGGTGTCACCCCCACGGCGGATGGCCGCGCCCTGGCACCATATTTTCAGGAGATGTGCGCCCTGTCCCACCGTCTGGAGCAGCACGCCGAGGACCTGCGGGGGCTGGATACCGGTCTTATCCGCGTGGCAACCTTCACCAGTGTATCGGAAAAGTGGCTGCCCGGTATGCTCAAGACCTTTCAGGAAAAGTACCCCCGCATTGAGTTCGAGCTTCTGCCCTCCAACTTCAACAACGAGATATCCGACTGGGTCCTCCACGGTCAGGCGGACTGCGGCTTTATCTCCCTGCCCACCCCGGCGGAGAAGTATCTGGATTACTGGCTGCTCCAGCGGGACCAGTGGAAGGTCATCCTGCCCTGCGACCACCCGCTGGCGGGCCGCCAGCCCTTCCCACCGGAGGCCCTGGAGCAGTACCCCCTCATCCTGCTGGATGAGGGCGACGACTATGAGATCCAGGCCATTTTCGATCACTACAAGGTCCGGCCCCGGATCCAATACACCGTTCAGCAGGACCAGACGATCCTGGCCATGGTTTCCGGCGGCCTGGGTATCAGCGTCATGGAGGAGCTGATGCTCTACAAGTGCGCCTATCCGCTGGCTGCCAGCACCCTGCCCAAGGTGTTCCACCGGGACATCGGCATCTGTGTCAAGGACAAGAACGCCCTCTCCCACTCCACCCGCGCCTTCATCGACCACACCCGCCATTGGGTGCTGCAAAACTTTCCCGAGGGCTGGAACGCCCCGAAGCCCCACGAGCGATAAACGAAAAAGCGAAACCAAACGCTGTTCTCCGCCGTCAGTATTGGCAGAGGGCGGCGTTTGACCGCCCGAAAGGAGTGCTTACATGATGAAAAAGATATCTGCATTGCTGCTGGCGCTGGTCATGGCGCTGTCTCTGATGGCCTGCGGCCAGAAGGAGGATAACAACGGCGGCGAGACGAAGGATGACCAGACGCAGACCGACGGTCAGACCGTTGACCTGCGGGCGGCGTACGAGGCCGGCATCAAGCAGGTGCAGGAGGAGCTGGGCGACGACGCGCCCGTGCTGCTGGAGGAGACGGCTGTGGAGATCCTGAACAGCTACTACCCCGGTCTTGAGAACGCCAAGCTGAAGCAGTCCGTGTTCTTCATCTCGCCCACCGCCACCTCCTGCGAGGTGTCTATGGTGGAGGCGGAGAGCGCCGCTGACGCCGAGATCGTTCGCCAGAGCTTCCAGGCCCGCGTGGACGCCATGGCCGACGACACCACCTACCCCGAGGAGGCCGGTATGTGGAAGAACAACGCCACCGTTACCGTCAACGGCAACTATGTGGTGCTGGAGGTGCTGCCCGACGGCTGCACCGTACCCGACGCATTCCTGGCAAAATTCTGATTTCCTATGGCGTTTCCCCTTTCTGTGTGCTATGATGGTCTGACCGATACACACAGAAAGGGGAGTGCCCGATGGAGGACGCTCAGATCATAGATCATTTTTTCCGCCGCGACCCGGAGGCCATCCGCGCCGCGCAGGAGAAATACGAAAAGCGCTGCCTTGCCGCCGCCCGGCACATCCTGCCGGACGACCGCGACGCGGAGGAGTGCGTCAGCGACGTGTGGCTCCGTTTGTGGAATGCTATTCCGCCGGAGCGCCCCCGTTCGCTGGCGGCGTACATTACCACCATCACCCGCCGCCTGGCCCTGGACAAGTGCGACTATAACCGTGCCGCCCAGCGCCGCAGCGACCTGACTGTGGCCTTCGAGGAGCTGGAGGGCTGCCTGCCCGCCGAGGACGGCGCAGTCCGCGCCCTGGAGCAGCAGGAGTTCCGCCGTGTGCTCAACGACTTCCTGCGCAAGCTGACCCGGCAGAGCCGGACGTATTTCATCCGCCGTTACTGGTATGGCGAGAGCATCCGCGAGATCGCCGACAGCTGCGGCGCGGGCGAGGAGAAGGTAAAATCCTCCCTCTTCCGCACCCGTCAGCGTCTGCGTACCGTGCTGGAAAAGGAGGGGATGCTGTGAACGACAACAGAATGAAGCGCTGGATGGACGCCATCGATGACGATCTGCTGGAGGAGGCCCAGCGTCCCCTGCCCCGCAGCGGTGCGGCGCGCCGCTGGGGTGCTCTGGCCGCGTGCTTCTGCGCCGCAGCCTTGGCCCTGGCTCTGTGGCAGCCCTGGTCCGCCGGTATCGGTGACAATACCGCCGGCGCGGACGCCGACTTCGGCGCCATGGACAAGAGCTTTTCCGTCGCCATGCCGCCTGTGTCGGATGCCGAGCTGCTCTCTGCCTCTCTGGCCCTGCCGGAGGGCGCGTCTCTGACCTCCGGCTACCAGTGGCGTCAGGACGGCGAGGGCGCCGTCACCGGTGTGTCCTGTACCGTGCTGCTGGACGGCTATGACTACGACTACAGCGCGGCATATGCCAGCCAGCCCCTGCCTGCCCCGGACGGTACCCTCCCGACAGACACCTATCAGGTGAACGGCCTGACGCTGCTGGTCTACGATGACGGCGCCGTGGGCTGGTACGACACGTCCGCCGGTATCCAGTGGTACTGCGTGGCCTGGGACGGCGGCGCGCCGCTGGTCACCGCCTTTACCCTGATGGACGCCCAGTATTACACCGTCCCCACCGCCCCGGAGGGCGCGGACGTGCTGAGCTACGATCTCTTTGATCTGGACGGCTCGACGGTCACGGAGGTCAGCTTTACGCTGGACGGCGTCACCTGGCACTACCGCATGGCGCCCACTTCGGACGTCTCGGAAACGACACCGGATATCTCCGGCTTCACCGGCGGCAGTCTGACGGCGGAGGGCAAGCTCCGCTGGTGCCCCACCGTCCTCCGTTGGGACGCGGGCGGCGCCGGCTGCATCATCTGGCGTGACCTCGCTCCCGGCCTGGCGTACAGCCTGACAGCCGACACCGGCGCGTCGGAGGATGCGCTCTCCGATATGGCCGCCCTGGTGTTCAAGCCCGCCCAGGAGGAGTCATAAAGCGAAGCAAAAAAGGAAGCACCCCGCGGGGTGCTTCCTTTTTTGCTCAGAATTCCGGTGCGTCCGGCGTCTTGCGGTACAGCAGGGGCTTGCCCTCGGCGTCCACCAGCAGCGTCAGCCCGCCGGAATTGCCCACGGCGTGATAGAGATACTGCACACCGGTCTGCGTGTCCACCAGCACCTCGTTGCTGCTGATAAAGGCGCTCTCCTCCATGACCTTGATAAAGCGCTGTTCCTTCTTCGCCATAGCTTACGCCTCCTTGCCGTCCTCCACCAGCATTTTGGCGCTGGCGGCCAGACCGGCCAGCCCCTGGATCTCGCTGGGGATAATGAGCTTCGTGGCCTTGCCGTCAGCCACCTTCTCCAGCGCCTCCAGTGCCTTCAGCTTGATGACCTGATCGTTGGGGGCGTTCTCATTCAGCATACGCATGGAGTCGGCCATGGCCTGCTGCACCTTCAGGATGGACTCCGCCTCGGCCTCGGCGGCCATGATCTTGGCCTGCTTCGCCGCGTCGGCCCGCAGCAGGGTGGACTGCTTCTCGCCCTCGGCGATCAGCACCTTGCTGGCCTTTTCACCCTCGGCCTGCAGGATGGACTCCCGGCGTTCGCGCTCGGCCTTCATCTGCTTCTCCATGGCGTTCTGGATCTCCCGGGGCGGCAGGATGTTCTTCAGCTCCACGCGGTTGACCTTGATGCCCCAGGGGTCGGTGGCCTCGTCCAGAATGGAGCGCATTTTGGCGTTGATGGTGTCGCGGCTGGTCAGGGACTGGTCCAGCTCCAGCTCGCCGATGATGTTGCGCAGGGTGGTGGCCGTCAGGTTTTCGATGGCACTCATGGGGTACTCCACGCCGTAGGTGTACAGCTTGGGGTCCGTGATCTGGAAATAGATGACGGTGTCGATCTGCATGGTCACGTTGTCCTTGGTGATGACCGGCTGGGGATCGAAGTCCGCCACCTGCTCCTTCAGGCTGACCTTTTTCACCACGCGCTCGATGAACGGCAGCTTGAAGTGCATACCCACGCCCCAAACGCTGTGGAACGCGCCCAGGCGCTCGATGACATAGGCCTTGGACTGCTGGACGATCTGGATGCAGCTGACGATGACGGCCAGAATGAGAATGACCAGAATGATGATGGCGATGGTTCCCGGTGTCGGCATAGTAGTTCCTCCTTATTCTCCTGTTTGTTTCATAGTCGTAGTATGCTTATGGATGAGGTGAATGATGCGGGCGACCACGCCCAGCAGTATGGCGGCCAATCCGCCCAGAACATACGGCATATCAAGGCTCCTTCTGTACGATGAGCTTCACGCCCTCCATCCGCAGGATACGCACGGCGGCGTCCGGCTCTATGACCTCCCCGTCGGCGCTGCGCGCCGTCCAGGTCTTACCGTCTATATAGACGGCGCCGGAGGGCAGCGCGTTGTCGATGCGCTCTGTCACGCGGCCCACATTGTTCAGTACCCGGTCGGCGTTGGTGGGCTTGATGTCCTTTTTCATCAGCTTGGCCACCAGCGGCCGGGTAAAGGCCAGCGCCGCGATGGACACCGCGAAGAACAGTCCCACCTGCAGCCACACCGGCCCGCCGCATACTGCGACGATCAGTCCGGCCACGCTGCCCAGGACGAACCAGATGGATGTCAACCCGGCGGTGGCGGCCTCCGCCACGCCGAAAATGATGATAGCGGCGATCCATATCGTTGTCGCCATGTCTGTGTCGCCTCCTCTCAGAATAAGCCCAATGATGCCGGCCAGCGCACCGATGCCCACCAGCACACCTGCGGCCAGCCATTTGTTCTTCGGGGACAGGTTGGTCAGGAAGGCGCCCACGGCGCTGCCCAGCGTGGCGCGGGGCAGGGGGGCGGCCTCCTGCTCCGGCGCGGGGCGTGCCTCCGCCGCCGCGGCAGGTACCGGGGCCTCCTCGGCGAACAGGTCGGCGATGGATACCTGATAGCGGTTGCAGATATAAAGGATCTTTTCCATCTCCGGGTAGCCCCGTCCGCTTTCCCATTTGCTCACCGCCTGGCGGGAGACCTGCAACTGCTCGGCGAATTGCTCCTGTGTCAGTCCATTGCCGCGCCGTACCGCTGCCAGCCGATCACCAAATGCCATATGTGCCCTCCTTTGCTTTCAGTGCCGTCAGTATACGGGACACCGACGGAAAAGTCTATCACGTTCAGGTTGCATTTCCGTAAAATTGTCTGCCAATGTACCGCGCATGGTGCAACCTCAGGTTTACACTCCCCATTATAGCGTAAGCGGTCCCGAAAAGCCACCGGAAATTTAGGTTGCGCGCCCTGGTATTTTTCGGTATACTCTTTGGTAGTCAAGAAACCGAGGTGTATCCCATGATAACTTACGAGATCCCCTGCCTGCTGGGGCTGGAAAAGCTGGTGGCCGACGAGATCAAGCGCCTTGGCCTGGCCGACGTGCGTGCGGAAAACGGCCGTGTGCTCTGTCAGGGCAGCTGGGCGGACTGCGCCCGGCTGAATATCAATCTGCGCTGCGGCGCCCGGGTCATCGCCCTGCTGGGACAGTTCCCGGCGCGGAGCTTCGAGGAGCTGTTCCAGGGCGTGCGCGCCATCCCCTGGGAGGAGTTTCTGCCCCGGGAGGCGGCCTTCCCGGTAAAGGGCTACTCCATCTCCTCCCAGCTGCACTCCGTGCCCGCCTGTCAGAGCATCATCAAAAAGGCCGTGGTGGAGCGTCTGAAGGCCCACTACGGCATGGATCAGTTTCCGGAGACGGGGACAAAATACCAGATACGCTTTTCCGTGTTCAAGGATCAGGTGTCCATCGGCCTGGATGCCAGCGGCGAAGGGCTGTACAAGCGGGGCTACCGCGCCGTGGGTGTGGAGGCGCCCCTGCGGGAGACGCTGGCCGCTGCCTTGGTGACCCTCAGCCGCTACCGGGGCCGCGACCCGTTCTGCGATCCCTTCTGCGGCAGCGGCACCATCCCCATTGAGGCGGCGCTCATCGCCAAGAACCGCGCCCCCGGTCTGGACCGGCGCTTTGACGCCCAGAAGTGGGCATTTCTGCCGCCTGCGTGCTGGATGGACGCGGCGGACGAGGCCCAGGACAGGGAGTTCCACGGGCAGTACGATATCTGGGGCGGCGACATCGACCCCCGCGCCGTGGACATTGCCCGGGACAACGCCCGCAAGGCCGGCGTGGACGACTGCGTCCGCTTTGAGGTGGCCGACGCAGCCCAATTCCACCGGGACAGCCCCTATGGCCAGCTGGTGACCAACCCGCCCTACGGCGAGCGTCTGCTGGAGCGGCAGGAGGCCGAGGCGCTGTACCGCGCCTTCGGCAAGGCGTGGCGCACGCTGCCCGCAGGCTGGCGCACACTGGTGCTTTCGAGCCACACGGAGTTCGAGCGCTGCTTCGGCAAGCCGGCGGACAAAAAGCGCAAGCTGTACAACGGCATGATCAAGTGTGATGTGTTTATGTACGGCAATGTCTGACGGCCATCTTTTCCGCTGATGCTTTGTTGCGGCGGCTTGCCGTACACAAAGTACGCCTACGCTGCCGCGCCGCGCCTCAGCGAAAAATCTGAGCCGTTAGGGGGGACATCTTTTCCGCCCTGCCTTAATAAATCCCCGGCATATGACTTTATTTTCAATTTGTTCACTTTCTTTTGCAGAAACATGATACAATTACCCGTATGCTTTCGAAATAAATTCAACGAAATTCTAATATGTTGATGAGGAGGAGAGCCTCGATGAAGCATATTTTTATCATCAATCCCACGGCGGGCAAGACCGACAGCCGGCAGAAGATCTACGACATGGCGGAGTCGCTGCGGCAGAAGCACGGGCTGGACGTGCAGTGCATCCTGACGAAAAAGCAGGGCCACGCCACGGAGCTGGCGAAAAAGCTCTGCGAGACGGGCGAGGCACTGCGGTTCTACGCCTGCGGCGGCGATGGGACTGTCAACGAGGTGGCCAACGGCATTATCGGCTATGACAACGCCGCCATGACCGTGATCCCCGTGGGCACCGGCAACGATTTCCTAAAGAACTTCGGCGATGATATGGAGAAGTTCCGGGACGCCGAAAACCTGTGGGACGGCCCGCAGTTTCCTATGGACGCCATCGACGTCAACGGCCGCGTGGCGCTGACCATCGCCTGCTCCGGCATCGACGCGCGGGTGGCCCGGGACGTACATAAATACAGCGAGAGCCCGCTGCTGGACGGCAAGGGCAGCTATATCTACTCTCTGGCGGTGAATTTCCTGTTCAAGGGCATCGGCACCCACTGGACCATCACCCTGGACGATGTGACCACGGAGGGCGACTGGTCGCTGGTATCTGTGTGCAACGGCCGGTACTACGGCGGCGGCTTTATGCCTGTGGCCGAGGCCCGGATGGATGACGGCGTGCTGAACACCCTGGTGGTCAGAGAGGTCAACCGCCGCACGTTCCTGAAATTTGTGGGGCCGTACTCCAGGGGCGAGTACGCCAAGTTTCCGGAATACGCGCACTGCTCCTGTCCCAAGGTGGTACATATCCACTCGGAGAAGCCGGACATCGTCACCTGCCTGGACGGCGAGAGCGTGGTCAACAGCGATGTGACCATTAAGCTGCACGACAAAAAGCTGAACTTCTTCGGCCCGGAGGGCTGCTCCTGCAACCGGACGGCCCGCGGCTGAGGACAGCGCTTGAACATTTTGTGAATTTTTCAAAATTTCTCCGTTTCCCCCTTGCAAATCCCGCATAGTGTGGTATGATAATCAGCGTTAGCACTCAGGAGTTTTGAGTGCTAACGCTGAAACTGTTTTATCAAAAATAGAAATACAAGGAGGAACCAACTATGAAGCTGACACCGCTTGCTGACCGCGTGGTGCTGAAGATGACCGAGCCGGAGGAGACCACCAAGGGCGGCATTATCCTGACCGGCTCCGCCAAGGAGAAGCCCTCTGTGGCTGAGGTCATTTCCGTGGGCCCCGGCGGCACCGTGGACGGGAAGACCGTGGTCATGTCCGTGAAGGCCGGCGACAAGGTCATCACCGATAAGTATGCCGGCACCAAGGTGACGCTGGAGGACGTGGAATATATCATCGTCAAGCAGAGCGACATCCTGGCTATCGTGGAGTGATGTGCTTTGCCGTGTACACGCCGCGGCAAATGCTTTAAGTTTGCGTGTTCTCTTGTAAATCATTCTCAATTTTGGAGGCATTAGATATGGCAAAGATCATCAAGCGCGGCGACGAGGCCCGCAAGGCGCTGGAAGCCGGCGTCAACCAGCTGGCGGATACCGTAAAGGTCACCCTGGGCCCCAAGGGCCGCAACGTGGTGTTGGATAAGAAGTTCGGCACACCCCTCATCACCAACGATGGTGTTTCCATCGCCAAGGAGATCGAACTGGACGATCCGTTCGAGAACATGGGCGCGCAGCTGGTGCGCGAGGTATCCACCAAGACCAACGATGTGGCCGGCGACGGCACGACGACCGCTACGCTGCTGGCACAGGCCATGATCCGCGAGGGCCTGCGTAACCTGGCCGCCGGCGCCAACCCCATCGTGATGAAGAAGGGCATGGCCAAGGCCGTGGAGGCCGCTGTGGGCGCCATCAAGGAGCAGAGCCAGAAGGTCAATGGCACCGCTGACATCGCCCGCGTGGGCACCGTGTCCTCCGGCGACGAGACCATCGGCAAGCTGATCGCCGAGGCTATGGAGAAGGTCAGCGCCGACGGCGTGATCACCATCGAGGAGTCCAAGACCGCCGAGACGTACAGCGAGGTCGTGGAGGGCATGATGTTCGACCGCGGCTACATCACCCCCTATATGGCCACCGATATGGAGAAGATGGAGGCCGTCGTGGACGATCCCTACATCCTCATCACCGATAAGAAGATCTCCGTGATCTCCGACATCCTGCCCCTGCTGGAGCAGATGCTGCAGAGCGGCAAGAAGCTGTTTATCATCGCCGAGGACGTGGAGGGTGAGGCCCTGTCCACCCTGCTGGTGAACCGGCTGAAGGGCGTGCTGAACGTGGTGTGCGTCAAGGCCCCCGGCTTCGGCGACCGCCGCAAGGAGATGCTGCAGGATATCGCCATCCTGACCGGCGGCCAGGTCATCAGCGAGGAGCTGGGCCTGACGCTGAAGGATGCCACCATTGATATGCTGGGCCGTGCCCGCCAGATCAAGGTGACCAAGGAGAACACCATCATCGTGGACGGTATGGGCGACCAGCAGGCCATCAAGGACCGTGTGGCCCAGATTCGCGCGCAGATCGGTGTGACCACCAGCGAGTACGACAAGGAGAAGCTGCAGGAGCGCCTGGCCAAGCTGGCCGGCGGCGTGGCGGTCATCAAGGTCGGCGCGGCCACCGAGACCGAGATGAAGGAGAAGAAGCTGCGTATCGAGGACGCCCTGAACGCCACCAAGGCCGCTGTGGAAGAGGGTATCGTGGCCGGCGGCGGCACCATCTATGTGAACGTGATCCCCGCTGTTACCGCGCTGCTGAACAGCACCGAGGGCGACGAGCGCGTGGGCGTACAGCTGGTAGCCAAGGCCCTGGAGGCCCCCATCCGCCAGATCGCGGCCAATGCCGGCATCGACGGCTCCGTGGTACTGGAGAAGGTGCGCTCCGCCGGTAAGAACGGCTACGGCTTCGACGCCTATAAGGAGGAGTACTGCGATATGATCGCCAGCGGCATCGTGGATCCCGCCAAGGTCACCCGCAGCGCCCTGGAGAATGCCGCCAGTGTGTCCGGCATGGTGCTGACCACCGAATCCCTGGTGGCCGACAAGCCCCAGCCCCCCGCACCGGCAGCCCCCGCACCCGACATGGGCGGCATGGGGATGTATTAATAAATTGACGCACGGGGGACACGGCGCCAGCCGCGTCCCCCGTATTTTCTCCCGGTTTTGCAAAAAAGCTGTTGACAAAGGGAGCTGAAATATGGTATAGTAACTCGTGCCTGTCGAGGATGACATGGCGGCGTAGCTCAGTTGGCTAGAGCATGCGGTTCATACCCGCAGTGTCACCGGTTCAAATCCAGTCGCCGCTACCACACCGGAGAGATGCGTCAGCATCTCTCCGGTATACCCCTCGAAAGACGGCCCGTTGGTCAAGAGGTTAAGACACGGCCCTTTCACGGCTGTAACATGGGTTCGATTCCCGTACGGGTCACCATGTCGGCACCCCGAGGGTCGCCGACAATTCGGAGGCTTAGCTCAGCTGGTTAGAGCGCCTGCTTCACACGCAGGAGGTCACTGGTTCGAGTCCAGCAGTCTCCACCAAGAGAAAACCTTGGAAACCTTGTGTTTCCAAGGTTTTCTCGTTTTTGATGAATTTTTCTGTGTCTGCGAGTGATGGACGCTTTGCCGCCTTATGTTTTCAAATATTGCCTTGTTTTAGGTCTCTAGCTGTATTAAGCTGTACGGCTTTTGCGCCCTGAGAACCTTACAAATACTTGAGATTTACGGTCATGTCCTCCGATAACATCGGGTCGATCTGCTGTAGCTGCGCCCTGACGGCTTCTGCGCTGCGCTTGGGTGTGTAAGTGCCGTCCATCAACTGCTGCGAGGCAGTATCCACAGCGGCGGCGACGCCGGCGAATACCTCCGGCACCACATGGGTATAGATGCCCAGCGTGGTGGACACGTCCCGATGACCCAGCAGCTTCTGGACGATCTTGGGGTTGATTTCCTGCTCCAAAAGCATGGAAGCGTAGGTGTGGCGATACCGATGGAGATTCAAGCCCTCGTCGGAAAAGCCGTTGCGAGCCAGGAAGTGACGATAGCTGGCGCGGAAGCCGCTGTATGTCCGCATGGACATGGTGCGTGTGCTGATGAAAACAAAGCCCTCCGGTGTCAGCACCTCCAACCCTTTTGGCAGAGTCGCCACATAGCGCATCCATTCCCGCAGTCGTGTCAGCACCAGCTCTGGAGCCTGAATAATTCGATGGGAAGTGCGGGTCTTGGTAGAGCCCAGCGCATCGGTCATATCTACTGTTTTCCCGTTTTCGTCGAAGGTCAGCTCCCGTGTCACAGACTGCGCGATGGTGATGGTGTGGGCCGCAAAGTCGATATGCTTCCATTGGAGCGCCAGCAACTCGCCGATGCGCATGCCGGTGAACAGCAGCGTGGTGATAATGGGGCACATGATGGGGTCTTTCTGCGCCGCGGCCAGCACCGCTTCTCGTTGAGCGATGGGAATAACTTTTTCCTCTGATTCCGGGCGCTGCGGCTGCCGGGGCAGCTTTGTGCTGCGGGCGGGATTGATCGGAGCCAGAGACATCTCCACGGCGTAGTCGTACAGCTGGATCAGGATACTGCGCACCAGTGAAATGGTGCGGCGGGAGAGCTGCTTTTCCGCTTGCAGGTAATAGAGGAACGTCTGGATGCGGGAGGCTGTCAGCGCCGCCACGGGGATGTCTCCTAATGCGGGAACGATATGTAACCGCTCGCAGGAATAATACAGCTCCATGGTACGGCTGCAGACCTCGTAGGTTTTGAACGTGGTCAGCCAGCGATGCAGAAAGTCCTTCAACAGCAATTCAGATGCCAGTGAAGGGGCGGCCTTGGATGTTTCGGAAACCAGCGTCAGGGCGATCCAGTGCGCCGCCTCCTCGCGGGTGTTGGCGTAGGTGTATTTGCGGATGGTCTTGCCGGTATCGGGGTGATAGCCTACCGTCACCTGACCGACCCATTTGCCGTCCTTGCGGCGATAGACGCTGCCTTCGTTCTTTCCGCGACGTGTGGTTTTGGGTTTGCTTGGTTTACGCGGCATGAATGATTCCCTCCTTTTGCCGCGCAGGGAAGATCACAATATTATTATACGACAGCAGGAGGTCATCCCGCAAATTTTTTCTTTGCGGCATTGTCATTTAAATTATCCTCCCATCCAAAAACTCCAGCAAGGCATCTCTCGGAATACGAATTTGCCTACCGATACGGACGCTTCGTATCTGTCCGCTGCGGATCAGTTCGTAGGCGGTGTTGCGCCCGATGCCGAGGAGGGGCATCAAGTCCTCCACCCGCAGTGTCATGGGAAGGTCATGCAGGTCGCGGTACTTATTCTCCACGGGCAGTCCCTCCCTTCACGGACGCCAGATAAATATCCGTCACGTCGGGCCGCTCGTGTCCCAACAGGCGTGACACGGTAAAATGGGCGTCCAACGGCGTCATGCCGCCATCGACGAGAGATGTATACTTTTCAGCGGCGTAGGTATGCCGCAGTCCATGAAAGGTAATGCGCCTGTCCGGTGCGGTGGGGTCGCAGATGGCGTCACGGTGGCGGAGGATAAACTGCTGCATAGCATTGATGGCCCGGTCGGTGGGAACGCCGTCCGGCACCAGCAGCTTGTGGCCGCGCTCCGTTTTCTCCAGCAGCCGTTGCAGCATCATCGTGATACGGTCGTCCTCAATAGGGACGATCCGGGTTTTGCCGCCCTTGCCCTTCACGGTGAGGGCGTTTTCACGCAGCGCACGCTCCGCCGCGGCGGTGTCCATACGGACGCATTCGTGGATACGCAGACCGGCGTAGCGAGCCAGATACAGGGCGAGGATGTAGTCCTCCCGCTCCTCCGCCATGGCGCGGCCGATCAGCTTGCCGAACTCCGAGTTCGTCCATGTGCGATCCTGCTGCCCAAAGCGGCGGCGTTCCAAGGCGACGCCCAGTTCTTCGTTATCCGGCAGCGTATAACGAGGATGGGACATCTTATCGTGGAAAAAGCGGATGGCGGAGAGGTCGGTCTTGATGGTGCTGGCCGACTTGCCCTGCTCCTGCAAATAGAGGACATAGCTCACCAGATGCTTGCCGCTGACGTTCTCCAGCTTTTGCAGGTGGTAGTGGGCGGCGAGGTAGGCACAGAAACGCTTGACCGCCTCGTAGTAGCGGTCTTTCGTGCGGAAGCTGCCCTGTCGGTTGTGGCGAGCCAGCTTGTCCAACTGGGTAACGAGGGTGTGGTAAATGCCTTTTGTGGTCATATAAAGAAATCTCCTTGTAATCGTAGTTATGTTCAGATGGACGTACTTCACCCGTTGGCAAGGAGAGCCGTTTCCGGCGTATCTCCGCAGAAATGATAGACTGCCGCAGGCGGAAAGCCTTGGTATTGCGTGTTTTCCGCGGCTTACCTGTATGTCTGTCTCTCTTTACTTGCGCCAGGTCAGTACGCTGCCACATGGGGCAAATGTGCTCTGCTCCAATGGAGCGGTGGCGGACACCAGGCCGCTGAACTCGGCTGCGGAAGGCTCCGCCGGTATCCTGTGATCCGCCCGGCGACGGATCGAGGAATACGCGATACCCCGTATGACCGGCGCCGCACTCTGACTGCGGCATACAGGGGCGGGAGCTTGCCTCTCTCTTGACGATTTTCCTGCCGTATCGTCCTGACGGCTTTTACAAAGCTCCTTTTTCCTGATCTGCGCCGAATTGATTTCGGCGCGTTTTTCTTTTCCTGCGGTATCGCGGCGATGGCAAGTGCCGCGACAAAAACGGTAAGCAAAAACGCAGGAAGAATCTTCCCGCCGTTTCGGCTTCATACGATCCTTCCTGCGTTTGCAGTATTGTTCAATTTTCACTGTCGCCCACCGTCAGGAGGGCATAGTTCGACATACTTCAAGTTCTTAGTCAGAGCGAAAAGCTGCTGATAGCTTTCCACCCGTGCCTGCTCTGCTCCGACCTAAATGCGCGATGCCTTAAGTACACGTTCAGTGTAGTACGGCGGCAAAGCGGCGTACAGGTGGAAACTGCCGCGAGAGAATTTCTCGCAGTATAGTCATTGAAATATAAGGGCGCAATGGCTCTAATCTCAAACGGGAGCATAATGCTCCTCAAGTACAAACTTAACAACGTGTGCGATGCAGATAATAGACCTACAAATGGTGCACAAACAACTGAATGATTCTTATATACCACAATATATTGTGTTTGTCAATATTAAAGTGTTGATATATTGTACTTTCCCGGTCGTTGAAAAAAGCTAATACGCATTATCTCCGTATTAAATGCGTATTACAGGCGCATCACGAAAATAATGCGTATTGCGTGCGTATTGGATAATTTGAACTGTAAACATGCCCTGATTACTCAGAAGGAAGGACGGTGACTAATTGCCTCGGTCGTCCTGAATAATCACTATATATTTTGTCAATTTGCTTGAGCTGGGGCAATAATCGCAGCAGAAAGCTTTTAGCTTCCTTAATAGACTAACTCCCTGTGCAGAGAGGTCAAACACTCTTAGCGCAGGGAGTTTTTGCGTCAGGGCGGTTTTATTGAATCAGCCCATACTTTTTGAAAAATACTAAATCGTCGTCAATCAGCATATTAACCATCTACACAGAGCGGTCACGGTATCCTTTGCAATGACGGATTCGTACAGTGCCGTATTTCTTATTCCTTAGCCAGCTTGACGTAGCCTTCATAACGCTCCTTGGCATCATTGGCGGCCTTGTGATACAGGGCGTCCGCCTTCTCGGGGAAGGACAGCTTCAGGGATGCGTAACGGTTCTCTCCCATGAGGAACTGCTGGAAGTCGCCGGTGGGTGCCTTGGAATCCAGCTGGAAGGGGTTCTTGCCCTGCTCCTTCAGGCGGGGATCATAGCGGTACAGGTGCCAGTAGCCGCACTCCACAGCCTTCTTCTCCTCGATCTGGCTCAGACCCATGCTGGCCTTCATGCCGTGCTCGATGCAGGGGCAGTAGCAGATGACGATGGAGGGGCCGTCGTAGGCTTCCGCCTCGCGGATAGCCTTCAGGGTCTGGGCGGGATCGGCACCCATGGCCACCTGTGCCACATACACATAGCCATAGCTCATGGCCATCAGACCCAGATCCTTCTTCTTGGTTACTTTGCCGCCGGCGGAGAACTTGGCGATAGCCGCGGCAGCGGTAGCCTTGGAGGACTGGCCGCCAGTGTTGGAGTACACCTCGGTATCCAGCACCAGGACGTTAATGTTCTTGCCGGAGGCCAGCACGTGATCCAGACCGCCGTAGCCGATATCATAGGCCCAGCCGTCGCCACCGAAGGCCCAGACGGACTTCTTGGTGAGAAATTCCTTGTTGTTGCGGATGAACTCGGCCTCGTCACTCTTGTCGCCGGTCACGGCTGCCAGCAGCGCGTCGGCTGCCATGCGGGACTCGGCGGCGCTTTCGGCCTTGTCGATGTAATTCTTGCACACATCGGCGGCCACACCCTTGTCGGCCAGCGTCTGAGCGGCGGCTTTCAGCTGGCGCTTGATGGCGTCCTGACCCAGCAGATAGCCGTAGGCGTACTCGGCGTTATCCTCGAACAGGCTCATCGCCCAGGCGGGGCCGCAGCCGTTGCAGTCGGTGCAGTAGGGGGAGCTGGGAGTGGAGCCGCCGTAAGCGGAGGAGCAGCCGGAGGCGTTGGTGATGTACATGTGGTCGCCAAACAGCTGGGTAACCAGCTTGATATAGGGCGTCTCGCCGCAGCCGGCGCAGGCGCCGGAGAACTCGAAGTAGGGCTTGGCGAACTGGGATGCCTTGACGGTCTTATCGCTGACGGCGTCCTTCTTCACGGTGACGGTCTCCACGGCGTATTCCCAATTCTCCGCCTGATTCAGCTGGCTCTCCAGCGGCTGCATGGTCAGCGCCTTCTCCTTGGCGGGGCAGACATTGACGCAGCTGCCGCAGCCGGTGCAGTCATAGGGAGAGACCTGCATGCGATACTGGTATTTGCCCAACTCCGCGCCGTTGGCTTTCTTCGTCTCGAAGCCGGCAGGAGCGTGCTGCTGCTCGTTTTCGTCCAGCAGCACGGGACGGATGGCGGCATGGGGGCAGACGAGCGCACACTGGTTGCACTGGATGCACTTGGTCATATCCCACTGGGGAACGTCCACAGCCGCACCGCGCTTTTCATACTTGGTGGAGCCCGCGTGCCAGGTGCCGTCCTCCAGACCGTATTTCTTCATAATGGACACCGGCAGGCTGTCGCCCTCCTGGCGGTTCATCACGTCCACCACCTCGCGGATGAAGTCCGGTGCCTTCCGCTCCACGGGCGCATCCTTAGCATCAGCCCACGCGGCGGGGATAGCCACCTCCACCAGCTCGTTGATGCCGTGCTCGATGGAGGCGTTGTTCATGTCCACCACGGCTTGCCCCTTCTTCTTATAATAGGTCTTATAGATGGCTTCCTTCATCTCCGCCACCGCCTGCTCCAGAGGGATCACATTGGCCAGCTTGAAGAAGGCGGCCTGCAGAATGGTGTTGGTGCGGCTGCCCAGACCCAGCTCACGGGCAATCCTGATGGCGTCGATGGTGTAGAACCTGGCTTTCTTCTCCGCCAGGGCGCGCTTCATGGCGGCGGGCAGGTTCTTCTCCAGACCCTCGGCATCCCACGCGCAGTTCAGCAGGAACACGCCGCCCTCCTTTAGATTCTTCACCATGTCGTACTTATGGACATAGGAGGGGTTGTGGCAGGCCACGAAATCGGCGGACTGGATCAAATATGGGGAACGGATGGGGGTCTTGCCGAAGCGCAGGTGGCTTTGGGTCAGGCCGCCGGACTTCTTGGAGTCGTAGACGAAGTACGCCTGACAGTACAGGTCGGTGGCGTGGCCGATGATCTTGATGGAGTTCTTGTTGGCGCCCACGGTGCCGTCGGAGCCCATGCCCCAGAACTCGGCGCTGGTCTGACCGGCGGGAGAGGTGTCGATCTCGCAGGTCACATCCAGAGAGGTGTGGGTGACGTCGTCCACGATGCCTACGGTGAAATTATTCTTGGGTTTATCCTGCTTCAGGTTATCCAGCACAGCGATGATCTGGCCGGGGGTGGTGTCCTTACTGGACAGGCCGTAGCGGCCGCCCACGATGACCATATCGCTGTCCAACTCCTTGTACACAGAGCAGATATCCTGATACAGCGGCTCGCCCATGGCACCCGGCTCCTTGGTGCGATCCAGCACCGCCAGCTTGCGGCAGGTCTTCGGAATGGCGACAAGGAACTTGTCGGCGGCGAAGGGGCGGTACAGATGGACATTCAGCAGGCCCACTTTTTCGCCCCTGGCGGTCAGGTGGTCGATGGCCTCCTTGGCGGTCTCGGCGGCGCTGCCCATGAGTACGATGACTCGCTCTGCATCCGGTGCACCGTAGTAGTTGAACAGCTTGTACTCCCGTCCCGTCAGCTTGCTGATCTCTGCCATGTAGTGCTCCACCGCCTCGGGGATGGACGACACCTTCTCGTTGCACGCCTCGCGGCACTGGAAGAAGATGTCGGGGTTCACGGTGGTGCCGCGGGTGGCGGGATGCTCCGGGTTCAGGGAGCTGCGGCGGAAAGCACGCAGGGCGTCCATATCCACCAGCGGGCGCAGCTCCTCATAATCCAGCGCCTCGATCTTCTGAATTTCGTGGCTGGTGCGGAAGCCGTCAAAGAAATGCAAAAACGGCATCCGACAGTGGATGGCGCTCAGATGTGCCACCGCGCCCAGATCCATGACCTCCTGCGGGGAGGAGGACGCCAGCATGGCGAAGCCGGTGCTGCGCACGCCCATCACGTCGCTGTGGTCGCCGAAGATGGACAGGGCGTGGGCGGACAGAGTTCGGGCGGAGACGTGGAACACGCCCGGCAGCATCTCACCGGCGATCTTATACATATTGGGGATCATCAGCAGCAGGCCCTGCGACGCGGTGTAGGTGGTGGTCAGTGCGCCGGACTGCAGGGAGCCATGCACCGTACCGGCGGCACCGCCCTCGGACTGCATCTCCACCACCTGTACCGGCTGGCCAAACAGGTTCTTCTTGCCGTTGGCGGCCCACTCGTCCACGTGCTCCGCCATGGGGCTGGAGGGCGTGATGGGGAAAATACCCGCCACTTCCGTAAATGCGTAGGATACATACGCGGCGGCTTCGTTGCCGTCCATGATGACTGCTTTCTTCTTGTCCATAATGTACTCTCCTTCATTATGTGATCCTTGCGGCACAGCTCCGCCTATGGTTTTAATTTTATTATAGCGGACTTTTCCGTCGCCGGCTAATCACGATGTTCAAACAGCTGCTTCACGTTTTCTTATATCACGCTGTGTGATGGGAGTTGGCGTTCGGCAAGTTTCCTGTAAGTAGCAATTTGTATCTGTTTTCCACAATTGGTGAGATGCCCCCTTGTATATATTGCCATGCCTACCGACCGCTACAATAGGACTATCAAAAATCGCGAACCTCGTCTTCACGGTTACTGATGACCAAAAACGGAAAAACTGTGGCATAATCTCTGCATGGTGATGTCTGCAGGGTGTTCCACCGCTTTAGGAATGATAGGAAATTGACAGGAAGGCAAAAAATCTGTTACTATTACCGGAGAAGTAATTCATGCAGAAAGAAGGGTTTCCTGTGACATCCAAATACGCCGTTTTCCTGAAGGTTGCCGAGCTTGGCAGTATGTCCAAGGCCGCCATGCACTGCAACTATTCCCAGTCCGCCGTAAGCCAGATTATCAGTTCTCTGGAGGACGAACTTCAGATGACGCTGCTCAACCGCAGCCAGTCCGGGGTGACACTGACTTCCGACGGCGAGCAGATGCTCCCCTATATTCGCCACCTGCGTGACGCGGCGGAGGCTGTGGCCGAGCAAGCCGCCAGACTGCACGGCCTTGAAATAGGCCATATCCGCATCGGTACCTTTTCCAGCGTGTCCTGCCATGTATTGGTACCTGTGCTGAAGGAATTCAAGACGGACTATCCCAATATCAGCATTGAGATCCGCGAGGGCGATGATGCCAGCGTCACCGAGATGCTGCTGCACGACGATGTCGACTTTGGATTTATGGACGCGCCGGTTCCTATGGGATTTGATTCCTTTCTGGTGCGGCGTGACCCGTTTGTGGCGGTAGTGCCGGAGGACAGCCCTTATGCCGAGGCAGAGGCGATACCTCTGTCTGTTTACAGCTCTGAGCCGACTGCCCTCTTTGACGAGGGTAGTCAAAAGGAGGCTATGGGCGTATTTCGGAGAAATAAAATTTCGCCACGTGTGGAATACACCAGCCGCGATGATAACCTCATCCTCTCGTTGATAGAAAACAATCTGTGTATCGGATATATGGGGAAGCTGATCCTCACAAAGAATTCCTACCGCGTGACCAGCCGTCCCACAGTGCCGCAGTATTACAGGGAGATCATGCTCGTGGTGCGCAGCATCGAGAATGCGTCGCCGGCCGCCGTACACTTCATTGAGTTTTTCAAAAAACACCTTGCGCAAGCAGCTCCACAATAACAGAACCTGGCACACAGGCTCTGTCCGATATACAAAAAAGGTCAACGCCTGATGCCAGTTCCTTGATCGCAAAGGGGTCACTTTGCGCCGCCGCGCACTCTGATCCTGAATGCGAACCAAGCGCGGAAACGACAGTGGAGCAATAGAAGGATACAATAGACACTTCCTTGTGCCATTGTGCCGAAAGCGCAAAAAGGAGGGGGCAAGCGTTGGAGCCCAACGCTTGCCCCCTCCTTTTCCTGTTGTGGGCGAAAAGGGATGCATCACGCATGCCAGCCCATCAATTCACTGATTTTTTCAGCGGTACTTATAAGTTTGGGTGAAAATTTCTCAATCTTATCGGGTGTCATTCTGGCGACAGTGCCGGAAATGCTCATCGCACCTACCGGTGTTCCGTTCCAATTATAGATAGGGGCAGCAATGCACCGAACCCCCAAATCATGCTCCTCGTCGTCGATGGCATAGCCCCTCTCACGGACGCAGGATAGGTCCTCCTGCAGGGCCTCCCATGTGGTGATGGTCTTGGGGGTGAACGGAATGACCTGTGTGCCGTCCCAGATGGCGCGCACCTCCTTTTCCGGCAGGTAGGCCATGATGCTCTTGCCCACGCCGGTACAGTACATGGGATTGTGCAGTCCGACAGATGATGTGATGCTGATGGGGCGAAGAAGCGGCTCAAATTTGTGGAGATAAACGACCTCGTTTCCGTCGCGCTCCACCAGATGCACAATCTCCTTGACATCGTTGGACAGCTTTTCCAGCAAAGGCTTAGAGGCCGAAAAAAGATTCAATACGGTCGAGACGCGACGGGATATTTCATATAGCCGAAGCGTTAAACGATATTTCCCATTTTCTGCGTCTTTTCTTACATAGCCTCTGTTTGCAAGCGAAGCCAAAAGCCGGTGTGCAGTGCTCGTATGCAAAGAGGTGGCTGCCGCCAAATCTGACAGCGCAAGCCCCTGCGGTGTGGCTGAGAGCACTTCTAAAATATCGAATACACGATCAATGGATTGAACAGATCCGTTGCTATCCTTCATGGCAATTCCTTTCCGTATTGTGAAAATATAACCATATAATAGCTTACTTTTAGTCATTTTGCAATACATAACAATAGTTTTTTTGTCAAAATAAGGGATTGACATTTCTCAAGTATGAGGTGATAATATACTTAAAATTTCATATTGCGGTAATATATTTCGTATTATGGAATCTAAGCAAGGCGTGGACATGCTTTTATCCGAGAAACAGAAAGAGGTGACGCCCGAAAGACACAGCCCCCCTTCCCCACAATACTATTACGAGAAAAGGAGAAAAAGCAATGGAACTTGAAATGAAGACTGAAGGAAAGAAATTGGAATTCTACACGGGTCGATGGGTATCGTTCCTGCCGTTCATCATTTTCTTGGGCATGATCATCGTGTCCGTGGTGTTGGATGCTGTGTCGGAGCGCTCCATGTGGATCTGCTGCATCGTTGGTCTGATGATTGCCTTCTTCCTGGCTAAGGATAAGATTCGCTATGGCGATGCCATCGCGGAGGGCATTGCCCAGAAGTTGACCTCCGTTCCCGTGCTGTGCTGGATCTTTGCCGGTATTTTTACCACCACGCTGCGTGCCGCCGGTCTGGTACAAGGCATTGTGTGGGTCGCCTATAACGTGGGTGCTCACGGTATGCTGTTCGTTCTGGTCGCGTTCATCTCCTGCGCCGCGTTCGCCACGGCCGCCGGTACCGGCTTGGGCACTACCATCGCCGGTATCTCCATCCTGTATCCCGCCGGCTGCTTGCTGGGTGCCAATCCCTTGGTTCTGGCCGGTGCCATCATCGGCGGCGGTGCCTTCGGTGATAATCTGGCCCCCGTTTCCGACACAACCATCTGCTCTGCACTGACCCAGGGTGCCGACATCACCGGCGTTGTGAAGTCCCGCCTGCGCTACTCCGCTGTGGCCGCTGCCATCACCATCCTGTTCATTCTGTTCTTCGGCGGCGGCGGCAGCGTCACCGGTGAGGCTCTGCCTCACGATTTGATTGCTGAGTACATGAACCCCAAGGGCCTACTGATGCTGATCCCCGCTATCCTGACCATTTACCTTGCCATCAAGAAGGGCGACGTGATTTACGCCTGCATCGCCGGTACTGCCGCTGTCATCGTCGTGGCGTTGCCGACCGGTTTGCTAACCCTGTCTGACATCATCTGTCTGAGTGATGGCGGCGTTTCCGGTACCCTGGTGGATGGCATCGGCGGCATGGCCGACATCGTGATCCTGTGCCTGCTGGTCATGGGCATGGTAGGCGTCATGAAGGCCGGCGAGGGCGACAAGCTCCTCATCGACATTGCCACCAAGGTCATCCGCGGCGTCTGCGGCGCGGAGCTGTCCATCGTCATCCTGTCCGCCATCCTGGCCGGTATGACCGGCATCAACACCCCCGCCATCCTAGCCATCGGTGTTCCCTATGCCAAGCCCATGGGCGAGAGATTCCACATCCACCCCTATCGCCGTGCCAATCTGCTGGATGCCTCCTCCTGCTCTCTGGCATACACTCTGCCCTGGACCTCCATCGCGCTGGCAACCGCCACCTACTCCGCTCAGGGCAACGCCCTGTTCGGCGACGTGGTACCCGCCATCGGCGCGGAAGAGATCTTCTTCTATCCCGTTTACGCCTGGGCACTACTGGCCATTATGCTGTTCGCCTCCATCACCGGCTGGGGTCGCCGTTTTGCCGGCCCCAACGGCGAGGAGCTGAAGAAGCTGCCTGAGGAGACCGCCGCCAAGTAAGCGACACCCAAAAGCTGCTGCCATATCACGATGGTATCCCGGTCATTGACCGGGATACCATCACAGCGACAGAAAAAGGAGAAACGATATGAACCGTACAAGAGCCGCGTGGATCGATGTTGAACTGGAGAATATCGTCCACAATGTAAAAGCTGTTCAGGCCCTGGCTCAGAAGGACGCGGGACGCCCCGTCATGGCGATGCCGGTGATCAAGGGAAACGCCTACGGCCACGGCATTTTCGAGGTGGCCCGCATTCTGGGCGAGTCCGGTGTAGAGTGGATGGCGGTGGCCACCTATTCCGAGGCCCGGCTGGCCCGGCTGGCGGCTCCCCAGGCCAAGGTGCTGATTCTTGGCTATACGCCTCTGGATATGATGGGGGAGATCGTCCGTTACGGCATCCGCCCCTGCGTATATACCTACGAACAGGCCCTGACTCTCTCCCAGCAGGCCCAGGCCCAGGGCAAGACCGCCTACATCCACATCAAGGTGGACACCGGCATGCACCGCCTGGGCTTTAACGTCAGTGAGCAGAGCGCAGACACGGTGGCTGCCATCTGTGATCTGCCTAACGTGTGCGTAGAGGGACTGTTTACCCACTTCGCCACCTCCGCCATGCGGGAAAAGGAGTATGTCCACTACCAGTACCGCGGCTTTGCCGCCTTCAAGGAGATGCTGGCGGCGCGGGGCGTGGATATTCCCGTGAAGCATCTGTCCAACTGCGGCATCATCCTGGACTCTCCGGAGTATCACCAGGACATGATCCGCTTCGGCAGCATGGTTTTCGGCTCCTACTCCTCCAACGAGGTCTGCAAGGCCCGTGTACAGCTGAAGGACGCCTTTGCTCTCCGGGCGGAGGTAGCCTGCGTCAAGGAACTGGCTCCCGGCGAGGGGGTGGGCTACGACCTGGCCTTTATCGCCCAGCGCCCCACCCGCATTGCGGTGCTGCCCCTGGGCTACGCCGATATGATCTGTCTGCGGCGGCTGAAGAACAAGGGCTATGTGCTGCTCCACGGCAAGCGCGCTCCCATGGTGGGCTGCGTGTGCATGGATCAGCTGATGATCGACGTGACGGAGATCGAGAACGTCGCCATGGGCGACGTGGCCACGCTGATTGGCCGGGACGGCGACGAGGTCCTCACGCTCCAAGAGGTGGCCGACCGTGTGGGAACGGACGGCTATGAGGTACTGCTGTCCAACACCCAGCGTCTGCCCATCCGATACTGGAAGGGCGGCGAGATGATCGGCGCGCTGGATATCCATCAAACCCTGCTGTCTTATTACGAAAGGATCTATAACTTATGAGCAGAGAATTTTCCAAAGCGGCGCGGAATTACCCGCCCTCCGGCATCCGTAAGATGTTCGATCTGGCGGCTCAGTATCCCAACGCCATCAAGCTGACGGTAGGTGAGCCCAACTTTGATACTCCCGACTATATCAAGGAGGCCGCCAAGAAGGCCATGGACGCCGGCGAGACACACTATACGCCAAACGCAGGTATGCCTGTGCTGCGGCAGGCGGTGGCGGAGAAGTATCAGAAGAGCCACTGGGACGGCTACACCGCCGACCATGTGATGGTCACTGTGGGCGCTATGGAAGGCCTGATGCTGACCATGATGCTACTGCTGGATCCCGGCGATGAGATCCTGGTGCCCGACCCCTGCTTCCCCAACTACTACGGTCAGGCATCCCTGACCGGCGCGTGCGCCAAGCCGGTGCCCACCTATGAGGACAACGACTACCGCATGATGGCGGCGGATATCGAGAAGTGCATCACGCCCCACACCAAGGCGCTGCTGCTGAACTCCCCCTGCAACCCCACCGGCGCGGTGCTGACCAAGGCGGACATCCTGGCCATCGCCGAAGTGGTGAAGAAGCACGACCTGTGGGTGCTGTCCGACGAGCCCTATGACAGCATCGTCTACGATGGCGCGGAGCCCTTCAGCATCGCTCAGGTGCCGGAGGTCCGTGACCGTGTGTTCGTGCTGAATAGCTTCTCCAAGTCCTATGCCATGACCGGCTGGCGTGTGGGCTATGTCATCGCTCCCGACCCCGCCTGCGTCAAGAAGATGGCACAGATGAACGAGGCCATCGCCTCCTGCGTGTCCAGCTTCTCCCAGGTGGCCGCCGCCGAGGCGCTGAAGAGCGACGCGTGCGTCAAGCAGATGGTGGCGGACTACACCCGCCGCCGGGATATCCTCATCGACGGCATCAACGCCATTCCCGGCTTCAGCTGCAAGAAGTCCGCTGGCAGCTTCTATGCCTTCGCCAACATCAAGGCCTTCGGCAAGTCCGCCCAGGAGTTCGCCGAGGAGCTGCTGGTCAACGCCGGTGTGGTCACCGTGCCCGGCTCCGCCTTCGGCGCCTGCGGCGAGGGATATCTGCGTCTTGTGTTCGCCAACTCCGACGAGAACCTGAAGGAAGCCGTCCGCCGCATTGACGCCTATGTTCGCAAGACGTATCCCGATATGAAGTAACAAGACCACTGTTCCATGAAAAACGGCCACAGGACAGAACCATTGACACAGTCGCCGCTTTTCTTTATGTATCAAAACGATTTACTTAGGAGGAATTATTATGGAAAGAAACGTTACTATGCCGACATTGGAAAGCGTTAAGAACTTCAAGGCTGCCATGGCATCGGAGCAGGGTGCTTTCGGCCCCTTTATGATTACCTCCGACCCCGCCTTTGTGGAGGCTGCCGGTTACGCCGGATATGATTTTGTGTTGCTGGATATGGAACATGGCCCCGGCACCTTTGAGAACCTGCAAAACCTGATTCGCGCCGCCAACGTGGCGGGCGTCTGCCCCGTGGTGCGCGTTCCCCGGGGAACGGACATCTGGATCGACCAAGCTCTGGACGTGGGTGCCGGTGCAGTTATGATCCCCCAGATCGACACCGCAGAGCAGGCGAGGATCGCCGTCTCCGCGGCAAAGTTCTCTCCCCGCGGCACCCGTGGCACCTGCCGCTTTGTCCGTTCCGCCGCCTATGGCGGCGTTCCCGGCGCGGACTACTTCGCAAAGGCGCAGGACACCGTGGTGATCCTTCAGGCCGAGGGTCAAAAGGCCATCGACAATCTGGATGACATTCTCAGTGTCGAAGGCGTGGACATCGTGTTCGTAGGGCCTTACGATCTGTCCGCCTCTCTGGGCATCATCGGGCAGATCACCCACCCCAGAGTCATGGAGTTGATCGGCGAGATCTGCCGCAAGGCGGCGGCAAAGGGCGTGCAGGTGGGCTGCTTCGCCGACTCTGCGGAGTCCGGCAGAAGGCTGCTGGAAATGGGCGTCCGCTTTGTGGGATATTCCTGCGATACCGCGATCTTTATGAACATGGCGAAGGCAGACATCGCAGCCTTCCACGGTGAAAAGTGAAAGTTGGGAAAAAATATGAGCAAAAAGAATTATGTGGTCATGGACGGCAATACCGCCGCCGCCCATTCTGCCTATGCCTTTACCGAGGTGGCGGCGATCTATCCCATCACGCCGTCCTCCCCCATGGCGGAGAAGGTGGATGAGTGGTCCGCCAAGGGGAAAAAGAACCTGTTCGGCACGCCGGTGGACGTGATCCAGATGCAGTCCGAGGCCGGCGCTGCCGGCACCTGCCACGGCTCCCTGCAGGCGGGTGCCCTGACCACCACCTTTACCTCCTCACAGGGCTTGATGCTGATGATCCCGGCTATGTACGCCATGGGCGGACAGTTCCTCCCCAGCGTGATGCACATCGCATCCCGTGTTGTCACCAGCAACCATCACTCCATTTTCGGCGACCATACGGACTTTATGACCTGCCGCACCACCGGCTACGCCATGCTGATGTCCGCCTCCCCCCAGGAGGCCATGGATCTGGCGGCGGTGGCGCACCTGTCCGCCATCAAAGCGAAGTACGCCTTCATGCACTGCTTTGACGGCTTCCGCACCTCCCACGAGATGCAGCGCATCGAGGCGCTGGACTATGAGGAGCTGCGGGGTCTGATCGACTACGAGGCGCTGAAGGCCTTCCGCCGGGATGCTCTGAATCCGGAGCATCCCACCAACCGCGGCAACAACGTCAACCCCGACGTGTACTTCCAGTGCAAGGAAGGCGCTAACGTCAAGAGTGCCATCGTGCCCGGTACCGTGCAGCACTACATGGACGAGATCAATAAAATCACCGGCCGGGACTACAAGCTGTTCAATTACTACGGCGCGCCCGACGCCGAGGAGGTCGTGGTGGCCATGTGCTCCGTCACCGAGGCACTGCGGGAGACAGTGGACTACCTCAACGCCTGCGGACGCAAGGTGGGCATGGTGCAGATCCATCTGTACCGCCCCTTCTCCGTGCCCGATTTCTCCGCCGCCATCCCCGCCAGCTGCAAGCGCATCGCCGTGCTGGATCGCAGCAAGGAGACCGGCTCCGTGGGTGAACCTGTGTATCTGGACGTGGTCACGGCGCTGAATCAGACCGGACGCGGCGACATCCGCGTGGTGGGCGGCCGCTACGGTCTGTCCAGCAAGGACACCACTCCCGGCCAGCTGATCGCCGTATATGACAACCTGCGGCAGGAGACACCAAAAAACAACTTTACCATCGGCATCAACGACGATGTGACCCACACCTCTCTGACCTATGAGAACGTGGAGTTCCCCCATCCCGGCGAGATCTCCTGCAAGATCTGGGGTCTGGGCGGCGACGGCACCGTGGGCGCCAACAAGAACGCCATTTCCACCATCGGCCTGGTGGCTGACAAGTATGCCCAGGCGTATTTCTCCTACGACTCCATGAAATCCGGCGGCCTGACCCAGAGCCATCTGCGCTTCGGCGACATGCCCATCCGCAGCACCTATCTGGTGTCCTCCGCCGACTTTGTGGCCTGCCACGCGCCGACATATGTCAAGAAGTACGACCTGACCGAGGATCTGAAGGACGGCGGCACGTTCCTGCTGAACTGCCCGTGGACGACGGAGGAACTGGAGGAGCACCTCCCCGCCAAGATGAAACGGGATCTGGCGCGGAAGCACGCGCAGTTCTATATCATTGACGCGGCGAAGCTGGCGGCGGAGATCGGCCTGGGCAAGCACACCAACAATATCCTGCAGGGCGCGTTCTTCGCCCTGACCAAGGTCATCCCCATGGATGTGGCTGTGGCGGATATGAAGAAGAACAACTACGCCACCTATTTCAAGAAGGCCGGGCAGAAGATCGTGGACCTGAACGACAAGGCCGTGGATGTGGGCGTAAACGCCGCCGTGAAGGTGGACATTCCCGCGGCGTGGGCGGACGCGCAGGACGCACCTGCCGCCGAGATCAGCGCCACGCCCTTTGTCCGCGACATCGTACTGCCCATGGATCGGCAGCAGGGCGACAAGCTGCCCGTGTCCGTGTTCCAGAAGCACGGCGTGCTGGACGGCACGTGGGAGAACGGCACCTCCGCCTATTCCAAGCGCGGTGTGGCCACCGCTGTACCCAAGTGGGACGCCGCGGCCTGCATCCAGTGCAACCGCTGCGCCATGAGCTGTCCCCACGCGGCCATCCGCCCGGTGCTGCTGACCGAGGAGGAAAAGGCACAGGTGCCCGCCGGATTTGTCACCGCGCCCGCCAAGGGTCTGGGCAAGGACGCTCCGGCGTATGCCTTCCGGATGCAGATATCGCCCTACGATTGCCTGGGCTGCGGCGTGTGCCTGACAGCCTGCCCCGCCAAGGGCGCGCTGACCATGGCTCCCTTCGAGGAGATGAAGGCCGAGCAGCCGCTGTTCGATCAGGTGGCTATGGACGAGAAGTACCTGAAGAAGGATGTCATCAGCGACAAGAGCGTGAAGAGCGCCCAGTTCGCCAAGCCCTACTTCCAGTTCTCCGCCGCCTGCGCTGGCTGCGCGGAGACGACATATATCAAGCTTTTGAGCCAGCTGTTCGGCGACCACATGTATGTGGGCAACGCCGCGGGCTGCTCCTCCGCCATCAGCGGCGGCGCGCCTATCCTGCCCTATTGCAAGGACTGCCGGGGTCACGGCCCCGCGTGGGAGCACTCCCTGTTTGAGGACAACGCCGAGTTTGCCTACGGCTTCTTCCACGCGCAGGACGCCATCCGTAAGGAGCTGCTGCTCCGTCTGGACGCCATCAAGTCCGCGGGTATTGCCTCGGAAGCGGCGGAGGCCTACCAGAACGGGTGGAATAAGCACGAGAGCTCCCGTGCCGTCACAGACGCGCTGCTGGCCGCGCTGGAAAAGGCCCAGCAGACGGAGGACGTGAAATACATCCTTGAGAACAGAGCCTATCTGTCCAAGAAGTCCATCTGGGCTGTGGGCGGCGACGGCTGGGCGTATGACATCGGCTTCGGCGGCATCGACCATGTGATGGCGCAGAACCGTGACGTGAACCTGCTGGTGCTGGACACCGAGGTGTACTCCAACACCGGCGGACAGGCATCCAAGGCCACGCCCACCAGTGCCACCGCCAAATTTGCCGCCGGCGGCAAGCAGGTGGCAAAGAAGGATCTGGGCGGCATCCTGATGCAGTACGGCTATGTGTATGTGGCGCAGGTGGCCATGGGCGCCGATCAGGCCCAAACACTGAAAGCCCTGCGGGAGGCCGAGTCCTATGACGGCCCCTCCATCGTCATCTGCTACTGCCCCTGCCTGGAGCAGCACATCAAGGCTGGCATGAGCAATTCGCAGCTGGAAATGAAGAAGGCCGTGGAGTGCGGCTACTGGCACCTGTACCGCTATGATCCCCGCCGGATCGCGGAGGGCAAGAACCCCTTCCAGCTGGATTCCCCGGAGCCTGACACGGACAAGCTCATGGACTTCCTCATGGGCGAGAACCGCTTCGCCTCCCTGAAGAACAACTTCCCGGAGAAGGCCGACGCCCTCTACGCCAAGGAGATCGCCGACGTAAAGGCGCGCTACGCCAAGTACAAGAAGATGGCGCAGGACTGAGCGCCGCCTGGCGCTGATATCTCATGCGCTGCGGGGGAACCGCCTGACCGCAGGCGGCTCCCCCTTTTCAACGATTCCCTTCCCTGCACAGAAAGGAGACATGTACGATGTACCAAACGATACGCTGCGAAAAGCAAGATGGCATCGCCATCGTGACCATTGACCGGCCTGAGGCGCTGAATGCCCTGAACAGCACCGTCATCGCGGAGCTGGAGCAGGTGGTGACGGCACTGGAGAGCGACCGCGACGTCCGCTGCATGATCCTCACCGGCGAGGGCCGCTCCTTCGTGGCCGGCGCCGACATCGGCGCCCAGTATCCGCTGGATCTGGACGGCGGCCGCCGCTGGGGTCAGCGGGGCAGCGCCCTTATGCGCCGCATCGAAAAGCTGGAGTTCCCCACCATCGCCGCGGTCAACGGCTTCGCTCTGGGCGGCGGCTGTGAGCTGGCCCTCAGCTGCGACATCATTCTGGCCTCCGAGAAGGCCAAGTTCGGCCAGCCTGAGGTAGGTCTGGGCATTACCCCCGGCTTCTCCGGCACCCAGCGCCTGCCCCGCCGTGTAGGTGTGGCCAAGGCCAAGGAGCTGATCTTCTCCGGCAAGATGATCAAGGCCGACGAGGCCAAGGAGATCGGCCTTGTCAACGCCGTCTACGCCCCCGAAGCCCTGATGGACAGTGCGCTGGAGATGGCCAAGTCCTTCACCAAGAACGCCCCCATCGCTGTGAAGTGCGCCAAGGCCTGCATCGACCGGGGTATGCAGATGGACATTGACGACGGCATCGCCGTAGAGAACGAGCTGTTCGCCATGTGCTTCGCCACCGCCGACCAGAAGGAGGGCATGGGCGCGTTCCTGGAGAAGCGTCCCGCCAACTTTCAGAACGGGTAAATTGCGTTATGAAGCTGAATCAAGATGAGATCAAAACGATCCTGCCGCACCGTGAGCCGATGCTTCTGGTGACATCGGTAGAAGATTTGATCCCCGGAGAGGATATCCGCGCCGCCTTTTTCGCGGATCCTAAAATGGACATCTTTCTCGGACACTTCCCGGAAGAGCCGATACTGCCGGGCGTATACTCTATAGAATGTATGGCGCAGGCGGTGGATATCCTGCTGATGTCAACACTGCGCTACGCTGGAAAAACGCCGCTCCTTTTAGGCGTTGACAAGGTGAGTTTCCGAAAAAAGATCCTGCCGGGAGACACCCTTGAAATCCATGCAAATATTATTTCCGAGAAAAGAGAAAAAGCCATCGTCACTTGCGCTGCTGAAGTGTATGTTCATCAGGAATGGGCAGCCAACGGCGATATAACAATAGCTATGCGGTAAATTTAAGGAGGAAACGAAAATGGCATTGATGACCGCGAAGGAGTACATCGACTCCCTGCGTAAGCTGAACACCCGTGTCTACATGTTTGGCGAGAAGATCGACAACTGGGTGGATCACCCCATGATCCGCCCCTCCATCAACTGCGTGGCCATGACCTACGCGCTAGCCCAGGATCCCCAGTATGAGGATCTGATGACCGCCACCTCCAGCCTAACCGGCCACAAAATCAACCGCTTTACCCACCTCCACCAGTCCAGCGAGGATCTGGTGAAAAAGGTAAAGATGCAGCGACTGCTGGGTCAGAAGACGGCTAGCTGCTTCCAGCGCTGCGTGGGCATGGACGCCTTCAACGCCGTCTATTCCTCCACCTACGAGATCGATGAGAAGTACGGCACCCACTACCACGAGAATTTCAAGAAGTTCCTCATCTACGTGCAGGACAACGACCTGACGGTGGACGGCGCCATGACCGACCCCAAGGGCGACCGCAGCAAGGCTCCCCATGAGCAGGCCGATCCCGATATGTACGTCCACGTGGTGGAGCGTCGCCCCGACGGCATCGTGGTCTGCGGCGCCAAGTGCCACCAGACCGGCTCCATCAACTCCCACTGGCATATCTTTATGCCCACCATCGCCATGGGCGAGGCGGACAAGGACTATGCCGTGTCCTTCGCCTGCCCCACCGACGCCGAGGGCCTGTATATGATCTACGGCCGCCAGTCCTGCGACACCCGCAAGATGGAGGAGGGCTGCATCGACGTGGGCAACGCCAAGTTCGGCGGACAGGAGGCTCTGGTGGTTCTGGATCACGTCTTTATCCCCAACGAGTACATCTTCCTCAACGGCGAATATGAGTTCGCCGGCACCATCGTGGAGCGCTTCGCCGGTTATCACCGCCAGAGCTACGGCGGCTGCAAGGTAGGCGTAGGCGACGTGGTCATCGGCGCGGCGGCGCTGGCTGCCGAGTACAACGGCGTGGAGAAGGCCAGCGCTGTCAAGGACAAGCTCATCGAGATGACCCACCTCAACGAGACCCTGTACTCCTGCGGCATCGCCTGCTCCTGCGAGGGCTGCCCCACCAAGGCGGGCAACTATCAGATCGACCTGCTGCTGGCCAACGTCTGCAAGCAGAACGTCACCCGCTTCCCCTATGAGATCGTGCGTCTTGCTGAGGACATCGCGGGCGGCCTGATGGTCACCATGCCCAGCGAGACGGACTTCAAGTCCGACACCGTGGTGGGTAACAACGGCGAGACCATCGGCGAGATCTGCAACAAGTACTTCGCCGCCCGCGAGGGCGTCAGCACTGAGGATCGCCAGCGGATCATGCGCTTCCTGGAAAATATGTGTCTGGGTGCTGCCGCTGTGGGCTACCGCACGGAGTCTATGCACGGCGCAGGCTCTCCCCAGGCGCAGCGCATCATGATCGCCCGTCAGGGGAATATTCAGGAGAAGAAAAAGCTGGCAAAGAACATTGCCGGTATCCAGAAGTGAGAGGGCGGCATGGATAAGAAGCAAGCATGGCTCCAGCTGGTGCGGGAGAAGTCCGAGCACTATCTGAATCTGCACGACGGCGGCTTTGACGAGAAAATGCGGGCGCGTCTGGTGGGCTGCGATTACGAGGCGCAGACTGTCACCTACGCCTTCCCCACCCAGGACTGGCAGATCAACGAGAAGGGCGGCATCCACGGCGGCGCTATCGCCGGGATGTTCGATACGGCCTTCGGCGTGGTAGCCAACTTCACCGCCGGAGACAACGAGGCCACCACCACGGACATGACGGTGTCCTTCCTGCGGGGCGTGGATTTCGGCATGGAGCTGCACCTGACGGTGTTCATCGTCAAGGCGGGGCGCAGCCTTATCCGCCAGCGGGCGGAGCTGACCGATGCCGCCACCGGCAAACTGCTGGCCACCGCCAGCGGCAGTTGGATGCCGCTGTGACCACATTATACTTAGGACAAAACAAGGAGAACAAATATGGATTTCAATCTCAGCCGTGAGCATCAGCTGATCCGCAAGATGATGGCGGAGTTTACGGAAAAGGAAGTCAAGCCCATTACGGCGGAGACCGACCGCACCTGCGAGTATCCCCGCGAGAACATCGAGAAGCTGTTTAATCTGGGCGTCATGGGTATGTGCGTCCCCAAGGAGTACGGCGGCGCGGGCGCCGATCCGCTGGCCAGTGCCATCTGCATCGAGGAGCTGAGCAAGCAGTGCGCCTCCACCGGCGACATCGTGGCCACCCACAACGGCCTGTGCTGCGATCCTATCATGACCTACGGCACCGCTGAGCAGAAGGCCAAGTATCTGCCCATGCTGACCAAGGGTCACCATGTGGGCGCCTTCGCCCTGACGGAGCCCAACGCCGGCAGCGACGCCTCCAAGGGTCAGACCGAGGCCAAGCTGGAGGGCGACCACTATGTGATGAACGGCAGCAAGATATTCATCACCAACGGCTATGTGGCCGACGTGTTCGTGGTGTTCGCCATGACCGACAAGAGTCGCGGTACCAAGGGCATCTCTGCCTTTATTGTGGAGAGCAGCTTCCCCGGTTTCTCCGTGGGTAAGCACGAGGAAAAGCTGGGTCTCCACGGCAGCCCCACCGCCGAGATCGTGTTCCAGGACTGCATCGTTCCCAAGGAGAATCTGCTGGGCGTAGAGGGCAAGGGCTTCTCCATCGCCATGGCGACCCTGGACGGCGGCCGTATCGGCATCGCTGCCCAGTCCCTAGGCATCGCCGAGGGCGCGCTGGCCGAGGCCATCAACTACACCAAGGGGCGTGTCCAGTTCGGCAAGCCCATCAGCAAGTTCCAGAACACCCAGTTCACGCTGGCTGACATGGAGCTGGGCTGCGAGGCGGGCCGCCTGCTGACGTATCAGGCCGCCGTGGCCAAGGGCGAGGGCAAGCGCTACACCAAGCTGGCCGCCATGGCCAAGCTGTTCACCTCCGAGCACGCCATGAAGACCACCACCAAGGTGGTGCAGCTCTTCGGCGGCTATGGCTACACCAAGGATTACCCGGTAGAGCGTATGATGCGGGATGCCAAGATCACGGAAATTTACGAGGGCACCTCCGAGGTGCAGCGCATCGTGATCTCCGCCAACATGGGTCTGTAAGAGGAGGGAATAGACAATGAAGATTCTGGTTACCGTAAAACAAGTTCCCGACACCTCCGGCAAAGTCGCCGTAAATCCCGATGGTACTCTTGACCGTGCGTCCATGCAGACCATCATCAACCCCGACGATCTGAACGCCGTCGAGG